>Ga0364915_10018_pt5 | contig 47892 bp, 46 predicted proteins | sample ExccelJu500001D4_3_FD_206958 | JGI IMG/M metagenome (GOLD analysis project Ga0364915, IMG submission 206958) | Enriched cells from Trout Bog Lake Hypolimnion, Wisconsin, USA - BchlTB.June25.5000.01.D4 | ecosystem: Environmental > Aquatic > Freshwater > Lake > Hypolimnion/Profundal zone | place... | reverse complement strand
TCGGTGCGGAATTGATAGGTGGATACAATCCTGTCGATATCATCCTGCCGCAGGCGGTTCTGGCGCTTGCCTTTTTCGAAGTGTTCGCTGGCGTTGATGAAGAGCACGTCGTCGGGCTTCTTGCATTTTTTGAGCACCAGGATGCACACAGGAATGCCGGTGGAGTAGAACAGGTTGGCGGGCAGGCCGATGACGGTGTCGATGTTGCCGTCTTTGAGCAGTTTGGTGCGGATACGTTCTTCTACACCGCCACGGAAGAGAACTCCATGGGGCAGGATAATGGCCATGGTGCCTTCTTTGGCGAGGTATTGGAAGCCGTGCAGCAGAAAGGCAAAGTCGGCGGCGGATTTTGGGGCCAGGCCGTAGTTCTTGAAGCGTACATCATCACTCAATGCATCCGTGAGATCCCAGCGGTAACTGAAGGGTGGATTGGCAACCACGGCATCAAAATATTTCTTTTTGGCGGGGTTGGCTTCACGCAGCATATCCCAGTCATTGAGCAGGGTATCGCCATGAAAAATCTCGAACTCGGAATCTTTCACACCGTGCAGCAGCATGTTCATGCGCGCAAGGTTGTAGGTGGTGATATTGGACTCTTGCCCATAAATCTTGCCAATGCCATGCGCCCCCATCTTTTTGCGCACATTGAGCAACAAGGAACCTGAACCGCAGGCAAAGTCGAGCAGGCTTTGAAGATATTTCTTTTTGCCAGTGCCTGGTTCCTGACTGTCGAGCGTGACAATGGCAGACAGAATGCTGGAAATCTGCTGCGGGGTATAGAACTCGCCCGCCTTCTTACCGGAGCCAGCAGCAAACTGGCCGATCAGGTATTCGTAGGCATCGCCAAGGGTGTCGCTGTCTGTGGAAAAATTTGCCAGCCCTTCGGCAATTCTGGTGATGATGGTGCAGAGTTTGGTGTTGCGTTCGGTATACTGCTTGCCGAGTTTTTCCGAGCTCAGGTTGATTTCCGAGAAGAGGCCCTGAAAGGTACTGGCAAAGGATTCGTTCTCTATGTAATCAAAAGCATTTTGCAGGGTATGCAGTAACTCCCCATCCTGTGTGCGGGCCATTTCGGCAATGCTGCCCCAGAGGTATTTCGGCTTGATCACATAATGCACCTTGAGACGCATCTGTTTTTCAAATTCACCAATATCGAAGGTGTTGTTGTCGTACCATAGTTGCAGCGGCGTAGTGTTGGGCTGGTCTTGCATGTCCGGGAAATCTGTTCCCAGCTCTTTTTTTGCGGATGATTCGTAGTTGTCGGAGAGATAGCGCAGGAAGAGGAACGAGAGCATGTAATCGCGGAAGTCGTCGGCGTTCATGGCTCCGCGCAGTTGGTCGGCAATGCCCCAGAGGGTAGTGCCCATTTGTTTCTGGTGTTGTTCGGTCATAACTGATTTTTAGTGTGCGCCATTGCTTGTTTGCTGATCTCTTCGACGCTATCCTCTTGCTCCATACTCTCTCGCCACCGGGATAGCGCAAACCCTGACTATAGCCCTTCCACAAGAGAAATCGGCAGACCGGTGCAACGTGAAATCGTTTCGATATCAAGACCAGCATCTTTAAGCCTTTTTGCAACTTCCATTGCCTTTTGCTGACTACCCTCAGCTCTTCCCTCTGCCTTGCCTTCATCATAAGCAGTATCGACAACATTCTTCAAGTCACGATAAACCTTGAGGCTCTCTTCATAAGCCGCCGCTTCGACACTCGAATATTTTGCAATTTCTGCCAGTTCAAATACTTTAAGAAAGACCTTCTCCTGAAGACGAGCCGGCCGGTCAGTCAACTCAGGCAGGTGGCGAAGAAGAAAACACCATTTGTCGAAGTCAGTAACAAGCTCTTCAATCGTTTTGGTGAACTTGGGAAGTTCGAGGTAAATAAACATAAGTTTGTCGGAGAAAACTGCGCCCGTTGAACGATCAACCAGTTTAACTTCATGATGAACGACCTCATTGTCAGCTTTATCCTCATCAAAGACGAAATCAAGAATACCAACCATATAGACCGCCTTCAGGCAGAAATTCCACGATCCGCTCTGTGCCTGCTGTTGCACAGGAAAGGTGGCATAAAAAATTGATCGATCTTTGAAGTAGTTCTGCTTTGCCCGCTGCATCTCTACAATAAATTTTTCTCCCTTTTCATTTTCACAGTAAAGGTCAAAAATTGCCCTGCGGTCGTACTCGCTCCGCCCAACCTGTTCATTAGGCAAAAATGAAAGGTCGGAAACTGTTCCCGCCTCGGCAGGCAAGAGCGTATTCAAAAACGATATCAGCAGGTCTTTGTTTACCTCAGAGCCAAAGATTTTCTTGAAACCAAAATCGGTAAAAGGGTTTATGTAACGATCTTTTAAAAGCATAGTGCAGTCCCTTGCTGAACTGAATTTCAATGAGTCCACTGTTTTCTGTTAATATAGGAACTCAGGGGTATCCTGCAATGAAACACAATACCATGCCGGAAGGTCTGGGGATCTATAGTGAGCGTCAAGCAGCAGGATTTGAGCGAAATGGGGGGATTGTTTTTCGTCGCTCAAAGACGACCTTTTCATATCTGGCATCGGTAAGTCTATTGCCCATTTTTTTCTGGTTTTGTTCGGTCATGACTCTTTTGCTTCGGATGCCTTAAGACGCAGCTCTTCCGCCGAAATTAACACCAATTTTCCATTTTCTACCATCACGATATTGGTATCAATTAAATAATCCATCAGTTCCATCCTTCCCTGCTGCTTGCTATATACTCATCAATATTTTTTCGGGATTGATGAGCTACTCCAAAATAATGGCGCGGATTAAAGGTTTCGGCAGGTACAGGTGTTTGCTGGGCAGAGATACCCTCTTCCTTTGCCAATTGTTCGAGAAGAATTTGCACCAACCTGAATTTATCGGCGTGTGACAAGGTAGCTACAGAGGGCAAGAGATCATTAATTGACATGGTAGTTTGCTCTATGAGTTAATTTTATGTTGTGGCTACTATATAACTCTTTGAATGATTTCATTGAAATTATGCTCATCGCTGCACTTCGTCAAGAGCAGGGAAAAGCTGCTGCATCAGCCCTTTTTTATGGGTTTTGAGCGTGGCGAGCTTGTGGGTTTGGGCGGTGATCAGCTCGTCGATGGATGAAAGGCAGTCGGCGATTTTTTTTTGTTCATCTGCTATAGGAAGCCCTATTTCAAGCAATTGCAGTTGGCTTGGGTACAAATGAACCACAGTATCACCTTGTGCAATTTTTGCGATATCTACTTTTTTAGGCCCGTTTAGGTAATAACTGAGAAACACACCGTTATGGCTCGATCTGATTACATTCAAATCACCACCCAAAGCAACATTATCATGCATAACGCATGACGCTTTCGCAATATCTATTTTCGTTTCACCAGACGCAGGGATGATTACATCATTTTTTCTACTAAAAAAAAGATCGGAGGGTGGATTGCTTGTCTTTGAGAAAACAGTTTCTATAACTTCACTGTAGATTGTGTAGAGTTCACCATATCGGATGCATGGCACTTTTCCCTGAACGTCAATATCAGCTTTTGAAATACCCTTTCCTTTGTAAAGGTCTGCACTCTCATTTAGCGTCCTCTCTTTCCACGTCGGTGTATCCCGAAATTCAGGAAAGCGCAGCTTGGGCAGGGTTTCGCCTTCTGCCGGGAAAAGCTGTTGCATCAGCCCTTTTTTATGGGTTTTGAGCGTGTCAAGCTTTTGGGTTTGGGCGGTGATCAGGTCGTCGATGGATGAAAGGCAGTCAGCGATTTTTTCTTGTTCGAGAGGAGAAGGGAAAATAACTTCAAATTTTTCCAAGTCACCTTTTGAAAATCCTTTGATTGATGTGCCTTGGCCCAAAGATATCAAAGCTGATTTATTAGCAATAAAAAAATACCCAAGGAAATAGTTGTAAATCTTCTTAGGCAAAAAGTTTGTAAAGTCCTGACTCGTACATACATCTTTATCATTTACAGCCAACTTCCCTGTGCCAACCCTTGAAACAAATAAAACACTTCCCTTTGGGACTAATTTGGTTGCAGATTCCGATATTGATTTCTCGTTGATAAATCTTGTGACTGACATGGTATAGATATCGTCTTCAAATATATCTGAACTTGAAACCCAAGGTATATCCCCCTGCCAATATTCAACTACAGATTTATCTGGCGTTCCACCGCCAATTAGCTTTCCAAGATCGCCCAGTATTTTAACTATCCAATCATCCCTAAACTCCGGAAACCGCAGCTTGGGCATCAATTCGCGTTGTGTCGCTTGTATCATATTCGTTGCATCCGCTTTATTGCTCATACGCCCCCAATCCTGAAATTTCCCGCCCTTGCGCAAGTTTGTGCAGCACCGGAATCAGCTCTTCCATCAGTGCCAGCTCCTTTTGCCTTCTCTGTTTCCAGTTCAGTCCCAGCGGGGCGAGCAGATCGGTCAACTGTTCGCCGTCGAAGATCATGCGCTGCATAATGCCATCCACAAAGGCCTGCAATACGGACTTTTCCAGCCCATTTTTTTCGGCAATTTCAGCCAGTTGGTGAGCATTTTTTTCGGCCTTGAAGGTTTCGTAACCCTGACGGATGTCACTCTCTTTCAACCCTTCGCCTGACTTCAGGGTGCCGATATAGTCGGCGATATCTTCGCGAACCTCAAGGAGGTTGGCCTCGGAGTCGATCAGACCGATAAGCTCAGTGCGGTTCATCTTCAGTTTGCCAGGTGTCTGCTGCGAGTAGCCTGCAATCAGAGTCATGATGTAATCGTAATCAATCATGCTTGAAGCAAAGAGCACGAATTCAAAATCCAGTTGCTCTGTTTCCGATCCGCCCCCTCCTTTACCTTTCTGGTCCTGCAGGCGCCGGGCGGTTTCCAGATAGACGCCACGGAATGCCTGCAACTGCTCCCGGGGTATAACCTGCTCAATGCTTGCGGCGTCCTCATGCGTGAGGTCGGTATATTGGTCGAGCTGGGTCTTGTAGCGCTGCACCTCCTTGAAGAGGTTTATGAACTGGCCACGAACCTTGTTCCCTTTGAGGTTGGGCACTTCTTCCGGAGCGCTTGCCAGCCCCTGAGAGTGCATGAATTCATCGAGTTTTTTAACCGCAGCTTCAAACCTGCCAATGACAACCGGCGCTTTGTCAACCAGCCAGATTGTTTTGGCACGTTCGATCTGCTCACCGGAAAACAGGGTAATAGCCGCATCAACCGCATCCTGCTGCTGGCGGAAGTCGAGAATATTGCCATAGGGCTTTGTAGCGTTCAGGACTCGATTGGTACGAGAGAACGCCTGAATCAGGCCGTGGTACCTGAGGTTTTTGTCGACATACAGGGTGTTCAGAAATTTGGAGTCAAAGCCGGTAAGCAGCATGTCCACGACGATCACGATATCGATCTTCTGAGCATGCGGCAAGTCCTGATTGGGGTATTGCTGATCTTTGATACGCTTTTGCACATCCTGATAGAAGAGATCGAATTCGTCTATTCGATGGTTGGTACCATACTGAGTGTTATAATCCGCGATGATGGCTTTGAGTGCCGCCTTTTTTTCGTCCGGGGCGACCTGGTTGTCGGCCTTCTCCTGCGGCAAATCTTCCTGTATCTGCTGAACATCCTTATTACCATCGGCGGGTGGTGAAAAGACGCAGGCGATGTTCAATGGCTGGAAATTGACATCTTTAGACTGCTTTTCCGCCTGAATGGTCTTGAACAGCTCATGATAGGCAATGGCGTCATTGATGGAGGCTGTCGCCAGAAGTGCATTGAACTTTCGCCCGGCGGTGGCGGCATCATGTTTTTCCAGTATGGCTTCGACGATGGCTTTCTTTGCCAGTCTTTCGCCCGGCTTAGGTTTGTTCCTGCCTTCGGGTTTGTAAAAATCTATATGAAAGCGCAGGACGTTATTGTCTTCGATGGCATGCGTAATGGTGTAGGCGTGCAGTTGCTGTTGGAAGATGTCTTCCGTGGTTTTAAATGAGGCCTGCCGGTCTTCAATCTGCTGATAGTTGGCGTTTTCTGAAAAGATCGGCGTACCGGTAAAGCCGAAAAGCTGGGCATTGGGAAAAAATTCCCTGATAGCCTTGTGGTTTTCGCCGAATTGCGAACGGTGGCATTCGTCAAAGATAAACACGATGCGTTTGTTGCGCAACGGTACCAGCCGTTCCTTGTAATTGCGTTTGCTGCTGCCGTCGAGGGCGAGGCCGAGCTTCTGGATGGTGGTAACAATCACTTTATTGGCGTAGTCATCGGAGAGGAGCCGCTGCACCAGGGTTTCAGTATTGGTGTTTTCTTCGACGCAGTTCTCCTGAAACCTGTTGAATTCTTCGCGCGTCTGCCGGTCGAGGTCTTTGCGGTCCACGACGAAGAGGCATTTGTCAATATCCGGATTATCCTTGAGCAGGGTGGATGCCTTGAAGGAGGTGAGTGTTTTGCCGCTGCCTGTGGTATGCCAGACATAGCCGTTGCCGCTGTTCTGGTGAATGCACTCCACGATAGCCTTGACGGCATAAATCTGGTAAGGCCGCATCATCATCAGTTTTTGCTCGCTGGCCACCAGCACCATGTAGCGGCTGATCATTTCGCCCAGAATGCATTTAGCCAGAAACTTCTCGGCGAAGCTGTCCAGATGGGTTATTTTCTTGTTGTCTTCTCCGGCGAACTGGTAGAGCGGCAGAAAACGCTCGTCGGCGTTGAAGCTGAAGTGGCGGCTGTTGTTGTTGGCGAAGTACCAGGTATCACTGCGGTTGCTGACGATGAAGAGTTGCAGGAAGCAGAGCAGTGTTCTGGTGTAGCCGTTGCCCGGGTCGTTTTTGTAATCGACAATCTGCTGCATGGCAGTGCGCGGGCTGATGGCCAGAGATTTCAGTTCGATTTGTACCACCGGCATGCCATTGATCAGCAGAATCACGTCGAAGCGGTGATGGCTGTTACTGGTGTTGATTCGGAGCTGGTTAATCACCTCAAAGGTGTTTTTGCACCAGTCCCTGATGTTGACCAGGGTGTAGAACAGTGGGGTACCGTCGTCGCGCTCGAAACTGTTGCGTTCGCGCAGATGACGGGCGGCGGCGAAAACATCCGAGGTGACAATCTGATCCAGCAGCCGGGCAAACTCTGCATCCGTCAAATGCACACGGTTCAGCGCTTCGAACTTTTCGCGGAAATTGTTCTCCAGTGCGTCTCGGTCGCGGATGTCTGGACGATACGTGTATTTGAGATCTTCCAATGTATCGATCAGGCTATGCTCGATATGGCTTTCAGTAGTCATGGGTATGTCCTATGAATGCTTAACCAACAGTATTGCCATAATCCCGTTGAGTTTTGCAGACCGTTGAGAACAAACGATTTATTGCACACATCAAGATCGGTAATCTGGAATACATCGGGATAGGTAGTGCAGGTACTATAATATGCAATTAATTCCATTTCATGACAACGGCACCGATTCCAACAAGGCATGGGGGGATGAACAGTAATAACCTAATAAGAGTATCCATGCCACGTCGTTCAGTTCTTGGACTTGCAATGGAAAGCAAGGAGAATAAAGGCAAAACTACTCAAGTTCCAACAGGCCGCGTTATCGGCGTGCGCAGTTACTCAAGCTTATGATCCTTTTGGATGCTGCCGTCCATGTGTTGCGGGTGTTTACTTGGCTTCACTGCTCGTTCAATTGCCAACCGCATGAAGCGTTGATACGGAATACCAACGCGCTTTGCATGAATGCGCACAGCGTCTAACAACTCTTCAGGCAGACGGAGACTGATTGACGTATCCTTTCGTTTCAATTCAAAGCGCATTGGAACCATGCCTGAAAAATCATACTCGCTCAGGTCGGCAGTCTCCACAAAGGTTTCGGCTTCGGCGTCAGTCTTAAAATCAGGGAATTTCTTTTTCATGAGCTTTTATCTCCTTTTTGTGCATATACCGCGCACTAATCGGTCTGATTAGGAGCGTTCCACCATTTTTCCTCAGCGTGAAAACAATAAACAAAGGACGCTTTTTGATTGTCTGACCTACAGCACGGAATCTCTGTTCTTTGCTCGAATGAAGAACGTCCGGTGCCACTAACGGTGTTCCTGAAAACAGGCTTTCGATTTCAGCGATCGAGACTCCATGCTTTTGACATTTGGCTCGATTGCCGCTGTCCCAGTCGAATCCATCAAATTTCATCCGTTTTCCATAAAATATGTATATCATTTTGCATATGCAAATGCAATTCTTAATTCATCGCGCTCCTCTGCTTATCAGTCTCATCCAAAACTGGCAATCAAGAAAAGCGGAGCGAAGGTGGCTCTTACCTCCACAACTTCTCAAACCTTACCGGATTTGATGCCGTTTAAATAACGGTGTCATGAATGTTCCAGCGTCCAAGATAGTCCTGAATAAAGTTTTCAACTTCCTGATCTTGCGGGAATACTATAACTTTTTCATAACCTTGCTTAATGAAACCGGAATGACCCTGTCATTGAAGTCAAAAAACCAGCTCCTCCATGAATATTATGACGGATACCTCTTCGATTAAGAAACAGAAAGGCGGCCTTAAGGTTATCGCACTGTTTGAGGCTTTCAAAGGGCTTCTGGTGCTGCTTACCGGGTTAGCTGCTTTTTCTTTGATGCATAAAGACATTCAGGTTGTTGCCGAACAACTGGTCGGGCATCTGCATCTCAACCCTGCAAAACACATTCCCAAAATCTTTATCGAAGCTGCCGGAAATCTGACCGATGGACGTCTCCGTTCTCTTGCACTTCTTGCCGTTTTATATGCTGCCATGCGCTTTGTTGAGGGCTTCGGGCTATGGTTTGCAAAACGATGGTCGGAGTGGTTTGCCTTGTTAAGCGGAGGCATATATCTGCCGATTGAGCTCTACGAACTTGCGAAAGGTTTTTCATGGATGAAGATCGGCTTTGTATCCATCAACCTTACAGTTGTCCTCTATATGATCTTTATGCTTAAACGAAGCGACAGGTAACACCGGCTGGCAATTCCCGCTCCGCACTTGCCATGAAAGGCAACTTTTTATCCTTTTTTTTCATTGAAATGAGTTTGTCGCTGATCTTCTGGTTTTGTTAACATGTAACAACAATATCACCATGAAGAAATATATTGTAACCGCATTCGGGATCACAGGGATACTTCTCGCAAACTCTCCAAATGTCAGCTATTCAGAAGTCAATGTTCCTCTTCTTGCTCTTGGCAGCAGGCCCTCTATTTATATAGATTCTCCGCCAACATTTATATATGTGCCTGAGCTAGGCTATTCTGTTGCAGCGGAAAGCCCTTATGATTTACTGTATTACGACAATTACTACTACTTATATAATAACGGTTACTGGTACAACTCCTCGTTTTACGATGGACCCTGGATTGGCATCGTGGATGAACGCCTTCCGCTCTTATTGAGAGAACATCGCATTATGGATATAAGAAGATTTCGGGATATCGAGTTCAGCAAACATGACCGTCAGTACTGGCAGTACAGAGATCTTCACAATCGCAGAAGCCAAAGAGAGCTACGAATAAACAGCAATCGCGGTTTTTATGATGGTCCTGGCACAAAGGGCTCTCAAGGCAGAAGTAATTATGACGGGATAAATCGCGGTGAGGGACGCACTCCAGGAGACGGTCAAAGCGGAAGTGATAATCGTGCTCCGGGTGATGTACGCGGTGGTGGTGACGGGCATTCCTCTGGAGATGGCCGTGGTGGAGGCGGAAGTCACGGACGATGAGAACTGAGAAAACAGGTTTAAGGATTTGCGACTCATCAATAATGGATGAACGAGCGTGTCAAAAACAATTATAGCCTTAAACACCGGTTCATCAAGCATCAAATTCGCACTGTATGAAATCGGCGAAACTGAACGCCTTGTTTTTTACGGTTCACTGACCAGGATTGGCAGCAGGGACGGCAGGTTTTCCGTTCAGGATGCCCATGGGAACGCTATTGCAACTATGAGTTCCACTGCTCAGGATCATGTTGCGGCATGCGATTATGTTTTATCGTGGATTCTTTCGCAGAATGAAGGCAGAAAACCTGATGCCGTCGGTCATCGCATCGTCCATGGCGGCCCCCTCTATTCCACTCCCCAGATCGCAACTCCTGAACTTATTGCATCGCTCGATACCCTGAGCCCTTTTGCTCCAGAGCATCTTCCCCAGGCAATAAAGGCAGTCAGGCATGCAGCCAGACTTTTTCCCGAAACACTTCAGGTTACCTGCTTCGACACCTCGTTTCACACCACCATGCCTGAGGTTGCAAAGCTCTATGCGCTACCCGAATTCATTCGCAGAGAAGGTGTTCAGCGTTACGGCTTTCATGGCCTTTCTTATGAGTATATCCTTCTTGAACTCAAGCGTCAACTTGGCGTGCAGGCAGTGGAAAAGCGGATTATTCTGGCCCATCTTGGTCATGGGGCGAGCATGGCTGCTGTGAAAAATGGAAAAAGCATCGAAACCACGATGGGGTTTTCTCCGGCTGGCGGATTGGTTATGAGTACGCGCAGCGGCGATCTTGATCCTGGAGTGATTTTGTTTTTACTGCAGCAGAACAAGATGACTCCTGCGGCAATCAAACAAATGGTGAACCGTCAGTCGGGACTGCTCGGAATTTCCGGCAGCACTGACGACATGCAGGAACTGCTTGCTGCAGAAAAGGTTGACGATGCGTCGAAACAGGCCGTGGAACTGTTCTGTTATCAGGCCCGTAAATATATCGGGGCTCTTTCCGTCGTTCTTGGCGGGCTCGATATACTGATATTTACCGGTGGGATTGGTGAACACTCTCCTGACATCAGAAGCAGAATCTGTGACGGTCTCGGGTTTCTCGGCATCAGTGTCGACGAAGAGAAAAACATTACAAATTCAACCGTAATAGCACATGAGAGAGGACGAGTTGAGATACGGATTATGAAAACCAACGAAGAGCTGATGATTGCCCGCCATACCATGAATGTCCTTGAAATGACGAAACCATAACCGAAAATATTACTATGATACCGCTTTCTCAAGAGGAACTCCACTTGATCAATGCTTACTGGCGAGCAGCAAACTACCTCTCTGTCGGGCAGATATACCTGATGGACAATCCCCTGCTCAAGGAAGCGCTGAAGCCTGAACATGTCAAGCCTCGCCTTCTGGGGCATTGGGGGACCACTCCCGGACTCAATTTCATTTACGTGCATCTTAATCGTGCAATCCTGCAGCGGAACCTTGATATGATTTACATTGCCGGACCGGGTCATGGCGGCCCTGCCATTGTAGCCAATGTCTGGCTTGAAGGCACCTACAGTGAATATTATCCGAATATTCCGGAAGATGAGACCGGCATGAAACATCTGTTCAGGCAGTTTTCATTTCCCGGGGGAATACCAAGCCATGTTGCCCCCGAAACCCCTGGTTCCATCCATGAGGGTGGAGAGCTCGGATATTCGCTCTCCCACGCATTCGGTGCTGTTTTTGACAATCCCGATCTTATTGCAGCCTGTGTTGTCGGTGACGGTGAAGCCGAAACAGGCCCGCTTGCCACATCATGGCATTCAAACAAATTTCTTAACCCCGCCCGTGACGGAGCTGTTCTTCCTATTCTTCACCTGAACGGCTATAAAATCGCCAATCCAGCTCTTCTCGCCCGTTTACCGCACGATGAGCTTGAGAGCCTTATGAATGGCTACGGATACAGACCATATTTTGTTGAGGGTTCGGATCCTGAAACCATGCATCAGGATATGGCGGCCGCGCTTGATGCATGCCTTGATGAAATTGCAGGAATTCAACGGGAAGCAAGGGGGCACGGCCTGCCGGAGAGGCCATGCTGGCCTATGATTATTGTGCGCTCCCCGAAAGGCTGGACCGGCCCTAAAGAGGTTGACGGCAAAAAAACCGAGGACTTCTGGCGTTCACATCAGGTTCCTTTCAGCGAAGTTCGTGAAAATCCTGCTCATCTCATACTGCTTGAAGAGTGGATGCGAAGCTACCGGCCTGAAGAGCTGTTCACGCTGTCAGGAACGCTCAAACCGGAACTCAGGGAGCTTGCACCCAAAGGACAGAAACGAATGGGGGATAACCCTCATGCCAATGGCGGACTTCTTCTGAAGCCATTGCATCTGCCCGATTTTAGGGAGTATGCTGTTTCCGTTCCTTCTCCCGGTGCCGTCGAGGCTGAAGCTACAAAGGTTATGGGCATGTTTTTACGGGATGTGATGAACATGAACGAACAGGCATCCAATTTCAGGGTATTCGGGCCTGACGAAACCGCATCCAACAGACTGGGATCGCTTTTCGAGGTGACCGACCGTGTCTGGATGGACAGCATCATGCCATATGACGATCACCTTTCACCCAGTGGCCGGATCATGGAAATTCTCTCCGAACATACCTGCCAGGGTTGGCTTGAAGGATATCTGCTTACCGGACGTCATGGATTTATCTCCTGCTATGAGGCCTTTATCCACATCATTGATTCGATGTTCAATCAGCATGCAAAATGGCTTAAGACAGCCCATTATCAAATCCCCTGGCGCCGTCCGATTGCCTCTCTGAATTACCTGCTGACCTCGCACGTCTGGCGGCAGGATCATAACGGCTTTTCCCATCAGGATCCCGGCTTTATCGACCATGTCGTCAACAAGAAAGCAGGTGTCATCCGTGTCTATCTGCCGCCTGATGCCAACACGCTGCTCTCTGTCACCGATCACTGCCTGCGTTCACGAAATTATATCAATGTTATTGTTGCCGGTAAACAGCCGGAATGGCAGTGGCTCGACATGGAAGCTGCCGTAAAACACTGCACTATCGGCATCGGAATATGGGAGTGGGCATCAAATGACACTGTGGACGGTGACCCGGATGTGGTTATGGCCTGCGCCGGGGATGTTCCAACGCTTGAAACCCTTGCAGCTGTCGATATATTACGAGATAAAATTCCAGACCTCAAGATTCGTGTTGTCAATGTTGTTGATCTTATGACGCTTCAGCCTCCCGAAGAGCATCCCCATGGTCTGAAGAACAGGGATTTCGATGACATCTTCACTACCGATAAACCGATCATTTTTGCCTATCACGGTTATCCATGGCTTATTCACCGCCTGACATACCGCAGGACAAATCATGATAACATGCATGTCCGCGGCTATAAAGAGGAGGGAACAACGAGCACACCCTTTGATATGGTGGTGATGAACGATCTTGACCGTTTCCATCTTGTCGCCGATGTTGTGGATCGTGTTCCCCGGCTCAGGCAGAGGGCCGTGTATATCAAAAAATATGTACAGGAGCGTCTGATAGCCCATAAAGAGTATATCACTGCCTATGGTGAGGATATGCCCGAAATACGGAACTGGACATGGAAGCAGTAATGCCTGACATCGCCATGACACTTTACCCGCAGGACTATGATGCTGTTTTCTTTGACCTTGATGTGATACTGACCAGCACAGCGAAAGTTCATGCATCATCAATCGGGTTGGTGCAGAAACTTCGTGCACTGAACATTAAGACAGCCGTCACCACTTCCAGTAATACATGTCTCGAGATGCTTGATGCTGCCGGTATATCGAAGCTGTTTGACGTTCACGTGGATGGAATGGATATCAGCCGCCTGAATGTCAGGGGTAAACCTGCACCTGATATTTTTCTTGAAGCATCAAGACTTGTCGGTGCAGAACCTGCGCGTACCGTTGTTATAGAGGATTCGATTGCCGGCATTGAGGCCGGGTGTGCCGGATTATTCGGGTGCGTCATTGGTGTTGACCGTACAGGGCACGCGCAGGCTCTTCGAAAGGCCGGTGCCGATGTGGTTGTGACCGATCTTGATCAAGTCCGGGCAACTGAGAAACCATCATCGTCCTGGTCGCTGGTTTTTGAGGGCTTTGATCCTGCACAGGAGGGAATCCGTGAAGCATTGTGCTCCCTGGGAAATGGCTATGTCACCATACGTGGAGCTGCCACAGGGTCGGCAGCAGATGGCATTCACTATCCGGGCAACTATTTCGCCGGAGGCTACAATCGGTTGCGCACAGATATTGCCGGCCGTGTGGTTGAAAATGAGGATATCGTGAATTTTCCCAACTGGCTTTTGCTCCAGTTTCGTCTTGACGGGGAGGAGTGGTTCGACACGGGAAGCACAAAACTTTTGTCGTACCGTCAGGAACTTGATCTGAGGGGAGGGCTGTTATTGCGGAGCATCCGGTTCGAGGATGCACAGGGTCGGCGTACTGCACTCAAAGAACGATCTCTGGTATCAATGAACAGCATGCATCTTGGCGCACTTGAACTGACGTTAACTCCCGAAAACTGGTCGGGTAACGTTACAGTGCGATCGGCTATTGACGGACGCGTCATCAATGCGGGTGCGAAGCTTTATCATAAGTTCAGCAACAAGCACCTGGAACCTGTTGCCAGCTCCCCGGTTGGTGAAGATGGCATCTACCTGCTGGTTCGTACCAGCCAGTCGAATATTCAGGTCGCAGCGGCAGCAAGAACGCAGGCATTTCTCAATGGCAAACGTATCAAGGCAGAGCGCCGCCATATTGAAGAGCCTGGATACATCGGCCAGGAACTCAATATCGACCTCAAACAAGGCTCAACCTTGATTCTGGAAAAAATTACCTCTTTCTATACTTCACGCGACTTTGCCATTTCGGAGTGCGGAGTTGAAGCACTCAAGCCGATCGCTCATTCCGATCGCTTCAATGCCATTCTGGCTGACCATATTGTAGCCTGGAACTATCTGTGGCGTCGTTTTGACATTCATATACGGACAACCAACACATTGCCATTAAACGCCGCGATGCTGCTTCGTTTGAACATGTTTCACCTGCTGCAGGCTGTATCACCCAACTCTATCGGGCTTGATACTGGGATACCGGCACGAGGATGGACAGGGGAAGCATACCAGGGGCATATTTTCTGGGATGAACTTTTTATCTTCCCGTTCTTCAATTATCGTATGCCTGAAATCACCCGATCACTTCTGATGTATCGCTATCGGCGTCTGAAAGAGGCTCGAACTGCTGCCGCTGCGGCCGGATATAAGGGAGCGATGTTCCCCTGGCAAAGTGGAAGCGATGGTCAGGAAGAGACCCAGAAGTTCAACCTGAATCCGCTTTCGCAGCGCTGGGTGCCCGACAACTCCTTTCTGCAGCGTCACGTAGGCAGTGCAATCGTTCATAATGTCTGGCAATACTTCCAGGTTACACATGATGTCGAGTTTCTCTATTCTTATGGTGCAGAACTGATCCTCGATATCGCCATGTTCTGGTCGAGCATTGCGGTCTTTAACCCCGATAGAGAACGCTACGAAATCCATGGGGTGATGGGGCCTGACGAGTTTCACGATGCCTACCCTGATTCAGCAACACCGGGGATCAACAATAATGCGTATACCAACATCATGGCAGTGTGGGTTTTGTGCCGGGCACTGGAGGTGCTTGGTCTGCTCTCCGATGTGCGTCGTGCTGAGCTCAAAATGCGTCTCGGCTTGTCTGGAGAGGAAATCCAGCGCTGGGAAGATATCAGCCGCCGCATCCATGTGCCGTTTCTGGATAATGGTATCATCAGTCAGTTCGAAGGGTACGAAAAGCTGCAGGAGATTGACCTTGATGACTACCGGGCACGATACGGCAATATCCAGCGTCTCGACCTTATCCTGGAACAGGAGAACGACACTCCCAACCGTTACAAACTATCGAAACAGCCGGACGTGCTTATGTTATTCTACCTGTTTTCGGCTGAAGAGATCGGTGAATTGTTTCAACGTCTGGGCTATTTTTTTGAATATGAAACCATTCCTCGAAACATCGCCTACTATGTTGATCGTTCGAGTCAAGGATCCACACTTTCCCGCGTTGTTTCTGCCTGGGTACTGGCGCGTTCTGACCGACAGCGCGCAATGCACTTTTTCGCGGAGGCCCTGCAGAGCGACGTGAACGATATTCAGCATGGCACAACATCGGAGGGCGTCCATCTTGGTGCTATGGCCGGTACCATTGACCTGGTACAGCGCGTATTGACAGGTATAGAAGCAAGAGGCAATATTCTTCGACTTCATCCTGAATTACCGAAGGTGTTAGAGCGCCTCGACATGCGCATACGTTACCGAGGACATTCACTCTATCTGCGTCTGACGCACGATTCACTCACCGTCCATGGAAGTTACAGTTCAGCACCACCGATCTCTTTATGTATTGATGACAAGATCTGTGAATACATCGGCAGCACTACACGCGTGTTTCAACTGAACACCGAAACAAAACATGATAACACCTGAATGAAAAGTCTCAGCATTCAATTGACGGGCCCGCCCTCATTGACCGCTGATTTTGCCCGTCCTCTTTTTTTAATGCCGGATTCTTTAGCTGCAGAGGTGACGGACGGAGCAGGTTCATCGGATTCCAGCATAGGAGCATCACTGTCTTCGTCAAGTTCTTCATCGAGCTCTACGTCAAGTTCAACGTCAAGCCCAACGTCAAGTTCAACGTCAAGTTCCTCGTGAAGGTTAACAGATATATCCGGTATGGCAATGACTTCATGCTTGAGCAGTTCATCGATAATTTCATCAGGGTGCACTGTTTTTTTCACGCGGGCAGCTCTTTTCCCTTTCACGTCAGGAGCGATAAGTGTCAGAATCTCATAAACGGATGAATAAAGATAGAGCTGCTTGTCCAGTTCCTGGAGTTTCAGCAGCTCCTTGATTGCCTTGCAGAGTGCGACAAAAATAACCACTCCGCCACATTTATTGGCACATTCCTGAGCGAACCTGATGGAGGCGATTACCGTGGGGTCTATGGCTTTGACATCGGAAAAATCGATGATCAGGTTTTTACTCTCTTCTCTGGCAAGCAGATCCGCTACTGCTGAGTTACATGCTTCCCCATGTCGAAGATCAAAGGTACCTTCTTCAATTTTCAGGACGGTTAACTCTCTGCGGACGGTAACTGATGATTTCATGAATATTGCGGTATCAAAATGGATATAGAGGCAACTTGGCAGGATATATAATGAAACTTTGTACACAAACAATAAACCCCGGCACATCACCGGGGTTCCTGAGCTTCAATTCACGAAAAAGGCGTTGCCTTCTTTACGCCTTACACGCCGTATCCTTCAAGGGGATGGCGCAGGCAAAGATCTCTTATTTCCTCTCTGACTGCCTGGCATACCTCAGTGGAATCCGGCTTTTCAGCTGATAAGATAACCCTGTCGATAAGTTCAGCGATGGATTTGCTGTCGTCCTGGTCCATGCCTCTGGTGGTCATGGCCGGAGTCCCTATGCGAATGCCGCTTGTTACAAAGGGTGACTTGTCGTCAAAAGGAACCATGTTCTTATTGACGGTAATGCCGGCTGCATGGAGAAGGTTTTCGGCGACTTTTCCTGTGACGTTTTTATTGCGCAGGTCAAGCAGCATGAGATGGTTTCTGGTACCACCGCTTACGATATCATAACCAAGATTTATAAATGTTTCCGCCATGACAGCGGCATTCTTTATGACCTGAGCAGCATACGTCCTGAACTCGGGCTGGAGAGCCTCGCCAAACGCAACAGCCTTGCCGGCAATAATATGCATGAGTGGACCGCCTTGAATGCCAGGCATCACTTCCGCATCCATAACTTCAGACATCATTTTCAGACGTGAACCGGTTTTAGTCCTGATGGTAAGACCCATCGGGTTTTCGAAGTCGGCGCCCATCATAATCATGCCGCCCCTCGGCCCGCGAAGGGTCTTATGCGTGGTAGTGGTTACAAAATGACAATGGGGCAATGGATCGCCAAGAAAACCGGCAGCAATGAGTCCGGCAGGATGCGCAATATCGGCCATAAGAAAGGCCCCGACCTTATCGGCAATCGCTCTGAAGGCCTTTGCATCAAAACCCTGAGAATAAGCACTGGCTCCGCATATAATCAGTTTAGGTCTTATCTGAAGAGCGAGCTCCTCAACCTTGTTCATATCGACGATGCCAGTCTCACGATCAACACCATAAGAGTGAGCTTCGAACATCTGACCGGAAAAATTAACCGAACTGCCATGGGTTAAATGTCCGCCATGCGACAAATCAAGCCCCATGATACGATCACCCGGTTTCAGTACCGAAAAGAGAACCGCCATGTTCGCGCTTGAACCGGAATGCGGCTGCACATTGACATAGTCGCATCGGAACAGTTTTTTTGCTCGGTCGCGGGCAAGATTTTCAGCAACATCGACATATTCGCAGCCGCCATAATAGCGCTTGCCGGGATAGCCCTCTGCATATTTGTTGGTCATGACCGACCCGCAGGCCTGCATAACCGCACGACTGGTGAAATTTTCCGAAGCAATCAGCTCCAGAGTTTCATTCTGTCTTGTTGTCTCGTTGGCAACAGCCTCAAAGACTTCCTTATCCTGCCGTTGAAGGATGTCAGTATCCATCGATGTCTCAGTCCTTTTCCTGACGGAAGTTTACGGTTTTTTGAAGTGTGTATTATTTCTCAGTGTCACATGAACAACCTATCATATGACCCATCTTGTCGCGTTTCGTATCCAGATAACTCTGATTCATCGGATTAGGTGCAATCTCAAGGGAGATGCGTTCGACAATTTCGAGACCATACCCCTCTAATCCGACCACTTTTTTTGGATTGTTGGTCATGAGACGCATTTTTCTGACTCCGAGATCCTTAAGAATTTGTGCCCCGATACCATAATCACGCAGATCTGCCTTGAAGCCAAGTTTTTCGTTGGCTTCAACTGTATCAAACCCTTCATCCTGAAGGTTATAGGCTTTCAGTTTGTTGATCAGACCAATACCCCGACCTTCCTGCATAAGATAAATCAAGACCCCGCGTCCTTCTTTTTCTATCATCCTCAGCGCTGAAGCAAGCTGGTTGCCGCAATCACAACGCAGAGAAGCAAAGGTATCACCTGTGGCACACTGCGAATGAACCCTGACAAGAACAGGCTCATCAGTAGTAACATCCCCTTTCACAAAAGCTATATGGTTCTGCTGGTCAGTAAACGATTCATAGGCAATCAGCCTGAATTCCCCGTAAATCGTCGGAAGCCTCGATTCAACCGCACGGTGAACGAGTTTTTTGCGCTGCATCTGATAGGCGACTAGCTCCTTGATGGTTATAAGCTTCAAACCGAATTTCGCTTTCAGCTTGATCAGTTCCGGAAGTCTGGCCATACTGCCATCGTCATGCAGAATTTCACAGAGCAACCCGACTGGACTGCAGCCGGCAAGACGTGCCAGATCAACAGCAGCCTCGGTATGCCCGACACGCCTGAGCACGCCGCCATCCATGGCCCGGAGAGGAAAAATATGACCGGGTCGGGAAAAATCGTCCGCCATGGAAGCTGGATCACCAAGCATCTTGATGGTCATTGCCCGATCAAAGACTGAAATACCGGTAGTGACGCCTTCGGCTATAGCATCAACAGAAACGGTAAAATTCGTCTCGTGCTGAGAGGTATTTCTCTGAACCATCGGATCAAGCTGCAGCTCTTTTGCCCGATCCATGGTAACAGCCACGCAAAGAAGACCCCGGGCCTCCTTTGTGATAAAATTCACCATTTCGGTGGTTACTCTGTCAGCAGCGCCAATAAAATCGCCCTCATCTTCCCGATCTTCATCGTCAATGACAATAACAAGTTTACCCTGCCGAATATCTTCTATAGCAGCTTCAATAGAATCGAATATTTTTTTATCCATTCACGTTATTACACCTGTTTTCAACAGAGAGAGAACATAAAAACAGTGTAATGTAAAAAAAATCCTGAACCATTTGCAGCGAGGAAAAAAAGAAGAGGTAAGTGGCTGGCAACCACCAGCTTTGAGAAGCATGAGCATTTTTGTATAATGCAGCGGTTTTTTTATACAGAGGTGAATTGTTACCTTAATACAGCTATATTCTGAAGCTTCTTAAAAATATAGAGATTGCATGACCATCAAAGCTTCCGATCCGACACTCGAGATTATTGACCTTATACGAAAATTCCCGAAAGAGAGGCTGCTGCAGGCCAAACAAAACGGGTTTTCCGATTTTCAGCTTGCCTGTATTTTCAATACATCAGAACCATCAATACGAGATCTCAGAAGATATTATGGTGTTGAATCCGTCTTCAAAACTGTTGACACCTGCGCTGCAGAATTCGACGCAAAAACGCCCTACCATTACTCGACATACGAAGAGGAGAACGAATCCGTTTCTTCAAACCTGAAAAAAGTCATTATTCTCGGAGGAGGTCCAAACCGGATCGGCCAGGGTATTGAGTTTGATTACTGTTGTGTCCAGGCTGTATTTGCTCTTAAAGAGGCCGGATATGAAACCATCATGGTCAACTGCAACCCTGAAACAGTTTCAACTGACTATGACATTGCTGATAAGCTCTACTTTGAACCGCTCACGTTTGAGGATACCATTCGCATCATAGAACATGAAAAGCCGCTCGGTGTCATTGTCAGTTTTGGCGGTCAGACGCCACTGAAGCTTTCCGCGAAACTTCATGAAGCAGGTGTAACCATTCTCGGCACATCGTCAAAAGGCATAGATCTGGCTGAAGACCGTAAAAAATTCGGCGCACTTCTTGAAGAGCTGGATATTCCCCATCCTGAATATGGAACTGCAATCAGCTTTGAAGAAGCCAAAGTAATCACGAAAAGAATCGGCTACCCTGCACTGGTTCGTCCAAGCTATGTTCTTGGAGGACGGGCAATGAAAATAGTCTACAATGACGATTCGCTCAAAGAGTATGTCGATCAGGCACTCTTCATTACCGAAAAATATCCTCTCCTTATTGACCGTTTTCTTGAAACAGCCGTTGAATTCGACATTGATGCCATTGCCGATACAACTGACTGCGTTATCAGCGGCATCATGCAGCATGTTGAGGCCGCCGGCATCCACAGCGGCGACTCAACATCCATTCTTCCCTATCACAACATCAGCCCGAATGTCATTGCCACAATGAAGGCCTATACCCGCATTCTTGCGGAAAACCTGAAGGTTGTGGGACTGATGAACGTACAGTATGCCGTGCAGAACGAGAGTGTCTATGTTATTGAAGTCAATCCAAGAGCCAGCCGGACAGTTCCTTTTGTCGGAAAGGCGACTGCAATACCTGTTGTAAAAATTGCAACCCGGGTCATGCTTGGTGAAAAGCTCAGCGATCTGCGTACAGCCTATGATCTGAAAGATTGCGATGAACTCGGCATGAAGCACCTGGCCATCAAGGAACCAGTCTTCCCATTCTCCAAATTTGTAAAATCGGGTGTCTACCTCGGCCCTGAAATGCGCTCAACCGGGGAAGCGATGAGCCTTGCCGATGAGTTCCCTGAAGCTTTTGCCAAGGCTTATCAGGCAGCAAGTATGCAGCTCCCCCTCTCCGGAGCGGTTTTCATCAGTGTGAATGATCAGGATAAAAACCAGCGTATTCTTGCAATTGCAAAAGCACTCTACCGCATGGATTTCGATTTGATTGCAACAGCAGGTACACACCAGTTTCTGACAGAAAACGGCATTGAATGTAAAAAAGTCTTCAAGGTGGGTGAAGAAGGAAGACCTAACATCTTCGACATTATCAAGCACGGCAAGATCAACTTTGTCATTAACACACCCAGAGGTGAAAAAGCACTGCACGATGAAGAGGCTATCGGTGCGGCATCGGTATTGAGCAATGTGCCTTTTGTTACCACTATCGAGGCGGCAGAGGCTTCAGTACAGGCTATAGATTGTATCCGTCACCAGGAGTTCGGTGTTAAAAGTCTACAGGAATATGCTTCTTATCGCAACAAGTAAAGCTCTATGCATCTTCATCCATATTCCGCCCGTATCCCCTTCGGATAACGGACACATTAAAATGTATTGACCCATGACTGCAACACTGCAAAAACATCTTGACGAGTCAATAAAGCTTGAACTGAACCTTGCTAAACTCTACACAATTTTTCATGACAGTTTTTCTGAGGATGAGGATTTCTGGTGGGAGCTGACAATGGAAGAACAAGGGCATGCATCGCTGCTGCAGCAGGAGAAAAAACAACCACAGCCCATGGAATTTTTTCCTGATAACCTGTTATCAACAGACCTTCAATCCCTTATCGATACCAACGCAAAAATTGCATCACTCATAGATAAATATCTGGATACACCACCATCAAAAAGTGAAGCATTGCAAATTGCTCTCGATCTTGAACTGGCTGCAGGTGAATCCCATTTTCAACAGTTTCTTGACAGCCCTTCCAACTCTCTCTCCTCAACTATTTTTAAACAGCTCAATCAGGAAGACTGCGATCATGCTGAAAGAATTCGCAGCTACATGAAAGAAAACACATAGAATAAGAGAAACTAATACCACGCTCTCCGCGTTTACTGTTTAATGGATTGCCTGATAACAACCTCTAAACCGCAGGAGTAATTGCCATGCTAAGCAAGTCGCTTCAGAAAGCATTCAATGATCAACTCAATCATGAATTGTCGTCTTCATATCTTTACCTTTCGATGGCGGCTTACGCCGAGTCACAAAACCTTCCTGGTTTTGCCAACTGGTTGAAAATCCAGACCAGAGAGGAAAGAGAGCACGCCATGAAACTCTACAAGTTCATCAATGAGAGAGGAGGGCGTGTGGAGCTTCAGAAAATCGAGCAACCTCCTTTGGAATTCAAGTCACCGACAGCACTCTTCGAAGATGTTCTTAAACACGAACGAAAAATAACCGCACTCATCAATAAGCTTTATGAATTGGCACTGGATGAGAAAGATTATCCTGCACAAGTTCTTCTCCACGGTTTTATCAGCGAGCAGGTAGAGGAAGAGGCTACAGCCTCTTCAATCCTGGAAACCCTGAAAATGGCCGGTGAGAAAGGACATGCCCTTATCATGATGGATCGCCAGCTCGCCCGAAGAGGCCAGAACTGATGATCAATACTCATTGCAGTTAAAGAGAAAAGGGCAGCTTTAAGAGTACAGCCGGGTTCTCTTTAACTTTTTATGGGCAGGGCAACAAACTTCTGGACGCAGCATCCCTGACCATTGATGACCAGTTGACTAAAGCAGAGAGGATTGTACCGAAAACTTCCACCATTAATAAAGGTTATATCCTTTACCCCGTAGGATTGGAAGCGATGGAAATGACCATGCAGCACCAGTTTTGCATGTATAGCCTTCATGACTCCAAGAAATTCATCACGGTTTTTCAACTCCATAGTCCAGTCGAAAGCCTGGTCAATCGGAGAATCAGTACCGTAGACTTTGTAAGCATGATGGCAAAGCCCGATAACAAAACAATCGGCCAAAGCAGTCAGAACACGTTCAACGCTCAGTGCACGCAGCTGTCCAGTACTGATATAGCCTCTGGCTCCAAGAGGATTATCGGCAGGGTACCATGGATAAACCGAGTTGAGAGCTGCGAGTGCAATCTTAACCGATGAATAGTTAATAATCTTGAGAAACGGAAATGCCTGATTTCCTCGCTTATCACCGGTAATCAGTTCTTGAAAAAAAAGACAAAAGTCTACAACCCTGCGATCAAACGCTTTTTTTCTTAACTGTGGCAATGGATTCAGCGCGTTATAAAACCGCATCTCCTCTTCAAGAGAAATAAGATCATGATTTCCTGGAATAACGGTGGTTTTGTCCCAGTGGTAGAGTCCATGACTCTCCAGTTTTTCCCTGACAATCTTCCAGTCCCCGGGAGAAGCGCTATTGCTGAGATCACCTGAAATGACAAGATGATCATACCCAGCTGTATTGAAATGATCAAACAAACAAGAAAGAGAGTCAAGCTGCCGACGATCCTGCATACCGGAAATATGAAGATCCGATATATGCGCTATTTTTACTTCATTTGTCATCTAATTATTTCAGACTTGCGGTTTTCAATTCTAAAGCTGTAAATTGGGCATTACTTTTAATCATCTGGCACACACTCATCGGTTATCAAGCAGAAGCTTTTCGCAGCCAGGTTACAGCCTTTCATCAACCTCCGACAGCAAAGAAATCATTATCCCTTTCAAATTATGCAAAATAACATATCTGCCCTTAAAGAACTGACAAGAAATCTATGGTGGTCATGGGATACAGAAGCAAAACAAATTTTTGAAGAACTCTCGCCTCTGCTTTGGGAAAGAAATAATCATAACCCCGTTGAACTGTTGCGTCATATATCCAATGATGAACTTGTAGCCCGCTGTACCGGCGATTTCGGCGACAAAATAGACCGGGCCTATGCACGTTTTTCCGCCTACCTGAACGACAAAGAGACTTGGGCGGCAAAAAACACTCCCGAACTTGTTACGGATCCTGTCGCATATTTCAGTGCGGAATTCGGGATTCATGAAAGTGTAAGAATATATTCAGGAGGACTCGGTGTCCTTTCTGGTGATCACCTGAAATCGGCCAGCGACCTGGGCATCAACTTTATCGGCATTACCCTCTTTTACAAAGAAGGATATTTCAGACAGACCCTCAATCAGGACGGATGGCAGAAAGAAGACTATCCCCTTCAATACCCTGAGCACCTGCCTATAGAAAAAGTCAAAGACCCGGAAGGCAATGATCTTATCATTACGGTCAATATAGCGCAAAGCGAGGTTCATGCCCAGGCTTGGAGTCTCAAAGTGGGCAGAGCAACACTTTACCTGCTTGATACCAATATTGCAGCCAATGAATCCCACTATCGAGATATCTGTTGCAGAGTCTATGGCGGTGACCAGAACATGCGCATTAACCAGGAGATAATTCTCGGTATCGGGGGCGTAAAACTTCTTGACCAGCTCGGCAAAAAACCAATAGTCTATCATATGAACGAAGGCCACTCTGCATTTCTCACGCTCGAACTGCTTGCCGGCGAGCTGAGGAACGGAGTATCGCTGACAGAGGCGATAGAAAAAGTCAGATCACTCTGTGTCTTCACAACTCACACCCCTGTTCCTGCCGGTCATGACCGATTCTCCAGGGATATGATGCATTACACTTTCGACAAGTACCTTTCCACGATCGGCCTGAACTTCGATGATCTGATGAGACTTGGATCAGAAGATAACAACAATATATACGGACTTTTCACCATGACGGTGCTTGCACTGCATTTGTCCCGGTCTGCAAACGGCGTTTCGAAACTTCACGGAGAAGTTTCGCGCATTATGTGGCAGCATCTCTTTACCGACAAAAAGGTATCAGAGGTACCCATCGGCCATATTACCAACGGTGTTCACACCAGCAGCTGGACATGCGGCTATACCGATAATTTCTGGAAACAATTCGCCGTCAGCGTTGATGAAATGAGCCTTTCACGTGAGGCAGCTGAAGCTGTCCTTGCAAAAGTCACCGATGAGGATCTCTGGTCGCTGCGTTACAGTCTGAAACGCATTCTGATCGACTTTATGGACAAATATCTCAGCAACCAGCTTTTTCACCAGCATACAACGTCAATCTACAGCGAATACGATGCCATGCGTTCGAGAAAAAACACGTTCTCTCCCGATGTTCTCACTATTGGATTTGCAAGACGTTTTGCTACCTACAAGCGCGCACCACTGGTTTTCAGAGATCTTGACCGCCTTGACAAAATCATCAATCATTCATCAAGACCGCTTCAGATAGTCTTTGCCGGAAAAGCACATCCGCATGACGATGCTGGAAAAGACTACATCCGCCAGATTGTACACCATTCACGCCGTCCGGAGTTCAGCGGCAAGGTTGTTTTCCTTGAAAACTACAATCTTGGCGTTGCAAAACGGATGGTATCGGGGGTTGACGTCTGGCTGAACACTCCAGTAAGGCCAATGGAAGCAAGCGGCACATCAGGTGAAAAAACCGTCCTGCACGGCGGTCTGAATTTCAGCGTTCTCGACGGCTGGTGGCCAGAAGCCTATAACGGTGAAAACGGTTTTGCGATCGGTAACGGCGAATCTTTTGAAAACCATGAGGAACAGGATAGTTTCGACGCTGAACAGTTGTACTCAGTTCTGGAAAACCAGATCATCCCTGCTTTTTACGAACGCAACGAGAATAATATACCTGTCCAATGGATCAAAAAAATCCGGAACGCCATTGCAACCATAGCGCCGGAGTACAACACCCACAGAATGGTCAAGGACTATGCAACCAGCTACTACCTGAACAGAAAATAACACTGATCTGAATGTCAGAAGCCTGATGCGCTATAAGTGAATTATGGCGCATCAGCAATATTTACCGAACACCGAACGACATGGGACAACAAGAAACAGCCAAACCTGCAGCCTGCGCATCAGTATCTCTCGGTCGGGGGCTTGATCTCAAGTCACCGGTACTCCTTGCATCGGGAACTGTTTCATACGGAGAAGAACTCAGCCAGCTCTGCGACTTTTCCAAAATCGGAGGTATTGTCACCAAGGCTATTTCCCTTGAGCCGAGAACCGGCAATCCCCCACAGCGTATCGCAGAAACTCCCTCAGGGATGATCAATGCCATCGGGCTGGCCAATGTCGGGATTGAACGGTTCATTACCGAGAAAGTCCCATTTCTCCGCAAACTTGATACTGCAGTCATTGTCAATATTGCCGGACGATCTATCGACGATTACTGCGAAGTGGTCTCAAGGCTTGACGCCGTGGAAGGTCTCAACGGCTATGAGATCAACCTCTCCTGCCCGAACGTCAAGGGTGAGTGTATGATTATGGGTGTAAGCCGGGATGCAACGTATGAAATTGTCTCGGAACTGCGCACCATAACCAACCGCCATCTGATGATAAAGCTGACGCCGAACGTCACCTCCATCAGCTCCATCGCCCTTGCTGCCGAAGAAGCCGGTGCCGATTCGGTTTCGCTCATCAATACGGTAGTCGGAATGGCGATTAACTATATAACCCGCCGGCCGCTCTTGAAAAACATTACAGGAGGGCTGTCTGGACCGGCAATAAAACCAATAGCCCTTGCAAAAGTTTGGGAAGTCTTCAAAGCCGTCACCATTCCGGTTGTAGGCATGGGTGGCATTGCTGGGTTTGAGGACGCCATGGAGTTTCTGCTTGCCGGATCCAAAGCGGTGCAGATCGGCACCATGAACTTTGTCTATCCCGATATAGGCGAACAGGTCGCCACAGCAATTGAACAATACTTCTCAACTCCCGGAGCAACACCAATAAGTGAATACAGCGGAAGTCTACTGACCGATTAGCTCTATCGCCTCCATCCCCTTTTATTCGAAACATATTTCTTTGCACGCCGCCGACCACCGATTTTTGAACCCATGAAGCGGTACTCCCGTATGGTTCTGTTGCGCGAAAAAAAGGATGTATTCTTCAATTGTGAGATAATTCGAGATTCCGTTTCCTTGATATCAATATCAGATGGCCCTGCATCAGCAAGCAATTTGACAATAAGGGGAGCGCATTCGAAGACAATAAACAGCAGTGTGATAAACAAAATTGCATTGGCTGAAGAGCGGCTCACATCACTTGACGAATGGGTCAACTCACTGAGAGCCCAGTTCCGGTCGGCAAAACCAGCGTGCGCGGCTTTAGTGTCGAGCCTGTCATCCGTCAGCATCATCTGATTGTTAAGGCCCTCGGCAGCTTTCTGACGATTCATATACCCATGCAGCTCGGCAAGCTGCCCGGCAAGAAATTCAAGCCTCGTCTGCTTGGCTGCTACAACCAGTTCCTTATTCCTGGCATAAGTACCGTATCCCTGCACTCCGGAGGTGGTTGAGGTCCTGGAACCAAACACCTCCAGCTTAAGCTCCTCGCGCAGACGATTTACCTCACTGCTCAACTTGTCGTACTCATCCTGATACGTTTTGATTTGAGTGAGTTCAAGCGCATATTTTTCAGAAAATGACTGCTGTACCTTGACAATCCGCTCCTTTTGCTCAGTAAGGTACCGGACTCGAAGCTGCTCGTGGATCTCCTTGTCAAAAATTTTCAATTCAAGAGGACGGGCAATGACAAAAGCGATCAGGACTGCAAAAACCAGCCTTGGAGAGGCTTGCAAGAACTGTTTCAGCCCTTTGGAGGTCTTGTTGATCCCTGATACAATGGAGCGATCGAGATTCAATATTGCCACCCCCCAGATCAAACCAAAAAGCACTGCCCACAATGCACCGAAATCCGTGCCGGCAAAAACAAAATATAGTGCGTATCCTCCAGACAGTGCAGCAAAAAGCGCAGTAAAAAAAATGGTCGCCCCGATTCCAAAATATTTGCTGTGCTCTGTCGGGTATTTTTCAATAAAATCGACCGAAGTACCAGCACATATCCAAAAAAAACGCTGCAAACGTACAAAGATCATAGAGTACCTCCGTTCCCTCTGGCTATAATAATTTCCACAACAGCTCTTTCTGTTGCACTGAACTCATAACAAAAGAACATATCAATAAATAGCCCTTAATTTTAAGGTTTTTCTCCGGTACTTCAGCTATCCGGTTCTATTTTTTCCTGATTTATTCTATCTTTGGAACCATCTGATATAACTCTTAAAACCTCGAACAACCATGCGCATAGGAATCGGCATTGATGTACACCCTTTTGCTGAAGGTCGGAAACTGGTCATCGGCGGCGTACATATCCCTGGAGACAAAGGACTTGACGGCCACAGCGATGCTGATGTTCTGCTTCATGCTGTGAGCGATGCACTTCTTGGTGCTGCCGCGCTTGGTGACATTGGTCTTCACTTCCCCAACACGAGCCAGGAATTCAAGGATATCGACAGCATGATTCTGCTTAAACATGTCGGGAAGCTTCTTAAAAAAAACGGTTACCAGACCTTGAACGTCGACGCCATGCTACTTCTTGAAGCGCCAAAAATAGCTCCTTACATCACTGAAATGCGTAAAAACATTGCACGCTGTCTGGGTGTTGAAATTGGAACCGTCTCAGTCAAAGCCACCACCAACGAAAAGCTCGGCTATATAGGACGGGAAGAGGGTGCCGCGGCTCATGCAGTCTGTATTATCCGCTCTGTTTAAGCACCGACTTCTCCCCTGAGAATCCTGACCGGCAGATAGCGTGTCGCCTTTTTTGCCGGGCTCCAGGACGAGAGTACGGCAATCAGGATGCCAAATGCGATCACAATCAGATGAGCTTCAGGCTGTTCAAGAATAGTAATTTTATCACTTTTCAATACTCCTGCAGTACTTGCTTCAAAGCGGATTGAGTCAACAAAATGACAAATCACATGTCCCATCGGACTACCGATAACTACGCCGAGAACACCGATCATAAACCCTTCGAGCATAAAAATACGGGTGATGCTCCCAGCCTGCATACCCATTGAGCGCAAAATGGCTATATCCTTGACCTTCTGCAGAATCACCGTAGTCATGACCGATGAAACACCGAGACCGGCAACAATAAAAACAAACCCCACAAGCACAAGTGTAATAATGGCATTACGGTTGTAAAACTCTATGACGTTCCGGTTGGTTTCATCCCAGCTCTCGCTTTTGTATCCGCTCAGCTTCTGCACCTTCGCAGCGGTCTCAGCAGCACGATCAACATGGGCTGTTCTCAACCCGATGCCAGTGACAGAATTGGATGCAATACCCTCCATTCTCTGAGCAAAAGCAAGATTGACATAAGCTTCACGCTCGTCCTTTGCATTGAACCCGCTGCTGAATCGGCCAACTATCGTTACAGGAAACTCTTCGCTGTTTTTAGTCACAAGCACAATCCTGTCACGGTAGCCCGCTTTCAGTTTCGCAGCTAAAAGATCACCGACAAGGATGCCATTCGGTGTATAGGCTAACTCATCAAGAGAGTTTTTTTCAATGAGATTCTTTTGCAATCCGGCAATATCTGCTTCAAGATGAGGGACAACGCCCTTGGCAACACAGGGAGTAAAACGGGTTTTATTGCGTGCCAGCAATTTACTGAGCACAAAGGGTGAAATGCTTCGAAGCTCCTCCACTGGCCGAATGGTCTCGACAACCTCGGCATAATTCTTGATAACCTCCTGTTCATCCAGATTGATATTCTTGGTCACCATCGCAACCCTCCCTTGCTGTCTGACAAGATTTTCAGGTACAAGCGGAACAACCCTTTCAGCGCTTATGATGACATGAGGAACGGTATCAATAACTTTAGCAATAACATTCGATGATGAACCCCTTGCTACAGAAATTGTAGTCACAAGCATTGCCGAGCCTACAGCCACACCAAGAGCCGTGAGAATGGTCTGGCGCTTTCTTTCTCGCAGATGCACGAAAGCAATCCTTGCCTCATCCAGGTAATTCATTACAAAATATACATTTCAGGTATTTCGTGGAAAAGCAGCTGTTCTATAATTTTAGGCTTATTGTTGAAAAATCATGCAAAAAAAATCTATTTTAACTGCCTGAAGCCGGAAAGATTATTTTCCGACAAATAAATGAATTTGGTCATTAAATACTAACATTAGCTTTGAAGAGGAGAGCATACCTGTGAAAAAAATTGGCATCCTTACCAGCGGAGGAGATTGCGGTGGACTTAATGCAGTACTGAAAGGTGCAGCGACGATGGCTCTTTCAAAAGATCTTGAGCTCTTTATTATCCCTAACGGTTACGCCGGGTTATACAATCTTGTCGATCAGGAAAAAATTGTACGGCTTGACCAGGAACGTCTCGACCGGTTTGACGCAAGTTTTGCCGGTTCCGAAGCAGGACATTCAAGAGTTAAGATCAGGGCGATAAGTAATCCCGACAAATACAACCGCATCAAGGCCGGCATGAAAAAATTTAACCTTGACGCTCTCATTATCAGTGGCGGAGACGATTCGGGCAGTGTCATGGTTGATCTCAATCAGAAAGGGATTCAGTGCGTTCACGCGCCGAAAACCATGGACCTCGACCTGCAGACATACTCAGTGGGCGGCGATTCCACGATAAACCGCATTGCGCAGTTTGTGCACGATTTGAAAACAACCGGTAAAACCCACAACAGGGTACTGGTCACCGAAGTATTCGGACGTTATGCAGGTCATACCGCTTTTCGCAGCGGCATAGCTGCTGAGGCTGACTGTATTCTCATACCTGAAATACCTGCAGACTGGGATATCGTTTATGAACATCTGGCCGAACGATTCACTCGCAGAATCAGAGAGAGCGATGTCCACAGCGGAACCTACACCATTGTTGTTGCTGAAGGGCTGAAAAACGCAGACGGCAGCGATATTGTTGATGAATCAGCCGGTATTGACGCCTTTGGCCACAAAAAGCTTGCCGGAGCAGGAAAATTCACCACACAGCAAATCCAGAAAAGAATGAAAACCGACCCGGCCATACCTGTTTTCATGAAAGAGACCGGCATGTTTGTCGAAGGAATTTATGAAATTCCAGAGGTGCGCGTTATCCAGCCGGGTCACCTTGTCCGTTCGGGCAACTCTTCAGCATACGACATCAACTTCGGCTTTGAAGCCGGTGCCGGTGCAATACTGCTTCTTCTCGAAGGCAAATCAGGTGTCACGATCTCCAAGGTAAAGGGCCGCAAGATTGAGTTCATTGAATCCAGCAAAGCGATTGTACAGCGCCATGTCGATCTCGAACAAGTCGCCCTGTACGAATCACTGGGCATCTGTTTCGGTCGCAAGCCTTCAGCCTACGAACCAATTCTCCGTGAAGTGGAAGGCGTGTACGAGAGAATCTACTGAACAGCTCATCTGTGAAAAAAACTCCCGCAAACAACTTGCGGGGGTTTCCGAAAACTGAATAAAAACTCCTGCATTTCCTTTTAAAAAACTCAAAACAAGCTATCTTTGAGGGTATTACCGGTAATGTCTTATCACCCAACACCTGCACTATGAACAAGACTGCTAAAATCTGGATGAACGGTGAACTGATTGACTGGATTGACGCAAAAATCCACATTCTGTCACATGTTGTCCATTACGGTTCATCCACCTTTGAAGGAATACGCTGCTATGAAACCATAAAGGGTTCAGCAGTTCTTTTTCTGGACGAACACATCAGACGTCTCAGAGATTCTTCGAAAATATACCGTATCGAAATTCCCTATTCCGAAAAAGAGCTGAAAGACGCTGTCATCAGCATCATTCACGCCAACAGTCATAAATCATGCTATATCCGTCCGCTGGTATACCGGGGACAGGGAGCTTTCGGAGTCAATCCTCACCGTGCATCTATCGAAGTAGCTATCGCCACATGGGAATGGGGAGCATACCTTGGAGATGATGTTCTTGAAAACGGAGTCGACGTCCGCGTCTCATCATGGAACAGACCTGCTCCGAACACCCTGCCTGCATGGGCAAAAGCAGGAGGCAACTATCTGAATTCGCAGCTCATCAAAATGGAAGCCCTGATGGACGACTATTCCGAGGGACTCGCCCTGGATGTCAACGGTTACGTGTCTGAAGGTAGCGGCGAAAACATCTTTGTTGTCCGAGACGGTATCATCTATACCCCGATGTCGGCTCAATCGATTCTGCCCGGCTTTACCCGTTACGCCGTCATGCACATTGCAAAAGAGCTCGGCTATGAAGTTCGTGAGACGCTTATTCCCCGCGAAGCGCTCTATATTGCCGATGAAGTCTTCCTTACCGGCACCGCAGCAGAGATCACCCCGGTCAGAAGTATCGACAAATATCCGATCGGCAATGAAAAACGCGGTCCAATTACCGAAGTGCTGCAGCATGCATACCTGAAAATTGTCAAGACCGGTGAAGACCCTTACAACTGGCTGACCTTTATCTGAGCCAGGCAAGACAGGCATGAGCTGGAACAACATTATCGGTCAAAAACAGCAAATCCGCACTCTTCGGAAAGCACTTGAAACCGGGCGATTTGCTCATGCTTACCTTTTCACCGGCCCTGAAGGGTCGGGAAAGGAATCAGCAGCCTTTGAAATAGCCTCAATATTCAACTGCCGTTCCACAAATGCTTCCAAGAACGACGGGGCATGCGGAATGTGCCCAGACTGCCTGCAGATCCAGTCGTTCATGCACCCGAATGTGGAGTATATTTTTCCGGTAGAATCGGCACTGCTCGATCCCGGTGACTCTGCCAAAAAAGAGAACAAGCGATTTACCGAAGCAAAAGAACGGTACGACGCACTGCTTGAACAAAAAAAGCAGAACCCCTATTTTTCACCTGCCATGGCACGATCCATGGGAATTCTGACTGAACAGATTATTACCCTTCAGCATAAAGCCTCGTTTATGCCGAGAGAAGGGAGTAAAAAAATATTCATTATTTCGCAGGCTGAACGGCTGCACCTTTCCGCAGCAAACAAGATCTTGAAACTCCTTGAAGAACCACCCGCGCATGTCGTGTTTATACTTGTTTCTTCAAGACCAGAAGCCCTGCTGCCCACAATCCGCTCTCGATGCCAGGCTATCAAGTTTTCACGGGTTACCGCCGGGGAACTGCGACTCTGGCTCCAGGAACACCGCCCTGAAATCATAGATCCGGAGCTGAGCTTTATTGTCAGCTTTGCCAGAGGCAACCTACGCCTTGCATGGGAGCTTATCAACAGCCGTGACAGCAACCCATCAGAAACAGCAACCATTCTGCTCCGCAACAAAGCGCTCGACTATCTTCGCCAGGCACTCACTCCAAGCCGCTTCCACGAAGCTATCACCGCATGCGAGCAGAACGCCAAAAATCTGTCCCGCAGCGAACTCACTCTCTTTCTCGCCGCTCTCCTGCTCTTCTTTCAGGATGTCAACCACCGCAGGATTAAACCGGACTTTCAGGAACTGAACAACCCGGACATCAGCGATGCCATCGACCGTTTTGTAAAAAACTTTCCCAATCCTGATTTCTTCCAGATCTCAACCATCACCGAGGATGCCATCCGCAGCATAGAACGCAATGCCAGCCCGCTTCTTGTCATGGCATCCTACACCGCCAACATCAGGGGACTGCTGCAACGAGTCTGACGCAATACACTTCCGCAGACTTCGACAATGAAGCGTACAATTTGACAATCAATTCTTCAATGTGTATAGCTTTTCAACCAAACTTCCTGTTTTTTTCAAGCTTTGGAAGTACCTGTGGTTGAGTCGAGCCAGTTGAGATAGCCGGGCAATCCGCCGGTTACCGGCAGCCTGATAATTTCGGGCATTTCATAAACACATGGTTTAAGCTGTTATAAATGAATACTTTAATTTTTTTGTGTTACAAACACGTAACAAAATCAAGAAAATTGGGTTTTCTCAAGGGTAAAACCAGCCCTGCCAATACATCACCTACCGACCGGATAAAACCTTTTTTCTGACCTCGGTAAAATGGTGAATCCAAAATTGGATTCTCTGAACCAATGTTTACCTGCTCCCCTGCAATCTCACCGTAATCTTACCGTTACCCTTGCTATTACCTTGCTATTTTCTACCCCCCTGCGTGCGTGCCGGCTGATCGAAGTTGTTCTAAAGTTGTTCTAATCTTGCTCCTACTCCCCTGCGTGCGTGCCGGTTGATCTCGATGAAATCAATGACCACCAAATGGTGGCGGTTGAATATGGTGCGTGCGTGCGGCTGATCTTGTAGTCATCTCTTTTTTATGGGCTCTGAAAATGCTCTTTTTTATGGGCCCCAGGAATGAAGGAAATGAATTTGAGCCCTCAATTTTGAGGGTTCACCTATGAACAGGTGGAGAGCTGACTTTTCAGCCCTCCAACTTTGGGGAGGTTGAGTATGGTTCCTCCATGTGCAGGTGGATAGCTCACTTTTGAGCCCTCCTTATCGACCGGCTGGCATGAGAGCGCAAAATTGCGCCATCCCAGGCACAACCTGCCGCCATCGACTGACCGGAACGAACCATTAATCCATCAAAGAACTCACTCAATGAAACAGGTTTCTCAACATTTATACTCTGCTTTGATCTTGAGTTTCTGCATACCATAACGCGCCTATACTCTCAATGGTATAACCCCGAATAACAGGCTATAACGCCTCTATTTTCAACGTTTACCGTATTAATGGCTAATGAGTATCAAGGGTTAGTTGAATGGCGTTAAAGCGCATTATAACCCATATATCAAAGGCTGATAATCTTTCCTGAAATTGCTGTTGTTTCTCCTGTTTTATCGTATGTGAATAGCCCATGCCTGCAACCCTGCAACCCTGAAGGCTGAGCTACTTTTGAGGGTACTGATCTTTAATGGCTTCAGTGTGTCCAGTTTTGGGGAATCATCGGGGAAGCACAACGCCGGAACTCGGTATCAATGAAAAATAACCACGAAAGAGAACCGTTAATCCTGATCTAAACTAAAGTTTTTTAAAGTGGTTTATCAGCGCAATAACCAGCTTTACAACTCAGTACGATAAGCCACAAGAAAGCGCCACAAAGCCATGCTATGCAATACTTTCAGGTAATTCAGCGCAAAGTATCAAGGGTTAATCCAGTGCCATTTATGCACATCATAACCGCCATATATACGTTCAATAATAGACATCATAATCATTGTTTATGATATGGTTATTCTTGTGATAAATGGTCTGTTCCGGTCAACATGAACTGCCGATATAGGCAACAAAAAAGCAGACCGTTAAGCCTGCTGTGATACCATCAAAAGGGAGGTTCAATTCCGAGCTTTTATCAAGAATGAAATTCCCGATCTTGCTGGCTTCCTCTTTGTCGTCTTTGTTGCTCATGATCTTGATGTTTTGTGGTTACGCTGTTTGTCTATTCTCTCTCAATAAATAATCTGCTAAATCCAGCCCTGCCGCTCGATCTGATTCAGTTGCCCGACGTTCCAGTATATCGGACACGGTAACGCCTGGCAGTCCTGCCGCCACCTTTCGCCAATCATCAAACGCCATCAAGTCAGGATAGAGTTTCACCTTTCGACCTGCCACCGCTTGCAACTTCTCTTTGAGTTTGCTTTTTTTCCCGCCTGTGGCAACCCATACAATCCCAGGTATAAACCCACTGGCAACAATCGCTGTTTTCTCACTCTCAACAACCGCGACCGGTTTATCAGAATCCGTTGATAACAGGTGTTCGCCGAATAAGCATTGCTGCAAGTGGTAAGACTGAATCTGCATTACCTCGTGAACCCATTGAACATGTGCAAACGGTTTCTTTACCCTGCTGCCGGAATCATCATAGAGCATGACCTTCCCCGCTCTGGCTTTCCCGTCTCTGTCGATCTGCCAGAACACGCATGAACCCTGCCAATACTTTGACGTGCCGATCTTATACGCTGCTGTCAGCTCAAACGCCCGATCTTTCCCGAACACTGAGCAAAGCCACCGGCAAAAATTGTTCTGGTTATATCTGGTAAGGCTGGCCTGAACGACCTTTGTATCAATGAAAGAAGGTTCTACCGGCTCCGGCTTTGGTTGTGGCTTTATTGCTGGCTTTGGTACGTCGAAAGGGTTCTTTCCTGTCAGGTAGAAATATTCCTTCGGGGTGAAGTGATAACCGCATGAATCTTCTCGATCACAACGCCCGACTTCATCCGCGACCTGTTCCCCTGTGAAGGAATCGACGTACCGAACAAACCGAATCTGCCGGCAAGCAGGGCAAGCATGTTTTACCCCGCCTTTTTCAAGTTGGAAACGATGTTCTGCCATTAGAACAACCCTCTGTACTCATCGTTTGGTTCTGTTGTCCGTGTTGTGCAATCCGCATCATTTCGCATAACCTGCATAACTTCAGGCGCGTTTTCAGGGGAAAAAGTTTGTGCAGTTTGTGCAACGCCTATAGGGAATTGCATAACCTGCATAACTTCAGGCGCGTTTTCAGGGGAAAAAGTTTGTGCAGTTTGTGCAACGCCTATAGGGAATTGCATAACCTGCATAACAGGAACTTTCCGAAATTTCCCCTGAACAACCCTTTCGATCAAACCGGAATCAATCGCCGTTCTAATTCTGTCGCCTGCCGTTCTCAGTGATAGCCCTTTGCGGTGTGCGGCCTCATTGAACAACCCTGTAGAAAAATTCTCCGGCAGTGAATCCAGAATCTCAATCAATGTATGATCTGGCAACGGCTCCGGCTTATCTGTCAAGCTGTAGAGATACCACCGTTCAGGCTGTCTTATCAAGTGCAATGTGAATTCATCGCAATTCCTGCCGGTAACAAACAGGTTAAACAATCCTTTATTGTTCGCGTCTTTCTGAAGTGAAACTGTTGTCTCTGCATCATCTGCCAAAAGAGACGAACCGCGCCCGCTATACAAATTGTTCTCGTTCTGTTTTTTGCCGGTGTGGTGGATTATGATAACTGTAAGGTTGAATTCCCGCATCAAATCCCTGACAGCAGTCATAAATTTGCGCATGTCATCGGCTCGATCTTCTTCACCGCTATAAAAGTTCTTCAGAGGGTCAATTACAACAACATCCGGCCTGATCTCTTTCAAGTTCCCTTGAATATCTTTCATCACCTCAGGCTTTTGAATAGAGAATCCTTCATTGACAAAAAGCAGGTTTTTCCGTAACAAACCAGCCTGCTCATCATCAATACAGAAATAATCTTTCAACAACTTTAAACGAGTTTGCATTGTCTTGCTTGAATTCTCGCCATTGAGATACACAACCCGCCTCGGTTTCGATATTCCAAACCCTAAAGAATCCCGCCCCGCCGCTATGCCAAAGAGGATATTCAGCAACAACATGCTTTTTCCAAGTTTCCCCGCGCCTGTAAGCTGTAATATCCCGCCTTCTGTCAACACCTCGCCATGATCTGAATTCAAAATAACATCGCATTGAGGCAATACTTTATCAGGGAAGTCAACGACATTTTCGACCTCCCAGACCTTGAACCCTTTGGCTTCAGCTTTTATTTCATCTGTGATACTGGTCATCTGCCAACCCTCCCTTCAGCTCTGACCAAAAACCGGCCATTGCTGCCGACAAAATAAGAGTAACGAATGCAGGCTGGCCATCCTGACAGCATTAAAACAGCGTCAATAATGATCTGATCTACCGACTGGCAATAAGCTTTTGTATCAAAGGGTTTGAGATTTCGGGGAAGGTCATTATATTGAGGCTGTCGATCTCGCCCATTGATACGCTTTTGATCTTTGAACCCGGTACGCTGCCTATCGTGCCGGGTTCTTTCGTTTTGTGTTTTCATGGCTCAGGCTCCCACGTTATTACTGCCACCCTCCAACCAGATTTTAAAAGCATCTATAGGGATTAATAACCTGCCGCCCGGCCCCTTTATTACAGGTAATTTTCCTTTGCTGGACAGGCGGTAAAAGCTCGCTTCAGATAAATCATAATCAGCAAACTTTTTTGCAAACTCCCGCGCGCTCTTTAAGCTGAAATACTTTTGTTCTGGGTGGCTAATTTGTGTCGAATAATCCATAACGGCATCATATTTGATTAGAAAAACCTGTTATCGTTAACAGGTATTCCTTTATCATACAACATATGTCACCTTACTTCAAAGCCGGATTTCAGGCCGTTCTGCCCATGTTTTCATGTTTAATTCACAAGAAACAAATTAAATATGCACCAAATATGTACCAAATATGAACCAAATATGAGCCAACACATAATTAACTAAACCCTTACAATAAAGTGTTTTAGCGAATAAGTGCAATTAAGGGAATAGAAGGAGAATAGAAAGGGAATATGAGCCAGATATGAGCCAACAACGTGACAAAGCCTAATAAAAGGTTAAGTGAAGGCTATAACCTCTTTTGTATTGGCAAATCCAGAAGCATGTTCATTTGGGTTATCACCCGTGAAACTGTCTGATAGTGCGTAATAGTATCTCATCTCCGCCCTCCGTTATAATTTTCCCTTCCTGTGATTATCAGATAAACCAAGTATTGGCCTATACAGTCATCATCAATGACGTTGAACTCGTCCGAACCTTCCCATTTGACGGATATTTTGCCATCATCCGTTTTCATGATCTCCGCTACTTTGTTTTCCGGCATCAATGATCTCCGTTTAGTGATTAATATTGATACTCTTTCAACCCTAACTTATCAAAGAACTCATCTGTCGCCTGATTACAACCGGTATCAATACCTAAAAACGTATCGTTACTTTTCGCCCATGCCACCCACTCATTAACCATCTCTATGAAGTCATTATCACAATCCCCAGACCGTGTACATAAATCCCCTTCACAAAAAGATACTATCTGCCGTTTCTCAGGGTTCGCCCATGCGCCGTAATATGAAGCATCTTGCCGTGTGTCGAGTTGTGCCCATCCGTCGGAAAATCGGCATAAATTAAAATCGAAAGAATAACGATCACCCCCAACGTAGCCCGTTTCCGTCTTTATCATAGTCTTGATATTTTATGGTTATTCATCCTTTGATACTGCAATTGCAAGTTCTTTTGCTGAATACTCTCTACCATCGAACAGATAGCGACCGGCCTGATTCTTGTCCAGTCTCAAGGCTTTTGCAATGGCTTCACCTTCTGCTTCCAGTGCTGCGGCTATGCTTCCTGCTTTTGGTGCGATAACCGGCTCAGGTGGCAATATTCGTTCTCTGCTTGATACAATATTCAATGGAGATAACGCTGCCGTTTGCGGCCCTGATAGCGTAGTGAATACAGGCAACCGGTTGACCTCTGCAACACGCTTTGTATCTACCAGTCTGCAATACTTTTGAGTGGTAGAAATGTCTCTGTGACCTAACTGTTTGCTGACGGTGTAAATATCTGAACCACTTGATAACATCATGGTAGCCATGGTATGACGGCTGGCATGGAAATGCAGATCCCAGGGCAAACCTGCCGCCGCCCCCCAGATATGCAAAATATCACCTATGAATTGCCTGCTCGGTAGAATGAAAACCCTCTCATCCCCATCTGGTACAAATTCAGGGTGCAACCTTTTTACCTCCATGAGGATTTTAACCGCCTGCTCAGGGATAGGACACTCTTCATACTGGCCTGTCTTTTTCTGTTGGAACCTGATAAAAGGTGAACCATTGACCAATGATATTTTTTCCCATGTCAGTAACTCTATGTCGGATAATCTCAACCCTGTAAAGCAACCAAACAGAAACGCCTGCTTAACCATCTCATTTTTACATGGCGTGTTATAGAGTGCTTCAATATCATTCATAGCAAGGAAATGCCGTTGAGTATCCGTTTGCCCGATACTGGATACTTTCCCTGAAAAGTCCTCTTTTATGTAGCCAGATTTCCACGCCTGCCGTATCGTTTTGCATACGACACCCATATATTTATGAGCGGTGTTCTGACTGATAGCTTCATCATCCAACAAATAAACCTTGAACCGCTCCACCCATGCAGTACTTAGTTTATCAAACGGTATAAGGCCACCTGAAAAGGATATGAGCTTTCTCAGTGTGTTCGTTTCAAGTGGATAGTTTGTCTTCTCTATCGACGTTCTCAGGTACTCGATAAGGTCACTTGCTGACATGGCTTTCCGGTTAAACAATCCTGCGGGGTCTACCAGCCAGTCTTTTTCATACTCACGTCGTTTATCTTCAGCTTCAGCCTTTGCAAGATTGAACGCTTTCCGGTTTTTGGGATTCCCTTGTATCCCAGTCTTTACAGAAAACCGTCCAAGTTCACCGTGATAAACGTCAATATAGAAGGCGACTTCACCACCGGCCATTTCCCGTTCCCTGATCTTTACACCCATACTTCACCGCCTTGTAACTTGAGCCTGTAACTGTTCCAAACAAGATACAAAACATGCAGTAATTAACCAAAGGGAATAATAAGTGATAACAAGAGGTAAGATGAAAAGACAATTGAATAATAAGCAGTTACGGGATAATTTAACAACTCATGAAATACGTTAAAATACGCTACTTATGAAATCGGGCACATCGTAGGGGTGATACTCCTGGATATAAGCCTCAAGGTCACTGTACCGAGCTTCTGTGGTCTTGATATAGAGAGCGACTTCACTCTCTTTCTGCATTGCTCCTTCCCATAGGAAAAAGCTCCTGATATCGGCCATCTGCACGCAGGCCGCGAGACGATTGTTCAGAATCCCGTCCGCAAGGCTTTCAGCTTCCTCCCGGTCAGGAGCGGTCGTCATAACCATGCAATACCTGCTCTCCATGCTCTCAAACAATGTAATGTTCACAAAACGATAAGCTCTTTACTAAAACCCTGCAACGGAGTAACGCCATGCGGGCCCATCACCACCGTATCCTCAATACGCACCCCGAATTTGCCTGGAAGATAAATACCGGGCTCGATGGTAAAGACCATATTCTCCTGCAGCACATGCTCCCCTTTCGGGCTGATCCGGGGCTCCTCGTGCACCTCAAAGCCTACACCGTGGCCAAGACCGTGACCGAACTCTTCGCCGTAGCCATGAGCGTTGATGAAGCCGCGAACCTCGCTGTCAAGCTCTTTAGCGGTCATTCCACACCGCGCCGAAGCTATACCCAGCTCCTGCGCCTCCTTCACAATTCGATAGACATTAAAGGCCTCGCTGGAAACATGACCAAGCGCAACGGTCCGTGTCTGGTCGGAAGCATACCCTTCATAGATGCATCCCATATCGATAACTATCAACTCTCCCGCCTTGAATGCAGCCGTTGAAGGCCTGGCATGAGGCATTGCAGAGCGAGGCCCAGCTGCAACGATAGGGTCAAAAGAGTCTTTTTCGGCTCCAAACTTTTTATGCTGAAAAGAGATTTCGGCTGCAATATCAAGTTCCGTAACAGATTGAGAGATCATGGGCAGGACTTTTTCAAAAACAAGCTCGCTTATTTCAGCGGCACGGCGCAACTTCACCAGCTCAATCTCATGCTTGACCATTCTGAACTCATCGAAAAACGTATGAACCGGTATTATCCTCTGTTTACCATGAAACTGTTCAATCAACAGAGTAGCTTCATGCCAGGTGATATTATCAGACTGGAGGGCAATGGTGTCGCCGAGATGATAGCGCCCTGACCCAAGCTCTGCCGCAAATCCATCAGCAGCAATAACCACTTCAACCACATCAACCTCTCGTGCCGCCTGCTCCTTATATCGGAAATCAGTAAACAACAAGCTTTTTTCGCGCGTAACGAGCAGCCGCCCGCTTGAGCCGCTGAAACCGGTCAGCCATCTGATAACAGAAAGATCGGTAACAATACAGGCATCGAGTGACCAGCTCATCATTTTCCTGAGAACCATCCGTAGAGCTTCTTCCCTGAATGACGATTTCTGCTTGCTCTTCATAAGATTAAAAATATTCCTTCAATTTACGGTCTATCCGTAATCAGCCTTTTACAATACAATCAATTCTTCTTATTATTTACATCTACGAATATTCGCACACATTTGCCAATCAATTCAATCCATGCCGCAAAAGAAGTTACTGCAAAAGTTGCTTGAAGGAGAAAATTTTTCAGAGGAAGAGATGACATTCTGCATGAACAGCATTATGGACAGTCATTTTTCAGAGATAGTTATTGCTGCAATGCTTGCTCTCCTGCAGAAAAAAGGGGTAACCCCGACTGAAACTGCCGGCGCATACTACAGCCTTATGGCAAAAGCCAATACAATCGTGCTTGATGACGATGCTGTCGATACCTGCGGCACCGGGGGGGATCATGCAGGGACTTTTAATATTTCAACGACCGCATCAATTATTGCCAACAGTGCCGGTGTCAATATTGCCAAACATGGAAACCGTTCCGTAACAAGCAGTTGCGGAAGTGCTGATGTTCTTGAAGCACTCGGCTTTGCTATCGATCTGCCACCGGAAGCGACACAAAAGCTGTTTGAACAGACAGGATTTGCCTTCCTTTTTGCTCCCCTCTACCATCCATCCATGAAAAAGGTAGCCCATATCCGCCGCGAACTGGGCATAAGAACGATCTTCAATATTCTCGGCCCACTGATCAATCCTGCACGGGCTAAACGCCAGCTTGTAGGTGTCTTCAATCGGGAACTTATGGAACTCTACACTGAGGTGCTTCTGCAGACAGGAACCCGGCACGCTATGGTTGTTCATTCAATGACTGAAGAGGGCATTGCACTTGATGAACCGAGTCTCAACGGGCCTACGGATATTATTGAAATTCAGAACAGCACTGTCACCCGGCATACAGTTTATCCCGAAGATTTCGGCATGACCCGACATGCCCTCTCGGAAATCCAGGGCGGAAACAGGGATGATAACGCTCTTATTATCCGCAATATCCTTGACGGCAGCGCTCCTGCAGCTTACATTGATGCCGCCCTTTTCACCACTGCAATGGCCTGTTATGTTTCAGGAAAATCACCCTGCATCAATGATGGTATTCTTTTGGCAAAAGAGGCCCTTGAAAGCGGCCATACCGGTAAAAAATTTAATGAGATTCTGAAAATAAACGCTGAACTCTCTTCACGATACAGACTGGCTATAAACTAAATTCTTATCTTTTTGCCAAAAAACTTGTATACTAACTGCCTTGTTTTACAGCCTAAGAGAGAATCATTATACCCATGAACGGACGCGAAACGCTAAACCCTGAAATGCATCAGAGCATCAGCGAAAAGCTTCGCTCGTCCGGAGTGAGCGATTCAAGACAAAAAGCCATCCAGCAGGCTCTGGAGAACGTCAACAAGCCGGGATTCAGGATCGAGCCCTCTGCAATCCTGCCGCTTATGAAACCGGTCACATGGTTCCCGCCCATGTGGGCTTTTGCCTGTGGTGTGGTATCGACCGGCGAAGATATTGCTGCAAACTGGTCTATCCTCCTCAGAGGTATTCTCCTCGCAGGACCTCTCATGTGCGCCATGTCGCAGACCATGAACGACTATTTTGACAGGGAGGTTGACGCTATTAATGAGCCTGACCGACCTATCCCTGCAGGCAAAATATCAAAATCGGCCAGTTGGCTTATTACCTTTGCACTTATCATTACAGGTTTTCTTGTCGCCCTCTCCATTCACCCTTATGTTGTCGTCATTGCTTTTGTCGGTGTACTCATGTCGCACGCCTACTCGGGCCCGCCAATAAGGGCTAAAAGAAACGGCTGGTTCGGCAACCTTATTGTCGGCCTTGCTTATGAAGGCGTCGCATGGCTGACAGGCTGTTTTGCCATTACTCAAGGTATCCCTTCTCGGGAAACCATTGCACTGGCCATTATTTTCTCACTTGGTGCACACGGCATCATGACGCTCAATGACTTCAAATCAGTTGTCGGCGACAATATCCGCAGGGTCGCTTCAATTCCAGTTCAGCTCGGTGAAAAAAAAGCCGCAATGCTTGCTGCCGTTTTTATGGATGCCGCGCAACTGGCCGCTATCACCATTCTCGTTCTCAAAGGTTCCAGAACGACGACTGTGATTGCTCTGATTCTTCTGGTCGCACAGCTGCCCATGCAGAAAATCCTGATTGAAAATCCAAGGGAAAAGGCTGTCTGGTACAATGCTTTCGGAACACTGCTCTATGTTTTATCCATGATGGTTTGCGCTGTCGGCATCCGGCCCTGAAACAATAGGTTTCCAGTTTATAAAACTATTGTTATATTCCGATTCGTTTTTTTAACACCAATTGATTGCACCATGTCTAAAGTTTGTTTACTGACCGGCAAAAGACCTAAATACGGCAATACGGTATCCCACGCGAACAACCATGTCCGTACCCGTTTTGAGCCAAACCTCCATACCAAAAGAATCTGGATCGAAGAGGAGAAGCGGTTTGTAAAGGTTAAGCTTTCAGCTAAAGCCATGAAAATTATCGCTAAAACCGGAACTGCCGATCTCGCCAGACTGGTCAAGTAAGACCTGGGCAACACCGGCTATAAAAGATTATTCACTCTCTTATAAAGGCTCAATCATCCATGGTTGAGCTTTTTTTTGTCGATGAAAAAAAAAATAATCATATACACCGACGGAGCCTGCAGCGGCAACCCGGGAAAAGGCGGGTGGGGAGCACTCCTGATGTACAGCTCTTCCATCCGTGAAATCTCAGGATTTTCACCTGCCACAACCAACAACCGCATGGAGCTCACCGCAGCAATAGAAGCACTCGAAGCGCTCAAGGAACCATGCGAGGTTCACCTCTACAGCGACTCCAGCTATCTTGTCAACGCCATTAATGAGGGATGGCTGAAACGCTGGATGGCCAACAGCTGGAAAACCTCGACCAAAAAAAGTGTAGAAAACATTGATCTTTGGCAAAAAATTGCGAAGTTAATTAAATTGCAGGACGTTACCTTCCATAAAGTAAAGGGCCATAGCGACAACCTGTACAATAACCGCTGCGATGAACTGGCACGCCAGGCTATCAAAAATAACTCTTAATCAGCTGAAGTATGCCAAGGAATCCAGAACCTGAAGCAACACCCGAAAAACGCTCACTGAAAAAAGGTGCAGGACTTCTCTTGTCAATCAGCGTTCTCGGTTTTCTCTGCTTTCTGGCCATTGTTTTCTGGATCAACTACCCGAAACCCCGGCTGCAGCCTGAACCCCTAAGCCCCGAGCTTAAAACAATTGTTGATCACATTCCAGGAAAAACTGATGCCCTGATTTACATTGGGCTTAAAGATATCCGGCAAAGCAGCCTCTGGCAGAAGATCATTCCTGACTCCCTGAAAAAGGCACCACTGTTCCAGCCTAAAGGCCAGCTCAACACTCTCATGAAAGCTGCGAATATCAATCCCGCGGTCGACATTGATACGCTGCTGGTCAGTTTTAAACGCCATGGGTACAAAGAGCAGGAATATCTGGGAATAGCCTGGGGCCCTTTTTCGCAGAAACTACCTGACTCCTTTCTCCGAAACAACAGCACTGCGTCTGAAACAATCGGTGGTTATCGGTGCTACTCACTTGACAGCACCCTCTGGCTCTGCCCGCTCAGCCCAAGGAAAATGGCACTCTCAAACAACAGAAAAATGTTGAAAGAGTTCCTCCTTCCGACCGGCAGCTTCTATCAGAGGGACTCACTCACCACAGCGCTTATCAACAAGGCCGTCTATAAATCACATCTCTGGTTTGCTCTCCCATCCGCAGTCTGGACAATAGGAGCTCTCCAAAGTCTCACCTCAGCAAATCAGGATATCAAAAGCCTTGGAAATCTGAACAGCATACAGAACCTGGCCCTCTCTGTAAAATTCAACAATGGTATTGAAGGGCAAAGCGAATGGGTCTATGCAACACGAAAAGGAGCTTATTTCGCGTCAACATTCCTGTGGGGGGCAATTAAACTTTCGGAACTTTCAGGAACGCGAACAGGCGGACAGACCAAACAACTGCTTAAAAATATCGAGATAGAGCAGAACCTTGAATCAGTCATCATTCGTGCCAATCTGCCCATTGAATTGTTTCAACATGCCCGGCAGAAAGAGTAGCCTGCGGCAACTCAAGGGGTATCACGCATGAAAAAAAGTGATGCTCCTTTCCACAGCACCCGCAATTGCCGCCCCGCCATAACCATTTTGCCCTGCTGTTTGTGCAAAAGATCAACAAGCTTCTGAAGCGTCTGATTGTCAACAGGTGTATCCATATCCTGTAACGCCCTCTTGAAAACCTCTTTCTGCTCAAAGATCGTCAGCCGCTGCAGCGCATGGACGTCAAGCTTTCCGTCATTGAGCGTCAATCCGGGCTCGCGCTCAAGGAGGTTCTCGAAATAAAGCTCAAGAAACTCTTCAAGCTCACCTGCCTGTTCTGACAGCCTCTGAAGCGATGGCATGAGTTTATGAGGAAAGCGCTCCTGAATCAGCGGAATAACACGATTCCTGATAAAATTCCTGTCATAGTCGTTGACAAGATTGCTGGTATCCGTTCTGCTCCCAATACCTTTTTCCTTAAGATATGCGGTAATCTCAGCTTTTTGAAAGAGGAGCATAGGCCTGATAATTTTACCATGACGGGCTCGAATGCCTTTTAAGCCAGGCAATGATACTCCTCTGAAAAGATTAAAAAGAATTGTTTCAGCATTGTCATTGACATGATGGCCGGTAGCAATCCTGGTGAAGCCCTTCTCCTCCATTACCTTCTCAAAAAAAGTGTATCGCAGCAATCTGGCGCTCTCCTCTACAGACTTCTTCCACTCCCCTGCATACTTCAGGGTTTCACACTTTTCGACAACACACTCCAAGCCGAATGACAGGCAATGATCCCGCACAAATTGTTCTTCAGCATCACTTTCCTCACCCCGAAGCTGAAAGTTGCAGTGAGCTACTGCCAGTTCACAATGGAGAACAGGCTTTACTGCACAGAACAGAGAGAGCATAGCCATCGAATCAGGCCCTCCTGAAACAGCAACAAGAACCCGTTCACCCTCTTCTACCAACCTCCTTGTTCTGATCTGCTCAAGAAACTTTTTTTCCAACACATTCAATTGCTCACAGCTCTCCTTCGATACTGAAAATTAACTTCAACGAGATAATGCTGACCGGAATTGAAAAAAATTGAAAAATATTTCCACATTCTTCTCATGTACAAGATAAATAATTAACATAAGTGGAGTTATCATAAAAAAACGATTATAAACCTAAAGAAATGTTCACTTCTTACGGCAACAGCACCATGACTAAGGTTTTTATCATAAGTCTCCTCATCAGCGCAGCCGCACTGCTTATTCCTTTTTGGCCCAGGATAGTTTTTCTGATTACTGCCGGCACAGCAATCCTGTTTACTCTCTATTTTTTCCGCGATCCAAACCGGAAAATTCCTGACGAAAACCGGACTGTTCTGGCACCTGCCGATGGTAAAATTCTTCTTGTTCAGAAGCATGACCACCAGGGCAGCGGTAAATCCTCAACACTGGTCAGTATCTTTATGTCGCCATTCAACGTTCATGTCAACCGAATACCGATCAGCGGAAAAGTCATCCATCTTCGATACTGTCCCGGTACATTCCTGATGGCGTTCGACCCCAGGAGCAAGGAAAGCAATGAACAAATGGAAATAGGAATTGACAATGGAGAGATCGAGGTTTTTTTTAATCAGGTATCCGGTTTTTTAGCAAGAAGAATCGTCTGTGCACTCCATTCCGGTGAAACTGTCCAGGCAGGCGAAAGGTTCGGTATGATCAAGTTTGGCTCCAGGGTCGATCTCTTCCTTCCTCCTTCACTATCGATACTGGTTAAACCAGGTCAGATAACCCGCGCAGGAGAGACTATTCTTGCCCGATATTGAGCGAAGGCACCAACG
>Ga0364915_10028_pt1 | contig 47902 bp, 49 predicted proteins | sample ExccelJu500001D4_3_FD_206958 | JGI IMG/M metagenome (GOLD analysis project Ga0364915, IMG submission 206958) | Enriched cells from Trout Bog Lake Hypolimnion, Wisconsin, USA - BchlTB.June25.5000.01.D4 | ecosystem: Environmental > Aquatic > Freshwater > Lake > Hypolimnion/Profundal zone | place... | reverse complement strand
TGGAACTTGCGGTGTGACTGCCACCAAGGCGTCCGATAGTACATATACATCAACGACTTCACCAGCCATCACCGTCACGGTCAATGCGGTTACAGAATCAGCCCTAGTTGCCGTCGCTTCTCCAAGTACTATTGCTGCCATTACTGGCACTTCTACTTTGAGCACTACTGGCGGCTCCGGCACAGGCGCTGTTACTTATGCGGTTACCTCAGGCGCTTGTACGATTAGCGGTTCTACCTTAACTGCTGGGGCTACTTCTGGAACTTGCGGTGTGACTGCCACCAAGGCGTCCGATAGTACATATACATCAACGACTTCACCAGCCATCACCGTCACGGTCAATGCGGTTACAGGTCAACAATCTTCCCTGGCTGTCATTGCTAGTACATCTGTGATTGCCCAATTTTCTGGCTCCACTTTGCTTAGTACTACAGGCGGCTCGGGAACTGGATCCGTCACATATAGAGTTATGTCTGGAACATGCTCAATCAGCGGCAATATTCTTAATGCGGGTCAACTTGTTGAGAATTGCTCAGTAAGAGCGGAAAAATCTGGAGATTCAACGTATTCAGCAACCATCTCCACCACGATTTCAATTTTTATTAAAGATAGAAATATCTTAGTTGATGCTGCTGAATCTTCTGTATCAGGAATGCTGGCAGCCCAGGTTAGCGCCGCTCAGAGATTCGCTAACTCACAAATTCAAAATATTTCTAGCCATTTAGACGCTTTAAAAACTTGCAAATTAAATATTAAATGTGACACGCAAAATATTAAGCTGAATTCTGCAGGTTTGAATGATCTATCGCCTGTTATACAAAAATTGAAACAAGAGTATTTTCCAGTTGCAAATGCTGCAATGGGAGGTGCCTCCGAACCTCAAGACTCATTTGAAAATTCCAGTGCCATGAAATCTGCTAGTGCAGATATACCTGCTTCTAATAATGCAAGTCCCGATGGGAGTAGCTTTTTGCTACCCCAGAATCATGCCAACCTCAGTCAAGGCTACCTTCCGGATATAGCTCAAGATAGCTTTCCTTCGCAAAATGAACTAGCGAATGACGGGGCTGACCAGCCAAATTATGCGTTTTGGGCTTCAGGAGATTTAAGTTTCGGAAGTATGACTATTCAGGGACCCTCTACAACAAAAAATCAATTCTCAACTTCTGGAGTTACTGTGGGGGTTGATTATCAAGTGGCAAAATCAATCATCATTGGCTCTGCGCTAGGGTATGGGTTTGATAACACATCTATAGATTCCAATGGATCCCGGGTTAAGTCATCGCTACTTTCATTCTCTGGGTATGGAGTGTATGAACCTTTGAAGCAATGGTATTTAGACGGACTGATTGGAGGAGGAAAACTGCAATTTAACGGTAATCGCTTTTCAACTACCGAAAGTTCGCTGTATTCCACCAGCAGATCAGGTAATAGCAATTACGGTTCGATTGGATTGGCAAACCTCATCATGCTTAACGACTTGAGCATCATGCCATTTGTGAGGTTGAGTTATGTCGATATTAATTTAGGACGCTACGATGAACTTGGGGCGGTGAATGCTTTGGGGTACGACGCAGAAACAGTTAAGTATCAAACGATAACTACTGGCGTCACGAGTAAGTACGACATACCAATTGGGGCGGGAAAACTGGTCCCGTCTGCAAAGTTTCTCTTGGCAAGTAATCAAGGTGGAAATATTACTCAAAATATTTACTTTGCAGATGTTGGTGCATCTGGAGGAAATTATTATTTAACTATAAATACCTTACCCCAATTTACCGAATCATTTGGACTCGGAGTTTCCTACTATACAAAACAGGGTATTTCAATTGGTTTAGGCTGGCTAGGAACGGTTGGGTCAAACTCATACTCAGCAAATTCAATAAAGCTTGATGTCCGACTACCCTTTTGAGAGGGCGCTTACTACAACGTGGTTAGGAATCAACATGTTGGCAATGCTGGTATTTACCGCTAAGAATCATTCCAAGCAGCATCCACGACACAGTGATTTCAACCTATATGGTTAATTAGTAATTCGCGCTAAGCCAAGCTTCAAGCTATCTAAATTAAAGAAAGTTCATCATGATGTTAAAGTCAAAAAATTTCGCCATTCTTCTTTTGGTGCCTCCTTTTTTTTCTGGCGCTGGCAATGCTTTTGCTGCTGATGCTAAAGTGGCCTTTGATGGTGCATACGGGGGGCTTTCTCTGGGCTATAACCAAACTTCCGTTAGTGAGGGAAGTGCTAATCTGTATTACGATTCCGCGACTGGAGCGCTGCCCGGTTTATTTACTGCGGCCAATGGACAAAGTTCTAAATCTAACGGTATTGTTGGTGTCCTTAATTTTGGTTATGACCATCGAATCAATGATTTTGTTATTGGTGCTGAATTTAGTGGGAGCCTACCCAGCGGAACTGCAAGCGGGTATGCGGGAAGGGATGACATTACCGACGCAGCTCTAAATCAGCCTATCAGCTCTACTACCAAGATTCAATCTATCTATGCTTTTAAGCCTAAGCTTGGTTTTGTATTTAACAACAACTTTATGGTGTATGGGATGGCTGGGGTTGCCTTGGGGAGCATCAAACGAACAATCTCTGATGGTTCTGGGGGCTACTGGTTGGATTCGAGCAATAGCATCTCTTCTACAAAGAATCAATTTGGATACACCCTTGGCGCCGGTGTTGAGAAAGTGATTGGCGAACAACTCTCGGTTAAGTTTGAATTTAATTATGTCGATTTAGGAAATCCAAGCTACACCTATTCTGGCGGAACGTATAACGGCGCTCCCGTGCCCATTACTCAAACTATAAAAGTTACCAATATGGCCACAACGATTGGATTAAGTTATAAGTTCTAGGGTTTTATAAGTTAAGTGCCATTTAGTTCAGTCTTTAAGAGGCTTTTTAGGCATTCACTTTTTTAAACAGTGAAAAATTTTTATTCCCCGCTATCAGAACTATTTTACGGTGATCGGGATATACATTTCATTTGTCGTGTTCAGTAAATCTCTCCACAAAACCAATGTGTTTTATGAAAACCAAAAAATCAAAACTAATTTACCTACTTATTGGCCTCCTTGCTATTTTTTTATGTTGGACTGGTAAAGTGCTTGCTGGCGGTTGCCCTACCACTATCGTAGATGGGCCTTATTCAGTGAGCACCTCTTCAACCAATTGTTATGGTTGGAATAGCGGTGATTTAAATATAACTAGCTCTGGTTGGATTTCGCCAACTGCGGTTGGTGCAGATACCATTAACACATCTGGCTCTGTTGGCACCTTAACAAATGATGGTTCAATTTATAACAGCACTACCGTAGGGGGTCCCTCGGTTATTAGAATTACAAATAATGCAACTGCGCTTATAAATAATTATTTAATCCAAAATGCCGGGGATGCCTACACTGTTTATATTGACACCGGCACCCTTTCTACTCTTACTAATGCTGGGCAAATTATCAATACCAATTCGAGCGCCTCAGGCGTGATTGGTGTGACTGGCTCGCTGACTAATTTAAATAACCTTGTAACTGGTCGAATTTCCGGTACAGGTTCCGATGCTATTGATGTGTTTTGGTCCGGATCATCTTTAACTAGTCTTAATAATGCCGGCAATATCACTACTGATACCTATGCTGCGGTAAGCGCAGGGGAAGGTGGCTCAATCTCCAATATCATTAATGGCGGCACCATTTCAAATACTGGCACTGTTGGCGGGGCTGGATATTGGAGTCTAAATGACGGTGGCTCTGCTATTTACAATAGCGGCCATATGCTCAGTATTACCAATACTGGAAGTATTTATACAAACGCGATAGGTGCTTTTGGTATCTATAACAATACGAATACCACTGTTAATGATACTTTTATCGGGCAAATTGATGCCCTTAATAACTTGCAGGGCGCTGGAAATACCCACGGGGCACTGACTTATACGGGAGCGCTCCCTACCAGTTACAACATCATTATTAACAGCCCCACCCGTTTTGGTAGGTTGGCAGTAAATGGTGGGGTAGGTTCCACTGCTTTCGGTATCTACATTGGCTCTGTTGTTTTAAACAATACTAGCTACTCTGCCGTCTTAAGTGGAGTTACATCTAGTCAGCTATCTAATGCCTCTGGAACCTATGGGGGATATAGCTGGGCTTTAGGTTTGGAATCAGGCAGTTCTGATGTTTGGGATTTGATATTTGGCGCCTATACCCCTGCACCCGATGGCCCCTCGATCGCCAATACTCAGCAATCCCTCGTCAACACTGCCTCGGCACTTCAAAGCACCTATACCCTCCAGAACTCTGTCCTAGCTAATAGCTTCTCCTATGACTGTACTGAGTTTGGCGTCAATGGTATTTGCATCTCCGCCGGTGGTCGTAACACTGCTGTGTCAGCTGCTAATGGTTTAAACAACACGAGTGATTTATTGATAGCCGCTTATCGTCCCCATCAAAACTATCGTGTTGGTGCTTATGTTGACCAGAACTTATCTGTCAACAATGCGGGTAGCACTGTGAACTTGGGTAATAACACCCCATTGATTGGTTTGTTTGGAGCCTGGAATGAGCGTCTAGATGGCACGGGTACAGAAGTGAAGGTATCAGCTGCTTATGGTCAAAAGAACACTACCGTGACACGCTCAGTAGTCGGCTCTGGTGATACTGCTTCTGAAGCGGGCTCAGGCGGCTCCAAGTTAAATAGCCAAGGCGCACAAGTAACGGCAAAGTATGGCTTTGGTGTGATTGACAATGTTGTTGTGTCTCCTTATGTGGGTATTCGTTATACCCAAAACAATATGGGTGGCTATACCGAAGGTACTTCAAGCTCTGTTACTGCGCCACTAACCTATAGTGCATTAAACACTAATACCACTACCGCGTTGGCTGGAGTAGGTGCTTCATATAGAGGCATTCCACAAACCACTTTGTTTGCTAGTGCTGGTGTAGAGACGGATACCAATACAGCTAATGGCTCTTATGTTGGTAACAATGCTTATTTTGCTGGTGGCTTAACTCCGGTGAACTTCAATGCTAATCCTGTGAAGACTCGTCCTACAGCATCTTTAGGTGCTTACTATGATTTAGTTAAGAATCAACGTATTGGCGTTACTGGTATTTACCGTCAGGAAGCTTATCAAGCAGTCTCTACTACTACAGTAATGGCGACTTATACGGTTGGTTTGTAAGAAGCCCAAAGACTTAAGCGAGAAGCCACCTTCGGGTAGCCGTGCCGAGGAAAAGCTCGCCTTTGAAGCTTTTATGGATTATGTGACCGCCTGGCTGCATCAGCATCCGTCCGCTCATATTTATCATTACGCCCATTACGAGCAGACTGCCCTTAAGAAACTCATGTCCCTGCATGGCACGCGAGAGGCCGAGGTGGATATAGGGTATTTAAAACCATCAAACTAATTACTTTGATGGTTTTTGTGTTTTACTGAAACCCAGAAAAGAAAAAAGCTCATATAAAATAATGGCTTAGAGCTGTGATACTTGTTGCGGGGGCAGGATTTAAACCTACGACCTTCGGGTTATGAGCCCTATATTAGGAATGCGGATTCATTTCTAATCCAGCAATCAAAATAATCCTGCACGTCCAAAAGTGCAATAGGGAGGATCGTCTCCTCAAAGCCCGCACGAAATCGATGGAGCATTTCAGCAAAGATCATTTTGGTCATCGTCTTTCCATGTACATTGCGTGACCCCTTATGTTGGTGGATATAGATAAATATCGCCTCAGCATAATTCAACTGCTCTGGGGTGGCATCAGACTGCAATGCCAATACTGAGAGTTTGATCCACTGGTTTCCCATGGTTTCGAAGTGTTCGCTACAGATCCTCTGAAAGACATTTACGCTTTGTCCAATATAGTAAATATGCCCTGCACGATTGGTTAGGAAATAAATCGCTGGGACACGGGGTAAATCCCTTGCTACGCAGTACATTAATCGGTAGTCGGGGCGAAGAATGCCTGCCACTTTAATTTCAGGAAGGGTAAAGTCCATTAGGCTTGTTTTGAGAATCCCACGTGAAGCCAACTCTCCCTGGCGCACATATTGCTTATCTTGGGGTGTCATTAAGTATTGTGGCGTATTCATGTTTTTATCCTTTTAGTTGCGAAGAAAGAAGTTGTTCAAAAGCCGAGCCATCTTTACGGGTGAGGTTTGGTACATACCTGGAGTACGTCGTGAACAGCATGCGAGTAGATGTATGCCCCATTTGCCTTGCAATCCACTCTGGGTTTTCACCAGAGCCTAGCCAAAGCGTTGCTGCAGTATGTCGAGTTTGATAAGGCCTTCGTCGCTTAATTTCTAGTGTGGCTAGTAAAGGATGCCAAATGCGATTAGCAAAGTTATGGCGATTAAACGGTAGGCCATTGGCTGCGGCAAAGACATATTCCGATTCAATTCCTTGCGTATTTTTTCGTTGCCGAGTGAGGGCGGCGATGACCGGAGACAACAAATCAATCGTGCGCTCAGACTCTGCTGTTTTTGTTGAATCAAGTTCATCTTCAACCCAAGCTTGTGTAATAGTGAGTTGCGCCCTGTCTAAATCAATACAACTCCAGGTAAGTCCAAGCAATTCAGAAGTGCGCATGCCTGTAAAAAAGGCGACAGTGAGGTAGGGTTGGTATTGGGCGGAAGCCGTTTCTAAAATTTTTCCTACTTCCGCAAGGGAAAAAGGCTCAATTTTTGTTTTAGGAACTCTTAATGGCTTGATGCTTCGAAAGCCTGTGACAAAGTCATAGCGATCGGCTGCTTCAGTCAGTATTTGACGCAGGATATTTAAAATTCCATTGATCCGCGCCGCTGATAGCTGCTTGCCATTGTTGTTCACGCCAGCGAGAGCGCCTCGATAGGACAAGATATCTGCCTTACTAATTTCGTGTACACGTCTTCCCCTAAAGCGAGGCATTAAGTGTTTGACCAGGATATCGTTTACTTTGCCCTGTGTTGAACGTTTCCAGTCAATTTTTCTCTCCGCAAACCACAGATCAGAAAATTCAGAGAAGCTGGGCACCCCATCAATATTGACTGCGGCCATCTTCCTCCCTAATTGCTTCATAGCCTCTGCGGCAATTTGTGCGCCAGAAACTAATTCATCTGTAGTTGCGGGTGTAATACATGGCACCACGCTTTCAAATAAATCAGCTCGCTTGCTATGGGGGAAGTACTTCCGATAGGAGAAGGTCTCCTCATCTATCTCTTTTTGAATATTCTTCATGATTGCTTCTAATCTGAAGACATTTGCCTTGGTGGGCTTGAGCTTGGTTAGCTCTTTGCACCTAATTCCTCGATAGCGAAAGTCAAAAAAGAGGGCATCCGATTCATTGCGTGTGCGAATACTACCCATGACAAACACCCCCATTGGCCATTGGAATTTCTATGGTGGTCTGTTTGAGGTAGTCCGTTTGTATGGCTTCCCAGATGTACATAATCCTTCTGGAGCCTGGGAAGCGCACATAGTGAGTACCCTCTATAAAGACCCGATCTTTTAGGTAGTCATTGATGTAGCGAGCCTTATATGGAATACGGGTCGCCAATTCTGCTGCTTGCATGTAAGTAATCATGTTTAATTCCCGAAGTTAACGTTGGATGAAATACTATCTAAATGTAATACAAGTTAATTGTAATAGAAAACATTCTATTTGTCAATCTGTATGACAAATGAGTTAATATATATGCAACAAATAGTTCAAATAGGTGTTTTATGAAATTAGGTGTAGAAAGCAAGCAACTCGCCGTGAGAGTCGAAGAATCTTTTTTGTCGGCAATTGATCAAAAGCGAATTGAACTATCCAAGGGGATGGGATCAATACCTAGTCGTTCAGATATCGTACGTCTCGCACTAGAGCAGTACCTACAACTAGATGGCAAAAAATAAATACCTAACACCGGTAATTTGCTTCAATAAACAGCGATAAAAAAATTAACGGGTGGTGCTCAGGCACTCATCGCAGAAAATATTGAATGGGCCCAAATTGGGCCCAAAATGGGCCCAATTTGGGCCCAGAGAACTTTTTCTCTATCTTTGCAATGCTTAATGAAATATGCAAACTGATTTAGTAAGTTAGTTAAATCGTCGAAGTAATATGCTCAGAGCTTTTCACGAGCCTATATTCTGTATGGTTTGTTTGGCGATAATACCAATGCGCAAGCAACCGATGTCAATAGGGTAAAATAGTTTTCTTAGGCTCGTAGCTCAGCTGGTTAGAGCACCACCTTGACATGGTGGGGGTCGTTGGTTCGAGTCCAATCGAGCCTACCAACGAATTAAGACCCAAAAGTGCGCGGTTGCCGAAATGCTGCCGCGCTTTCTTTTTAGTAGATGTCACGCAGTGCCGAAACAAATAATGCTTTACATAATTAAGATGGAGTGGTCATGCTGGTAGTTACTCTTCCCGATGGATCAAAGCGCGAATTTGATGCTGCTGTTCGCGTGCTTGATGTTGCACAAAGTATCGGTAGTGGCTTGGCAAAGGCGGCCTTGGCCGGTATGGTTGACGGCAAGATAGTCGATCTGAGTCATGTAATAAATAAAGACAGTCAACTTGCCATCATTACCGACAAAAGTCCTGAGGCATTAGAGATCGTTCGTCACTCCACTGCGCATCTACTGGCGTATGCGGTTAAAGAATTATTTCCCCAGGCGCAAGTAACTATTGGCCCTGTAATCGAAAACGGTTTCTATTACGATTTCTCCTTTCATCGCCCCTTTACGCCAGACGATTTAGTTGCGCTCGAAAAGAAAATGGCCGAGCTTGCTAAAAAGGATGAACTGGTGGTTCGCACGGTGATGCCACGTGATGAAGCGGTGAAATTCTTTAAAGATCAAGGCGAGCACTACAAGGCTGAAATTATTTCCAGCATTCCACAAGATCAAGATGTGTCCCTCTATGCAGAAGGTAAGTTCACAGATTTATGCCGCGGTCCACACGTACCCTCAACTGGCAAGTTAAAGGTCTTTAAGCTTTTAAGCGTTGCTGGAGCCTATTGGCGTGGCGATAGTAAGAATGAGATGTTGCAACGTATTTACGGTACCGCTTGGTTGAAAAAAGAAGATCAAGAGGCGCACCTTCACATGCTGGAGGAGGCTGAAAAGCGTGACCACCGTCGCCTTGGAAAGTTGCTCGATCTGTTTCACTTTCAACCTGAGGCACCAGGCTTAGTCTTTTGGCATCCAAAAGGCTGGTCGATCTGGCAAGAAGTCGAGCAATATATGCGCCGGGTTTATCAGCACGAAAACTATCAAGAGGTTAAGGCGCCACAGATTTTAGATCGCGGCCTCTGGGAAAAATCCGGCCACTGGGATAACTACAAAGAAAACATGTTCACGACCGAGTCGGAGAACCGTTCTTATGCTTTAAAGCCGATGAACTGCCCAGGCCATGTCCAGATATTTAATTCTGGTTTACATAGTTATCGCGAGTTGCCATTGCGATATGGCGAGTTTGGCCAGTGTCACCGTAATGAACCATCGGGTGCTTTGCATGGCTTAATGCGAGTGCGAGGGTTTACTCAAGACGATGGTCATATTTTCTGCACAGAAGATCAGATTCAGTCTGAAGTTGCTGCTTTTGATAAAGCTGTGCGCGATGTCTATACAGATTTTGGCTTTACTGAGGTAGCGGTTAAATTAGCTCTTCGCCCAGATAAACGTGTTGGCGATGATGCCATTTGGGATAAGGCGGAGGCTGCTCTACGTGGCGCTTTAACCGCCTCTGGTCAAATGTGGGAAGAATTACCTGGTGAGGGCGCTTTTTATGGCCCTAAGATTGAATATCACCTCAAAGACTCCATTGGGCGTACTTGGCAGTGCGGCACGATTCAGGTGGATTTTTCGATGCCTGAGCGCCTAGGTGCTGAATACGTTGCGGAAGACAATACCCGTAAGACCCCAGTGATGTTGCATAGAGCAATTGTCGGTTCTTTAGAGCGATTTATTGGTATTTTGATCGAAAATCACGCTGGTAATATGCCAGTGTGGCTTGCTCCAACCCAGGCTGTAGTCCTCAATATCTCTGAAAATTCTGCTGCATACGCGCAACAAGTACAGCAATCTCTGAAAAAACAAGGGTTTAGAGTCGAATCGGATTTGCGGAATGAGAAAATAACGTATAAAATACGCGAGCACGCATTACAGAAGCTTCCGTTTTTATTAGTTGTTGGTGATAAAGAGCTTGAAAGTAATACGGTGGCCGTTCGTGCCCGTGGCGGAGTCGATTTAGGTGTAATGCCTCTTGATGCTTTCGTTGCCCGACTCCAGCAGGATATATCCCAGAAAGTCGGACCCGAGCCTAGCTAGGGGTGGAATGGTTTTTATTGTTTTTTTATAAGGAATTAAAAGATCGCTACTGATAAATCGCAGCGCATTAACCGGGAAATTACTGCTCCTGAAGTGCGTCTGATTGGAATTGATGGGGAGCCCATCGGTGTAGTTACATTGAGTGAAGCCTTGGCTTTAGCCGAAGAGAAAGAAACCGATTTGGTTGAAATTGCTCCGACAGCTGTGCCACCTGTGGTCCGTATCATGGACTTCGGTAAATTCAAGTACCAAGAAGCCAAACGTTTGCATGAGGCGAAGCTCAAGCAAAAAGTGATTCAGGTGAAGGAAGTTAAATTCCGTCCCGGCACTGATGATGGTGACTATGGTGTGAAGCTACGAAATCTAATCCGCTTTTTGGAAGATGGCGATAAGACAAAGATTACGCTACGGTTTCGGGGTCGAGAAATGGCTCACCAAGAAATCGGAGTCAGAATGTTGGAACGTTTGAAGTTGGATTTGCTAGAGCATGGCCAAGTCGAACAGTTTCCAAAAATGGAAGGTCGCCAGATGGTGATGGTTTTGGCCCCCATTCGTAAGGCTAAGTAATAAGCTAATTCGCAAGAATGAGTTTGTTGTTTATGTAAGGAGGGGTCGAAAGACCCTGGTAGTAAGTAGTGCTTCTAGGTACAGGAAGAGTGACCGTCGGTTGCCACCTATGTTGCACATGCAGAAAAAAAGGGGTGCTTTATGCCCAAAATGAAGAGCAAGAGTAGCGCGAAGAAGCGCTTCACGGTTCGCGCAGGCGGAACGATCAAACGAGGTCAGGCTTTCAAACGCCACATCCTCACCAAGAAGACCACAAAGAGTAAGCGTCATTTGCGTGGTACTACCGAAGTTGCGAAGGCAGATGTTAAGTCAATTCGCTCCATGCTTCCTTACGCTTAACCTCAGACTAAATTAGGAGAATTCAATGCCAAGAGTCAAACGTGGGGTTACAGCAAGAGCCCGTCATAAGAAAATCACCGATGCTGCAACAGGGTATCGTGGACGTCGTAAAAACGTATTTCGTATTGCTAAGCAAGCAGTTATGCGCGCTGGTCAATATGCATATCGCGATCGTCGTAATAAGAAACGTGTGTTCCGCGCTTTATGGATTGCACGTATTAATGCGGCAGTGCGTGAGCATCAAATGACTTATAGCGTATTCATGAATGGTATGAAGAAAGCGTCAATCGATCTCGATCGTAAAGTGCTTTCGGACATGGCTATTCGTGACAAACCAGCTTTTGCTGCTTTAGTTACTCGGATCAAATCCGTAGTAAGCGCTGCAGTTTAATTTTTAGTTAACAAAAACTAAACTGCTATGGTTTCTCTCGACCACATTGTCGAGGATGCTAAACGTGATTTCCTCGGAGCTGCCGATGCGGCAGCTCTAGAGGACGCGAAAGCCAAGTATCTCGGTAAGTCAGGTATTCTCACTGAGCGTTTAAAAGCGCTCGGTGGAATGTCGCCTGATGAACGCAAGAGTGCTGGTGCACAAATAAATCAAGTAAAAACCGCAGTAGAGACTTTATTACAAGAGCGTCGCCAAGCCTTGGCTGATGCGATATTGTTGCAACGTCTAGCCGCTGAGTCGATTGATGTTTCATTGCCTGGACGAGGCCAATCTGTAGGTAGCTTGCATCCCGTGATGCGCACTTGGGAGCGTGTAGAAGAAATCTTTCGCTCGATTGGCTTTGATGTGGCTGATGGCCCTGAGATTGAAACCGATTGGTTTAACTTCACTGCCTTAAATAGCCCAGAAAATCATCCTGCACGATCTATGCAGGACACCTTTTATATTGATGGCAAAGATTCTGATGGAAAGCCTTTGCTGCTACGTACCCATACCAGCCCTATTCAGGTTCGCTATGCTAGCGAGCATGTTCAGAAATACGCTCATGCTGATGTAATGCCCCCCATTAAGGTAATCGCGCCTGGTAGAACCTATCGTGTGGATAGTGATGCCACCCATTCACCGATGTTCCATCAGGTTGAAGGGCTATGGATTGCAGAAACTGTTTCCTTTGCTGATCTCAAGGGCGTGTACGCAGATTTCTTAAGAACCTTTTTCGAGACGAGTGAGTTGCAGGTTCGTTTCCGCCCTTCCTATTTCCCATTCACCGAGCCTTCTGCTGAAATTGATATGGCCTTTGGTGCTGGCAAGTTAGCAGGACGCTGGCTTGAGATCTCGGGAGCAGGGCAAGTTCATCCCAATGTTTTACGCAATATGGGTATTGATCCAGAGCGCTATACCGGATTTGCCTTTGGATCTGGCTTGGAGCGTTTGACGATGTTGCGATATGGCATAGATGATTTACGCCTCTTTTTTGAAAACGACCTTCGTTTCTTGGCGCAATTTCCAGCTTAATCAGCTAAACATTCAATCGTAGATAGCGCATATGCAATTTTCTGAATCTTGGCTTCGTCAGTACGTCAACCCATCGCTTGATAGCAATGCTTTGGGTCATGCTATGACGATGGCAGGTCTTGAAGTGGAAGAGCAGCATTCCGTAGCTCCGGTATTCACCAAGATTGTCATTGCTGAAATTCTGTCGGCAGAACAACATCCAGACGCTGATCGTTTACGGGTTTGTAAAGTAAACGCGGGCACTGGAGAAGCTTTGCAGATTGTTTGCGGCGCACCGAATGCTCGAGCAGGAATAAAAATTCCTTGTGCATTAGTTGGCGCACAATTACCTCCCGCTGAAGCCGGTGGAAAACCATTTGTAATTAAGGTGGGAAAACTTCGCGGCGTAGAAAGTCAGGGCATGTTGTGCTCTGGCCGCGAGCTAGGTCTTGGCGATGATCATGAAGGTATTTTAGAGTTGCCTGCCGATGCGCCCATTGGCGAAGATATTCGCAAGTATTTAGATTTAGATGATCAAGTATTCGTCATTAAGTTAACCCCCAATAAAGCAGACTGCCTCTCGCTCATGGGCGTAGCAAGAGAAGTATCTGCCATTACGGGAGCCGCTTTATGTGCCCCTCAGTGGACTGCACCAAGCATTTCTATTCAAGACAAGCTTCAGGTGACAGTAGAGAGCCATGATTTATGCGGCCGTTTTGCAGGGCGCGTGATCCAAGGTGTTAATCCACAAGCAAAAACACCAGATGCTATTGTGCAGCGCCTGTCACGCGCTGGCCAAAGAAGTATTTCAGCCTTAGTAGATCTTTCTAATTACGTCATGCTGGAGATGGGTCAACCCACCCATGTATTTGATATGGATAAATTATCGGGTGATGTATCAGTTAGATGGGCTAAGCCAGGAGAAAGTATTGAGCTTTTAAATGGTCAAACAGTTACGCCTGTAGCGTCTGACCAATCGGGAAAAGTATTGGAAGTCGGTGTACTTGCTGATCAGGTTGGGCCGATAGCATTGGCTGGCATTATGGGTGGCAATCATTGTGCGGTTAGCAATGACACCAAAAATATTTATGTTGAATCGGCCTACTGGCAACCGTCTGCTATTCAAGGTCGTACACGGCGTTTGAATTTCAGTACTGATGCGGCTCATCGTTTTGAGCGTGGGGTTGATCCACAAAATACGGTGCATTGTCTTGAATATTTATCCTCATTAATTATTGAAGTATGTGGCGGCCAAGCCGGCCCCATCGATGATCAAGTCTTGGCAGTGCCTGAGCGTAAACCAGTTCGACTTCGATTAGATCGTGCGATGAAAGTCATTGGCATCCCTTTAACCAATGACATTGTTGCTGACGTATTTAAACGACTAGGTTTTGAGTTTAAGCAAGAGGCTCATGATGTATTTGTAGTGACTCCACCTAGCTATCGATTTGATATTGAGATTGAAGAAGATTTAATTGAAGAAGTGGCTCGGTTGTACGGCTTTGAAAATATTCCTGATTTGCCGCCTGTAGCTTCGCTAAAGATGAGTGCCCAACCCGAGGAAAAAAGGGGCGTCCACTTATTACGTCAGCGTTTTGCTTTGCAAGGCTATCAAGAGGCCGTGAACTTTGGCTTTACTGATTTTCAAAGTGAGCATCGCATTACGGGTGCCACAGAAAAAGATGTCATCTCAGTTGTAAATCCGATTGCTAATCAATATAGCGTTATGCGTAGTAACCTCTGGGGTGGCCTATTGGCGAACCTCAAGAGTAACCTCAATCGTGGCGCAGCACGGGTGCGTCTATTTGAGAGTGGCAGAGTTTTTAAGCGTGACGAGAGTGTAAAAGAGGTAGCGGGACAGGTAGCGGGCTTTTATCAACCTCAAAAAATTGGTGGCCTTGCTTACGGTTCATTTGTTCCGGAGCAATGGGCTAGCTCAAACCGTGTAGTTGATTTCTTTGACGTTAAAGGTGATTTAGAGCGTGTTTTAGATCCCCTAAACTTCTCAACAGTAGCCGCAGTGCATCCTGCATTGCACCCTGGTCGCGCAGCCCAATTACATCTAAAGACTTCCAGAGGTATGGTGAGTATTGGTTGGATAGGCGAGCTTCATCCTAAGCTGCAGCAATCCTATGAATTTCCTCAGGCCCCCATACTGTTCGAGTTAGATTTAGAAGCTATTCGTGATTTAGGATTGCCTATCCCTGAAGAACTTAGTAAATTTCCTGCAGTGCAGCGTGATTTGGCGGTTGTAGTAAAGCAGGCCGTCCCTGCGCAATCCTTATTGGACGCGATGGGGTCATGCAAGCAAAGCTTTGTTCGCGGAATTGAGTTATTTGACGAATTTAGACCGAAGACAGGCTCTAGCAGCATGCTTGATGATGAGAAAAGTTTGGCATTTCGAGTGACTCTACTTAATCCACTGGAAACATTGCAGGATGCGCAGATTGATGTTGTGATGAGCGCGCTTTTGGAGTGCCTAGAGAAAAAGTGTGCAGCCCGCTTGCGCTAGGTTAATATTACTTAAAATTAACATCAAAATATAAAAAGAATTGCGAAAGAATATTGCAATGAACGAATTAAATATTAGCGATACCGTTACTAAGAATGAGCTTTCTGAAGCATTATTTGATCAAGTCGGTCTCAACAAACGTGAGGCTAAAGACATGATTGATGCCTTCTTTAATCGCATTGGTGCTTCCTTAGAGGCTGGTGTGGAGGTCAAAATCTCTGGTTTTGGCAACTTTCAATTACGCAATAAATCAGCCCGTCCTGGACGCAATCCAAAGACTGGTGAATTGATCCCAATTGATGCGCGACGTGTAGTGACATTCCACGCAAGTCAAAAACTAAAAGACGTAGTCGAGTCACATGCTCGAGAAATCCGCGTTTGATTCTGGACTGGCACTGCCCAGTTCGCAGTTGCCACCGATACCTGCTAAGCGCTATTTCACTATTGGCGAAGTAGCTGACTTATGTGGCGTTAGATCTCATGTTTTGCGTTATTGGGAGCAGGAGTTTACTCAATTAAGCCCTCAAAAACGTCGCGGTAACCGTCGTTATTACCAGCATCATGAGGTAGTGCTCATTCGTAAAATAAGGGCGCTACTGTATGAAGAGGGCTTTACTATCAGCGGAGCTCGGAATCGCCTAGATGAAGTGCGCGGTGAACTTCGCTTGCGGGATGAGCTCACGGCTGTTTTGCAAATCCTCTCTAAATAGTTGCTGATACAATTTTGTCTTTCGTCGGGGCGTAGCGCAGCCTGGTAGCGTACTTGCATGGGGTGCAAGTGGTCGGAGGTTCGAATCCTCTCGCCCCGACCATAAAATACTTCATTAATCTAAAAAATAGGTTAAGCTCCCCTTATAAATAACCTCCATAAAAACTCCGCTCGTTATTCTGCCTGGATCGGCCTACTGTTAATCATTGCCAGTAACATTGCTCTGGCAGAGGGTAATTCAGCTTTTAGATTGCCCCCGATAATGGACGGTCAACCAGTTTCACGACCCTCTGTAGATAAATCGGCCTCTTTTATTGCGTATGATGGCCGTGATTTAAGTGCCAACCAAAACATAGCTGATCTCAATGAAGCTTTAACTCACCCATTTATTCGTAGGCCAGGAAGGCTTATGCCCAATGGAGACTATGAAGTGCAAGTATCGATTGATGGCCATTACTATATTTCGGGGGCCGTTAATGGTTTTCCAGTTCGATTTATGGTCGACTCGGGGGCGGCCAGTTCCTCGATAGATTTACAGATAGCAAAAAATGCTGGTATGCGGGTGGGTATCGCTACACCTATTAATACAGCTGATGGCCAAATCATAACGGGTGTTACCGAAGGTAATCTGATTACGATACCCAATGCCAACATCGCAAATGCTCGCATTATGGTGCTCGAGGGTACGCGGTCGGTGCTGCTAGGTGCAGATGTTTTAAGCGCGCTTGATATTTCTTACTCCAAAGGAATGATGACGATTAAAGCAATTAAAAAAGAGGGCGGTCATTAAGGGGTAGCTTGGGTGGGTTCATTGAAAAAGTAAACCTTCATCAGTAATAGTGAGGGTTTTGTCTTTAAGCGCCCATTAAATATGCTTGCTATGCTTTGCCCTATTCTCCTAAATTTAAAATGCAATACATGAATATTCACTCTGATTACAGTAAGCGGGTTGTGATTAACCACCATGACTTGCCTTGGGTTTGCGCTCCAGAATCAGGGGTTGAAAGACGAATGCTTGATCGACTTGGTGATGAGGTGGCAAAAGCTACTTCAATCGTTCGCTATCAACCCGGGTCTAAATTTGAAAATCATACTCATGCATTTGGAGAGGAGATATTGGTTTTGGACGGAATATTTAGCGATGAAACAGGCGAATATCCGGCCGGGACTTACATCATGAATCCGCCAGGCTCATCACATGCACCGTTTAGTGAATCTGGCTGCACTCTGTTCGTGAAACTCAGACACCTCGGTCCAGATCAAATAGAACGAGAGCTTATCGACACCACAAAAGCACCTTGGTATCAAGGCATGGTTCCTGGTCTTATGGTTATGCCGCTGATGCAGCAAGGCAGTGGATCAACTTTAGTTCGCTGGGCACCTCAAACCTATTTCAATCCACACAAGCATTATGGTGGCGAAGAAATCTTCGTAGTTGATGGCGTATTTCAAGATGAACACGGTCGCTACCCAGCAGGTTCGTGGATCAGGAGTCCACATCTGAGCCTGCATCAGCCTTTCAGCAAAGAGGGTTGCACTATCTTTGTGAAGACGGGGCATTTACTTTAATAATTCTTTGGCGCTAGGATTGGATCCTAATGGAGCTACTAAAGTCCTATTAAGACGCTTTGTTGCTTGCCTGACTTAAAGGTAGTCATAGTCTTTGCGCCATCCCATAACGGCTTGATTGAGAAATTTCAATAAATAAATTTATATTCAAAATGAGATGGTCAGCATCTTTAATCAGAATCTTTTCCTAAGATCTCTTTTCTCCATAAAATACCAATGAGCATGCCTGTAACAAACACCTCGCCATCATTGATTAGGCCGAGGATTCCATCGGTATTAACTGGGGATGGGGTGAATAGAATTAAAAACTCCAATAAAAATAGGGTTATCGTAAAAATTAATCTAGCAATACGTACTTTGCGTGATTTGAGTTCAAATGAAACCCGATGATGATTCCAGAGGTATCCTAAGGCTAGGAAATTAAGTGCAAGCGTAATCCATAGACTCCAGTTCATATTAAAAGAACTGGTTACAAAATAAATTACTGCTAAAAAAGCCTGAAATAAAATTAGAAATAGCATGCGGGCCTTTTGAAGATGAGTGCGTGTGCAGCGCAAGAATACTCAATTATTGTGAAATAAGTTCATTTAGGCGAATTTTTGTTCTAATTCAAGTGCATCACCTGTCATTGGGCTAGTATTTTGAACAAATTGAAGGCATCTTTGTCCTAAATGCGTGGATAAAATTTAGACTTAGGGGTAGGCATGAAAAGCATGAAATGGTGCACACGATACTGGCGGAAGTAATACAAAAACTGTAATGCATAATGGGCTACGAGCATGATCACAAAGCTTAAAAATAAAGCGATAAAGTTTTATAAATGGTTGTATTAGTAGCTTGCATCACTGACTCCGACCATTAATTCTCAGCTGGTATCCAGAAAAAATCTTCTCATATATATTCTTCCCATGACTACTATTGAAAAACCGACCGATTATTTTGGACTTCATATTCCCTTTTTGGCGCATTTAGGGGTTGTTCCTGAGTTTGCCAAAGATGGTAAATCACGCATTAGCCTAATCATCAAGCCTGAATTTGAAAACAGCTTCCAGATTGCTCATGGCGGAGTGATTATGACTTTGCTCGACTTTGCTATGGGCGCAGCTGCTCGAAGTACTAGAAGTCTCGCTATGGGCGCCATGACTATTGACATGAGCGTCAGTTTTTTACGTCCTAGTATTGGCAAAATCATAGTTGAAGGCAGCGTTCTGAAGGCTGGTAGAAGCATTAATTATTGTGAGGCAGTAGTTTTAAACGCTGCGGGAGAGATTACCGCTAAATCTAGTGGCACTTTTATTCTTCGTGACTAGCGGTATTTATATATAGGCTATATATAATATTTAGAATGATAGTTGTCAGCTATCATCGATAAAATATAAATAGCCATCAATTAGATATTAATTTGCATTATCTAATTCATTACCTATTTATTAAAGTGATATATAATAATTCACGATAACTAAAAATTAGTATTATTTTATATTTAGTTGTACCTACTATTCGGAGAAAAAATATATATGTCTACTTATAAAGACCTTCTAGCCCAACGTGAACAGTTGGATAAACAGATTAAAGAGGCGATTCAACGTGAAAAAGCAGATGGGATTGCTAAAGCCAAGATTATTATTGAAGAGTATGACTTGACTGCGTTGGATTTATTTAGTCGCAAAGCAGGTGTTCGCAATGCTAGCGGTAAAGTGGCCCCCAAATATCGCAACCCTGAAACGGGTGAGACTTGGACTGGTCGAGGTAAGGCACCAAAATGGATTGAAGGTAGAGATCGCAGTAACTACCTTATATAAGTAATTGAATTTATTATAATTTCGTAACTACACTAAAGCTGATCGACATATGTCGATCAGCTTTAATTGTTATTAATTTCCCAATTTGCAGTTCGATCCCGTTGTTTTTTTAGAGCCCACTTAAAGTCAGACTCTATGAAATTACATCTGCTGGCATGATTTATGCCCATTAGTGATGGGTGGAGGCTAATATAGTCTTCATTCGCGCAAAAAATTCAATAGATGATCTTGCCCCAAAAGCAGAATGTAGGCAATGTAAATACCTGTATTGAGCAACTTAATACAAAGGGCTTACAAGCAGGTTAGAAAATTCCCATTACTGTTTATTGATAGGGAAATACCCCCGTTAAGACAAAAATCAGGGAAAGCCCTTCAAGTGCCAATGGTTAACCGTGTTAAATTACTAGAGTAATGACAGTATTTGCATAGATCAATTCGTAAGGCGGTATAGCCGCATAACGAATGGTTTTAACCACAGTTTTTATTCGGGAAACCCGATGAAAGGTGAGCATCATGATGCAGGACCAAAGGGATAACTCCTATCTCTTCGGCGGAAACGCCCCCTACGTAGAGGAACTCTACGAATCCTACTTGCACGATCCAGCTTCAGTGGCTGATCACTGGCGAGATTATTTTGATAACGTGAAGCAAGTACCTGCTGTTGATGGTTCATCTAGAGCTGATATTGCCCATGCTCCTATTGTTGCGTCCTTTGCGGAGCGCGCAAAGCAGGGCCCCATCAGAACGGTTTCTGATTCGGCTGACTCTGAAATGGGGCGTAAACGCGTTGGTGTTCAGCAATTAATTGCGGCATATCGAAACGTTGGCAATCGTTGGGCGGATATTGATCCGTTAAAGCGCACCGAACGTCCCGATATTCCTGAGTTGAACCCCGCTTTTTATGGCTTTACTGATGGCGATATGGATATCGTCTTCAATACTAGCAATACTTTCTTCGGTAAGACGGAGATGAGCTTGCGTGATTTACTGCAAGCCTTGCGTGAAACCTATTGTGGCAAGATTGGCCCTGAATATATGTTCATCGCCGATCAGACTATTAAAAAGTGGTGGCAAGAAAAACTAGAATCTTGTCGTTCAACCCCTCATTTTAATGTGGATGAAAAACGCCAAATCTTAGATCGCGTGACAGCCGCAGAAGGTTTGGAGCGTTACCTGCAGGCTAAGTTTGTAGGTCAAAAGCGTTTTTCATTGGAGGGTGGCGACAGCTTTATTCCTTGTATGGATGAGTTGATTCGTCAAGCCGGCTCCAAAGGTGTGCAAGAGATTGTGATTGGCATGGCCCATCGTGGTCGTCTGAATGTCTTGGTAAACGTTCTGGGCAAGATGCCTACTGATTTATTCGCTGAGTTTGAGCATAAAGGACCGGAAACATTGCCCGCAGGCGATGTGAAATATCACCAAGGTTTCTCCAGCGATATTTCTACTCCAGCTGGTCCTGTGCATTTGTCTTTGGCTTTTAACCCATCCCATCTAGAGATTGTGAACCCAGTAGTGGAGGGTTCGGCGCGTGCTCGCATGGAGCGCCGTGGTGATTTATTGGGTGAGCAAGTATTGCCCATCCTAGTGCATGGTGATGCAGCCATTGCTGGCCAAGGCGTGGTACAAGAAACTTTGGCGATGTCCGAGGTTCGTGGTTACTCCACTGGTGGCACGGTTCATATCGTTATCAATAACCAAATTGGCTTTACGACATCAGACCCGCGTGATTTACGTTCTAGCTTGTATTGCACGGACATCATGAAAGTAGTTGACGCACCGGTATTGCATGTTAATGGCGATGATCCAGAGGCAGTAGTTCTGGCTACTAAATTAGCAGTCGATTTCCGCACTAAGTTTCACAAAGATGTAGCGATTGATATTGTGTGCTTCAGGAAACTAGGTCATAACGAGCAAGATACGCCCGCAATGACTCAGCCATTGATGTACAAAACCATCGCATTGCACCCCGGCACACGTAAGCTTTATGCTGATAGGCTTGAGGCGCAGGGTGTTTTGCCGGCTGGTACTGGCGATCTTATGGTCAAAGAGTACCGCGCTGCTATGGATGCGGGCATACAAACATCCGATCCAGTTCTAAGTAATTTCAAGGGTAAGTTCGCTGTAGATTGGTCACCTTTCTTAAATAAGAAGTGGACTGATGAAGCTGATACTGCCATTCCATTGACGGAATGGAAGCGCTTAGCCGAGAAGATTACTACCATTCCCGAAGATTTTAAAGTTCATCCTTTGGTTGAGAAGGTGCTTAGAGATCGGGCAGCAATGGGTCGCGGCGAGACTAATATTGACTGGGGTATGGGAGAGCATATGGCTTTCGCTTCTTTAGTTGCCAGTGGCTATCCTGTTCGATTATCTGGTGAAGACAGTGGTCGCGGCACCTTTACCCATCGTCATGCAGTTTTGCATAATCAGAATCGCGAGAAATGGGATACCGGCACATATATGCCGTTGCGTCATGTGGCAAAAGATCAGGCGCCGTTTCTGGTGATCGATTCGATTTTGTCTGAAGAGGCTGTGCTGGGCTTTGAGTATGGCTATGCCGCATCGGAACCTAACACTTTAACTATTTGGGAGGCACAATTCGGTGACTTTGCAAATGGCGCACAAGTGGTTATCGATCAATTCATTGCTTCAGGCGAAGTAAAGTGGGGTCGTGCTAATGGCCTGGTGATGATGTTGCCCCATGGATATGAAGGTCAGGGACCAGAGCATTCATCTGCCCGTTTAGAACGCTTCATGCAGTTATGTGCCGATACCAATATGCAGGTAATTCAACCCACTACTGCAGCGCAGATCTTCCACGTATTACGTCGCCAAATGATTCGTCAGTTCCGCAAACCGCTGATTCTGATGACGCCAAAATCGTTGTTACGCAACAAAGAAGCGGCTTCACCATTAACGGAGTTTACTAAGGGTGGTTTTCAAACCATCTTGCCAGAAGTCGATGCCACTATCGATGCTAGCAAAGTAAGTCGCTTAGTGATGTGTTCTGGCAAGGTCTATTACGATCTAGTTAAAGCGCGCACAGAGAAAAAGATCGATGATGTGGCAATCATTCGCTTGGAGCAGTTGTATCCATTCCCGCACAAAGCCTTGGTGACTGAATTGAAAAAGTATCCGCAGCTAGAGGAGGTTGTGTGGTGTCAGGATGAGCCACAAAACCAAGGCGCATGGTTCTTTGTCCAGCACAATATTATGGAAAATATGGTCGATGGCACAAAATTGGCCTATGCAGGGCGTCCAGCATCAGCTTCTCCAGCCTGTGGCTATGCCCATCTGCATCAAGAACAGCAGAAATCACTTCTAAACGCGGCATTTGCCAAACTCAAAGGTTATGTCATCACGAAGTAATCGTCGACATCACTCACATCGATATATTAAATAGGATTAATCATGGCTATTTTTGAAATTAAAGTTCCTCAACTCTCCGAGTCAGTGGCTGAAGCTACTTTATTGCAGTGGAAAAAGAAGGTTGGCGATGCTGTTGCTCAAGATGAAATCTTGATCGAAATTGAAACCGACAAGGTGGTTTTAGAAGTTCCAGCGCCATCAGCAGGCGTATTAACTGAAATTCTAGAAGCTGATGGTGCTACCGTCGCAGCCGAGCAATTAATTGGCAGAATTGATAGCACTGCTGTGGCTACTGCAACTCCTACTGCGGCTCCAACTGCAGCTCCAGCTCCAGCCCCAGCCCCAGCGAAGGTAGCGCCCGCAGCAAAATCTATTGCCGCTGCTCCATCCGCCACAAAATTGATGGCGGAAAATAATCTAAGCGGAGGCCAGATTTCTGGTTCTGGTCGCGATGGTCGTATCACTAAAGGTGATGTGGTTAGCGCTGTTGCTGGCGGAGCAAAATCTGCTGTATTACCAAGCGCACCAATTCCAACGGGTGACCGCCCAGAAGAGCGCGTGCCAATGAGCCGGCTGCGCGCACGCATTGCTGAACGTTTGCTTGAGTCTCAAGCAAACAATGCCATCTTGACTACCTTCAACGAAGTCAACATGGCCCCAGTCATTGCCTTGCGCAACAAGTACAAGGATCAGTTTGAAAAAGTTCATGGCGTTAAGTTGGGCTTTATGTCCTTCTTTGTGAAAGCAGCAACCCATGCCCTAAAGAAATACCCTCTTTTGAATGCCTCCGTTGATGGCAATGACATTGTTTATCACGGCTACTTTGACATTGGTATTGCCGTTAGTTCACCACGCGGTTTAGTCGTTCCCATTTTGCGTGATGTAGACCAAATGACTTTGGCTGATATTGAGAAAAAGATCGCTGAGTATGGGGCAAAAGCGCGCGAAGGTAAGCTCACTATTGAAGATTTAACGGGTGGCACATTCTCCATCTCCAACGGTGGCGTATTTGGTTCGATGCTTTCTACGCCAATCATTAATCCTCCTCAATCAGCGATCTTGGGTATTCACGCCACTAAAGAGCGCGCCGTGGTTGAGAATGGTCAGATTGTGATTCGTCCAATTAATTATTTAGCCTTGTCTTACGATCATCGCATCATCGATGGTCGCGAAGCGGTTCTTGGTTTGGTTGCGATGAAGGATGCATTAGAAGATCCATCACGTCTCTTGCTTGATTTATAAGAGGACAGATCATGAGTAAATCATTTGATGTAGTAGTTATTGGTGGCGGTCCTGGTGGGTATATTGCTGCCATTCGAGCTGCCCAGCTGGGCTTTAAAGTAGCTTGTGCTGAATCTCATAGTTACGACGATCCAAAAGGTGAACCACGCCTAGGTGGAACTTGTTTGAATGTCGGCTGCATTCCATCCAAAGCCTTATTGGCTTCTTCTGAGGAATTTGAGAAGATTGGTCATCACGCAGCAGATCATGGAATCAAAGTCGGACCTATCAGTATTGACTCTCAAAAAATGCTTGCACGCAAAGATGACATTGTTACCAAAATGACTGGCGGTATTCAGTACCTATTCCGCAAGAACAAAATCACTCTTTTAAAAGGTCATGCTTCATTCGAAGGCAAAACTACTGAAGGCTTTCAAGTAAAGATTGACGGCAAAGATCAAGAAACAGTGACGGCGAAAAATGTGATTATTGCTACTGGTTCAAAAGCGCGTCACTTGCCTGGAATTCCCGTAGACAATGTTTTGATCTGCGATAACGAAGGCGCCTTGAAATTCGATTCCACGCCGAAAACCTTAGGTGTCATTGGTGCTGGCGTGATTGGTTTAGAGCTTGGTTCAGTTTGGCGCCGCATCGGCTCTAAAGTAACTATTTTAGAGGCGATGCCTTCTTTCCTGGGTGCATGTGATCAAGGGATTGCCAAGGAAGCTCAAAAATTGCTCTCCAAGCAAGGCTTATTGATTAATACAGGCGTGAAAATTGGTGAAGTCAAGACGGACAAGAAGGGTGTAGTAGTTCATTACACTGATAGTGCTGGTAAAGCGGCTAAATTAGAGTGCGATCGTTTGATCGTATCTGTTGGTCGCATCCCGAATACTGAAAATTTATGTTTAGATAAAATTGGCCTTACAGTTGATGAACGTGGGTTCATTCCGATTGACGACCATACTTGCTCTACAGCAGTCCCTGGCGTATATGCAGTGGGCGATGTCGTTCGTGGTCCGATGTTGGCTCATAAAGCCGAAGATGAGGGCGTCCTGGTCGCAGAGATTATTGCTGGTCAAAAACCCCACATTGACTACAACTGCATTCCTTGGGTGATCTACACCGACCCTGAAATCGCCTGGGTTGGTAAGACCGAAGAACAGCTTAAAGCTGCTGGTATTGCTTATAAGCCAGGGCAATTCCCATTTGCAGCCAACGGTCGTGCATTGGGTATGGGCCGCTCTGACGGTTTTATAAAAATACTAGCAGATGCAAAGACCGATGAAATTCTTGGCGTTCATATCATTGGAGCAAATGCATCTGATTTAATCGCTGAAGCCGCGGTAGCAATGGAATTTAAAGCTGCGGCTGAAGATATCGCCCGCATCTGTCATCCACATCCAAGTTTATCGGAGGTGATGCGTGAGGCTGCTTTGGCGACGGATTCACGTGCATTAAATATGTAATTGAAGGCTTTAGAGTATTACCATCGAGAGTTAGAGGCGCGCGGGTATAAGAGCGATCCCGCGCAGCTCGCTGCTATCGAGCGCTTGCAGCGCTGTGAGGATGAGTGGATTGCTTACAAAGAAATTCGCAGCAGTAGTTTAAAAAAGAAATTCTTTAAGCCCAAATTGCCACGCGGAGTTTATCTATGGGGCGGAGTGGGTCGAGGCAAATCTTTCCTGATGGATTGTTTTTATGCAGCCTCTCCAGTAGAAAAAAAAATCCGCATTCACTTCCATGAATTTATGCGTGAAGTTCATCGCGAATTACATGAACTGTCTGGATTAGCGGATCCTTTAGATGAGCTGGCTAAGCGTATTTCTAAACGTTACCGCCTTATTTGTTTTGATGAGTTTCATATTAATGACATTGCCGATGCCATGATTTTGTATCGCTTATTAAGTGCGCTTTTTGTAGATCGGGTGCAATTTGTCATGACATCTAACTATAAGCCCAGTCAGTTGTATCCCAATGGCTTGCATCGTGACCGATTGCTTCCGGCAATTCATTTATTGGAAGATCAGTTAGACGTGCTTAATGTAGATGCGGGGAGCGACTATCGCCGTGTTCAAATGGCACAAGTTGAGGCTTATTTAACACCGTTAAATGCATCAACGCACATCACCTTAATGCAAATGTTTCAAAGTTTGATCGGCAAGCAAAAAGAAACAGCAACACCCGCTCTACGAATTGAATCACGGGAACTAAGGCCCTTACATATGGGCGAGGGCGTAGTCTGGTTTGATTTTCAAACTCTTTGCTGTGGCCCTCGCTCCCAAAATGATTATCTAGAGATTGCTAAACAGTTTCATACGGTCATACTGTCTGGGGTGCCTTATATGCCCCCCAGGATGACCAATGAGGCACGTCGGTTTATCTGGTTAATTGACGTTCTGTATGACCATAAAATTAAATTAATCCTCTCCGCAGAGGTTCCCCCTACTGAGCTATATACCGAAGGGCTGATCACTAGCGAGTTCTCCAGGACGGTTTCTCGTCTGATTGAGATGCAATCCCGAGACTACTTAGATGCACCTCGACGGGTAATCGACACCACCTTGACTTAAAATAGGGCCATGTCCAGTATTTCCAACATAAACGCCGATTTGCATTGCCACTCAGTGGTTTCTGATGGGACATTAACGCCCGAAGAGCTTGCGCAACGTGCCTATGCAAATGGGGTTCGTTTATGGGCCTTAACTGATCATGACGAATTAGGTGGACAGGAAAGAGCGGGTGCTGCTGCTCATGCACTTGGCATGGATTACGTTGCTGGAGTTGAAATCTCCGTGACCTGGATGGGTCAGACCATTCATATTGTGGGTCTAGGGATTGACTCGGCTCACATGGGAATTGTTGAAGGCTTGCGCTTGACGCGTGAGGGCCGTGGAAATCGCGCCAAGTTAATGGCTGAACAATTACTCAAAGTGGGCATACCGGGTGCTTATGAGGGTGCACTCTATTTTGCTGGCAACCACGATCTAATCTCTAGAACCCACTTTGCTCGCTTTTTGGTAGAGCGCGGAATTTGCAAAGATACGAATCAGGTCTTTAAGAACTATCTGGTTGAAGATAAGCCAGGTTTTGTGCCGCATCTATGGGCCACATTGGACAATGCGGTTGCTTGGATTAAGTTGGCCGGTGGGGTAGCGGTGATTGCCCATCCCGGTAGATATAAGCTCAATGCAATGCAGATGGATGCGCTCTATAAGCACTTCAAAGATATTGGTGGTCTGGGAATTGAAGTGATTACGGGTAGTCATAGTCCAGATCAATACTTAACCTATGGAAAAATTGCTCAGCAATATGGTTTTCTAGCATCACGCGGATCTGATTTTCATGATCCACAGGAAAGTTATATCGATTTGGGCACGCTCCCCCTTTTACCAGAGCATTTAACTCCAATCTGGTCTGCCTTTCATTAATTGATTAACCTCGCTTTAATTTACATATAAAGAATAAAGATAAAGATGTTTGCTGAACGCGTTCTTTCTGGTATGCGACCTACGGGTAACTTACACCTTGGGCATTACCATGGTGTTTTAAAAAACTGGGTTCGCCTCCAGTCCGAATACCCTTGTTATTTCTTTGTTGCCGATTGGCATGCCCTAACTACCCACTATGAAACTCCCGATGTGATTGAACAATCGGTATGGGATATGGTTATTGACTGGTTAGCTGCAGGCGTAGACCCCAATCAATCTACCTTGTTTATTCAAAGCAAGGTGCCTGAGCATGCCGAACTCTTTCTATTGCTTGCGATGGGAACGCCCTTGGGCTGGCTTGAGCGAGTGCCAACATATAAAGATCAAATCGAAAAGCTAAAAGAAAAAGATTTGCAGACGTATGGATTTTTAGGTTATCCCTTGCTACAGGCCGCTGATATTTTGATGTACCGTGCACAATTCGTACCAGTGGGTGAGGATCAGGTGCCACACGTCGAAATGACTCGCGAAGTGGCGCGTCGTTTTAATTATCTGTATGGACGTGAACCTGGCTTTGAAGAGAAGGCTCTTGAAGCCGTGAAGAAGTTGGGCAGTAAACGCGCCAAAATGTACGCTGAGTTACGGGTGGCCTTTCAGGAGCGGGGCGATGAAGAGGCGCTTGAGGAAGCTAAGGCGTTGCTGCAGGAAGCGCAAAGTCTTTCGATGGCTGACCGTGAAAGACTCTTTGGTTTCTTAGAAGGTGCTCGCAAAATTATCCTGCTTGAGCCGCAGGCTCTGTTAACTAGTGCATCAAAGATGCCTGGTATCGATGGTCAAAAGATGTCAAAGTCTTATGGTAATACCATTAGCATTCGTGAGAAACCAGAAGAGGTGACTCGCTCTATTCGCACCATGCCAACTGATCCTGCACGTGTACGCAGAACTGATCCAGGGGATCCTGCACGTTGCCCTGTATGGCAATTGCATACGGTTTACTCCAATGAAAATACAAAACAATGGGTTGAAAAAGAATGTAAAACAGCCGGAATTGGATGCTTAGAATGTAAGCAGCCAGTGATTGATGCCATCTTGGCAGAGCAGCAGCCAATGTTTGAGCGTGCCCAAAAGTACCTTGATGATCCCAGCCTCTTGCGCTCCATCATTGCAGACGGTTGCGATAAAGCTCGCAAAGTGGCTCAAGAAACTATGCGCGAAGTTCGCGAAGCCATGGGCTTGGCTTACGATTAATAGCAAACTACAGATGTCTGCATGCGAGCCTATTCATATGGTTTCACCATGGCTTAGGCGTTTTGCGCCGTTTATTGCCAAAGAGGGGTTGGTGCTTGATTTGGCCTGTGGAGCGGGACGCCATTCCCATTACCTAGCTCAATTGGGGTATTCGGTATTGGCAGTGGATCAGGATATTGTTGCCGCAAAGACTTTGGGGTCGCCTTTAATTGAATGCGAGCAAATGGATTTGGAGGGTGATGTCTGGCCCTTAGAGGGCAGGCAGTTTAATGTGATAGTGGTGAGTAATTACCTGTATCGACCCTATTTAGACCACTTACCAAACATGCTGGCACAGGGTGGTATTTTGATATACGAAACCTTTGCACAAGGGAATGCAGAGTTTGGCAAACCGTCAAATCCCAACTTCCTACTAAAAGCAGGGGAATTGCTCGCTTTAGCAGCTCGTCACGATCTGAAAGTCATTGCTTACGAGGATATTTACGTCGATCAGCCTAAACCAGCCATGATTCAGCATCTTTGTGCTGTAAAAGGCCATTTTCAGGGGCGCATTCCGTTACAATTTCATGGTTAATTAACAAATAAATTCGATCCTAAAGCGGTACACAATCGGTGACTAAGACAGTTCAAACCTACGGTAGTAAAAAGCCCATCGCTGGCAGTATGCCGGCCATTGTTACGCCAATGTTTGAGGATGGAGGCTTGGACTATCCTAGCTTACGTTCTTTACTTGATTGGCATGTATCCGAAGGCTCTGATGGCATAGTGATCGTTGGCACCAGTGGAGAGTCGCCCACAGTTTCCGTTCAAGAACACTGTGAACTGATTCGTGCCACAGTGGAGCACATTGCTGGACGCATCCCTGTCATCGCAGGAACTGGTGGTAACTCCACTATTGAAGCAATTGAGCTAACTCAGTTTGCTAAAAAAGTGGGTGCTGATGCTAGCTTGCAAGTAGTCCCTTATTACAACAAGCCTACCCAAGAAGGTATGTATGCCCACTTTAAAAAGATTGCCGAATCAGTAGATTTGCCGGTGATTTTGTACAACGTTCCTGGGCGAACTGTTGCGGATTTGGCGGGAGATACAGTTGTTCGGCTCGCCGATGTTCCGGGCATCATTGGTATTAAGGATGCTACTGGTAGCCTTGAGCGCGGAACATTATTAATCGCTGATTTAAAGCGTGCTGGACATGAGGATTTCTCTGTATTTTCAGGTGATGACTTAAGTGCCGCTTTATTGATGTTGATGGGTGGCAAGGGCAATATTTCTGTAACAGCCAATATAGCTCCTCGTTTAATGCATGAACTTTGTGTGGCAGCAATGTCTGATGATATTGTCACGACTAGAGCAATCCAATACCAATTACTGGCCGTTCATAAGGCCATGTTTACTGAGGCTAATCCAATTCCGGTGAAGTGGGCTTTGCACGAAATGGGCAAAATCACTGCAGGCATTCGTTTACCTTTAACCCCTTTGAGTGTTGCCTTGCGCGAACCTTTGAAGATTGCTATGAAACAGGCCGGTTTACTATGATGCGTTCAATCCAACTTCTTCGCCACTATGTCACTACGCTTTGCGTTTTGACTTTGGTAACAGCGGGCTTAGTTGCCTGCAAATCAGTGACTAGTAGTGACACTGTCGACTATAAGAGCTCGGGCGCAGTGCGCGGACCCAATCTGTCCTATCCACCGGATCTAATTACGGCTCAAGCAGATCGCCGCTATATTGTCCAAGACGGGACTGCAACGATGTCTGAGTACAGCTCAGCCGTCAAAAAAACAGCACAGATTAAAACCAATGTCATGACTGGTATTCCCGGTATGCGTATTGCGCGTGACGGCGAGCGCCGTTGGTTAGTAGTTGATAAACCTGCACCAGAACTCTATCCGCAGGTTAAAGATTTTTGGCAGGAGAATGGCTTCTTGTTGACAGTAGACTCTCCATCAACTGGAATAATGGAAACTGATTGGGCGGAAAATCGCGCAAAAATCGCGCAAGATTGGATTCGTTCGACTATTGGTAGCGCGCTCGATTCCATTTACGATACAGGAGAGCGTGATAAATATAAAACACGACTAGAAGTCATTAAGCCTGATGAAACAGAGATTTACATTACGCAAAAAGGGGCGATTGAAAAGTGCGTTACTGATACGACTGGCTCCTGTTTGTACACTATCTGGACGCCCCGCCCTAATGATCCTGAGTTAGAAGCTGCCTTCTTAGCTCGCTTAATGGAGCGTTTAGGCATGACTCAAGCGCAAGCTAAAGCGCTAGTCTCGGCCCCGCTAGGAGAAAAAATTCTTAAAGCGAGATTAGTGCAGGAGGGTGTTAACACCGCTCATATTGAGATGGTTTCTGGATTTGATCGCGCTTGGCGTGATACCGGTCTAGCTCTGGATCGATCTAATTTCAGTGTTGAGGATCGTGACCGGGCTAATGGAATTTATTTCGTACGTTACGTAAATCCTAAAGATCTTGGTGATACCAAAGGCTTCTTCACGAATCTATTTAGCAGTAAAGATGATTCCAGTATGAAAGCGAAAAAGTACCGCGTAGTGGTTAAATCTACTGGTGATAATTCATCCAGTGTTTATGTGCAAAATGCTGATGGTGCACCAGAAAATACCGCTGCTGGTTTACAGCTATTAACATTACTGACTGAGCAGTTAAGTCGCTAAGTCATCAAAGTGTAGGCAATAAAAAAGCCGCTTTTCAGCGGCTTTTTTTCTTCAAGAAGAAGATTACTTCTTAACGTCAGCAGCAGGTGCAGCAGGTGCAGCAGCAGGAGCAGCATCAGCAGGAGCAGCAGCAGGAGCAGCTGGAGCAGCATCAACAGGTTTAGCTTCTTCTTTTTTGCCGCAAGCGGACAAAGCGATTGCAAACATTGCTACGAGTACGAGTGACTTCATTTGTAAATTCCTCTTAAAAAAATTAACATCAATAACCGGTAATTGTTGTTTGAAAAGTACTAAGGGAAATTCCCTACGTGCTTTCCAGTATTTATTATAGCCACGTCTAAACCTAGAAATCAAAAAATAAGCCAAGCTGCGCAATAAGCTTCGTAAAGACTACTTTCCTGATTGGGTTGACTGATTTGAGTGGGACCTAGTAGCTTCTTGGCTGAAAGGGTTCTCCAGGCCTGCTGTATTGGGTCTGGTTGTTCCTCGGTCACATTGTCCCCGTTGCAAAATACGGCACCCTCAAGAGTAAGAAGCCTTGTTTGGGGGTGAGGTTTTAAGGTACTAACGCTCATTTTCTGGGCAAATTGTGCCGGTGAGAGGCAATTTTCTGGCCCATGGAATATCGCCTGTACCTTGGGTTCACTTAAATAAGCTGCAATCCCTGGTAAAAATGTATCAACCTTGTCTAGCTTGAGGCTCTTTAACTTTTCCCTGACTTGTTTAATAAGTTCTGCTGGAAGTTGTTCGGCTTCGTGGGTAGCTGGTTGCCCTGGATCAGCAAAGCGATTTGATAGCTCTGGTAGGTCCTCGAGGGATTCAGCAAGGCGCCATAAGCCCTCTTGAAGCAATTCTTTATAGCTTGGTGAGCGAAAGCCTACTGACCAGGTTTGACAGCCGGGATCTAAGGCAATTCCATCGTGAGCGACGTGAGGAGGGAGATAGAGCATATCTCCAGGCTCCAAATCCCATTCCTGCTCATATTGAAAGTTCTGCAAAATTTTAAGTGGAAGCTTGGGATTTAAGCTCAAGTCTTTTTGTTCGGAGATGCGCCACCGTCTGCGGCCTGACATTTGAATTAAAAAAACATCATAGGAATCAAAATGAGGGCCAACGCCGCCACCGGGTCCCGCAATACTGACCATTAAATCATCTAGTCGGGCATCGGGGATGAAGCGAAACCAAGATAGTATTTTGGCTGCAGCAGGGTGTCTCGCTTCCATGCCTTGAAGTAGAAGGGTCCAGTTCGGAGTTTCTAATGAGGGCAGGGATTTTTTCTTAAAAGGACCTTCGGTAAATGACCACGGCTTTGCGTGAATGAGTCTGGCTTCAGCCTCATCAGTAGCGGCAATTTTAAAGAGATCCTGAGCGGAAATTGGACTCTCCAATGGCTCATTAAGTTGCTTTGAAAGCAAAAAGGCGGGAATTGCCCCCCTAACGAGCAGTGGCTTCTTATGCCAAAAGAGTTTCATGAACTCCTGGGGGCTCCTGCCACCCAATAAGGCCCATGGTTCATCTAGAGGCAGGTTTTTTGGAGCTTGGGGTGGTTGATAAGGCTTGCTCAAGTAAAATGAGGTCATAAAGTAATGGCTTGTTCGTAGCTAAGTAAAAACGAAGTATCAAAGAGAAACTATTTAAAACCCCATGTTTAATGAATTCCGCATGAAGATCGAAAAAAACACAGTTGTATCCCTACGTTATAAGTTAACCGATGCGCAGAATAATGTCATCGAAGAACCAGATTCTCCGATGGTATACCTGCACGGTGGCTACGAGGGTACTTTTCCAAAAATTGAAAATATCTTAGATGGTCATGATATTGGTTATGAGGCCAGCATTCAGCTTGAACCTAGCGAAGCTTTTGGTGAGTATGACCCTGAGCTATTAAAAATTGAACCACGCGCACGTTTCCCTGAGCCGCTGGAAGTAGGCATGCAATTTGAAGGTGTGCCTGATGCTGATGTCCAAGAGGATGCCCCAGACCTTGCAGATGCTCAGGATATAGATGATGAGCCATTGATTTATACAGTGACTGATGTTGCCGATAGCCAGGTGGTTCTAGATGGCAATCATCCTTTGGCGGGAATGGCTTTGCGTTTTTGGGTTCAGGTTCAAGATATTCGCGCTGCTACGGATCAAGAAATCGAAAACCAGCACCCAGAAGGGGGCGAGAGCTTTACTTTTGGCATGCCGAATGATGATGCGGATGATGGCGATGACGATTTGATTGGCCGCGCATCTGGCTCGCCAACACTACATTAAGCCTAGGGGTGCTGAGCACCCTCTGGCTTAATCACGGCTCACTCTTTAAGCCACTCTTTCAGGGCGCCTAAATCCCGTTTGGTGTCACTGCATTCTTTTGTATCACCCATGGCGGTGTTGTTGAGTTTAGCCAGCGCTTGCTCAAGCATGGCAATCTTAGCCTCTTGCTCAAGACTGGCATCTATTAATCCTTTAAGGGCCATCGATACTGGATCATCTACATTCGGTGTGACCCCGTATGCTTGGAAGTATTCTTTTGCTTTGCTATCCGCGCTGGTATTTTGTGGCAAATCGGGATGCAAAATGCGCGCAGGAATACCCACTGCCGTTGCGCCTGGAGGAATTTCTTTTAATACCACTGCGTTAGAGCCCACGCGCGCACCATCGCCTACAGTAAATCCACCGAGCACTTTAGCGCCAGCACTAATCACAACGCCTTTACCTAAAGTGGGGTGTCGTTTAACGCCCTTGTACAAAGAAGTGCCACCTAAAGTGACGCCTTGGTAGATGGTGCAATCATCACCAATTTCAGTGGTTTCACCAATAACAATACCGAGCCCATGATCTAAAAAAACACGGCGACCAATCTTTGCTCCGGGATGAATTTCAATGCCAGTAATCCAGCGGGAAACCATCGAGAGGAGTCTGGCAATCCACTTAAGACCCATACTCCACAATCCATGCGAAAGGCGATGTAACCAAACGGCATGTAAGCCTGGATAACAGGTGATGACCTCAAGGCGATTTCTCGCAGCAGGGTCGCGAGCAATGATGGAATCGACTTGATCGAATAAAGAATTAAGCATCTACGGATTTTAACGGCTAATACGCTTTGCTTATTTTCTTAGAATGATCTGTTTTGCAATTCCCCGCAAAAGATCAACCTCTTCTTTGTGAAGCCGACTTCTGGCAAAAAGAGCCTGCAATCGGGCCATCAGCTTTTTAGGGTTATCAGGATCTAAAAATTCAATGGCTTCTAAAGCTGCTCGTAAATGCTCCAGCATTGCGGCTATAGCCGCAGGATCAGCATAATCAGCCTTATCGACCACAATGTCTGAGGAACGCGCTGAGTGGTCATCCAAGGTATTGCTGAGGGCTTCTCGAAGAGTAAAAGCGCACACCATGATGGCCTGAGCAAGATTAAGGGATGGATAGTCTGGATTGGCATCTAACCAGACGCGGTGGGTACATAGCGATAGGTGCTGGTTATCTAAACCAGTCCGCTCTGGGCCAAAAAGTAGGGCAACCTGCTGACCTTGATGGATGGTAGCTTGGATTAGTTGACGTGCCTGAGCCCAATCTAAGGCTGGGGGACCGAACTCTCGATCACGGCTAGTTAGACCCAATACCAGTGCGCAGTTTTGAACAGCAGACTCCAGCAAGGGCATTTCTTGACTGGATTCTAATAAGTCTTGTGCACCGCTGGCCAAGGCAACGGCCTCGGGTTCTTTAGCGACGCCCGGTATTTTTGGGTTAATCAAGCGCAGATCACTAAAACCCATTGTTTTTAAAGCGCGGGCAGCCGAGCCGACATTACCAGGGTGACTGGTTTGCACCAGAACCCAGCTGATTAACTTGGCTTGAGCAGAATTCATAAAGAGAAAAAAGGGGATAAGAGTTTAGGGTTCACAAGGGGAATCGTTTAGAATCAGGGTATTAGCTCCTTATTGTCACGCAGTTTGCAATCTGAAGAGCTCGTTCTTATTTAATTTGTCCATCAAAACTATGCATCCCATGTTAAATGTGGCCGTTAAGGCTGCCCGTCGTGCCGGAACCGTAATCAACCGAGCGTCTCTCAATTTAGAGCGTTTGCAGGTAGATCGTAAACAACATAACGATTTTGTAACCGAGGTGGACAAACAGGCTGAAGCGGCGATTATCGAAACGCTCAGCGATGCCTATCCAACCCATGGATTTTTGGCTGAAGAAACTGGTGCGCATAATGCTGATGCCGAGTTCGTTTGGATTATTGATCCCTTGGACGGTACGACGAATTTTATTCACGGATTCCCTCAATATGCAGTTTCTATTGCATTGTCAGTGAGCGGCGTCATTCAGCAAGCGGTAGTTTACGATCCTACCCGTGATGAGCTGTTTACAGCTACCCGTGGCGCAGGCGCGTATTTAGATCGCCGGCGCTTGCGTGTTGCCACTCAAGATCGTTTAGCCAATTGTTTAATTGGCACCGGTTTTCCGTACCGCGAAGATCAAGACTTAGAAAAGTATTTAAAAGTTTTTGCTGACATGTCGCGTCAGTGTTCGGGATTACGTCGTCCAGGCGCTGCCTCATTGGACTTGGCTTATGTAGCCGCCGGTCGTTACGACGCCTTTTTTGAAAGCGATCTTAAGCCATGGGATATGGCTGCAGGAGCTTTATTAATTACGGAATCGGGTGGTTTAATTGGTACTTACCGCGGTGAAGAAGGCTTTTTAGAAAGCGGAGAAGTGATGTGTGCTAATCCGCGTATCTTTGCTCAGATGGTGCAAAGCCTGGCGAAATACTCAACGACCTAAGACCGAATTAAATCGAGGTAGCGCACGCCGTTAGCGTCAATTAAAAGCGCGCTTGCTTTGGGTAGGATCGTTTCAGGATGATCTAAATCCCAGTCGGATAAAACCCATCGTTGCCAATCTTGTTGATTGAGGTTCTCATGATGATGGCCTGGCAAATGGGTGTGCCCATGAATGAGTTTATCTCCAGCAAGACCTCTTAATAACGCGGCACTGGCGGCCAAGGTGACATTGGTTTTGATTTGGTTGGCCTTAGGTCTTACGCGTTCTGCTTTTTGATACTGAATAGTGCTATTGCTTCTCAAATTATTTGCAATAGATCGACGCCAGTGAACGGGCAATCTCAAAAACAACTTTTGGATCCAGGGTTTACGCACCCAATTACGAAATAGTTGATACCCCACATCGGCAGTGCATAGTGCATCACCATGACTCACAATATATTGATCACCGGCAATCTGAATCTTTGAAGGGTCGACCAATAAAGTCATGCCCGTTTTTTTCAGAAAATCAGAGCCAATTAAAAAATCCCGATTGCCATGAAGGTAGTATGTTTTTACTTTAGTAGATAGTGTTGCCAGCGCCCTTTTTACCTCTTGGTGAAAAGGTGAGTGCAGAACTGCATCATCCCCCACCCAGTACTCAAAGAGATCGCCCAAAATAAATATAGCATCTACTTTGGGGGCATCCTTTTCGCAAAAATCAAAGAAGCGTTGCGCCGTCAAGGGCATTGACGGTGTCAGGTGTAAATCAGAGATAAGTAGAGCGCTCGCGTAGTGCAAAATCATTCCTCGAGAATGCTGGCCTTTTCAATTACAACATCTTCGGCAGGAACGTCTTGATGAAAACCTGTATTACCGGTTTTTACTTTTCGAATCGCATCGACCACATCTAATCCGTCTGTGACTTTACCAAACACGGCATAACCCCAGCCTTGGGCATTTTTAGCGCTGTGATTTAAAAAATCATTATCACCAACGTTAATAAAGAACTGCGCAGTAGCGGAGTGCGGATCGCTGGTACGAGCCATTGCAACGCTACCACGTTCATTTTTTAAACCATTGTCGGCTTCATTTTCGATTTGGGCGCCTGATGTTTTTTCTTTCAAGCCAGGGGTCATGCCACCGCCTTGAATCATGAAGTTATCGATTACACGATGAAAGATAGTGCCATCGTAGTGACCGCTTTTGACATATTGTAAAAAGTTAGCAACAGTTTTTGGCGCCTTTGCTGAATCGAGCGAGAGGGTAATGTCACCCTTGTTGGTTTTTAGGAGTACTTTGGCCATGATTGGATCAACTTTCTGGAAGGTTAGTGGATTAAATAGAGTTAATTGGTTTTAGCAGGTTCCGAAGAGGCGGAAGGGATTGCTACTTTCTTTTGGGGCTTGAGTATTTCTAATAAAGCCTTAGCGCGGTTAGTGTATTGGCGCTGATTGAGTTGGGCAAACTTAGCGGCGTTGTCATAGGACTCTGCACTCAGTCGAATATAGGTCTCGCCTAAATTTGCTGAGGCAATAGCATAGGAAGGGCGTAGTTTTAAGGCGAGTTCTAAATAATCCCGAGCCTCGATCCAGTTACCCTGATTAGCGGCCAATGCAGCTAGGTTGTTATAGGGTTCAGGCAACTCAGGAAATTGCTGAGTAATTTCAATCAAAGTCTTTTTGGCAGGCTCCCACTGGCGCATTTCAATAAACAAGCGCGCTTTAATGTAGCGTAACTGGACATTGCGTGGGTTTTTCTTTAAATGCCCATCAATTAAATCAATTGCCTCAGGATATTTTTTAGCCTTAATCAGCTTTTCAACATCGGACGGTACGGCATTTTTGGTGACCGGGTCTGGCTCAATAATCAAAAAAGATAGAAATGGGACTGCTACAGAATCCGATAATTCAGGATTAAATTGATCATACCCAGAGGCGTTGCCAGAAAGTCTAGGCGGCTCTCCTGTCGCATAGGAGCCTAAATAAGGGGCGGGTTGAGCGGATGTATCTGTTGCTCCTAGGGGGCTTGGCGTTGTATTGAGCGCTTTAATTTCGCTATTGGCGAGCTGCTGACCCGGAGAACTACAGGCTACTAGACCCCAAATGCAAAAAATGGGAGTCATCAAGCCTAAGAGGACGGGGCGCAGCGCTAAAGGGGTATCTGACATAAGGGGAAGGGTGTAAAACTGACTCATTCGATATACTCAGCGCTCAGTCTAACAAATTGGCGCTACTTGCCCCTTCTTTATAGTCCCTATGTTGCAAATCTATAACACCCTTAGCCGCTCAAAACAGCTCTTTAAGCCCATCGAACCTGGCAAGGTGAAGATGTATGTCTGTGGAATGACGGTTTATGACTTCTGTCATATTGGTCATGCACGGGTCATGATTGTATTTGACATGGTGGTGCGCTGGCTTAGGGCAAGTGGCTACGAGGTGGTTTATGTCCGCAACATTACGGATATCGATGACAAGATCATTAAACGCGCCATTGAAAACGGCGAACCAATTAGTGCTTTAACCAATCGTTTTATTGACGCGATGCATGCAGACTCTGATGAGTTGGGTCTCATGCATCCCGATCAAGAACCGCGAGCGACCGATTACATTGCCCAAATGCAGGGGATGATTGGCCGCCTGATTGAAAAAGAATTGGCTTATCAAGCTGAAGATAACGATGTGAACTTTGCAGTTCGCCTATTCCCTGGGTACGGACGTCTTTCAGGAAAATCCTTGGATGAGCTTAATGCAGGTGAACGAGTAGCGATTGGTGGTGGTAAACGCGACCCCCTTGATTTTGTCTTGTGGAAGAGTGCGAAAGCGGATGAGCCTACTGATACCAGATGGCAATCACCCTGGGGTGAAGGTAGACCAGGTTGGCATATTGAGTGCTCGGCGATGTCATGTGATTTGTTGGGGGAACACTTTGATATTCATGGTGGCGGTGCTGACTTGCAATTTCCACATCATGAAAATGAAATTGCTCAGAGCGAAGGCGCTTTGTATGGCCAAAATCATCATGCCGATGATCGGCCTTTCGTAAACTATTGGATGCATAACGGTCATATTCGGGTAAATCATGAAAAGATGTCCAAGTCTTTGGGGAACTTCTTTTTAATTCGAGATGTCCTCAAGCGCTTTGATCCAGAAGTGTTGCGCTTCTTTATATTGCGCGCTCATTACCGTAGCCCAATTAATTACAGCGATACACAATTAGAGGAGGCGCGCGCCGGTCTGGTGCGTCTCTATACCGCCTTGGCACAAGTAGTACCTTTGGAAGATAAGCCCACAGACCCCCATTCCCCATGGTCAAGGAGATTTTCCGATGCCATGAATGATGACTTTAATACACCAGAAGCGATTGCCACCCTGTTTGATTTGGCTAGTGAAGTTAATCGCGCGCAAGGCGCCGAAAAGATTTTTTTGGCTAGCACTTTAAAGGGTCTAGCTAAGGCCCTGAACTTTTTACAAAGAGACCCCACTGTATTTTTACAAGAAGGCTCTAGAAGCGCTGATGAGGCTATCAGTGTGGTTCAGATTGAGGAGTATATTGCCGCGCGTGTAGCGGCTAAGCAATCAAAAGATTTTGCTCAGGCTGACCTCATTCGAAAGAACTTACTTGCGCAGGGCGTAGTATTAGAGGATAAGCCGGGCGGATTGACCGAGTGGCGCCGAAGCTAGATGATGGAATTAGTGGGTTTATTTTGAGCACAGTTAAAGACGTAGCAATTGTTGAAGAAGTCGCGCCAGAATATTGGGAGCAAGCCTGTGCCGAGCTCATGAAGCATGACCGCATACTGAAAAAGTTAATTCCAAAGATTGGCCCTGGATTTTTAATGACCCGTGGCGATGCATTTACCACTTTAGCCAGATCCATTGTGGGTCAGCAAATTTCTGTCGTAGCAGCGCAATCTGTTTGGAAGAAGGTGCTACTAGCTCTTAAGAAGAAGGTCAATCCTAAAAATATTCTGGCTCTTACGATTGAAGAGTTACGTGCGGCTGGATTGTCTGGGCGTAAGGCGGAATACATTCGTGATTTAGCTCAGCACTTCGATTCTGGGCATTTACATGCCAATCAATGGAAGGGTATGGATGATGAGGGCATCGTCAAGGAATTGTGTGAAATTCGGGGAATTGGGCGCTGGACGGCTGAAATGTTCCTCATTTTTAATATGGTTCGGCCTAATATCCTCCCCTTGGACGATGCTGGTCTAATTAAGGCTATATCCCTCAATTACTTCAGTGGAGAGCCTGTGAGCCGCCATGAAGCTCGTGAGGTTGCTGCTAATTGGGCCCCGTGGCGTACGGTTGCAACCTGGTATATGTGGAGAAGTCTCGACCCCATCCCCGTTGAACACTAAAATTAGCCTATGAAAACGACTTTCCTGGATTTTGAGCAGTCAATCGCTGAATTAGAGTCAAAGATTGAAGAGCTGCAATTTGTACAAGATGAATCATCGGTAGACATTTCTGATGAGATCAAAACGCTCACTGAAAAGAGTCAGCAGCTGACTAAAGATGTCTATGCCAATCTCACTCCTTGGCAGGTTTGCCAAGTGGCACGTCATCCACAGCGCCCATACACTTTAGATTATGTGAATGGCTTATTTACGGACTTTCATGAGCTGCATGGTGATCGAAATTTCGCTGATGACCAATCTATTATTGCTGGCTTAGCGCGCTTTGATAATCGTGCTTGCATGATCATTGGTCATCAAAAGGGGCGCGACACCAAAGAGCGTTCTTTAAGAAACTTTGGTATGAGTAGGCCAGAGGGCTATCGCAAAGCGATGCGTTTAATGCGCCTTGCGGAAAAGTTTAGCTTGCCTGTATTTACATTTGTAGATACCCCTGGAGCGTTCCCTGGAATTGATGCAGAAGAGCGTAATCAATCTGAGGCCATTGGACATAACCTCTATGTCCAAGCAGAACTCGAGGTGCCCATTATCACTACCATTATTGGTGAGGGTGGTTCTGGTGGAGCGCTGGCGATTGCAATGGGGGATGTTGTCTTGATGTTGCAAAACTCTACTTACTCCGTCATTTCGCCTGAAGGATGCGCTTCTATTTTATGGAAAACCGCTGAGAAGGCGCCAGAAGCTGCAGAGCAATTGGGTCTCACGGCACAACGATTAAAAACACTAGGTTTGATCGACAAGATTGTTGCCGAACCAACTGGTGGCGCTCATCGTGACTATGAGGCCATGATGGTTGGTATGCGCAAAGCCCTGACCGAATCCCTGAAAACTTTTGATGGCATGAAAGTGGAAGCGTTGCTCGAGCGCCGTCACGAGAGATTAATGAGTTATGGCAAGTTCAAGGAAATCGTTAGCAAGTCCTAAAACAAGCAAACGAATCGCAGTTGCCTTAAGTGGTGGCCTTGATTCGGTTGTCTTGCTCGATTCGCTTTGCAAGGCGAATGCATTAAGCAAGCAAAGAAATGCCCCAACAGAAATTTGGATATTTCACATTCATCATGGCTTACAAAAATCTGCTGATCAATGGCTAGAATTTTGCGAGAAGTTGGCAAAAAAATATCAAGTCCAATTCGACTTTCGTTTATTGCATTTCGCTAGCAAGGCTCAAGGCAATATCGAAGCCAGAGCAAGAGCAGGGCGCTATGAAGCATTGGCTGAGTTGTGTGTGGAACATGGTGTTGAAGACTTGCTATTAGCGCATCATCAAAATGATCAGGCGGAAACAGTACTCTTACAGCTTTTGCGTGGCGCTGGAGTTGCTGGTCTTTCTGGAATGCCAGAAGAGCGCATCCTTAAGTCTGATGGCAATGTCATTACCCTGCACCGTCCCTTGCTGAAACACAGCAGAGCTGAGCTAGAGACTTATGCCAAAGAGAAAAAGCTTAAATGGGTTGAAGACCCCAGCAATCAGGATATAAGCTATCGGCGCAATGCAATCCGCAAGCAGATCCTCCCTAGACTGGCGAAGATTCAGCCAGAGGCCATTGCTAATCTCGCCCGGAGTGCTGATTTGTTGGCAGAGTCGCAAAAGTTACTCGATCGCATGGCAGAACTAGATGGCAAATGCATTCTCAAAGAAGGTAATTTAAATCTAAAGCCTCTCCTTACATTGGCTAAGCAAGACCTATCTGCCGCCAATAACTTAATGCGGTATTGGCTCAAGTTAAATGGCCTGGCTATGCCTTCTCAGGAGCGTTTGGAGTCTTGGTGGAAAGATCTTGCCAAAGTAGGGGCAGATGCCAATCTGGAATGGGTCCATGATGAGGCAAGTCTGCGTCTATGGCGCGGCATCTTACAAGTTGCCAGAGCGGAATCAGGTCAGTGGATCTTTAAGGCAGTATCAACGGCTGGTAAAGAGCTGGGATTGGATGCGGCTTTTGTGAAGGAGGCGCAAGCCAAGGGTCAGGTTGCCGTGCGATTGCGAGAGGGCTCTGAAAAGATCCAGATTAAACCCAATAGCCCCCGCAAAACTCTCAAGAACCTTTTTCAGGAGGCTAATGTGCCACCGTGGCAACGTCAGGCACCCTTACTCTATATCGGCAAGGAGCTGATTGCTGTGGCTGGAGTGGGGGTGAGCCACCCCCATTTAAAGAGTTCCGGCAAGAGAGTCTTCCCTCAGTGGATTGAGTAGCGATAGTGCAGGGATAAAACCCTGTAAAATTAGCCCTTTTTAGATCCAAGGGAATTGCATTCCCTGTAAATAGACGGTTTTTTTTATGGCTCTTATTGTTCATAAATATGGTGGTACCTCCATGGGCTCGGTTGAGCGCATTGGCAATGTAGCCAAGCGCGTTGCCAAATGGATACGTGCAGGTCACCAGGTAGTGGTTGTGCCATCGGCCATGTCGGGTGAAACCAATCGCTTACTAGGTCTTGCCAAAGAAATTAACCCTCATGCAAAACCTCGTGAGCTCGATCAAATTGCTTCAACTGGCGAGCAAGTCAGCTCTGGCTTGTTGGCTTTGGCCATCATGCGCGAAGGCATTGATGCGGTAAGTTATGCGGGCTGGCAAGTAACCGTGCATACCGATTCCGCTTTTACAAAAGCACGCATTAAAAGTATTGATGATAAGAAGATCCTCGGCGATCTCAATGCTGGCCGGGCCGTTGTGGTGACAGGCTTTCAGGGCGTGGATCCTGATGGCAACATTACGACTTTAGGTCGTGGTGGATCAGATACTTCAGCAGTAGCTATAGCTGCAGCGTTAAAAGCAGATGAGTGTTTAATCTATACCGATGTTGATGGTGTTTACACCACCGACCCTCGTGTGTGTGAAGATGCGCGCCGTCTGGATAAAATCACTTTTGAAGAGATGCTGGAAATGGCCAGCTTAGGTTCAAAAGTATTGCAAATTCGTTCGGTTGAGTTTGCCGGTAAGTACAAAGTTAAAACCCGAGTTCTGTCGTCATTGACGGATCCATTGATGCCCCTTGATCAGGAAATGAAGTCGGGCACCTTGATTACATTTGAAGAGGACAGCACTATGGAAGCTGCAGTTATTTCCGGTATCGCCTTTGCGCGTGACGAAGCAAAAATTACCGTATTGGGAGTTCCTGATCGTCCAGGAATTGCTTATCAAATTCTTGGTCCGATTGCCGATGCCAACATTGACGTAGATATCATCATTCAGAACCAGTCATTTGAAGGTAAGACCGATTTCACGTTTACTGTACCTCGTGCTGACTATCAAAAAGCGCTCGATTTACTCAAGAACAATGTTCAGGCTCATATCGAAGCTAAAGAGATTACCGGTGATCCAAAAGTCTCCAAGGTATCAGTTGTAGGTGTTGGCATGCGCTCCCACGTAGGGGTTGCCAGTAAAATGTTCCGCACCCTTTCGGAAGAGGGTATCAATATTTTAATGATCTCCACTAGTGAAATTAAGATTTCTGTAGTTATTGATGAGAAGTACATGGAATTGGCTGTACGCGCCCTCCATAAGGCGTTTGAGCTTGACCAAGGGTAATTAAGAAACAAATAAGTAGTCATTCAGCTGTACTTAACCCCTTTGGGCGGCGGAATCCGTTAAACTGTGGGGCGTTGTAAATGCATCAATACGGAGACGTGGCCGAGTGGTCGAAGGCACTCCCCTGCTAAGGGAGCATCGGGGCTAAAACTCTGATCGGAGGTTCGAATCCTCTCGTCTCCGCCAGTACCTAAAAGTCCTTATAAATCAATAGTTTATGAGGATTTTTTTTATTGTTTCAACCCATGTATTCAACCCATGTCTAATCAAAAATGGTTCCTATAAGAACACTCTTGTAATTTCCTCTCCTTCCGTTACCTTCCACCGTTCCATAAACGTGTTCTGAAAGGTAATGAAAATGAAAAAAGTTTGTTTATATGTTCGTGTATCGACCCAAACTCAAACCACTGAGAATCAAATACAAGCACTCAGAGAGGTTGCGGAACGTTCTGGGTATAAGATAGTCAAAATCTACTCAGATGAGGGCATATCAGGTTCTAAAGGTCGTGAAGATAGACCCGCACTAAATCAGATGATGAAAGATGCAGTCAATCGTCAGTTTGAAATGGTGATGTGTTGGTCAATCGATAGATTAGGAAGATCAATCACAAATCTCATTGAAATCATGAATGAACTAAACGAACTGAAAATTGATATGTTCTTTAGTCAGCAGTCTATTGATACGCAAACATCATCTGGCAGAATGATATTCGGCATCTTTAGTTCTCTAGCATCGTTTGAGAGAGAAATGATTCGTGAGAGGGTCATGGCAGGATTGGATAGGGCACGAAAGAACGGTGTGAAACTGGGTAGACCGAGTACAGTGAATGATGGGGTCAGAAATGCAGTACTAATCCTGAAAGACAAAGGGGTTGGGGTAAGGGAAACTTGTCGTAAATTAGGTATTGGATGTGCAACCTATTACAGTGTGGTTAAGAGGTAACTTCAAATATTATAAAACCCACCCCAGAAGAAAAAGTCATTTCACTATTTAATTAAAATTTACTGGTAATCTTGAGACATCACATCAAGCAAGGTATTCCAGTATTTTGGAATTTAGTCAATGACTGCTTATACAAATCATAAATCTCATGGTGGAGATTTTGGCAAAGAAATATTAAAAAATCTTAAACACTGTATGTCAATTGAGATTGCTAGTGGTTACTTTGGAATTAGTCAATTTAATAAAATACGAAACGATCTTTTGTCTATTGCAGCAAAAGGGCATTGCAAAATACTAATTGGAATGGCGCTGAAAGATGGAGTTAGCAAGGATCAATATGATGCCTTTGAATCGCTACCACTTCTATAGACACTTTCTAGCCTAATATTTAGTCTATTAGGAGGTGTGTAATGAGTACAAGAAGACGGTTTACTGAAGAGTTCAAGTTAGAGGCAGTCAAACAGGTGGTTGAGCGGGGTTTTGGGGTTCGAGATGTGGCTGCTAGGCTGGGCACCTCACCCCATAGTCTATATGCCTGGGTTAATAAATATGGCATTCCAGCTGAGCAACGTTTAGTTCAAGATGATCAAACGGCTAAGCTTAAAAGACTGGAGGCGGAGCTGCGGCGAGTCACCGAAGAGCGCGACATCCTAAAAAAGGCCGCCGCGTACTTTGCCAAGGAGTCCGGTTAAAGTACGCGTTCATCAAAGATCATCAACATGAGCATGCTATCCGCACGATGTGTCAGGTTCTACGAGTGCACCACAGTGGCTACTATGCTTGGCTTAAAGAGCCGCTCTCGTCTCGAGCGTATGAGAACCAGATGATCGTAGGTCAAATTAAGCAAGCGTGGCTGGCAAGCGGCACCATCTATGGTTATCGCAAGATTCATGATGATCTGCAGGATCTGGGGATTGCTTGTGGGGAGCAACGGGTGTATCGCTTGATGAAGGCACAAGGCCTGCGCTCTCAAACAGGTTACAAGCGTAAACCACGGCACCATGCTGGTAAGCCTCATGTCGCGGCCCCCAATCACCTGGCTCAGCAGTTTGATGTTTTGGAGCCCAATGAAACCTGGGTCACGGATATTACTTATATCCGCACCCATGAAGGTTGGCTATACCTAGCAGTGGTCTTGGATTTATTCTCCCGCCAGATTGTGGGCTGGTCAATGCAAGGTCAAATGGATAAGGAGCTCGTAGTCTCAGCTTTGCTGATGGCTTTATGGAAACGTAAGCCCCAGCAAACCGTGATGATTCATTCGGATCAAGGCAGCCAGTTTTCTAGTTACGAGTGGCAAGCGTTCTTAAAAGAACACAACCTCAAGCAAAGTATGAGTCGGCGCGGCAACTGCCATGACAACGCCGTAGTCGAGAGCTTTTTCCAACTACTCAAGCGGGAGCGGATCAAACGCAAAACCTATGCCAGCAGAGCAAAGGCAAGAGAAGATATCTTTGATTACATCGAAATGTTTTACAACCCGGTTAGACGCCATAGTTACAACAATGGACTTTCTCCGGTAAGATTTGAAAAGCAGTACCAAGCGAGGTTGGCAAGTGTCTAGGATATTGGTAGCGATTCACTTAACGCATTGTAGGTCAAGCATTCTGAGAGGCTAAACTTTGATTTTCTGTTGATATTTAGTAGTTTAAATGCCCAACTGTATTCGGCCCTAACTACTGCATATGGCTAAAGCAATAAGCATTGCACTTCTCTTGATAGAGCCACTTTCTTTAGAAAAATATACTCTTTTATTAAAAAGTTAGTTGTTGTTAGATTTACCATCTTTAATTAAAAACCACATTGCTACTATTACTAAGCTCATCCCGCTTATTTGCCATAAAGTAATGGGTTCGGAGAGAAAAAATGAGCCCATAAAAATAGTAGAGACGGGGCCTAAAATCCCAGCCTGTGCTGCAAGTGGAGGGCCAATCCTGTTGATTGAAATCATGATTAGTAGCATGGGCACAACAGTGCAAAATACGGCATTAATTAAGCTGAGCCAGTAGATTTGCGGTGCTTGTAAAAAGATTGAATGGGGATTTTTAAGTAATATCTGAATAAGGCTAAATAAAGCAGAAGCAGAGCTGGCATACACCACTAGACGAATACTGCCTATCCTCCTGACGATCATGCCTGAGCCGATCATGTAGGTTGCGTAGGTACAGGCAGCGCCGAAGACAAGGCCCATACCGAGCCATGCCGATAGACCTGAATAGGCAACATCTTGAATAAAAACTGCAATAACCCCTAAGTAGCCCATAACCAAAGCACACCACTGCATGCTTGATATGGGCTTATTTAAAAAAAAGTAGGAAATCAAAAGCACGATAGTCGGCGTGAGGTATAGAACAATTCGCTCAAGACCAACTGAAATATATTGAAGCCCTAAAAAATCTAAATAGCTTGATAGAAAATAGCCTATAAAACCAAGGCCAATAACTTTTCCGATATCAAACCAGCTGAGCGCACTCATCTTCTGTCTACGAGTTTTTTGCCAATAGATTAACCAGAAAATAGGTAGGGCCATTAGCATTCTTAAGGCCAATAAGGTTGCTGCATCCGTTTCATATACGAAAGCTAGCTTGATGATGATGGCTTTACCTGAAAAAAGAATAGAGCCAGCACCCGCCATTAAAATTCCGTAAAGAAACTGAGGGCGGTTTTTTCTATGGATGGTAAATAGCATAACTGTTGATAGTAGCTTATACCCAGGTTTCCTCTACGATGATCTATGTATTGATCTAACGTATTGATTAAGATCGTCTAATCTTATTTCTAAAACCTACGCAAACCCAATTTTGACCGGTACCTCACAACCTCACTTAAAAAAAGGTTCTTAGATCTATGGTCTAAGGCATTGGTTTGAATGGCACTACATCTTTATGTACTGGGTTACTGAATGCCGTTACGAAAACCTAGGATCATTTTGTATAAATTTCCCAGGTTTTCCAATTGCTTTAATGGTGGCCTAAGCCCATAGTTCATGCTGTTACAGGCTCAGCAACCGAGGAACGAATCAAGTAATCAAAAGCGCCAAGAGAGGCTTTGGCGCCATCACCCATAG
>Ga0364915_10037_pt1 | contig 50698 bp, 18 predicted proteins | sample ExccelJu500001D4_3_FD_206958 | JGI IMG/M metagenome (GOLD analysis project Ga0364915, IMG submission 206958) | Enriched cells from Trout Bog Lake Hypolimnion, Wisconsin, USA - BchlTB.June25.5000.01.D4 | ecosystem: Environmental > Aquatic > Freshwater > Lake > Hypolimnion/Profundal zone | place... | reverse complement strand
GTACACCATGGATGAGTAATTCGCATTCTGCAACAGGCTACCCTGCGTGATTGCGTAAATTCCACCAGAATTCTCACCAGAAATGCGAGATAAAGCACCAGTAAATGTATTAGCTGGAGTATCGGCTATGACCACTCCATTGGCCAATGTCACGCTAACTAAGCCGGTCACGGTATAAGCAAAGGCCGGATCTGCAGCACCAAACATTTTGGTCGCAGGGACAGCCGTTACGGTTAAAGGAAGCGGTGCTGGTCCAGGCCCAATCCAAGGACCATCTGTAACAGGATTCCAAGCACGGCGTGGGGTAATTGTCAGCACTCCTGGTGTGTATGTAAAGCCGGAGTAATTTCCAGAGCCAGCTACTGAACCTTGAGTAATCGCATAACCTGCTGGCGTGACCTGCTCTCCTGCAAGTGTATTGACTTGTGCACGCGTCAACTGACCAGTAAATACATTAGCGGCAGAATCATTAATTGCGATGCCATCGACCGTAGCAACAACAAAGGTGCCTGCTGGCGCACTTGCGGTAAAGGTTAAGGCAGGATCATTAGTACCATACATCTTTGTTTTATTGTCAGCAACAATGCTGGCACCAGTCACAACCTTTGGTGTGATCGTAAATTGAGCGCTGTTATATGCAAAGCTTGAACCATAGTTCGAGTTTTGCAGGGCTAATGAGCCTTTATTAATGGTGTAGCTGGCCACTTGCTCATCAGCAAGGCTTAGCGCAACACCGGCAGCGCTAGTGCCTGCTCGCAATACATTGGTAGAGCCAAATACCGTAGTGGCTGTGTCAGTGATCCGCAAACCGTCCACCACCTGATCTAACAAACCAGCCACTGTATATGCCAAAGAAGGATCATTCGTACCGTAGATTTTGGTATTGGCAGTTGCAGTAACCACTAAACCTTGAGGCGCAGGTCCTGGACCAGGCCATGGACCAGGACCCATCCATGGACCACGTGGAGTAATGTTTAATGTGCCCTGGTTATAAACCAAGCTGTAATTTGAATTAGAGACCAAAGTGCCCTGTCCAATTACATACGAGCCAACATTTTCATAACTTGCGCTATTTACCGTCACGACACCACCAACACTACGGGTTGTTCCGTCACGCAATAGTGCGCCAGATAAAACACTAGTTGCTGTATCAGTATTAGCCAGACCGCTAACTGTATATGTAAGACTTGGATCATTCGTGCCATACATCTTCGACTGGTTGTTGGCAGTAACGGTTAATGTTGCTGTAGTAATAGTGCTAGTTGTATTGGGTGTGTATGTAATGGTGTAGTTACCAGAAACATCGGCTGAACTATTAACAGCAGAAACTCCTGAAACATTCACAACCTTATTGCCAGTACCAGCATTAGGATCTACATAGACAAAGGATCCGCCACTGAGTAAGTCACCGTAAGGCAAGGTGCTAGGATTAGCTAAAGTTGCAGCAGGAACTGTAGTTGCGGTTGATACCCCATTAGTGCCGTCATAGACTTTAGCCGCATTTGTTGCCGTAACAACAATGGCTAGAGGCGTAACTGTTAATGCACTGTCAACCGCATACAAATGGTTGTAGTTCGTAGCACCAGCAGTAGTCACAATCGGCGCGATATTAGTAGCGGAAACCACGTAAGCGCCTACATTACGTTGTGGAGCTACGCTAGCATCGTATGGAGAAGCCAGGGTAAATGTCACGCCCCCTGCTACAGAATAACTATCTGCAAAGGTCCAAGCATTACCGCTATGGGTACCAGTCAAACTATGCACACTAGATAAGCCGTCGCAGGAAGTGCAATACTGAACTGTGGGCGTTGCATAGGTAACCGAGCTCGTGCCATACACAATTGAGCTTGGAGCAGCCGTGATCAGCACATCATAAGGGCCAGCAATCGTAAAGGTAGAGGCAGTGTTTCTGGCATTGGTATAAAGATAACTAATGCTGTAGTTAGAAGCACTAGCTCCTGAGGCAGTGATGTCATAAGTACCTGCTATTCCACCAGTTGCCCTAGTGACGGTTGGAGCCGTCAAAGTGCTACCCGTCTTGAGAGACCCTAAAGCATCGCCATTCACAAAACCACTATAGACCACAGGAGAAATCTGGGTTGCTGATGCCTGAACTTCTGCGTCAGTCTGGAACACAAACTTACCGTTATCAGCGACGGCAATGGTCAAAGGAGCCTGGGTAACAGTCAATGTACCGTTGACGTATGTAGGCGTACGGTAATTAGCACCCGCACCAGCGGTCAGGGCTACGGCAGATGGATTGATAGCGTAAGTTCCGACATTGGAAGCAGACCCGGCCGTGCCATTAAATGCTGTTGCACTGGTAGTTGGCAAACCAGTGAGTACAGATCCAGCAGCATCACTCCAAGTAACACCGTCAACACTGAATGAGCTTGGAATACCGGTTGGAGTATATGTCAACGATGGGAGACTACTTGAGCCATAAACCATCGTCTTGTTGTCTGCAGTAACCGTAATGGTTCCTGCATACGGAGTAATCGTGAGAGCACTTGGGATAAGCAAGGTGCTGTAGTTGGCGCCAGCATTGACTCCGCCAATGGTTGTCGCGTAAGTACCTACCTGCTCGCCAGCTACTGTGCCATACCCTGCGCGCCCTAAGGAGCCTGACATGATTGCGCTGCTATCGTTAATCGTTACGCCATCCACCACTACCCCACTCAAAATACCGCTGGTGGCGTAAGTTAATGCTGGATCACTCGTGCCATAGGATTTCGTTGCAGAATTTGCGGTCACAGTTACGACAGCCGGGGTAATTGTTAAATTGGCAGGCGTGTATACCAAGTTATAGTTCGCAGCATCCAATGTTCCTTGATTAATAACATAGCTACCCACCTGCTCGCTTGCAATGGAAGTGGCTACATTTGCTGCACTTGTACCAGCACGTATCAATCCACCCGTGATGGAATTTGCAACAGTATCTGTCCAAATTAAACCATCAGCATTGAGGATATTTGGTAGAGCTGAAATACTGTATGTCAAGCTTGGGTCGCTTGTTCCATAAACCTTAGTTTGAGCATTTGCTACTACTGCCAATGGTGTTGCATATGGCGTAATTGTTAAGTTAGCAGAGTTGTAGGTAATGTTGTAGTTGCTTGCATAAACGGTTCCCTGGTTAATCACATAGCTACCGACCTGCTCGCTTGCAATGGAAGTGGCTACATTTGGTGCAGTAGTGCCAGTGCGCACTAAATTACCAGTCAAAGCAGTGCTAGGCGTATCAATTAATGTCACACCATCAACGGATACTCCATTTACCAAGCCGGTGACTGTATAAGTCAGACTTGGGTCATTGGTGCCATAAGATTTAGTTTTGGCTGCTGCAGTAACCACAATTGGAGTGGCGTATGGGGTAATAGTGAGCACCGCTGGCGTAAATACCAAAGGCATGTAATTTGCATTTTGTGTCAAAGTGCCCTGAGTAATGGCATAGCCAGATGTTGTATTCACTTGCTCACCAGCAACTGTTCCATACAAGGAGCGAGTTACAGATCCGGTTAATGCACTTGCTGCAGTATCGTTGATGACAACCCCATTGGCGAGCGTGACTGATGCCAAGCCAGTAACGGTATAGCTTAATGTCGGGTCATTTGTTGCATATGACTTAGTTTGATTATCAGCAACTACAGTCAAGGCTTGTGGTGCAGGGCCAGGACCAGGCCATGCCCCAGGTCCAGTCCAAGGACCACGCGGGGTAATTGTTAGAACACCAGGTGTGTAGTTAATACCTGCGTAATTAGGGCTAGCTAAGCTACCTTGCGTAATCGCATAGCTTCCCACCTGCTCGCCTGGTAGGGTTGCTACAAGCGCACGTGTAATGGCGCCAGTAAAGATATTGCTAAAGGTATCTGTAATGGCAATTCCATCAACAGTGCCATTAACCAAAGCTGATCCCGTTGCTAGGCTTGCAGTGTATGTAAGTGCTGGATCATTAGTTGCATACATCTTGGTTTTATTGTCAGCAACAACATTAATACCCGCTGGTTTGGGGGTAATCGTGAATGTGGCAGGTACAAAACTAAAGCTGCTGTAATTACTGTTAGCAGGTAAAGCCAAGGTACCTTGAGCAATTGCATAGCTACCTACCTGTTCACTTGCAAGACCGGTTGCAACACCTGGAGCTGAAGTTCCAGCACGCAAGACATTGCCAGTAAAGACTGAGCTCACCGTGTCATTAATAGTTAATCCATCCACTACAACTCCCGTAAGTAACGCTGGGGCGGTTGATGTCAGGGTTGGATCATTAACACCGTAGACCTTAGTGTTGTTATTAGCCGTCACTACAACATTAGTAGTAATCGGCGTAATTGTGAGGTTTGCACCAATATAAGTGAGCGCATAGTTGCTATTAGCAACTAATGAACCTTGGCCAATGGCATAACTGCCTACATTTTCTGAGGCGAGTGAAGTGGCAACGTTCGGAGCGCTGGTGCCCGTACGCAATAAACCACCAGTTAATGCACTAGAAATAGTATCGGTACTAGCTAAACCAGTCACCACATAATTCAACAATGGGTCATTAGTGCCATAAACCTTGCTTTGAGCATTAGCGGTAATCGTTAATGCAGCAGGTGTAATCGTGCTGGTTGTATTGTTCACATAAGTCACAACATAGTTAGACGCAACATTGCTTGCGCCATTCTGAATTGCAACTAAATCTGGTGTCACCACTTTATTACCAGCCCCTGCACTAGCACTTGTGTAGGTGAATGTGCCACCGCTTAAGGTGTCGCCAAAATAGGTCTGTGTGCCTGCAGTAGTAATGGGTGCAGCACCTACCGTGGTAGCCAATCCATCGTAAGGCTTAGTGACATTAGCAGTGGTAATCGAAATCGGTGCAGGAGTGACAGTGAGCACACTATCCACTTTGTACAAGTTGTTGTAATTAGTACCGCCTGTTGCATTAGTGATTGGCGCTACATTGCTAGGTGCAATAGGATAATCGCCAACACTACGGGTTGCTACCGCTGCAGTGCTATAGCTTGAGCCTAAGGTAAAGGTAATGCCACCAGAAACTGAAAGACTATCTGCAAAAGTCCAGTTATTGCCGACGTTTGTTCCCGTCAAAGTAACTACGCTGGCTGAACTACCGCAAGAGGTGCAATATGTCACTACTGGCCTTGTATAAGTCACACTGCTAGTACCGTACATCACGGTAGTTGGCTTGGCTTCAATCAAGACATCGTAAGGACCAGCAATAATGAAATTCGAGTTCGTGCCATTTGGCGTGCTTGCACTGACACCTTGCGTATATTGATAAGTGATGCTGTAGTTGGATGCGCTGGCGCCGGATGCAGTAATTGCGTAGCTACCTGCTACTCCATTACCTGCTGACGTTCTCACAACAGTAGGCTCAGTCAAGGTGCTGCCTGACTTCAAGGCGCCCAGCGCATCGCCATTCACAAAACCACTATAGGCCACAGGAGAAATCTGGGTAGCTGATGCCTGTACTTGTGCGTCTGTCTGGAAGACAAATTTACCGTTATCAGCTACTGCAATCGTTAATGGCGCAGGAGTAACACTTAATGTACCAGCGTTAAAGTTATTAGCAGCCACAAAAGTATAGTTAGCGCCCTCACCCGTATTGAGTCCCAAAGTACCCACTGCAATTGGGTAGTTACCAACGTTAGATGCTGAAGCGGTGGTGCCGTTATATGCGGTGGCGGTAGTACTGAGGTTGCCCGTAAATACGCTTGCCGCTGAATTACTTAAAGTAACGCCATCAACCACTGCGCCATTGACTATGCCAGTTACCCCATAAGTCAGAGTTGGCATACCACTTGAGCCATACACCATGGTCTGGTTATTAGCAGTAACCGTTAACGGTGTGGCGTATGGCGTAATCGTCAGATTTGCAGATGTATACGTTGCAGTGTAGTTTGCATTTGGGGCTACAGTGCCTTGAGCAATGAGATAAGTGCCGACGTTTTCACTCAAAGCACTAGTAGCTACACCGGGTGCGGAGGTTCCAGCGCGCAATAATGAACCACTCATGGTATTGGCTGCGGTATCAGTAATTGCCACTCCATCAACCACTACCCCACTCACCAGGCCAGCTACAGCATAGGTCAAGCTTGGGTCATTCGTTGCATAAGACTTGGTTTTAGCATCAGCGGTAATGGTCAGCGGTGTTGCGTAAGGAGTAATCGTGAGGGTTGCTGGTGTAAAAGTGGATGAAGCGTAGTTTGCAGACGCCACTACACTTCCTTGAGTAATAGCATATCCAGCTGTTGTCACCTGCTCACCCGCTAAGGTACCGTACTGTGCACGAGTCAAAGCACCACTGGTCACTGTTCCAGCAGTGTCATTAATCAGTACACCGTCTACTGTGGCATTGACTAAAGAACCATTGGTAGCATTGACTGTGTAAGTGAGCGCTGGGTCATTCGTTGCATAAGACTTAGTCTTATTGGCGGCAACAATATTGATGGTTGCAGAATTCGGTGTAATGGTTAAAGTGCCAGCGTTATAGATAAATCCATTCGCTGCTAAACCATAGTTAGCTTGTGCCCCAGCATTCAAAGCTAAAGGTGCCGTACCACTGTTATTCGCAATAGCGTAGCTTCCCACCTGCTCGCTAGCGATACCGGTTGCTACTCCAGGTGCAGAGGTACCAGCACGTAACAAGCCTCCAGTAAATACTGAAGCAGCTGTGTCGTTAATGACTACACCATTAGCCAGAGTCACACTCACCAACCCAGTGACGGTGTAAGCTAAGCTTGGGTCGTTAGAGCCATAAACCTTGGTCTGATCAACTGCTGTAACGGTTACAGGAGTAGGTGCTGGACCGGGGCCAGGCCAAGCACCAGGACCAGTCCAGATTGCTCGTGGCGTAATCTTGAGGGCACTCGATACATAGCTTGTTGAATAGTTAGCGTTGGCTGCGAGCGTGCCTTGCAAGATGCTATAGCCTGGATTGGTATTAACCTGTTCGCCAGCTAATGAACCTGAAAGCGCGCGGGTTAAGGAGCCGCTCATCACTGAGGTTACGGTATCACTAGCTGCTAAACCACTAACGGTGTAAGTGAGGGTTGGATCATTAGTGCCATACATCTTTGTTTGTGCATTAGCAGTAATAGTTAATGCAGCTTGAGTGATGGTACTAGTAGTGTTATCAACATAAGTAATGCTGTAGTTTGGCAGTGCATTTACAACGCTCGTGCCACTTATAGCTGCATTTGATACGCTGACTATACAAGTACCAGAGCAGACATTAGGCGATGCATAGACAAAATTACCACCACTAATCACATCACTATAAATACCGGTTGATGTTGTGCCAGTCGCTACATTAATTGCACTAGCGCCCATTGCTGAGGTAGCAGCAGTTGTGCCGTCATACACCTTAGTCACATTAGTAGTGGTTATTGTGATTGGCGCAGGAGTGATAGATAGCGAGGAGCCCAAACCAAAAACACTTTGATAGTTATTACCACCTGCACTATTACTGATTTGTGAAATACCGCTTGGTGTCAATGTATAGGCATCTACATTGCGCAATGCCGGCGTTGTGGAGTCATAGTTTGTACTTAAGGCAAAAGATACACCGCCTGAGCCCTTGGCAGGATCTGCATAGGACAGCGTACCATTGCTGGTACCCGTGTAATTGAGGGTCACGATATCAGTAGGCGCAGCACAAGGCGACAAGCAAGTTTGTACTACTGGTTTGCCTAAATTAATATTGGAATTAGCAGTGCCATACACCGCCGTTGCTGGCGCTGGAGAGATCAATAAATCATTGCTACCAGCAACATAGAAGTTGGAATTCGTACCAGTAGGATTGCCAGATGTAACGCCTTGGGTGTACTGGTACACGATGATGTAGTTGGTGGCCGATGCGCCAGAGGCTGTAATGGCGTAAGTGCCAACTGTGTTATTACCGGCGCTGACACGAGTCAGCGTTGGAGCAACTAAACCAGCTGCCGTAGTAGAGGTATCGCCGTTTACGAAACCAGAATAGACCACGGTTGTTAATGGGGTTGGATCGCTCTGGAATACAAACTTACCGTTATCTGCAACGATGACATACAAAGTCGCTGGATTAATCGTGAAGGTAGCCGCTGTAAAGGTAGCTGGATTTGTTGGCACCCAAGAATAATTGGCACCTGCCCCGCTATTGAGAGCCAAGCTACCAACACCAATGGCATAAGTACCCATAGTCTCACCAGCAGCACGTGCAACATTACCAGCAAAGAATGATGTGGGTTTAAGCGTGTCATTTATCACCACGCCATTAGTGAGGGTGACGTTGGCTAATCCGCTGACTGTATAAGTTAAGGCAGGATCAGATGAACCATAGCCCTTTTGATTATTGACTGCAGTTACGGAAATCGTGCCGGCATATGGCGTAATGGTGAGCGTGCCTGGAGTGAAAGCTAAGTTGTAGTTACCACCAGTGACAGCTAAGTCGCCCTGTGTAATAGCATAAGGACTAGTAGCCACTTGCTCCCCTGCAAGAGTACGTGCTTGAGCGCGGGCTAAGCTTCCTGTCAGTACAGAGCTTGTATCTGCAATGGCTACGCCATCCACCGTGGCATTAATCAAGCCAACTGGATTATTGAAAGTCAGCGCTGGGTCATCTGTAGCATAAGACTTAGTTTTATTAGCAGCGCTAACCATCAGTGGCGCCGCAGTAATCGTGAGATTAGCGCCGACATAGCTGATGTTGTAATTGGTCGACACCAAGGGGCTTGTAGCATAGGTGTTAGTAATGGCATAAGTACCGACTGCTTCTGGTGTGGCATTAGGGGCCACTCCAGGAGCTGTCATACCTGCACGAATCAATGAACCTGTTACAGCTGTTGAAGCCGAATCAGTCCAAGTTAAACCATCTGCCGTCAGAGAAGCTGGTAAACCAGTGGTGACATAGGTTAAGGTTGGGTCATTTGTGCCATAGACCTTAGTTTGGGCGTTGGCAGTGACTGTCAAGGCATTAGTAGCGTACTTAGTAATCGTTAAATTGGCTGGTGTGAAGCTAGAAATCGTGTAGTTTGAACCTGCACTTAAGCTGCCAATCGCGATTGGGTAAGTACCAACCTGCTCATAAGTCACGCTGGTGGCAACATTGGGCGCTGTAGTACCTTGACGCAAAAGATTACCCGTCATCACCAATAATGAATCTGTTGATGCCAAACCAGCCACAGTGTAAGTAAGTGTTGGGTCGCTCGTGCCGTAAGACTTCGTTTGCGCTAAAGCCGTAATGCTAATGGACTTAGCGGTAATCGTACTAGTAGTGTTATTGATGTAACTAATGGTGTAATTCGCGCCAGAGTTTCCGTCGCTAGCAAGTACACCAGACACAGTGACCGTTTTATTGCCACTACCAACATTGGGGTTGGTGTAGGCAAAAGTACCACCACTTAATGCATCTTTAGTGCCACTATTCGATGCATTGTTATATAACGTTCCAGAAATAACTACTGGGGTAGATGTAGCGGTATTCGTTCCGTCATAGGTCTTAGTCACATCCGCAGCAGAAACAGTAATTGCCGCAGGCGTAATGCTAATGGCGCTACTTGCACCCACTAAGGTGTAGTTAGATGCCAAGCCAATCGTGCCAGTAGTACCATTCGCTAAAGTTAAGCCTGAAGTACTCGATAAGGTATTAGCGACTCCGACATTAGCACTATTGGCAGTTCCGCTACCTCCTAAGACTAAGGTTTGCCCTGCGATACCAGTAACTGTCAAACTGCTTGCCGAGAATGCAGTTGTACCGTTATAGACGCGTGTACCCGTCAAAGACACTGGTACTGGGGTAATGTTGGCAGCAAGAGGAGTGCTCGGACCGGCAACATAATAGTTACCAGAATCTGCGCCTGTCAAAGTAACACCAGTCATCACAGTCAAACCACCTACGGTTGATGTGTTTGGTGTCACGGTTAATCCGTTGGCGACATCGACCTGACTAAAGGTTCCGTTGTAGCTACCAGTAGAGCTAATGGTGACCGTATCACCACTGAATACCCCAGCCAATGCTTGACCAGCAGAAGAAATCGTTGCTGCATTAGTAGTGTCGTATACCTTATTGTTAGCAGATAAGCCAGCGACTGTTAATGGCGCTGGAGTAATCGTGCCATTAGTCCCAGCCAAAGTATTTGTGCTTAATACATAGTTCGCTGCATCAGCACTGCCCAATGCTAAGTTGCTAATGGTGTAACCAACATTGGTTCCCACATTCTTGGAGTTATAGGCCGCTGTACCAGTCATACTTAAAACATCACCAGCAAGAGCCATGCCAGTAGTGATGAGCGGGGTCATGGTTAACGCAGTCGTAGCGTCATAAACCTTAGATGGGACCTGATTATTAACTGGGGTTACAGTTAACGGTGTAATGGCGACAGTACCAGGTACGTAATAGGTATTAACAACGGTTGTAGTGTCAACGTGAATAACTTGGTTATTTGATGCAGTAGCTGCATAGCTTCCAACCTTAGCAAAACCACCGGTACTGTACCCAGGAGTAGCTACTGAAATCGTAAAGTTATAAATGCCACCTGTTGTAGAAGTAGCGCTCCAAATATTAGGTGTTGCAGTAGAAGCAACTGTTAAATTAATCACCGATCCAGCGCACGAACCAGATACAGCAGCGCAATACTGCACTACTGGTGTAGCTGAGGTTGCTAAATTAGCAGCAGTAACAGTGCCGTACACATGAGTTGCATTACCTGCAGAGATGACTAAGTCACGGTTACCAACCACCAACAAAGTCGCCGTTGTAGGCGTGATGGTGTAGTTACCCGCTGTAATGCCGCTAACGATAGAAGGCGTCAGGGTGTAAGAACCGCCACTAGCGCTTGAAAAACCAGCTGGTAATGGCAAAGATACCGCTACTGAATCAGTTCCCAATAGGCCAGTCACTTGAGCAGACAAGGAAGTAGCGCTTGGGTTCGCTGGGGCAGATGGTGATGCGGCCGTTACGCTGACACTAGTTACCGCTGTTGGAGTGGTACCACCAGTAAACATAGAATACCCATTAGCAGCAACGCCTAAGGCAGCTGCGGTAATCGTGGCATTGGTTGCTGATTGTGCGGTGCTTGGCAATACATAGTTACTCAAGGTGGTATTTGAGAGCGCCAAGATATTAGTTGGGGATATAACTGCTTTTACTGCATTCGCTTGGCTACCTGCAGTTACTGCTGCAGCGTTCAGAGTGACATTAGGCGTTGCTAAACCACTAGTGGCGTTAATGTAATTACCAGTGGCCGTCGTGATGTATGCGCCCTCACCTGCTACAAATCCACTAATGGTGAAGCTACCCGATGTGGCGTTGCTGCCAGAGAGCGTGACACCATTACCAGCAGTACAAGGACTGACGCTACAAGATCCTGCAGTGAGATTAGCCGTGCTCGTGGTGTCATAGACCTTGGTTTGTGCAGCACCACTGATAGAAGCGGTCAGCGTTAACGGGGTAATAGTGACAGAAGAAGTTGAGCTCGGAAGAATGTAGTTTGCGGCTAAGCCGGTACCGTTGCCCAGAGTGTATCCAGAAGTTACCAAGCTCGAGACGCCCACTACGTTGGCGCTATTGGCCAATCCTGTACCCGCACTTGCACTCAATGTTTCAGAACCAACCCCAGTAATGCTCAAAGTACTTGCAGCAAAAGTGGCTGCGCCGTCATAAGGCTTGGTGGCGACTACTGTTGCAAGTGCTTTATTGATGACATAGGTATTGTTTGGCGCATTAGCCCATACGATGTTGTAGTTAGTATTTGATGATGTACCTGCTAATGTACCAACGGCATAGGTATAGGTGGCCGCATTCGTTACCGACGATTGGCCGCTACTGGTGAAGGTCATCGCTCCAGTCAGTGTCACCGGAGTATTAGAGCTACTATCGGCGTTTTTATATCCAGCGACTGAGTAATTAGCAATCGCATCAGAATATGTTGTGTTATTCAGAGACGTGCCGTTATAGGTAGTGCTCACGGCATTTGGCGTAATCGTCAGATTAGCCTTGCCAACAGTCAATGTACCAGTAGCGTAAATAATATTGTAATTAGCAGCAATACCGGATGAGAAAGTAGCCGCACTTGGCGTGATGGTGTAAGTACCTGCATTAGTTGTTCCTGGTACTAAGTTCACACCACCCGATTGCAAAGTAACGCTAGAGATCACATCGCTATTAGGCAGAGTGGCAATGCTCTGGGTATAGGCACTTGATCCTAAAGAATACGCAGTACCGTAGGTAGCTCCAGTCTGAGCATTAGCAGTAATGGTTAAGTTCAGCGGATTAACAGTTAAGCTGCCTGCTGCATATGAAATCGTGTAGTTGGTGCCGTTAAAGCCACCCGTTCCGGATGCACCACTTGGCACCAAAGCACCTGCATAGGTTCCGGCATTGACAGTTCCGGGAACGCTGGTATCCGCTCCATACTTAATCGCTACAGAAGTAATTGCATCGCCAGTCACCAAACCACCTGTAACGGTATAAGCCGTTTGCGACAACGTGCTTGATGTTCCGTAGACTGGAGTAGTAACTGCATTCGCCGTAATCGTAATGGGCTTAGGCGTAACAGTCATTGTGCCGTTGCTGTAATACACGGTGTAATTTCCTGCCCCTGATCCGCTAATCGTAGCGGCGGATGGCACGATGCTGTATGGACTACTGCCAACACCTGCACTTATTTGACCGCCAAGGCTGGTCAATGTTAAGCCTGAAATGCTGTTACCGGCTAATAACCCAGTAACAGTATAGGCAGTGCTTGCTGGATTGGTAGATACACCACTGCCGTTATAGGTAATGGCACCACCTGTAATGCTTGAACCATATACCTTAGTGTCACTAGCAGCAGTGACATATACAGGGATCCCATTGATCGTTAAAGTGCCGGGATTATAAGTAATCGTGTAGTTTGATAAACCCGAACCAGTGGCGCCAGAGATGGTTCCGGTATAGCTTCCAGCATTGGTGCCAGTCTGTGTATTGGTTGAGAGTGAACTAACAGAGTCAGTACCCAAAATTCCGCTTACTGAATAGCTTGGCGTAAATGTTTGAGCTGATCCACTATAGGTTGCCGTGCTATTTCCCTGGGTGATCGTTAGCGCCGCTTTACTGATATTGAATGTGCCGGATACGTATGCAATGGTGTAATTGGATAAGCCAGTTCCTAGTGCGGCGCTTACTAAATCGGTGTAGCAGTTAGTGGTACTACATGCTTGGGCAATGGCAGTATTGCTCAATACAGTAGCACCAGTTTTAATAACATGCGTGACGCCAGTGACCGCATCACCAGTAGCGGGACCTATAACTGGAGAGGCTACCGTTCCAGTATTGAAATTGGTTACCAAACCTGTAAGCGTATAGCCAGCATTCGCTACATTTTCGTAGGTACTTACGCCGTTATAGGTAGACGATAGCTGTGTGCCGCTAACAACTAGGGCTTTTGGGGTGATGTTATATGTGTTGCCAGCACCTGATGTTGTCACTATTTTGCCCAGATTAGACAAAATATTAGTTGTGCCATCTAAATTAGTGGCAGTCTGCACTAAATTCGAATTTCCGCCAATAGTCGCAGCAAATATTAAGGAGGCCTGGGCTTGGCCTGCGGTAATTAAAGGTGACCCAAAATTTGCTGACCCAGATACTGTAACTGTTGCATTAGCAGGATTTTGCAACCAATCACTAGCAAGTACGCTGTTATAAGCCGTACCGTATGGCTGTGTATAGCTTGCCTTAAGTGTGACGCTAATACCCTGTGCTAACGAGCGGTAATTAACACTATTGACTGTCGCAACACTTGGTGCACTCATTACGCCGCCCACGTTGCCATAGGAAACGTTTGTTGAAGTAGAAGCATTAGCACTGGTAATACCGGCCGCTGCCGCAACAAAGTCAGCCGTGGTGCTAGGCGTACCGCTTACGGACTGAGGTTGGGAGGTAGACAAACTAATGACACCACCACCTGTATTAGTCAATACGCCAACTGCGGTAATAGCGCCGTTAGTTGTTGTGCCAGCTGCTACGCTGCGCCCACCGGTAATGCTAATTCCACCGGATCCAGAATCAGTTATTGCACCAGTAGCTGTATTGCCCGTAGAGGTAACCGTGACACCCCCTGCTCCTGTATTTTTGATTAAACCAGTTACACTAACCGCACCCGCAGTACCAGCGGAAACGCCTAAGTTACCTGTACCGGTAATCGTAACGCCGGTCAATGCAGTAATTGCCGCAGTATCTGTAATAGCTGTGGCAGTAGTGGCTATTGCTGTAATAGAAACTGCGCCAGTAGTTGCTGTAATAGCACTTGCATAAGTTACACCGGCACCAGTAGTAGTATTTGTACTAATAACAATATTACCGGTGGTAGAAGTCAAAGTATCTGTTGTAGCAAGATCATTAACACCAACGCCTAGTGCTCCAGCAATGCCGCTTAGGGTGATTCCAGTACCAGCACTCAAAGCTCCAGAAACCGTGACAGCTACAGAAGTAGTTGCATTAGCATTGGTAGTTAAGCCACCGTTAGTATTATCAACCGTTATATATCCAGATACGCTTGTTGCGCCAATCTTGAGATTAGAGCCATTAGATTCCTCAACATAGTTAACACTCTGGAGTGCATTAGTTGGGTTATAAGTAAATGAACCGGTTGTAATTTGACTATTAACATTACCCGTCCGAGTATCATAGGTAACTGTTTGCGAATGATTTGTGGTGTTAGCTGTTGCAAAGTTAACGGCACCCAAGGCATTTAAATCGCCATTAGTGACCATGGTGACATTTCCACCATTGGAATTATTAGTAATAGTTGCTGCAGTAGTTAAATTAATACCGCCAGTAATGCCTGCCGTTGCAACTGTTGCGCTAATCCTGAGGGCATCTCCTGCCACAGTTGCAAAAGAAATGCTTGGGTCAGCAGTAATTACAATTGGAGCCGTAATACTGACACCGGTTCCTGTTGTACTTGTATTGGTTCCGGTAATCAGAACTTGAGGGGCCGTCACAGTGCCCGCCGTTGCTACCGCATAGTTTGCATTACCGGCCTGAATGAGAGCCCCAGATATCGAAACAGTACCTGTAGTGCTTGTGATGTCTCCAGCAGCGGCGATTACAACGGATTTTCCTGTTAAAGCGCCAGATACTGCGGTAATAGTTACGCCGCTATAAGCGTTAATAGCCCCTTCAATCTGGATTGATGCATTTCCTGCTTGAATCTCAGTAGCATAAATAGTTACGCTACCTGAGTAAGAAGTAATTGGCGAACGTGACCAAAAATTGGTATTAACATTAATTGAATTTAGATAGATATTGATATTACCCTTTGCCGTTAAAGGGGAAGTGCTCACGTCACTCAAATAACCATAGCCACCGGAAATCCCATTGTTACCGCCAACTCCATTAATATTGACAGTGCCGCCAATATTTAGCGTCGCCAAAGCAAGGCTAACCTGTCCTGAGGAGGCAATGTTTAAAAGACCTCCAGTAGTCAAAGCGCCAACTGGGCCATTATCAGATGTTGTATTGATAGTAACGGCCACAGTATTGGTCGAGTCAAAGACAACTCCACCGCCCGTGCCGGATGCCCCCGATGCTAGGTTAGGTGACCGATTAATTGTTGTTCCAGATATAGTCCCGCCCGTACCATCCAAAACAATATCTCCACCACGAGTAATGATGTTGCCATTTACCTTGATATTCGGTGAAATGGCAATTTGGTAAGAGCTTTGTGCGGTTACATTAATCTTTCCAGTTGCAGCTGCACTACCAATTGCCCCTGTAGTAATAATCCCACTGCTTAAGTAAACGAGGTTTACAACTCCAGCGCCTGTATTCGTAGTCGCTGCATTCATGTTCATAGCAAGTGATGCTGAAGTCGTATTATCAAGAGTTAACGTAGCCGTTACTCCCGCAGAGGGATTAAAGATTAAAGCCGCAGTTTGGGTAATAGTGCCGCTGGCAATAATTTTGACGCTTGTACCCGAACTAATGGCGGTTTGTATTTGTGTTGGAGTAACGTTACTTTGATTGGAAAAAATAAGTGGATTAGTGCCCGTTGAGGTTCCAGAGGTACCGGTATTAATGGTTACGTTCACTGCTGGGTCAAGAAGCCATTCCGCGGCCAATACATTATTGGCATCAATATTTAGGTTTTGTCCTGATGTTTCTACTTTTTTGGCAGTAAAGCTAGAGTTAGTTACTCTTGCAGAGCCTGCAATCTCGCCGAAGGAGTACCCTTGACGACCGACAGCTACTTCACCATTGCTGGCTAAAAGATTTGAATTATTTACTGAGATTTGGTCACCGAATACGACGATGCTGCCGTTTGGTGCATTGATGCCGGTTTGGCTATCAAGATTGATGTTGTTGCTAGTGATACTGTTATTTGAATCTGCTGCTGCTGCGACTGCTGAATTTACAAAGTTGCTAAGTGCTGGGGGCGCAGTTGCAGGCGGCGCGAGGATGGTGCCATTGCCCAAGTTATTGACTTGACCTAAATTAATTACGCCACCCTGGCTTAATCCTTCAGAACTAATCAGGGCTGCAATGATATCGGTTTGTGTTTTTCCAACAATTGCAATATTGCCGCCATTACCTACGCTATTTAATCCCTTGCCAATGGAATCAACGATACCGTTAATAGTTGTTGCTCCAGCTGTAGAAACAATATTGATTGTTCCACCATTGATACCATTTGCTGAAATATAGCCATTTGCACCAACAGTAATATCGCCTGTTGACAGGATATTAATTAATCCACCATTACTTGTATAAGTATTTAGATCTGCATTTAATCCATTTTGACCATTGCGGCGATTATTTGCAGTAGTAGTATTTACAGAATTTAAATTGCTTGAATTAGTGTTATTTGAATTGCTGTTATTACTGTTGCCGTTGGAATTAATATTGCCGAGAATATTAATGATCGCACCAGCTAAATAAATATTGGAATTTGATCCACCATTGGTATTGATAGAACCATTCACATTGATAGCTTGCGCAACTGCATAGACTTGCCCTGCTGTTATGTTCGCATTGATATCAATCTGCCCACCCGTTGCAATGAGGTTCAATGCGGTGTTTGTATTGCCAGAATAGATATCAGCCAAGATCTGAATCAATGGCGCTTGACTTTGTGTACAAGCTCCAAATGAGCAACTATTGCCTGTGGCATCTAGCGTAACGCTAGTGGTATTCAGAGCATTGCTAATGACTGATGCAGAGGTGCTATCAACAATGAGGGCTACAGGATCAATAGTCCATGTGCCCGTCTTGCCTTTTGGCGCACTCGTATCAACCTGCGTTGTAGCAGCAAGAACAACACTGCCTTTGGAGCTAGTTTCGATAAAGCCACCATTACCGCCTTGCGCCCCACCCTTTGCAAACAAGCTTCCAGCTACGAAGGTCTTGATTTGCGACCAAATGCTGATGTTTCCGCCGTTACCGTTTTGGGTTGCAGAAGCATCGACAATCGCGTTTGCTTGGATTGAAACAGTGCTTGCTAATTGATTATTTTGTACTGCAGCTTGAATATTTGAGGCCGCATTTTGAACGTTTACACCAACGTTAATATTGCCACCACCAGTTGCGCCGGTTGCAGTCGTTTTGGAACCGCTTGCTAAATTAATATTATTAGCTGCAAGGTTAACTTGACCACCATTTGCATTAACAGAATTGGCTTCTACTATTCCAGATTGCTCAATATTATCTGCAGTTAATGAAATTTTTCCGCCAGAAGTATTAATTCCGTTAGCAGATACTGTTCCAGTATTTTTAATGAGTGAACCCATTAAGTTTTGAGCAGCATTTGCACCGATAATTACTTGGCCATTACCTGCATTAATCAATAATTTATTTGAAATTAATGCATTTACTACTGAAGCATCTACTGAAACACTCACAAATTGATTGCCTGAGAATTTCAAAGTCACTTTTTGACCGGCAACCAATGCAATTGCATTATCGCCACCCATCGTTGCAGTAATTACTCCAGTATTTTTTACCTGAGGAGCCATTAATGCGATGTAGCTATTAATATTATTCCCGGTGATATGACCTTTGTTAATCACTTTACCGGTAGTACCACCCTCATAAGTCTGGACAGCTTTGCCATCCATAAATTCTTGGGCTGAAGTATTCATTGTGGTGGCAACCATGCCGCCGACATTCACCTCTGCACCCTTACCAAAGACTACGCCGTTGTTATTCACAAAAATCACCTGACCATTGGCATTGACTGCGCCATTGATCATGGATTTAGATGCGCTATTGACGTAATTGAGGGTTGCAGCTTGAGAGTTTGGTTGATTGAAGTTCACTGTTGCCTGCGAACCCACATCAAAACTATTCCAATTAATCACAGCCCTTTGGCTAGACTGATTAATGTTCATCGTATTACCTGCCTGCGTAATGGCCGCTGAACCAGCAACCACCTTACCGCCCGTGGGCAGGGCATTGGGCGCAGGTGCAGCTGCCAAGGCTTGCTGAGCAAGACCAGCAACGGCTAAAGCCGCTAATAACTTAGCGGCTTTAAATTGCACTTTTACATGCGGAGATGAGGTAATTCGGTGTATCAAAATTGGTATTTCACTTAAGTATTAGAGAATTTAACGAAATTCTCTGAACAATAAAATCCTTCGATCGTATGAGTTGGTAGTTTTTGTTGAATATTTTTAGAAAAAGATGCTGCCTTTGATCCAGCCCTGCACAGTGCGATACATATTGTCCGTATTAAGCTGCTGTCCGCTTTGCGTATACAGCGGGTTATTACCTACACGCCATGCCAAAGATCCAGATAGCTGAATCTTTTCATATTGATACTTTGCAGATATACCCGTAGCGTAGAGGCTATAAGTATTGTTCGCGTTTGTTTGGCCCTGCCAATTGTTATAGGTCGTGATGTATTGCTGAACCACGCCTGCATCAAAGAATGCGCCTACTTGCAGATCCTGAATTAAGGTGTGATTAATTTCAATCGAGGCAATCGCACCTTGAGCGCCACCACCCTGTGCAACTGGGTAAGCACGAACGCCATAAGGACCACCCATATAGATCTGCTCGGCACTATTGAGGTTCTTATTGGCTAACTGGCCATAAATCGATGCTACTAAGTTCGTTTTATCAATTGGCAATGGCTGAGTAATCGAGCCATTAAAACCAAGCTTGGCAAATGAGCCCTTTGTTGCAGCGCCTTGAGCATCGTTATTGGCTTGATTGATGTTGTTAATGGATAAAGAACCTAAGGTTGCAGTAACGCCCCAGTTGGCATACGCCTGGTCAATAAAATTATTACCGTTAATACCAAGGCTTAAGTCATTGATCTGGTAGTTGCTACTCTCAATACCATTGGTTTGGTTGTTGTAGTTCTTGTTTTCAAAGTTAACTACAACAGTTTTGTTTGATCTTGCCGTGCGCTCTAAGGCATAGGTGGAATAAATTCCATAAGTTTGGGCGGTGCCCTGAGAGATCGTAGAAGAGTAACTGGACAAGCTCTTGTAATCTAAAGCACTAACGCCAGCTGCAACACGCCAGCCGTCATACCCCACTGGCAGTCCATATTTAAACTGACCAAAGACAGAGCCTTGGGAGCCAATCACATCTAATGTGGCTTGGTCACCATTACCACTGGGGTTATTCAAACTTAAGCTTGCGACTGCTTGTGCTGGGCCAGTATTGGCTGCGCCATAGTTAGACAGATCCACTCTGCCTGCAAATAGGCCAGTATCTTTGGCATTAACCAAGATATTGGTTGTCTCCTCTTGATCGCCCTGCGCTAGCTCACCATTTACTTCATTGCCTGGTGTTTCATTCAAAATCGCTAAGCTGCGCTCTAAACCCTTGAGATCAATAAAGTCACCTGGTTCATTGCTATTGGTAATGAACTTTTGAATCACTTCAGACTTGAGACGACTTGGCGCTTCTTTATTTAACTCAATAATGACATTGCCAACTTTACCCTCAATGATTTTGATGGTAATCACACCACCAACAACATATTGTGGAGGGATAACGGCTTGTGCCATTCTTCCCATCTGGCCATACAGATTAGTGATGGCATCACCAGCCTCTTTGATCTGATCTAAAGTGAGCTGGCGATTGGTAAACGGTTTTAGCACTTCTTGTGCTTGTTCTTGGGTAATGAGGGTAATGCCAGTAACCTTAAATGCGGTGACATCAATCGTTTTATCGCCTGATTTAGGGCGACTTGGTTTCGCTGGTTTTTTAATGAGCTGCTCTGGCGCTTGTGTTGGAGCATTTCGATCGACTTCACGCTGCAATTGCTGTTGCAATGCCCCCGCTTCAGGACCCGCCTGCGCAAATGCAATAGATCCACTACCCATTACCAAAATGACAGCAACCAAAGAAATTGCATTGCGCGTAAATCCAGCCGCACTATTTTTGGTAACTAAGGATTTACTTTGTTCTAAATTTTGAAATTGATAGTGCATAACATGATCTTGCGAAAGAAGACCACATTACAAGCGAAAATGCTAAAAATTAAAATCCAACGAATGATATTAGCTATAAGGCTAACTTAGATTAATTTCCCGCTACTCCGAGCGTCCAGTCTTCAGGGCAATCAACTGCGCCAATGAATGTAATCTGAGCTTACGCATTACTTCTGACTTATATTGCTTTGCGGTTGCCAAAGAAACATTTAATCGCTCCATTAGCTCCGCATTATTAAAACCCTGTGAGAGTAGTTCGAAAGTTTCTAGCTGTCGGGCTGAGAGCTTTTTGAGGTTTTCCTCAAGAGCCGATTGTTCTATATGGCTGCGCATATAGCTAGCGTCTTGCTCTAGGCCTTTTGCCACGGCAGCTAGAAGCTGATCCCGCTCAAAGGGCTTAATGAGGAACTCCATTGCACCCTGCTTCATTGCATCAATGGATTGCTGAATGGTGCTCTCACCACTAATAAAGATGATGGGCATTTGCCTGCCGCGCTTTAATAGTTCTGCTTGGAGCTCGACGCCAGTCATATCGGGCATGCGCATATCAGTGATGACCACTGCCGGGCCAAACTGGATCGGAACCTGTAAGAAATCGACTGCTGAAGAAAAAGATTGGACCTGATAGCCCAAAAATTCAAGCATTCCCACCAGGGATTGCCTCATCGGCTCGCTGTCCTCTATTAAGAAGACATACTTAGCCAAATTTTGATCCTGGCGGGTTTCGGAAATGGCGCTCATAAGTGGAGTGTATCAATGACAAGCTCAGAATATTGCAATCCACCCTCAATGACCATTAACTGAAGGGCAAATACCCTCGGAAGACTTATTCGGAAAACGCTGCAAGCTCTACTATAAAGATAGAGCCGCCTTGAGGGGCGCTTTCGTACCAAAGCTTTCCATTCCAACGAGTGAGAATAGATTGCGATAACCACAAGCCAATACCACTACCGCCATCCTTATCGCTATGCAATAGCTCAAAGATGGACTTTTCTTTATCTTTGGGCACCCCTCTGCCGTTATCCTGAACGAAGATTCTGACAAAACGATCTACCTGCTTTGCAAAAATAAGAATTTTCCCGTTACTAATTTTTGCGATCTCCAGTTCATCAATCGCATTGTTGATCAGGTTAATCAAAACCTGCTGCAACTCACCGGAATTAGCATAGACCTTAATGTCTTGCTCAGCAATGTACTCAATTTTTATTCCCAGCTTAGAGCATCTACCCCTAGAAATCTCTACAACATCAATCAATAGTTGATTTAATGCAATCTGCTCACGCTCTAGATTAGATTTTCGGCTGAAATTCGAGAGATTGCGAATAATATTTGAAGCTCTATCGATATTGCTAACTAAGGACTGGACTGCACCTTGTAATGCGGCTGCATTTTCAGGTTGCTCCTTCAGGATATGCAATGCAAATTGTGCATCGAGCTTTGAGGCACCTAAAGGCTGATTTACTTCATGCGCTACGGTACTGGCCAAAGCATTTACTTCTGCAGACTTGTTTAGCTTTGCAAGAGAGCTAATCATTTGATTGCGCTCTTCCACCACATTATTGAGGCGCATATTCATATTGTTTAATCTACTGTGCTCAGTAAAGCCCAAGTGCATCCGCAAGAAAATATAAAGAAGATTTCTAAAGGTACTCAAAATCGCAATGCCAAAGTAAATAATGAAATTAATAGTCTGAGGATCAAAGACAGAGTGGGTGCTACCAGCTAACATATTGATCAAGCGCATTGCAAATAGCAGGCTTGAACTAAAAAAGACTATCGTAATCATTTGCAAAAATAGTTTGTGCTCAAACTGCTGCGCCACTTTATATGCAGAGTATGCGCAAAATAAATCTACAAAGACCCAGGTACTTGATGTCAGCAAAGACATCGCAGGAGTTAGCTTGCCACCTCCGATAAACCGCAAGGCTTCCTGAGCCAGAAAAAACGCAGTAACAATCCCCAAAATACGAAAAAATCCTCTAGATGCCCTATATCTGGGCAATAGATTCCACAAGGACTGGCTTAGGGAAAGCAGCGCGCATGTCTCAACGGATACCATCAAGCTGTAACTCACCTGCAAGGGAATCTGGTCTCGATACACCGTCACCATAGTTGCTAGTGCAGATAAAAAGCAACTCGCAATCCAAATGCGGGCCGATAGATCCTTGCGCCCCCAAAAAAAGCCAACAAGCAATAAGCCGCAAAAAATACTGAGTGCGCTATAGAACAAAAAGATGGATTGAATCGTAAAAAAGTGCATGGCTAATTGATTTTAATTATTTAAGCCCGGGAAATTATCTTAATCCTACAACAAAGTCATGATATTGATAATGACTAATGGATGGAGATATTCTCATTTACTGGGTTAGCATGGTCATCTTCAATTTTTTCTAACTTCTTTTCTTGTGGTAGAGTCTCACCCCAACCTGCATTTTGACGTATTTGATCAAGCAAAATTGTCATGGCTTGCATCAAATTTTCAGAGAGTTTCAGATTCAAATTTGCTCGGCCAGGAAGCAAAAAATCGATAGATAAATTATCGTCAATTTGACCGTCATTTGATCTCTCCAGGAAGGCTAATTTCTCTCCATTTTTAGTAAGCGAGCAAGTGACATCCATGACTAAAAGTGGGTCAGCGCCAATAGGGAAAGTAATGCCTGGCTCAAAGTCATTTGACGCATCTTTTGCTTGTTTTGCTGTTTCAAGAATGGCTTGTTTACCAAATTCATTAAGCGCCTTTGCAGCATCACTTGAATGTGTTTTTTCTAACTTTTTTTGCAAAAGATGTGATGTTGCAACAAGAATAAATAGAGTTACGCGACGTGTTAACCATAGACGATATTCGGCTTTATCCTGGGTATTAAAGCGAAATAATATTCGGTCTTCGTTGACCAAATAACTGGCATTAAATTGCTTAATAGTCATAGTTACTTAGTGGCCTTCAAAATCCATATTAAAGAAAATATTATTAAGAAGTCGCCTCTAGTGTGACTTAAATGACAATATCTTGTCTTTTTTGAGTGCCAGGAACAGTTTTAGGTATAACTGGCGTTTGCTTTGATTTGCTATCTGATGCCCTTTCCAAAGCACCCCTAATTGCCACTGCAGCCCCGTTTAAGCTAAATCGAGACACTCCAAAAGAACCATTTTGCAAGGGCAAAGCAAAGCCTATTGGACCGTCAGACTTAATCATATTTAATACGACACTAAATGGCTCCAGAATTTCAAATAAAGCGCCATTGACATTGGCGCATTGCAAATTAACAGAAGCGGTAGAGTTCACACCGCTAATTAATACGGGAGAATTAGAGCCAGGATGACAAAGTAATGAGTTGTGAAGATAAAAAAGGCATTGATCACCACTGCAGTAAACACCAAAAGAGGTATCAGTGCCAGCAGTGGTATACGCCTCTACAGAGTTTGAACCACTCTGCACTTTCCAGTCTCCAATCGATTGCAGGTTTTGAGCAATAGCTTGATGTGCCAGAAAAGATAGAACTGGCATGATGAGAAATTTCAATAAATTGTTTTTTAGCATGAGTACTCTCATTGGGAATTAATTTCTAGCGCATCCCGTCTTCGTCTCAGATTCGCACGGATCAAGCTCAATGTGCTCCTCAACCAATACTTGGGCAAATTGCAAGCCTCCCTCAAGCGAGAATTGTTCCTCACTTGGGAAAAGTGGCGGTAAATAGGTATTTGATAACCCGCTATTGCTATTAGCACTCGGGGTATAAAAATTATTAATAGCAATTTGACCCCTTAAGCTCGCAAGGCTATCGTCTGATAGGCCGCTAAACTGAACAGTACCCTTTGTAGAGCTTAGTGAAATGCTAGACCCTCCACTGGGCTGCAAGATAACCGCACTAGTATTAAAGTTTTGCGATCCTACAGTAGTGATATTAGAAGTAATAATCACACCGCCTGTATCGGTATGAGGAGGTGGCGGAGTATCTAGATTCATCTCTGTCGTGACGTTTAATGCTCCTAGTGGAGTAATGGAGCCAACAGGACCCCTAAAGGCTACTACTGGCGCCTGTGATACGTCATAAGAAATTGCTCTTGCATCTAAAGTGTGCGTTACCGCGCTTGAATCATCCACCGTACCTCCAAAGACAATGCTTGGATCTTGAGAGGTAAAGATTCTCACTAGGCCGTTGCTACCATTGTCGCCAATGACTACGGCGCCGTTATACGTTTGGGAGCTCAATGTAGACACATCAGCAAACAATTGAATATTTTTAGCATTCACTGTTAAATCATAAATATCAGGTGATTTGTGCAACCTATCTGAAGACAGAATGCCTACTGAATCCATGAAAGAGACTAACCCTGATGCGGCATCAATAGTCAAAGACCGATTTCCGGAATCAGAATTTACGCCGCCTGCAAAAGTGATATCTCCATTTTGTGAGCTGATATGCATTGCACCATCTGCAGACTGATTACCGTATGCAATAGTCACTAAACCTCCGTAGACTTGAGATCCTATGGTGCTGATATTGGTAATTAAGTTCACTGGGCCAGAAATATTCAGATTAGCCAATGTAGTACCTGAGCTTAAGCCGAAGTTGCCATGACTAGAGACAATACTTCCTGAGCCCATCGCATTGGTACTACCAAACAATAATGTGCTGCCTGAAGCGATTGTGAATTGACCAGTAAACGCCCCCGGTGAGGATTGGCCATTATTGCCAGATATGGTTAAAGGTGCAGAGCCAGTCTGGGTAAAGATACCGTTACCGCTCAGGGTATTGGATAAATTATAGGGAGTAGATTCGGCGAAAGTGACGGTGCCATTATTTTGAATAATGCTGCCGATATGACCCATGACTGAAGCGTCATAAACTACTGAATAACCAACGGGAACAATTGCCGTAGCAACGTTATTGAAGTTCGGTATCGCACCACCAGCCCAATTGGTTTGAGTGGACCAATTGCCTCCAGATGGGCCAACATAGTTGACAGAAGAAAGCTGGGTGATTGTTCCTATGGCAGCACTATAACTATTACTTGAGAGTACGTAGTTATTCCCGTCCACTCCAGAAAGACTTAAAGCTACAGAAATATTCTTGTTAGTGCCCACATTTGCATTATCTGTAAATATTCCTGAACCTAATATGGTTACCTGATCTTTGCTTGATCCACTTCCCAGCACTTGAGATAAGGTCGGATCAACATTGATTACTAGGCCACCAATATTGATGTTGCCATCATAAACCTTGGTCAGGTTAGTGATACCCAACTGACTAGGATTTAAAGTGAACGGCTTAATGGTTGCAGAACCCACTACCATTAAATTATTAAAGTTTGAGCCAGTAATTACTGTATTTATGGCGGAGAGGTTGTAACCCCCCACATTAATATTGCCTGACGTACTTAAATTCGCACCTAGCAGCGACAGGTTAAATGTTGCACTACCTCCAACACCATCGCTAACACTAATGTTGGATCCGCTAATGCTTGGTGTCAAATTGACTATGGTTGATCCATCTTTAGCAAGATATGCGACAGTTGCAGTGTAGTTTGGACTACTACCGTAAATGGTGCTTGCAGGGTTAACTCTTACCAATAAAGCATTTGCTGGGGCAATGATGTAATCCCCGTTAACATAATTAATGTTGTAATTGCTAGATGTGTAACCACTAGGCTGCAGAACGCCTGTGTATAAGCCTGCACTATTAATGCTAGCATTCGTTCTTACAATAGTTGGGCTACCGATCAAATTCGCTTGCGTTTCTCCGTTGACAAAGCCATTGAATGTCAGCCCTAGATAGCCTCCGGCACAAGGTCCAGGTCCGCAATTATTAGAAGATGCAAAAATATCTGTCTGCGTAACAAATTTTGCATCATTTGCAGCAGCAATCACTAAGTTAGCAGGAGTAATGGTTGCAATGTTAGTAGTGGTTGTATTAAGAATACCGTTGTAGTGAGCTGTAATGTAGTAGTTACTCATGATTGCTGAGCCCGAAACTCCTATTACCGAACTTACATAATTAGACCCATTACTTGCTACATTAGGATCATTGACAACAGCGCTAGATATCGATGAAATCGTTTGACCAAATGCAAGCCCAGTTACTGTAAAGCTAGTTGGAGTAATTGTGTTTGTGCCACTGTAAGTACCAGATATTGTGATTCCGATAGGGGTTGGAAGAATAGCGAACGTTGTCGGGGATGAAACTAAGCGAATGTTGTAGTTAGATGCCGACATACCACCCACATCAAAAGAGTAGGAACCAATATTCTCTCCAGCAACCCTAGAAAGTGAACCAGAAATAACCGAGGATGGGCTTGTATCATTAACTAATGAATTGCTAATCAATCCACTTGCAGCATATGTAAGGGTTGGATCAGATTGACCATAGTTCTTGGACTGTCCGATAGTTGGGGTGATTGTTAAATCTGCTTTATTGATAGCAAAATTATTCGATACAAAAGTAATCTTGTAGTTGCTATTGGCCAAGCTACCCTGCCCGATGACATAGGAACCGACGTTTTCACCAGTAGCTCTGGTTATGCTACCTGCAAAGTTATCGGCCCCCACTAGACCAGCATTAGTAGTATTGGGTTGTACGGTGTAAGTTAAGCTTGGATCGACGTTACCGTAGATCTTGATTTGATTGGCATCGGCGGCAATGGTGATAGGACGTGCAGTGATAGCCAAGTTGGCTGCACTATAGACAATGTTGTAATTACTGCTATTGACCCCGACAGTACCCTGCCCGATGGCATAGCTACCGACGTTTTCACCGGCAGCCCTGCTTAAGGCCCCCGATACCGTAGCGCCATCGGTACCCAATAGACCAGAACCTGAAGTCAATGCTTGGGTTGTGTAAGTAAGGGTTGGATCACTATTACCGTAGATCTTGCTTTGATTAGCATCAGCAGAGATGTAGATAGAACGAGTGGTAATACTCATCGCCTGATTATTGCTGTTGTAGGTAATGGCGTAGTTCGAGGCGCTTGAGCCAGTGCCTAGCAAGATGTTGTAGTTACCAACATTCTCACCAGGAGACCTAGTTAAGGTGCCAGTAACGCTTACTAAGGAATCAGTTACTGTGGCACTTGCTAAAGATCCAGAGGTAATAGTGACGGCCAGGCTTGGATCTACTTCACCATAGACCTTGGTAGCAGCGCTAGCACTTAAGGTAATAGGGCGAGCGGTGATGGCGAAGCTTGCTGGTGCAAAAGTAATGTTGTAGTTACTATTGGCCAAGCTACCCCGCCCGATGACATAAGTGCCAACGTTTTCACCAGCAGCTCTGGTTAAGCTACCTGCAAAGGTATCGGTCCCCACTAGACCAGCATTAGTAGTATTGGCTTGCACACTATAGGTGAACGTCATCGGGTCACTATTACCGTAGATTTTGGTTTGATTGGTGTCGGCGCTAATTGTGATTGGACGAGGGGAAATGACTAAAGTTGCGTCGCTATACGATGGCGTGCTGTAGTTCGACATTACGCTAGAGCCAGGCGCATTAGCCACACTTAGGGTCGATGTGTAAGTTCCTGCATTAGTACCTGTAGCCATACCGGAGACCACCGCATGGCTTGCGTCGCTACCTAAGAAGGTTGTTATGTAACTACCGGTATAGGCGCTACCGTTATAGGTATTGCCCGTCGTGCTTGCTGTTTCAGAAATAGTGAGATTGGCTTTAGCCACGGTATTGGTAGCGGCAACATAACTAAAGCTGTAGTTGCCTGCCGTACCAGTCGATAGCACGGCGGCGCTTGGTATCGCCACAAAGCTACCCGCTTGCGCTACCCCACTCACGGTACTGCCGCTGATGGTGCTGGTCTGAGTGACTGAGGCCACTGCATCTGAGTCGACCATTGCTGTGGTAGTAAAGCCCGCATTCGCTACCAAGGTTGAGTAGGTTGTTACCCCATCATAGGTTGTTGAGCTCACTGCATTGGTGATGGTCACGGCTTTCGGGGAGATCACTCCATTCAAGTTGTTAGTAATAACTCCTAATCCATAACCATATACTGTCGCACCCGTAGATGAAATGACACTATTAAGACTGATACCGCTAACCGCCACTGTCAGACCCGTATGCGCATTAATATCATTGGAACCTGATAATTGAAATGTACCTGTAGCTGGGTTATTGAGCGTAATCACATCTCCAGCTACACCTGTGGGTGTGGCAGAGTAATTTGAACTTAAGCTAGCAGTGCTTAAGCCATCATAGAATTTCGAAATAGTACCACTTAGAACAACTGTTACCGTTGGAGCATAGGTAAATAGAAGTCCGTTACCGGAACCTAAAACACTGGTTGACCCAAAGCTTGCATTGTATTGTTTATAACCATAAACAATACTTCCATCCTTATCTGCAAAACTAGTTGTCGCATTAAATGGATTGGCATTAGAACTCCAAATCTGCCAGTAATTTCCTGTACCGCCAGCGCTTAGCGCAGAAGATGAGGTGCTATTGATCAGAATTTGTGAGCCAGCAACAACAATAGTGCCATTATGAGTGCTGATAGATGCGCCTGAAGCAATAGTAAATATCGCGCTTGAGTTAAGCAAAGTATTCGCAGTTCCAGTAATCACAATGCTTTGGTTAACTAAAATAGTGCCAGTAACGTTGAGCGTAATAGCGCCACTCGCACTCAGACCATTAACCAAGCCAATAGTTCCGATAGTCAAATCAGAGTGATCAACTAAATTTAGCGAAGTAATGGCATTAGCTGCCACAGTAGTTATGGTGTTATTAGCGTTATTTAAGGTATAGGCACCAGCACCAGCCAAAAGAAGGTTAGAGACGCCAAATGACCCAGATTGAGAAACTGATCCAGTGCTGTTAATCGATAATTGATTCACATTGGCAATAGATGCAAACGATTGAGAGCCACTTCCTGAGCTAGTCGACAAGCTATGACTAGCCCCCGTAATTGCAGCTAGATTAATTGGATTATTCGTGGTGGTTAGTGTTGCATCGGTACCCAAGGTAATTGGATCATTAAAGTTTTGTGCACCATTGGTCTTAATGGAAGTACCATTGAGTACTAAAGTACCGCCACTATCGGTCGTAATACTGGCCAGTGCCGTGGTTGCACCAATGGCGCTACTAAAGGTAGTGGTACCTGAGCTGTTCACAGTTAAGGCATAGTTACCATCAACCGTATTACTCAGACTAATGTTGCCGCTGCCAGCAGACAGGGTTGTGTCAGCACCCAAAGTTACGGCACCGGTATAGGTTTGCAATCCACCAGTCGTGATGTTGCCTGCTAGGGTGCTCGTGCCATTGACGGTCAAGCTTGAAGTACTCGAGCTATTGGTAATGGCTGGTGTATTACCACTCATAGCTAAAGAGCCAACGGTTAGGCTATTCCCTTGTAAATCTAAAGTGCCACTACTAATGGTCAGTAAACTTGTGGTATTCCCTAAAGTGCCAGTGCTCGTTAAGGCTAAGGTACCCGCACTAACCGTCGTATTACCGCTATAGGTGTTATTACCCGAGAGTGTCGTGGTACCGGAGCCTGCTTGTGTGAGGCTAGCACCACTACCGGCTAAGTTCGTGGTGATGGTGACAGGATGGCACTCATTGTTGTTAAAGGTGTAGCTAGTCGCTGTTAAGGTGCCAGTATTAATTTGTCCGCCACGAGAACCGATCGTGACCTCACCTACTTTTTGAGTGGTGTTTTGTAAATTCAAAATACCGCCACTGATATACAGATCGGTCACATTCCCTAAAGCGCTATAACCACCAGAGCGATTGCTATAGCCCACATTGGTTTGCAAGGTGCCACCGAGCAATACAGTCTCGCCGGTATACGTATTGCGACCTGCTAACACAATCGTGCCTGGTGAGTAACCACCACGGATCCAAGGATTAAAGCGCAATGCCCCGTCACCACTAATCACTGGATTGATGGTGAGGATGCCACCACTGGCTACTGCTAAAGCACCGTATTCATCTAAGGTAATGCCACGCTTGGCATTTAAGCTCATGGTGTTTAAGGCTTCTAAGGTGCCACCGTTGAGGACCAAGAGCGCGCGCATGGTGAGCAAGGGCAATGATCCTAAACTGCCATCGGCAGCAATGGCGAGCACGCCATCTTCAATGATGGTTTGACCACCATAGGTATTAGATAGATTGGATAACGTTACTGTGCCCGAACCCACTTTGGTCAAACTGCTGCCTAAGAGCTCATAGTTTTGGAACAGCGCTGCTGCAATCTGCGCAACAATCTTAATGAGCGGATTGCGAGTTGCTAATGGATCGGTGATGGTGCCGTTTAAGATCAAGTTACCACGGCCACCAATGGTGGTATCAGCGGTTAAGGTAATGTTGCCATTGAGCGTCGCTGTATGGTGACGACTCGAGTTAATCAAAGCACCTTGACCATCAGCACCATCACCCGCTAAATACAAGACGTTACCGATTGAGTAGCCATGTACATCGAGTGTGCCGCCATCAACCGTGATCCTGCCCGAACTAAATGCATCAACAGAACCCGCCTTGAGGACGCCGTTATATACGAAGGTGCCACCACCATACGTATTAACACCCGAGAGCGTAGTTGTACCGGAGCCAGCTTGTGTGAGGCTAGCACCACTACCGACTAAGTTCGCAGTGATGGTGACAGGATGGCACTCATTGTTATTAAAGGTGTAGCTTGTGGCCGTTAAGGTGCCATCGCCGATAATGCTGCCACCATATGAACCGATGGTGAGCGTACCAACTGTATTTGACTGGTTTAGCACTAAGGTGCCCCCATCATCCAAGGTCACATTACTGCTATTACCTAAAGCGTGCACATTATTTAAAACCAGCGTGCCACCATTAACAGTCGTTGTACCGCTATAGGTGTTATTACCCGAGAGTGTCGTGGTACCGGAGCCTGCTTGTGTGAGGCTAGCACCACTACCGGCTAAGTTCGTGGTGATGGTGACAGGATGGCACTCATTGTTGTTAAAGGTGTAGCTAGTCGCTGTTAAGGTGCCAGTATTAATTTGTCCGCCACGAGAACCGATCGTGACCTCACCTACTTTTTGAGTGGTGTTTTGTAAATTCAAAATACCGCCACTGATATACAGATCGGTCACATTCCCTAAAGCGCTATAACCACCAGAGCGATTGCTATAGCCCACATTGGTTTGCAAGGTGCCACCGAGCAATACAGTCTCGCCGGTATACGTATTGCGACCTGCTAACACAATCGTGCCTGGTGAGTAACCACCACGGATCCAAGGATTAAAGCGCAATGCCCCGTCACCACTAATCACTGGATTGATGGTGAGGATGCCACCACTGGCTACTGCTAAAGCACCGTATTCATCTAAGGTAATGCCACGCTTGGCATTTAAGCTCATGGTGTTTAAGGCTTCTAAGGTGCCACCGTTGAGGACCAAGAGCGCGCGCATGGTGAGCAAGGGCAATGATCCTAAACTGCCATCGGCAGCAATGGCGAGCACGCCATCTTCAATGATGGTTTGACCACCATAGGTATTAGATAGATTGGATAACGTTACTGTGCCCGAACCCACTTTGGTCAAACTGCTGCCTAAGAGCTCATAGTTTTGGAACAGCGCTGCTGCAATCTGCGCAACAATCTTAATGAGCGGATTGCGAGTTGCTAATGGATCGGTGATGGTGCCGTTTAAGATCAAGTTACCACGGCCACCAATGGTGGTATCAGCGGTTAAGGTAATGTTGCCATTGAGCGTCGCTGTATGGTGACGACTCGAGTTAATCAAAGCACCTTGACCATCAGCACCATCACCCGCTAAATACAAGACGTTACCGATTGAGTAGCCATGTACATCGAGTGTGCCGCCATCAACCGTGATCCTGCCCGAACTAAATGCATCAACAGAACCCGCCTTGAGGACGCCGTTATATACGAAGGTGCCACCACCATACGTATTAACACCCGAGAGCGTAGTTGTACCGGAGAAACCTACGCCGGAATTTAGAATGAGGCCCGCCCCTCCACCAATATCGGAGGTAGTAATGAATGAGCCAGAAACATACAGGCTAACTCCAGTAGCAACATTAATCACCGTTCCACCAGCCTCGCTAAGTAGAATGCCTTTCGCTGAAATTACTGAATTTGCAGTAACTGTAATTTCTTTATCGAAATTAAATGTCCCATATCTAGCGGCATTGCCAACAGGATCCAGAGAGTCAATTGCACCCCCATGTAATATCACAGATTGCAAATGGAATGTTGCGTAGCCAGGAGAATAAAGAATTCCACCGGCATTGATCGTTATAAGAGGTGCAATGGATTCAAGAACTCCGATAAATGAATTATCACCCCCCTGCAAATCAACATATCCCCCTGCATTGATATTAATAGCGTTGGAATTTCCCAGTCCAGTGTTAAGACCATTTGATCCACCTTTTATAACAACATTTTGAGCAATGTTTAATATGCCATTAAAACCTTGGTCACCATCAATTGTCACAAGAGAGCCAACACTGCCATTTAGATTAATAACTCCGGTCGAATCGCCGGCAGATAAATTAGTAAATTTCTGATTGACTGAGCTAGAAAAAGTTAACGCAGCATTTACGCCTACGGTGATAGCCCCTGAATAGGAACAGCCGTCAGAATTACATGTTCCCAAGCCTCCATCACCAGAAACAACTAGTGAAGCACCAGTACTAAGGGCAATGCTATCTGAGTAGAGGTTGGCATTCAGCAATGCAGTGGTACCAGCACCAACAACTAAATTAGCAGCCGTTAAGCCTCCAGAAATAGCTAATTGATTGCTAATTCCATGAAGTACTAGGTTAGTAGTAGCTGCTAAATTCCCATTTCCATCGTCAAAAGTAATACGGTTTGAAGTTAGCGTAGTTTGATTTGAAGTTAGGGCTGATCGTGATGTCACACCGTCCTGGAAACAAAAACATATCCCGGAAGATGATGGGTTATTAGATTTACCAGTAATGGAAATATCTGGTGCACTGATTTTGGCCCCCGCAAGAAATACGCCAACAGCATTAACACCATTTTGCGTATTCAAAGTGGCATCACCATAAATATTTACAGATGAGAGTGCAGTAATCGTTGCGGGGGCAGTCGATCCAAAAGAAATCTGTATTGCCTGACCGCTGCTATTAGCCTGAGTACTTGCGTAAATAGATATATTCTGAGCACTTAAGGCACTAGTGCTTGCCAAAATAACACCGTATGCAAAGTTAGGAAATTCGCCATAGTAACCAGAATTACTTGTGCCATTGACGCCATTAAAGGCTGTGCCTGCAAGAATAAGGTCAGCGCTTGTAGTTAATGAAACATTTGCTCCAACATATACGCCCTGCCTTATCGTTTCAGTACCAATAGAGGCATTTGTTAAATTTGGTGCCCCTGAATTTAAACCGCCGACATAAATATAACCATGGGTATTAATGGTATTAGTGCCTGCGGAATTATCTTGAAACATAATTCCGCCACCCGCCCGGAATTCAAGATTAAGCACACTGGATGGAGAAACATCGCTAAAAGTTACTCCAGCAGAGATCAGAATATTTCGCTCAGCTCTAAATGCTAATGTTGAATTACCGTTTGAAGCATCTTTTGATATAGAGGCATTAACTGAAATATCCCTAGAAGCGGTAATGGTGACCGATGATCCTGCATTAATTTGACTTTCAATATCGGAGGACTTTACATATGAAGGATTCTCTGAAGCCGTGAAATTCGGAAGACTACCCCCTGTTGTTGCGTCAGAACCAATGATGACATCATACGGATCTAGCAGCCACATCCCTCCTCTACCGGCATTAATGCTCGATAGCAGACTGAGGGTACCGCCTGAAGTTTCGATCATGCCGCCGTGTTGGTTATTCAGACTAGGATCTAGCTGTGACGCATTCAGAGTGGTGTATTGATCTAGGGAGGTAGATAAAGCAAAAGGCAATGTGCCGTTGCTTGCATCATTGCCTATCTTGATAGTGCCACCTTGGGTATAACCGGTAGCATCGATTTCGGTATTGGTAATAGTGACATTACCGGTTGCCGATGCACCAATGCTGCCGCCACGACCAGCAGAGCCGTTGGTTTGGATCAGACTATTTTGGATATTGAGGTCGCCGTTATTGGCGATGATAGTGATGGCGCCGCCATCGGTTGAGCCGTTTGCGGTGATGGTTCCCGCAATGGCGATTTGATCTGCTGCAAAAGCAATCAAGCCACCTGGGCCATTGTTACCGTTCGCCTGCACCACACTACCGCCTTGGGTAGTAATCGTAGGGGCGCTCAAATAAATCGACCCCCCAGTAGTGCCATTAGCCAATACTTGGCCAGTATTCATTAAGTTCACTGACTGACTGCCAGTCAAATAAATCACATTATTGGCAATTGAAGCCGCCTGCAATTGAGCAGGATCATTGGCTGCAGAACTTGAGTAGACCTGATTTAGATTTTGATCTGCGTTCAGGCTCAATAGATAGGATGGCAAGTCTTGGGGTCGCATCACCACGCCGCCAACGGTTACCACCGAGGCAGTATTGTTGGGTAGACCACCGTTTAAGCCAAGAGTGCCCGACACATAAATAGCTTGAGCTAGCAATTGGATAGCATTACCTAGGTTTCCAGAGTTCGCCCCTAAGAGGTAGTTAGCAATGTAGTTTGTCGTTTGGATTGATCCTTGGGCGTAAATAGTCTGCGCTTGGACCGTAACTGTTGAGGCATTAATACTGGTGCCCACATTCAGATAAGCAATAGAAGACTGGATGATCACATCTAAATTCTGACCACTGATGTTGGCATTGAGGTTAAAGATGCCAGACGATGAGAGAGTGAGCGTGGTGTAGTTTGTACCCGCCTTGAGGATGTCCGCCCCACTGGCAATGGTTAAGCTAGAGCTAGCAGACCCACTTTGGGTGCAAGAACCCATCGGACAAGAGGCGGTGCTATTGCTTACCGCAATGGTCACATTGCTATTGGCTAGAATTACTGAGATGAGGTTTGCTGTTGATGCGTCAATGGTCAGATCGACGGGATCTAACAACCAAGTGCCTGCTTTGCCAGTTGTGTTGTTAGCACTGGTATTAATTTGAGTAGTGGGAGCTAGGCTTACCGCTCCTTTAGAACTGGTTTCGATAAAGCCGCCGTTGCCTGAGAGGATGCCACCCATGGATTTGAGGATTCCGGCTACGGTCGTTTGCACTTGGGACCAGATGGCGATGGCTCCACCATTACCGGTTTGGGTTGCTGAGGTATCAATCAGCGCATTTTGTTCAATGGTCACCGTGTTGGCTAACAGTCCATTGCTTGCTGCTAGGTCGGCATTGGCTTTAATTCCTGCTTGGGTCGCAGTGTTGATTTGGGTGCCACCCGATACTGGAGTATTGGCCAGACCAATGTTCACTTGTCCACCAGCTGTTGCTCCTGTAGCGGTAGTACTGGAGTTCTTGGCAACGGTAATGTCTTGACCAGTCAGGTTAATTTGACCGCCAGTTTGGGTTTGGCTGTTAGTGGATACAGTTCCGGCTTGGGTGACGGTTTTGGCCACTAACTCAATGGTGCCGCCATTGTTCACTAAGGAGTTAGCGGAGATGCGGCCAGTGTTCTTGATGATTCCTGCCATCAGTTGATTGGCAGCACTGGTAGCTAGCACTACTAAGCCACCTGGGGCTTCAATGATGTGTTTATTCGTGATCAGGCCGTTATAGGCAGCTTGATCGACTTTAATAGCGACCAAAGACTGACCTTGGATGGTTAAGGTAATTTGATTACCTGAACCAAGAGCAACGGTGCCACCCTTTTGGGCTAGTAGAACACCTTGATTGCGCACTTCAGGTGCTAACAGAGCAATAAAGCCGCCCTCTAGATTGGATGGGTCTGTTTGGTTAGTACGGATAGTGCCTTTATTAATGATTTTGCCTGCCTTGGCCCCTGCTCCTGAGCCATCATCTTGATAGGTAGCTTTGCCATCCATAAATTCTTGATCGGCAATGTTTAGAGTCGACGCAGTCACTGCTGCAGCATTGACTTCTGCACCTTTACCAAAGACCACACCACTACTGTTAACCAATATCACTTGGCCATTAGCGTTAATTGCACCATTAATGACGGATGCTGATCCACTAGTGACGCGATTGAGTGTCACTGCATTAGCGTTAGGTTGATTAAAGTTGACTGTGGCATTTTTACCGACGTTAAAACTGTCCCAATTAATCACTGCGCGTTGTGATGTTTGATTAATGTTCATCACTGCAGAATTGGCAGTTGAGGATGAATTAATCGAGGCACTTCCAGCGACGACTTGGCCGTTGGTTGGTAATGCAATTTTTGGTAAAGGCAAAATCGTTTTGGTTTGCGCAAAAGCCGATGAACATCCCAATGCCATCATCATTGCGATGATGAGAACACATAATTTTTGCCAAGCTGATAAAGAGTTTGGATCAAAAAAGTGCATTTTTGGCACGATTTTGCTACAGATTTTTTGGAAATACGAAAATAGATTTGAGTTTGACTGCTGATGCCAGGCATCAGAAAAAATGGTGGAAAGTTTTCTAGTTATAGAAACCATCCAGAAGTTTTCTCTCTCGAGAAAAGTTACTCAACATTACTTTATAAAACTACTTTTGATTTCGTGAGTTATTGAAATAAAAACTGCATTAAATAGCTGCATATCTATTGAGTCTATTTTAAAGAAAAGTAGAGGCTATATCAAATCTAAATAATGCCCTGCCCGCCAGGCTTGACTGGTCAAGGGGGTTAAAAATTGACCGAATGAATGTGACATATTTTTCTATCAAAAGCGATGATTTCGTAATCCACTTTTGACGGTGAATTACTGCACGACTTTTGCACTTTCTCTAAGCTTTTTGATGCTATCGCTTAAGTATTTTTGTATGAGTGCTTGTCGAATTTGATTCTTAGAATCTTTAAAACTAGCAATTTTGCTTGAGCGAATATCGTCCACTCTAATAACAACAAATGCGCCCTGTAGTTTGATGGGTGTTGTGCTGAATGAACCTTTTAGAAGATTGACCATCACATCTGCAATCGGTGTTGCAACTTGAGGAGCCATGACCCACCCTACTACTCCGCCTTGTGATTTTGTACCTGTATCACGAGAAATTTCTTTTGCCACTTTTGCAAAGGATTCACCGTTTTGAAGTCTGCCAATAACGGCAATAGCTTCTGATTCTGTGCCTACGACAATTTGACTTAACTGATATTGTGGCGCCGTTGTGCCCCCACCCATTGCTTGCTTTTGCTTTTCATACTCTTCGAGCAATTGAGCCTCAGTAATAGGATTTTTCTTAAAATGCTCCTCTAGAAAAGCTTGTAACAATAAGCTTTGCTTTAACTGCGTATATTGATCCCGAAAATCAATCTCTTTATCGAGTCCTTGACGGGTTGCTTCTTGCGCAATTAAGGTGCGATTGATCAATTCTTCCTTAATGGCCTGCTGTAATTGCGGAGTATCTTTTTGCCCCTGACTAACAGCAGCCTTGATGTTCAAATCTAATAGGCCTTGAGTGATTGGAGCACCATTGACGGTAGCAACAAACTCAATTTGGGTCTCTTTTTTGTCATTGGAGATGGCCTCTGGCTTAACTTGACCGTAAGCAGCGCTCGAAAGGATCAAAAATGGGGCGATGAGCCCCAAAATTTGTGTGCTTTGTGGAATAAACCGCATGAACTTAGAAGTTGTAGCTACCGGTGATCCAGCCGCGAGGCTGTGTTGTAGTGCCGTCGGTATTCACTGGCTGACCAGTGGAGCTATAGAGTGGGTTCTGACCAATCTTCCATGCCACCATTGCGCCAATGCCCCATCCTTCGTAATCCCACTTCGCTCCAAAACCAGCACCCATGAGTGAATAGGTATTGTTAGCATTGGTTTGACCTTGCCAACCTGGATATAAGTTCTTGTACTGCTGGACTACGCCAGCATCAAAAAAGGTCGATAAGGTGAACTTTTCATGCAACTGATGTCTCAGTTCAACAGTAAAAATACCGCCTTGTGCTCCACCTGACTGTGCCACTGGATAAGCGCGCACGCCATAAGGTCCGCCTAGATAAATTTGCTCGGCAGTATTTAAGTTGGCAGAAGAAAATTGACCGGAGACAGCCGCATATAGATTCGTTGTTCCATCCTCAACCAACTGTTGTGTTCGGTTGGCTGCAAAAGAAAGCTTTGTAAAGTTAGACGGGGTTACGACGCCATATTGAGTCGGAGTGGTATTGGGGATTGAATACATCCCATAATTGGCTTGACTTGTAGCCAAGATATCCAAGTGTCCAAATACTAAAGTTACTGAGCCGCTGTTGACTGCGCCATAGCCAAAACTGTCTGCAATATTTCCAGAGAGGCCTGCAGAAAGATTATTGATGTTGTAGGCACTAATGACTGAGTCGGTTATAAAGTTTCTGTTGTTATAACTCTTGATGTCATAGTTCAGTGAACCATTTAAGTTGGCACCCTGACTTCGAATGAGTGGATAAGCAGCGCTGACACCTGTTGTCCATGCATCACCAGCGCCACCGTTATAAGTATAGTTACTGACGTTTTTGTAATTCAAATAGGTACCTGCCAAACCTAAGCGCAGTCCATCTGGTGAGACAGGCGCTGAAACCGCGCCTTGAATATATTGCGATCCCTGCGAAGCAATGCCGTTTACTGAGAACTGCTCACCAATACCAATGGGGTTGTTGATGTTCAATGCGAAAACACCCTGATTGGCGCCTGTAGTTCTACTACCGTAGTTATTCGCTTCTACCCGCCCCTGCACCATATCTGGCTGAGTGAGCTGCAAGCGCAGATCTGCCTCACCATCCTTTTCACCAGGCTCTAGTTGACTAGACACCATGACACCTGGAGTCTCATTCAAGATGATGATGGCACGCTCAATCGCCGGCATGCTTAAAGGGTCACCTACGGGGTTAGCATAGGTAATGTATTGCGCAGCACGGTCTTTACTAAATCGAGTTGGTCCTTGTGGGTTCTCAACGACCACTTTTCCAAGCTTAGCTTCGGTTACCAAGATCTTGACTACACCTCCAGCAATTTTTTGCGGTGGAAGAGTTGCTTGAACAGTAAAGCCTTTTTTGCGGTAATACTCTTGAATCGCATTGCAAGCATTTTGCAAATCATCAAAACCAATATCTTTACCAAGCCAAGGCTTTAAGACTGCCTGAACTTCTGCTTCAGGAAGAATATTGACACCCTCCAATGCAAAAGAGTTCACTGTAAATCGAACTTCACCTTCTTTAGCTTGGCTCGCACGACTATCTTCCTTGGTGGTCGCTTCTGGCAATGCCAATGGTGATGGCAAAGGCAATTGTTGCTCCAAGCCACGCTGCAATGCTCCAGCATCAACTTGTGCCAAAACCTGCCCCGATGAGAGTAGAGCTATTGTCGCTAGAGCGAATAATGATTTTTGCAGGGTTGGGTGGTTTTTCTTGTAAATCAAAATAGGTGGCCTAAAAATTGCTCTTGAGCGCACTAAATAATGCTAAGTGCTTGATAAATAATACTTAAATTATATCGTTTATACAGGTTCTTCCCATTATCCCAATGGCTAATACGAATGCGCAATCAATTTACTCAATTCAGGTGAAAATACCCTCTCTCGTTTAAGATTTCTTATGAATTCCACTGTTAGCGCCCCAATTGCCTTTGATTACCCTCAGCAAGACTCTGCTGGGGTTACCTGCACCGCCCAAGCCTGGGCTAAAGTACCGCCCCACTTAGCTGGAGCTGAGAAAGCCGCAGTCATTGCCCGTATTAAGCAACTCCTGATTGAAAAAGACGCTGCTTTAGTTGCCCACTATTACGTTGATGGCGATATTCAAGACTTAGCCCAGGAGACTGGTGGTTTTGTTGCCGACTCTTTAGAGATGGCTCGCTTTGGTAAAAATCATCCTGCCAAGAACTTGATTGTTGCCGGTGTGCGCTTCATGGGTGAGTCTGCCAAGATACTCAGCCCTGAAAAGCGTGTCTTCATGCCAGACTTAGATGCAACCTGCTCTTTAGATTTGGGATGTGATGCTGCTGACTTTGCCAAGTTTCGTGCTGCACATCCTGATCGTGTTGTAGTTGTATATGCCAATACATCGGCAGCAGTCAAAGCTCAAGCCGATTGGATGGTTACTAGCTCATGTGCATTAGCCATCGTTCATCAACTCAAAGTTGAAGGCAAGAAAATATTATGGGCACCCGATCGCCATCTTGGTAGATATATTCAAGAGCAAACTGGCGCAGATATGCTGTTATGGAATGGCGCTTGTATTGTTCATGACGAATTTAAAGCGGCTGAATTAGAAATTCTGAAAGCAGCTCATCCCAATGCCATGATCTTGGTTCATCCTGAGTCCCCGCAAGCCGTAGTGGATCTAGCGGATGTTGTTGGCTCTACTTCAGCCATGATCAAAGCTGTTGTTGAAGGTGGCGCTACTGAATATATTGTGGCGACTGATAAAGGCATCTTGCACCGCATGCGTCAACTTGCTCCAAACAAGAAACTCATTGAGGCTCCTACTGCTGGCAATAGCGCCACTTGTAAGAGTTGTGCTCACTGCCCCTGGATGGCGATGAACGGTCTTCAAGGAATCCTAGATTGCCTCGAAAACGCTTCTGGTGAAATCTTCATTGATGAGCCGATTCGTGTTGAGGCCCTTGGTTGTATTGAGCGCATGCTCGATTTCACAAAAAATCATCCTGATCTTCTTGCCAAAGCACAACATGGCTTTGTGAAGAATATTGGCGCAGCTTAATTGAGTTATTTCTTTTATAGATAGATATTGTTTTTCATGTTTGATTACAACGAAACCTTAGAGCAAGCCCGTCAACGCAATATTCATGATGCGCTCATGGAAGACATTGGTACTGGCGATTGGACTGCTAAGCTCGTTCCCACCAAACCAGTACAAGCGCAACTGATTATTCGTCAAGAAGCAGTACTGTGCGGTGTAGACTGGTTTGAAGGCACGCTCAAGAAGCTTGATCCGAACGCAAAAGTCACCTGGCATTACATCGAGGGCGACTTGATGAAGCGTGACACCAAGGTGTGCGATATCCAAGCGGACTCACAAGCACTACTCTCTGCTGAACGAACTTGCATTAATTTCTTGCAAACCCTGTCTTGGACGGCCAGCATTACCCGCCAGCACGTGGATGCGATTGCTGGTGCTAGTCCAAACCCCAAAGGCTGTGCCGTACTAGATACCCGCAAGACTATCCCCGGTTTACGTCAGGCGCAAAAGTACGCAGTACGAGTGGGTAGCGGTCAAAACCAACGGCTTGCTCTATGGCACGGAATCCTGATTAAAGAAAATCATATTGCTGCTGCAGGTAGCGTAACCGCCGCCCTTCAGAATGCCCAAGCACTGAACTCTGGAGTGGACATTCAGATTGAAGTTGAAAGCTTTGCTGAATTGGAAGAGGCTTTGGCTGCTGGCGCCAAGAGTATTTTGATTGATAACTTCAATACTGATCAAATGAAACAAGCAGTAGCCATTACTGCAGGCCGTGCATTGTTAGAAGCTTCTGGCGGCATTAACTTAGATCAGATGCGTGCAATTGCGGCTACTGGTGTGGATCGCATCTCACTAGGTAAGTTAACCAAAGATGTGATTGCCGTGGATTTCTCAATGAGAATCTTATAAGTGCTCGCTCAATATCCTTAGAGAATCCCGCATTGCCACTAAGTTCATTAGTTGATTCATCTCCCGCTACTAGCTAAACTAGAGATTAGACGCGGCAGTCATAATCACGCGATTTACCCCTTGTAGTACCCCCCTTCTTTTTTAAGTCTCCCAAAGAACATATGGGGATCATTTAAACAATAATGTATAAAATTTGATACAATTAATGAAAATAACAGAAAAGCCCATTCAATGGAGGGGGTCTAGCCTCAAAGATATTAAGGATGAAAAGATTTTTTCATCCGACGCCCGCAAGGAGGCTGGGCATCAATTGAGCCAAGTTCAAATTGGTTTGGATCCAGATGACTGGAGACCATTTGAAGAAGTTGGAGCAGGAACAAAAGAAATACGTATCAATCTAGATGATGGTTGGTATCGAGTGATGTACGTAGCAAAGTTTAATGATGCTATTTATGTATTGCATTGCTTCAAAAAGAAGACTCGAGTTACCAGTAAACAAGATAAGGATATGGCGATCAGTAGATATAAGGAAGTAATAGCAGAAAGGATAAGAAAATGACTCGTCAAAATAAAGCCACGCATATCACCCCCGTAGGTGGAAACATTTTTTCCGACCTTGGATTCTCTCCAAAAGAAGCGGCTAGACTGCAAGCAAAATCCAAGAAAATCATCTCGGAAAAGCTAGCTATTAAAGAGTCATTAATGACCGAACTATCCATGTGGATTGACGAAAAGCAACTGAAGCAACATGATGCTGCCATCATCCTTGGGGTAAGCCGTCCAAGAGTATCGGATGTCGTTCATAAAAAAACCGTTAAATTCACCATAGACTCTCTTGTGGATATGCTTGCTAGAACCGGAAAACATGTTGAGCTTTCAGTGAGATAAATGAATGTAAAAACAAAAATTATGCAAAAAGATTGGGTTGATCCGGATGATGCGCCCGAACTGGATAAGCAATGGTTTCAAGATGCGCACGTCTATATTGGAGACACTCTTATCAAAAGAGATGTTGGTCGCCCTCCAATTAAAAATACAAAAGAAATGCTAAGTCTGAGCTTAGATGCTGATATCTTAGAAAAACTACGTGTAAGCGATAAGGGATGGCAAACCTGCTTGAGCAATCATATTTGAGAGGCGGCTCTAAAAGATGCTCTTTGAATCGATTTAAGTTTCAGTAGATTCTAAGGTGCCCTCAGCTTGCGGCGTCAAAATCGTTGGGTATGAGACTGCCCATGTACCTGGGTAGTCGCGACTGTAATGCAAGCCCCTACTCTCTCTACGCATCAACGCTGATCGCACAATCAGTTCGGCGCATTCGAGAAGATTTCGTAACTCAATAAGGTCACGTGTCACCTTAAAGTTCGCGTAATACTCTTGCACTTCATAACGAAGGAGCTTAATTCTGTGCAAGGCTCGCTCTAATCGACGATTGGTTCTCACAATACCAACATAGTTCCACATGAGTGAGCGTAACTCATCCCAGTTATGGGCAATAACCACCTGCTCGTCGGCATCATCTACCTGGCTTTCATCCCAAAGTGGCAAATTGGGCATCGCTGGAGTCTTGAGTGCCGAGATATCTTCAGCAGCAGCTTTACCAATCACCACACATTCTAATAATGAGTTACTTGCCAAGCGATTGGCGCCATGCAAACCAGTGTAAGTTGCCTCACCTACCGCATAAAGTCCAGGTAAGTCAGTGCGGCCCTTCAGATCAGTTACAACACCACCACAGGTATAGTGAGCTGCCGGTACAACTGGAATAGCTTCTTTTGTGATATCCAAACCAAGACTTAAGCAGCGCGCATAAATCATCGGGAAATGCTCTTTGATAAACGCCTCACCAAGATGAGTGGCATCAAGATGCACATAGTCCAAGCCATGCTTCTTCATCTCAAAGTCGATAGCGCGGGCAACAATATCGCGCGGCGCTAATTCATTACGCTCATCATGAGCGGGCATAAAGCGTGTGCCATCGGGCAGCTTTAATAGACCACCCTCACCGCGCATTGCTTCAGTAATCAAGAAGGTGCGATCACTAGGGTGATACAGGCAGGTTGGATGAAACTGGATAAATTCCATATTGCCCACTCGACAGCCTGCGCGCCAAGCCATAGCAATACCATCACCCGTCGCAGTATCAGGGTTGCTGGTGTAGCGATAAACCTTACCAACACCACCAGTTGCAAGTACTACAGATTTGGCTTCAATCGTTTCTACCCGATTGTTTTTAATATCTAAGGCATACACACCATAGCAACGATTCGGCTTGGTGCGTTGAGTCTTCGCATCTAATTGACGATTGGTAATCAGATCTAGAGCAATCCAATGCTCCAAGATGCGAATATTTTTATGAGATTTGGCTTTATCTAGCAAAACCTCATGAATCGCTTTACCAGTTGCATCAGCAGCGTGTGCAATACGACGGTGACTGTGACCACCTTCTCGAGTTAAGTGCAAACCCATGGGGCCAGACTTATCTTCAGTAAACGGAACACCCTGCTCTACCAGCCATTTAATAGCGTCGGCACTCTCTTCTGCGATGTAACGAGCAGTGGACTCAACCACGAGGCCCGCACCAGCATCCAGAGTATCGGCCACATGGGAATCAATGCTGTCATGCTCCTTGTCGACCACCCCGACAATACCGCCTTGAGCCCATGCAGTAGCTGCCTCACCCAAGCCGCGCTTGGCCATCAAAATGACTGGCTGGGTCTCAGCCATATGCAGGGCAACGGTCAAGCCAGCTAATCCAGCCCCAATAATAAGGACTGGTAACTCAGCTTGAGCTTGTGAAGGAGTAGGTGTTGAACTTGCCATAGAGGGTTCATTCTAAAGGGCAATTGATTTTCATGAAGGTGATGGAAAAAGGCTCCATTTCTGGAGCCTTTTTTTGTTTCCAAGCTAAGCGTTATATGAGCGCTTAGACGTTTGACATCACCTTTGACCCGCCTGGCGCATTGGTGCCATATCCCATGATCTTTGCAGCATCACCGCCTTTGGCGAGTTTGACTGCGCAGTACTTAAACTCCGGGATCTTGCCAAATGGATCCAAAGCTGAATTGGTAATCAAGTTTGCTGCAGCTTCATAGTAGGCAAATGGAATGAAAATCACGCCTCTTGGAGTGCCGTCATCTCTACGTACATGAATACCTACTTCACCACGACGAGATTGAACGGTAATGACATCCCCAGCAGTAACGCCTAACTGGGTCATATCCTCACCATGCATAGATACAGTAGCCATTGGTTCAATAGCATCTAATACGGTTGCACGACGAGTCATGCTGCCGGTATGCCAGTGTTCAAGCTGACGACCCGTAATGAGAACAAATGGGTACTCAGCATCTGGACGCTCATTTGCTGGAATGATGTCAGCAGGAACCAGTTTTACCTTACCGTCTGGAGTATCAAAACTATCATCAAATACGATCGGACGACCCGGATCTTCCGCACTTAAGCATGGATAAGTCACGCTCGATTCTTTTTCAAGACGCTCCCAAGTAATGCCATTGATAGCAGCGTGCATGGCTTGGCGCATTTCGTCATAAACGGCTGCAACGCCATCATCAGAACCCTGGTAATTCCAGTTCAAGCCCATCCGCTTGGCAATTTCTTGAATGATCCACAGGTCTGCCTTAGCATCACCTGGAGGATTAATCGCCTTCTTGCCCATCTGCACCATACGGTCGGTGTTACTTGCTGTTCCCACCTTCTCTGGCCATGCACTTGCTGGCAATACAACGTCTGCCAGAAGTGCGGTTTCAGTCATGAAGATGTCTTGCACTACTAAGTGCTCTAGAGACGCCAAAGCATGACGTGCATGATTTAAATCAGGATCGCTCATGGCTGGGTTTTCACCCTCAACATACATGCCGCGAATTTTGTCTGGATCACTATCGGGTGCAGTGATCTTATGCATGATCTCTACCACGGTATAGCCAGGCTTCTTATCCAGTGGTGTATCCCAGAATTTTTCAAACCAGGCATGCGCCTCTGGATTATCAACACGTTGATAGTTCGGGAACATCATCGGAATCAAACCAGCATCACTGGCACCCTGCACATTGTTTTGACCACGCAATGGATGCAAACCTGAGCCAGGCTTACCAATTTGTCCGGTGATGCTGACCAAGGCAATTAAGCAACGCGCATTATCAGTGCCGTGCACGTGTTGGCTAACACCCATACCCCACAAAATCATCGCTGACTTAGTAGTTGCAAATTCTCTGGCGACTTCGCGCAAGGTCTCTGCCGGAATGCCACAGATCGGCGCCATTGCTTCTGGACTGTAGCCCTTTATATTTTCTTTTAAAGCTTCGAAGTTATTAGAGCGGTTCGCAATAAAGTCTTTATCCGCCAAGCCCTCTTCGATAATCGTGTAAATCATGGCGTTCAGCATTGCCACATCAGTGTCTGGCTTGAACTGCATCGTACGCCAAGCATGCTTACTAATCTCAGTCTTACGCGGATCACACAACACAATCTTGGCGCCACGTTTAGCAGCGTTCTTAAACCAGGTAGCAGCCACTGGGTGGTTAGCTGTTGGATTTGATCCAATCAAGAAAATCAAGCTAGAGTGCTCAACGTCATTCACCTGGTTACTTACCGCACCAGATCCCACGCCCTCTAACAAGGCCGCTACGGATGAGGCATGGCAGAGACGGGTGCAGTGATCAACGTTATTGCTACCAAATCCAGTACGGACTAATTTCTGGAATAAATAGGCTTCTTCGTTGCTGCCTTTTGCAGATCCAAAACCAGCTAGCACTTTATTGCCATACTGATCTTTGAGGGCCTTTAATTTGCCACCAGCAAAATCGAGCGCCTCTTCCCAAGTCGCTTCACGGAAAATGTCAGACCAATCTTGCTTCCCTTCGAGCATTGACTCATCTTTAGGGACGCCAGGCTTACGAATTAGCGGCTTAGTTAAGCGCTGTGGATTATGGATATAGTCCATACCAAAGCGCCCTTTTACACACAGACGATTGTGATTGGCTGGGCCATCACGACCTTCTACGCTAACAATCTTTTCATCTTTAACGTTGTAAGTAATTTGGCAACCGACACCGCAGAATGGGCAAACAGAATCGACCTTACGATCCACTGTTTGTGAGCCAATTAATCCTTTAGGCATTAATGCTCCGGTTGGGCATGCCTGCACACACTCGCCACAAGCAACACAAGTACTCTCGCCCATAGGATCATTTAGATCGAACACGATCTCGCTATGAGCGCCACGCATCGCATAACCGATCACATCATTGACCTGCTCTTCACGGCAAGCACGTACACAACGATTACATTGAATACAGGCATCTAAATTTACAGCCATTGCTGGATGAGAAATGTCATTGGCAACCTTCTCACGACGCAAAGCTTTAAGTTCTGGGCGCACTGTCACATCCATGCGGGCAGCCCAAGTGCTCAGCTCACCATGTTGATTGTTTTGCTCCTCCTCTTTGCTATCCCCCACCCACTTAAAGCCTTCATCTGGCATATCAGAGAGCAACATCTCGAGAACAAGCTTTTGGCTCTTTACAGCGCGTTCGCTATTGGCCTTCACTTCCATGCCTGGCGTTGCGCTCCTACAGCAACTAGGTGCCAAGGTACGCTCGCCATTGATTTCGACTACGCAAGCACGACAGTTGCCATCAGGGCGGTAGCCGTCTTTAAAGCATAGATGTGGAATATCAATACCGTGGCGTTTTGCAGCCTTCAGAATTGTTTCACCTTCATAGGAAACAATGGTCTTGCCGTCTAATTTGAACTCAACGGTTTGCAATTCGAGTTCTTTTGGATTGGTTGGTGCGTTCATATAGTCTCGTTCTTCCCTGATCTCTGATTAAGCAACTTCTTGCGGGAAATATTTATGAATACAACGAATAGGATTTGGTGCGGCTTGGCCTAGACCACAGATCGAAGCATCCACCATTACGGTAGCTAAGTCTTCAAGTGTTTCCTGATCCCAAGATTTGGCTTGCATCAACTTAGCAGCTTTTCCTGTACCAACACGGCACGGCGTACATTGACCGCAGCTCTCATGCTCAAAGAAATGCATCACATTCAAAGCCATATCGCGAGCTTTGTCTTTATCACTAAATACCATGACAGCCGCAGAACCAATAAAGCATCCATAAGGTTGCAAGGTATCAAAATCTAGCGGTATGTCATTCATGGTTGCAGGCAAAATACCGCCCGATGCTCCACCAGGTAAGTAGCCATAGAAGTGATGACCCTCTTGCATGCCGCCACAATATTCATCAATCAATTCTTGAATGGTGATACCAGCGGGAGCCAACTTCACACCAGGCTTTTTCACGCGACCGCTCACGCTGAAGCTGCGCAAGCCTTTGCGGTCATGGCGTCCATAAGAGCTAAACCACTCTGGTCCACGAGAAATAATGTCACGTACCCAATAGAGGGTTTCAAAGTTGTGCTCGAGAGTTGGTCTACCAAATAAACCCACTTGAGCAATATAAGGAGGACGCATCCGAGGCTCACCACGTTTGCCCTCAATACTTTCGATCATGGCGGATTCTTCGCCGCAGATATATGCACCTGCACCACGACGCAATTCAATATTCGGAATGGGGAATGGTGGATTTGCTTGGAGCTTCGCCAATTCTTTTTCAAGAAGCTCACGGCAACCATGATATTCATCGCGCAAATAAATATAGCAAGCATCAATGCCCACAACATTAGCTGCAATTAATAAACCCTCTAAAAAACGATGTGGATCGCGCTCAAGATAAGTACGGTCTTTGAATGTACCTGGCTCACCTTCGTCAATATTGACTGCCATCAGCTTAGGAGCTACTTGATCTTTAACAATACGCCACTTACGACCTGCTGGGAAACCTGCACCACCCAAGCCACGCAGGCCAGAGCTTTCCATTGCTTTGATGATGCTTTCAGCATCACGCTTTCCATCAATAATTTCTTTTGCCAGACTATAGCCACCTTTAGCGCGATAGGCTTCGTAACCGACATAGTCAGGCGAAACCGCTTGATTCTCGCCCTGCTGAGATACGCCCTGCTCCGCCAATAATCCTGGCTCAAAGGCTCCATCATCTTTTGCTAAAGGTTGAGTGGTTAATTTATTGCTTACAGCAGCTTTGACTTTATCCGTTGTCGCAAAGAGCACTGGAAACTGATGAACCACCGCTACAGGAGCTTGCTCGCAACGACCTACGCAAGGAGCAGCAATCACTTTGACATTTGGGTTCCCTAAGATTGCAGGTAATTTAGTGAGCAGATTTTGTGCGCCCGCTAACTCGCAGGCAATGCCATCACATACGCGGACGGTGATATCAGCAACTGGATCATTGCCACGTACAACTTCAAAGTGGTGATAGAAAGTAGCTACTTCATATACCTCAGCCATGGGCAAATTCATTTCTTTTGCCAATGCCACTAAGTGACGATCATGCAATGCACGATATTCATCATTTAACTTATGCAGGTTTTCAATTAACAAATCACGACGATGTGGTGCATTACCAATCAGTTGTCGCACTTCGGCAACTGATGCGTCATCCGCCTGACGACCTTTAAGCTTGCTCTTACGGCGAATGGTCTCCCTTAAATCATCTGCAGTAGCAACCGCAACCGCTTTGACTTCTCCGGAAGGCTTTGGGTGATTCATAGTCTCTAGTCTCTAATTTTTATTCGTTTTTGTTGCATGCGGATACGCTGCGCCAATGGCGCAAACGCAAAATAACAGTTAATTTTGGGTTATTTCCCAGTACATGTCCTTGACGGCGCTCAAGGACTTAAATTAAGGGTTAACCCTTATATTAAAGCAGGGATGGAGAGGGCTTGTCACCAGGCGGAAGGGAATAATCCAACTTACGCTCATAAAGCCTTGCCTTATAGCAATCCTGGTAACCTTTACTGCCAATTTCCCAGCCAATCGAGGTGCAGTCATCTTGGGCAGCTTGCTCAATAGAGCCGCAGCCGACCAGAGATCCCGCAGCAAGGATGATGGAGATCAGGGAGAGGCGCATTTTTGATGAATTCATGCCTCAAGTCTACTAGATTCTGAGCCCAACATCGATGGAATGGAATACCACCTTATTGCCGCATTTGAGGGAAAGCCTCTACTTGTATTTAAGGGTCAATATCAGCAACAATGAATTTCCTGAAAAACTATATAAATTGAATGGAGACCATGATGAGATCTACTAGACCATCTTTCAAATTCCTAAGCGCACTACTCTTTTGCATTCAAGCGGCCCTCTTCAGTGGTTCTGCTGCCGCTCAAAATCAAGATGGTTTTGTAGATCTCATTGATGGCGTCAGTTTGTCTGGCTGGAACATTATTGGCAATGCCAGCTGGGTGATTGGCAATGGGATAGTTGAGGGCAATAAACCCAATGGTTTTTTGGTTAGCACCAAGTCTTACAAGAACTTTGTAATCAAGGCAGAGTTCTGGGCAGAGTCTGACACCAATAGCGGCATCTTTATACGCTGCCAAGACCCTAATAAAGTTAGCGCAAGTAATGCCTATGAAGTCAACATTTGGGATACACGTCCTGAGCAAGCTTATGCCACTGGTGCAATTGTCGATGTCGCCAAAGTTGACCCGGTTCCTAAAGCGGGTGGGCGCTGGAACACCATGGAGATCATAGCCAATGGTTCACACTTTAAGGTCACGCTCAATGGCGTAGTCACTGTTGCTGATGGGCAAGACAGTAAATTTGCT
>Ga0364915_10040_pt2 | contig 51019 bp, 45 predicted proteins | sample ExccelJu500001D4_3_FD_206958 | JGI IMG/M metagenome (GOLD analysis project Ga0364915, IMG submission 206958) | Enriched cells from Trout Bog Lake Hypolimnion, Wisconsin, USA - BchlTB.June25.5000.01.D4 | ecosystem: Environmental > Aquatic > Freshwater > Lake > Hypolimnion/Profundal zone | place... | reverse complement strand
TAGGCATTCCCTCAGCAGAAGAGCCGCACCACACTTTTGTGGAGAACGCTTTAGCCAAAGCACGACACGCGAGCGCGGCGAGTGGACTGCCCGCTTTAGCGGATGACTCTGGCATCTGTGTGCACGCATTAAACGGCGAGCCCGGTGTTTATTCTGCACGCTATGCGGGTTCAGCCTGTAATGACTTAGCTAATAATCAAAAGCTTATTGCCAGTTTGAGAGAGCACAGTAATCGTGGCGCGCACTATGCATGCGCCCTCGTGATGGTGCAAAGTGCCGGCGACCCAGAACCGCTCATCGTTCAAACCCGCTGGTATGGGCAATTCATTGATGAGGCTACAGGTAGCCATGGCTTTGGTTACGATCCCCACTTCTTTTTACCGAAACTTGGGAAGACGGCAGCTGAGCTAGAGCCCGCAGAGAAAAATAGCCTCAGTCATCGTGGCCAGGCTTTACGTGAACTCATTGCGCAGTTACAAAAACGTGCTTAATTCCACTCAAACTTTAACGAGTCATCCTCAGCTGACGGCTTTGCCACCGCTCGCCCTATACATTCACTTTCCCTGGTGCGAAAAAAAATGTCCTTACTGCGACTTCAATTCACATCAGGTAAAAGATCCCAATACAAAGGGGCCAGGATTTGATGAGCCTCGCTATGTCAAAGCACTGATTACTGATCTCGAAACAGAATTGCCTCGCATTTGGGGGCGACAAGTCCATAGTATTTTTATAGGTGGCGGCACGCCCAGTCTACTTTCCCCCCAAGGCATGGATGATCTTCTCTCCGCCATTCGGGCCCGCATTAATTTAGAGCCTGATTGTGAAATTACTATGGAAGCTAATCCTGGATCGGTGGAAGCGGAAAAATTTGCCGCCTTCGCCAAGTCCGGCATTAACCGCGTATCCCTAGGAATTCAAAGTTTTCAGGATGCACAGCTAAAAGCCTTGGGTCGTATTCATAGTGGCGCGGAGGCAAAGCAAGCCATAGCCATTGCAATGGAGCACTTTCAATCAGTCAATCTAGATTTGATGTATGGATTACCCAATCAAAGCCTAGAAGCAGCTAAAGCAGATATGCAAACCGCGCTCTCCTTTAATACACCGCACCTATCGCTGTATAACCTCACCCTTGAACCCAATACCTACTTTGCTAGCTTTCCACCAAAGCTCCCTAGCGAAGATGATATTGACGCTATTTTTGAACAGAACTTGGCCTTGTTAGAGGCAACTGGCTACCAGCGCTATGAAGTTTCCGCTTATGCCAAAAAAGATCAGGAATGCAAACATAACCTGAACTACTGGCGTTTCGGTGATTACATCGGAATTGGTGCAGGTGCCCATGGCAAGATTTCCTTTCCGGACAAAATTACCCGTCAAGTGCGTGAACGTCATCCAGAAACCTATATGCAAGCTATCGAAACACAGGGCAATGCCTTAATCGAAGCTCGGGACATTTCAGCCAAAGATCTGCCTTTTGAATTTATGCTTAATACCCTGCGGTTAACAGCCGGTGTAGATACCAATACCTTTGGCGAGCGCACTGGACTCCCGCTTAGTGTTATTGCCAAAAATTTAGATGAGGCCAGTAAAAAAGGGTTACTTGATATTAACCCCAGAAAACTGAAAGCAACTGAGCAAGGATTGCGTTACCTCAACAATTTGCAAGAAATATTTTTATAAAGCACCCAGCATCAAGCGGTGCCGTTAAAGCGCTACTTATTTACCAGACCATTTGGGTGGCGTGCCATTTAAAAATGAAGATACCCCATTTTTAAAGTCAGTACTACCATAGCATTGCGCAATTAAATCGCTGCAGTCGGGTAAATTGTTTTTGATGAGACGCGCGACAGTGATCTTGGAAGATTTTTGTGTCAGTGGTGCAAGTTGGCTTAAATGCTGTGCCAAAAGTAGCGCCTCCTTCTCAAGATCCTCAGCATCGTAAGTTGCCAGCAGGTATCCTTGCCGCAATAATTCTGGTGCATAAACCAATTCAGCCAATAGCAACATGCGCTTGACAATACCAACCCCCAGATGAGCTACAAGTAAGGCCACATTTCCCACAGAGAGACAATTGCCCAGAGTTTTTGCAATCGGCACTCCAAAGCGCGCCTCTGTTGTGGCAATACGAAAATCACAGCAACTGGCAATGGCCAATCCCCCGCCAATGGCCATACCGTCAATCACCGCAATTGTTGGCATCGGCAGTTCGGCCAAAGGACTTAAATAGTCATCAATCCCCTGCTCGTATGTGATGCCATCGCCCCCATTTTGAAAATGCGCAAATTGGGCGATGTCACTGCCCGACACGAATGACTTACCACCCGCTCCACGAAGTATCACTACTCGGATACAGGGATTTTTCGCTAAATCTTGGCAAATCGTTTTGAGGCGCTGATACATGTCGACCGTCATCGCATTACGTGCCGCAACATGATCAAAGGTGATGAAAGCAAATTGATCCTGCAACTCGCAAATGACCCGAGCGATATTTTCTTTTGGGTCCCGGTCTACAGTAGTCATAAAGAAACCTTACTCAGCTTTAATATTTAAACTCTTGACTAGGCGCTGGTACTTGGCAATTTCACTAGCCAAGAACAAGCTGAATGCAGCTGGCGTTGTTGGACCTTCAGGTTGCAAGCCTTGCGCATCCAGTGTTTTCTTAATCTGAGGGTCAGCCATGGCAGCTTTTACTGCTTGATCGATCTTATTGACTATAGCCGGATCCATATTTTTAGGCCCCATTACGGAATACCAATTGGTTACCTCGAAACCCGTAATTCCAACTTCAGTAAAGGTGGGTACATTAGGGAGAATAGCTAAACGCTTTGGCGTAGAAATTGCTAGGGCCTTGAGGCTGCCTTCTTTTATCTGCTGCAAATTGGGTGGCAATGTATCAAAGTTCATCGTAATTTGCCCGCCTAGTAAATCAATGATGGCCTGACCACTCCCTTTATAAGGTACATGGTTCAGCGAGATGCCCGCAATTTTTGCAAACAAGGCACCTGCCAAATGCTGTGTGCTGCCAATACCAGATGATCCATAAGTCATTTGACCAGGGTTGGCCTTAGCCATGGCAATTAATTGGGACACTGAATTCACAGGCAAAGAGGCTTTCACGACTAAGACATTAGGCACATATCCTAAATAGGTAATCGGAGTGAAATCCGTTGCAGGATTGTAAGGAACACTAGTTAGAACAAATGGGGCAATGGCATTTGAGTTTGAGTGCCCTACCAATAATGTGTACCCGTCTGGATTTGCCTTAGCAACCTGATCTGCTCCAATCGTTCCAGCAGCGCCCGATTTATTATCAACAATCACGCTTTGACCCAGAATCTCGCCCATCTTAGGCGCCAGTGCTCTGGCCACAATATCGGTTCCCCCACCTGGAGCAAAGCCGACAATTAATCGAATGGGTTTAGTTGGAAAATTTTGCTGGGCAAATACAGAGGCCGGGACTACACCGCAAAGACTAGCCACGATTGCCACAAGACTTCGCAATACCCATTGATGGGAATGAATAAACATATCGTCTCCAGTATTGTTTTATATTGATAGTTATTAGTGGTTCATTCTATACATATAAGAACAATAGAGACAATGACGAAAACACCTACAAGTAAACCCCTGCCCTTGGCTGGCGTGCGAGTACTAGATGTCAGCCAAGTAATGGCTGGCCCCTATTGCTGCATGCTCCTCGCTGATTTGGGCGCAGATGTGATCAAAATTGAACCCCCAGGAACAGGCGACCAAACCCGTGGCGCAATGGGTTTTAAGATGAAGGGTTCAGACAGCATGGGCTTTCTGAATATGAATCGAAATAAGCGTAGCGTTACCCTCAACCTGAAAACCGCTGCTGGTAAAGCCATTTTCTTTAAGCTGGTTAAAACGGCTGATATTCTGGTGGAAAACTACCGTCCCGGCGTCATGAAAAAACTCGGCATTGACTATCCTTCTTTGCAAACCATGAATCCCGGCTTGGTTTATGCCAGCATCTCTGGTTTTGGACAAACAGGTCCTTGGGCGGATAGGCCAGGCTTTGATTTAATGGCTCAAGCCATGTCTGGCGTGATGAGTGTAACTGGATATCCTGATGGGCCTCCTGTAAAAGCAGGTGTACCAGTAGCGGATATTGGTTGTGCCCTTTTTGCTGTATACGGAATTTTGTCGGCTTATATTGGTAAAACGAAAACTGGTGAGGGTCAATTTATTGATGCCTCATTATTTGACTCTGCTTTAGCATTTTCGATCTGGGATACAGCGCAATACTGGGGTACGGGGATAGAGCCCTATAAATTGGGTACCGCCAATCACATGAGCGCACCGTACCAAGCGATGCAAGCTTCTGATGGTTATTTTGTCATGGGCGCTACGAATCAAAAACTATGGAAGTTACTCTGCGAAAAAATTGATCGCAATGAACTCTTTGAAGATGCGCGCTTTAAAACCAATCCCCTGCGCCTAGCTAATCGGCTTGAATTGGCGACCGAATTAGAAAAAACATTCGCAAGCAAGACCGCGGACCAGTGGATTGACCTTCTTCTATCCGGCGGCATTCCCGCGGGCCCAATCAACACCTACCCACAAGCGTTTAATAGTGAGCATGGAAAGCACCGCCAAATGCGTATTGAAATTGACCATCCTGTTGAGGGTAAGGTTCCCAATATTGGTTTTGCCGTCAAACTCATAGGCACCCCCCAGCAAGTCACAAAGCATCCGCCATTACTTGGGGAGCATACCGATGAGGTTCTTGCAGAGTTAGGCATTTCAGGTAATGAGCTTGCCACCCTTCGGGAAGGCGGAGCTTTTAATCCCTGAGAATTCATTCAAAAATAATACAAGTGAGTCCTACGTTAGCCAAAGAAAAATTTAAAAATTCTTTGGGCAAGTATTTTGACTTGACTGACGACCAATTCTTTCTGAACATCACCCATTAAAGCTTTTTCATTTTTAAGCTTTCGATCTGAAAGAATTTGAGAAATCTTTTCAATTAGGACGGGTGAGGATTGAAAAATGGGGGCTAGGTCATCTTTTGTGAGTTCCAATAAAATACATTTGGACTTAGCGCATACATTAGCCGATCTTGGCTCACCAGTTAATAGTGACATCTCACCAACACAATCGCCAGGCCATAAATTTGCAACAATTAAAGCGCTCCCATCCTTGTTCAGAATACTGACTTCAAGGTGCCCTTCGGAAATCAAATACATGCTTTGAGCTAGCTCACCCTGAGCAATAATTTGATCTCCAGCCTCAAAATAAATAATTTTAATAACCTTAGATAATTCCTCAATCTGTTTTTCACTAAGAACCTTGAGGATACTGAATCGATAGATATCTATCAGCCTTTGCTGAGCTTCAGATAAAGCAGCTTTTGGGTAATTAACCTCTATATCGGCATTCAAATTAATGGTAGCCGTATTTAATATATGCAGTAAGGGACCATAGACAAGACTGGTTGAAGCAAAGTGAGAGAGGCTTGGATCGCATTCATAACTGATGCCGTACCCAATCATGCCGCCTTCAAGTAGCTGAATCTGGCATGCATAACTTCTATAAAAACGATCATCCTTGGAGATTAAGTGCTTCATCGCAATATCCATCGCCTCTAACACTCGGCCGCTCTCATTTTGAGTGGTAATACTAAAGGTACAGCGGCGCTTAACTCCTCGTCTACTAGGTTGCTTGCTAATGTTGATGTACTTCCAATTTAAAAATTGACGCGTAGGAACCTGAATTAAATAGGAAAACTTATCCTCAATAGTGATCATGCGATGATCGATTTGAATAACTTTGTACACATCCTTTTCGCCTGAAACCTCAATATAGTCATTGATGCTTGCTAGATGATCGGTTTGGATTTGAATACTAGCCGTAACGTCAGCAATAAAATCTCGAAAAGCGTAAGCCGCACCCAATCCCAATGCACCTGCTGCAGCTAATATGTGGGATAGACTATGATCATAGAGCAGAATAAATCCCAATAATCCCACAATCGCGTATATCGAAATTGACATCGCCATCACCGTGATTGCCGGAACTTTAAATTGCTTTGTTTTCGAGTTAATCGATCCCACCAATAATCGCATTAACATGTCTACAGTAAGGCCAAAAAGGGCAAACTGAAGGACAGCAAACACCGTTGCGGAATTAATAACTAAGTTATTGGATAAATCAACCACGGTCCAACCCCAATAACTGCCAACCCTTTTCTCAACCCAGCAAGCAAAAAGAAGATTGGAGAGTAATAAGGCAGCCCATAAGGATTTTGACAAGAAAAATATTTTGTGATGCTTCATATGTTGTGTCAATTATTGTTTACTGTTAAATATTTGTGATGAATAAAATGGATTCTACCTGCGACCGTTTAAGAAATAAGTCTTAATTTGACCGAGCCCCTTGCACTCCATCAGCGACCTTTCCTCCAAATCAAATGTGGACTGCAAAAGAGCTTGGGTTGACGGTGCGATTTGAATTCTCCCCTCCAAGGATGTCGACTCCATCCTGCTGGCAGTGTTAACCGTATTGCCCCATAGATCATAGGAAAATTTAGTAAAGCCAATCACACCCGCCACAACTGGGCCTGAATTAATGCCAATGCGCATATTCAACGTCATACCATGGCTATCGTTAAATTCTTTTAAATCGACAAACATGCCCAAGGCCATATCGGCTACTATCTGAGCATGATCTGAACGGGGAATGGGCAGGCCTCCAACAGCCATGTAAGCATCTCCGATTGTTTTAATTTTTTCTAAGCCTAAATATTCAGCACGCTGATCAAACTTAGTAAATAGCGCATTTAATAATGCTACCAGCTCTCCAGCAGTTTTTTCTGAGGACATTTTAGTAAAGCCCACTAAATCGCTAAACATCACAGTAGACTCAGGATAGTTACCCGCAATATTTTTCTCACCCCTTTTTAATCGCTCTGCAATAGGCTTTGGAAGAATGTTAAGCATTAATTTCTCAGTCTTGAGCTGCTCAATACTGAGTAATTCCTTTTCCCTTTGGAGCTCATCAATACGCCCTCTATCAATATCGCGTAAGCGTTTCTTTTCTAGTGAGGAATAAACTCGAGCTCTTAGTAAAATAGGATTAAATGGTTTGGGCAGGTAATCTTCGGCGCCAACCTGTATACATTCCACCGTTTTAGCAAATTGATCTCCACCAGAAATAATAATCACTGGTAAATAAGAAAGCGCAGGATCGGATTTAATTAATTTCAAAACATCCAAGCCGTCTAGCTCGGGCATCTCCATATCCAACAGCATTAAATCAAAAGATTCGGCGCGAACCAGGTCAATTGCTTCGACACCATTAGTAGCCTCATGAATATTCGTGATGCCCGCTAAATTGAGTTCGCGAATCAATAATTTTCGCAACGTTCTGCTATCGTCTACGACCAAGACTCGCATTGCCATCATTTGCTCTAATAAATTAGGCGGCAATAAATTGGGTATGTCGTTATGGTTCATAGGGGCTTCTTTTTAAAAAAACTAAACTTCCCTACACGATGCGGCGTGAATGTAACGTCCCCAATAAGTGACTCAGATGCTCCGAGCATTAAAAAACTTTCCTCATCAAGTAATTTCGAGTAAATCTTCGTAAGAACTGATTTTTTGGTTTCTGGTGAAAAGTAAATCAAGACATTGCGAATTAATATCAAGTCAAATGATTGAATCTCATTTAAATTTTCAATCAGGTTGACATTAAAAAAATGAATCATTTTCTTCAAGCAGGGATCGGCTACATAAAATCCATCTCGATCAACCTTAAAATATTTCTGCTTTAATTCTGGGGAGAGTCCTCTTTGAATTTCGACCGCATTAAATACTCCAGCCCTTGCTTTGGTGATTGCACTATTGCATACATCACTTGCATAAATTTTTGTATCCCAAGCGCTTAATTCAGGAAAGTGTTCTTTTAATAAAATCGCCAGGCTATATGCCTCTTGGCCAGTTGAAACTGATGTGCACCAAATATGCAGTTTTTTGTTATTTTTATTTTTATTAATGAGGCTTGGAATAGCGATCTCTATAAGGCCTCTAAAAAAATGCTCGTCTCTGAAAAACATAGTTTCATTAGTGAGAAGAGCCTCGAAGGATTGCCAATGCAATGAGCCAACAGGGGAGGAATTGAGATGCTGAATCAGAGCTGCATAATTTTCATATCCACTTACTTTTGCAATTGGTGATAACCGAGAATCCAGCAGATATTCCTTGCTATCGTCTAAAGCAAGACCTACATTTTCACGAACCGTCTTGGTGAAATCCAAAAAAGCTTGCTTACCAATCGGTATGAGGCCCGAGGTTATTGGCAAGTTAACCTCTCAATCTCTTTTGACATCATATCAAGCGGCAATATCGCTTGGGCTAAATTCGCTTTTACAACTGCTCCAGGCATTCCCCATACAACACTACTACCCTCATCTTGGGCAATGATTCTTCCGTGATTTTTTTGGATTTCATATGACCCTTTAAGACCATCAATTCCCATGCCCGTTAAGATCACCGCCAACAAGCCCGAACCATAAACCTGAGCGGCACTTCTAAAGAGGGGGTCTACGGAGGGTTTACATGAGTTCTCATGAGGGCCATCGTTTAAATGAATTACCACCCCAGCACTTTCTCTAGAAAGCGTCATATGCATACCACCAGGGGCTAAATAGACCATTCCTGGTTTTGGTAGCTGACCATCGTAGGGCTCCTCGACCAGCATGCACCCAATCTCGGTTAAGCGTTTGGCCAAAAATTCTGTAAATTTAGGCGGCATATGTTGGACTATAAAAATAGGTACTGTAAGCGGTTTTTTCCACTCGCCAAAAAGTTGCATTAAAGCGGCGGGACCGCCCGTTGAAACACCAATACAAAGAGCTCCAAATTTATCTTGATTAAGTGATGCGGAATTAACTACTCTTTGAGTCTCAACCCTAGAATGGGCCTTATTTGCCGATAAGGAACCTATTTTACGAGCATGTAAATTTCGAATTTTCGGAACCAGCAGCTCTTCAACTGCCTTCATCGCCGCGTTTAAATCGCCCATGTTTACGGGCTTTGGCAGATAGTCACTAGCCCCGCCAGTAAGCGCATCAATGGTAATGGCAGCTCCTTTTTGAGTTAGTGAGCTGAAGATGATGATTGGGATCTGTGCATTAAATTTGCGAATTATTTTTAGCGCTTCAATACCATCCATTACAGGCATTTCAACGTCTAGCAACACTAAGTCTGGGGGAGTTTTTCTTATAAACTCTACACCTAATAGTCCATTCCCAACGCTACCAACCACCTCCATATCACCCTGATTTAACAGTACATTTGAAATTATCTTTCGTACTACAGCTGAATCGTCAACAATTAAGATTTTAATCTTGCTCTTTTCTGGAATAGTTTCTGACATACTTTATGGTGAGATAAATAAAGGATCGACAGGGGTAGAAATTTCTACCTTGCCTGTCAGATATTGGATCAATAAATTTGGATCAATAACAACCAGCAAAGAGTCGGCCAATTTATGTGCCCCTATTACTGCATTGCGAATATGCAAAGGAAAGTTGTTGGGCGGCCTCTCAAATGTATCGGCACCGAGTGAAAGAATATCGCCAACCCCATCCACCAACAGGGAAATCGGCGATGAATCTACATCAACGATGATGCTTACCGCTTCACTTAACTTTCGACTGCCCTCAAGGCCCAAAAGGCTGCTCATATCAAAAGCAACAATCAACTGACCGCGTAAATTTAAAATTCCTTTAATTGCTGCAGGAGCTCCCGGAACGGAAGTGTAATCAGTATTACGATTCATTTCCAAAACCCTTTCCGCGGGGATGCAGAATTGATTTTTTCCGATAAAAAAAGTGAGATAACTGATATTCATTAATCCAAAACCCCTTGAATATCAATTACACGGGGGTAGCTAGTCGAGGAGTCGTGAGCATTATGCATAGCTATCACCTCTTCTAAGTCTAGGATATTAATGACATCATTTTTGTAGATAATACAACCTTGAATACCACGTTGTGGGGATGAGAGTTCGTGCATCTTTTTGGGAACTTGAATAATGTCATGAACCTGCTTAACTATCAACGCATAAGTCTTATGATTTAAATTGCAAGTCAATGCGGGGAAGACCGTTTGCTCAGAGTGACTGGACGAGTTACAACCGCTGACATAGTCCTGAAGCCTTACTGCATGCATAAAAAGATCCTTGTAATAAATGGCCTCTTTATCACCGTTTTCCTGAAATTGAGTGGCGTTCAACATCAAAATATGCTCTATGCACTCTAAAGGTAAGGCAATTCGCGATAAACCATTAAGCTCAAAAAGAAGCATGGATACCTCTTCCTCTAAAGTTTCCATCGGAATTGCGACGGGGTGAATGGGATTTGCCCGAATCCTTCCCGCTAAACCAGATTCAACTGCGATCCCATCTACATCGAGAATGAGCGATATGCGGCCAGAACCAAGGATGGTTGCTCCCGCATATTTAGGTAGGTTATTGAGTAAAGGACCTAATGGCTTAACTACTACATCCTGAATATTGAGAATGGCATCAACAATAATTCCGAATTTAACCTCATCTGACTGCACAACCACCATATTGATTGAGGCACTCTTACTATCGCTTAATTGATCTAACTTCAATTCATTATTCAAATATAAAACCGGAATTAAATTTTCACGCAGACGATAAACAGGGGTGCCATAAAAATCTTCAAATGGAGTTTCATTATTTTTTTTAATAAGCCGAGCTAATTCCAAAATTCGATTTTCAGGTATTGCAAAAGTCTGCTCTTCTAAACCGACTAATAAGGCTGGGATTATCGCCAATGTCAAAGGAATCTTTAACCTAATAGTCGTCCCTATATTAGATTCACTAGTGAGCTCGATAGATCCGCCAATGCTGATAATTTTATTTTTTACGACATCCATTCCAACACCCCTACCGGATAGACTGGAAATATGATCTTTAGTAGAGAATCCTGGCAAAAAAATGAGCTCTATAAGAGCGTCATTTGTAAGCCCCTCGGCCTCCACAGAATCGACTAGCCGCCTTTCGATTGCACGACTACGAACTCGCTCATAGTTAATCCCAGCGCCATCATCGACAATCTCAATGACGACCATCCCATTTTGATGAAACGCACTTAGCTGAATACTACCGACCTCACTCTTGCCTTTTGACTTTCGCTCTTCTGGAGTTTCAATACTATGATCAATGCTGTTACGTAGTATATGAATCAAGGGATCACGAATAGCATCTAAAAGCGCCCTATCTAACTCCGTCTCGGACCCTAGTTGAATCAAGTTGATTTGCTTATTGCATTCCCGAGATAAATCACGTACTAGTCGAGAGAATTTTGACCAGACATAAGAGATTGGCTGCATTCGCATCTTCATCATCCGCTCCTGTAACTCAAGCGTCAGCAGGTCGATGCTTCTCACCGTTTGGGAGAAATTCAAATCTTTTGAAACATTGGCAAATGGCAATAAACGATTCCGGGCTAAGACCATTTCACTTGTGAGATTCATCAAACGATCAAGGGCATCTAAATTCACCTTCACGGGCGTACTTATGTCATATGATTTATCAGATACCGCAGTGCTAGGCTCAAAAGGAATCGCGCTATCAATCGACGCTTCATTCTCCGTCAACGGTACAACGGAGTCTATTTTTTGTGAAATTTGCCCATCAGACACCGCCTGAATTTTTGCCAAGAATTGTAGTTGCCCAATTAATACCTGATCATTACCCGTTGGTTCAGAGTGGCTTTTTTCAATTCCCTCAATAATTATCCTCAGAACATCAACGGTTTCGAGTAATCGGTCAACCTTTTCGGGGTCTAAACTGATTTGCCCATCTCTTATCATCCCCAGTAGAGACTCGCCAGCATGGGATATTTTTTCCAGTCTCTTAAACGCAAAAAAACCACTACTTCCCTTTAGGGTGTGCAAAGCGCGAAAGATGTTTCCAATTAATTTTTTATCATCTGGTAACTTCTCTAAACGAATAAACTCGGCATCCAGAAGATCGAGTATTTCCCGTGCCTCCAGAATAAATTCCGATAGAATTTCGTCATTATTTTGCATAATGGACAATATTAATACACAACGCCTTAGACAAGGGCGATAGAATTAGGCTTTAAGCTACTTTGAGGCCAGTTCCTCAAAAAGGCAGACTTTCTGTAGTGGCCACTTTTAACCTGAAATGATGAACTAAATGCTGACATCGATACTCAATAAAATTGAAAAAAAGACAGTTAAAACTAAATTATTTATCGGTTTTTCTATTATTTCTTGTTTTACCCTAATGATTGGCGCCTTATCCATTTATGCCTATCAAATCCTGGGAAGCGATACACACTGGCTTTATTACCAAAGCACGCTAGGGGTCAGCAGCGCTCAAACCTTGCGGGCTGATCTAAACTCCCTTGAATCAGATGTTAGTAGATTGCTTTTGAGTACTGGTACTGCAAAAACTGAAGGTTCCTACGCAGATAAAGTACTTCTTCATATAGATCAAACTAAAATCAACATGAAGAGCGATTTAGTTGAACTAGAAAAAACAGTAAACAGGCCTATAGTCCGTGCTTCATTTAATGAAATTAATGACAATATTACTCAGTATTTCAAATTGATCGATCAAGTAATAGCATTGAATAAAGTTTCTAATGCCCAAGCAATGAGGTTAATGCTGGATCCCAATTTCGAAGCCGAGCAGGGAAAAATTCATGCGCCCCTAGATAAACTTATTGAACTGAAATTGGCTAGTGCCAAAGCTAAATACGATGAATCCATCCAAACTAAGCTAGAAGTAACCTATCTGACTATCTTAGCCATTTTTCTAAGCTTTGGATTGAGTATTTTAATTGCGCTGATGGTAAGAAAGACCATCATTAATCCATTAACCATTTCTAAGAATTCCATTAACGATTTAGCGGAATCAAAGCTCAATAAAACTATTACCAATCTGGATCATGATGGAGTTGTTGGTCAGATCACTAGATCCGTTGTAGTCCTACAAACAAACCTGCGCAATGCCATTAGAGACATTAGTGACAATGCTTTGGTGATTAGCAGCTCATCCGAAGAACTAGCGGCTGTAAGCGCTCAGCTTAGCAGTAGCGCTGAGGAGACCTCCATTCAAGCAAATGAGGTTGCGAAATCGTCAGATTTAGTCAGCCAGAACACACAAATAGTGGCGGCCTCAACTGAAGAATTTGGCGCTAGCATTCGAGAGATCTCAATAAATGCTACTGAAGCCTCAAAAGTGGCACACCAAGCCGTTCAAATTGCAGATAAAACCAATCAGCAAATGGAAAAATTAAGAAATAGCAGCATTGAGGTTGGTCAAATCCTAAATGTTATTTCAGGCATTGCCGAGCAAACAAACTTATTAGCACTAAATGCCACGATTGAGGCAGCTCGCGCTGGGGAGCTCGGCAAGGGGTTTGCTGTCGTTGCCAATGAAGTAAAAGATTTAGCACGCTCAACTGCAGGCGCCACGAATGAAATTGGTAAATCTATTGCCGTTATACAGACTGATGCTAATAGTGCCATTCAATCTATTCTAGAAATTACTCAAATTATCAAACGTATTAGCGATATTTCTAACATCATTGCTGCTGCTGTTGAGGAGCAGGCCGTCACCGTTGGAGAAATTTCACGAAGCATCTCCGGCTCTGCCATTGAATCCGCAGCGATAACTGATACCGTTCAATCGGTAGCTCTAGCCTCTAAAAATGTAACTGAGGGGTCCTCTGAGATTCAAAAGTCTTCAGCTGAATTAGCCAAGGTGTCGGCAAGACTAAAAGATCTAGTCTCGAAATTTGAGATCTTCTAGTTTATTTATGGAGGAGAGTCTCATTTTTTCAGCACCCACCGCAATGGCATAAGGACTAATAAATCGGATCTTACGCAAAAAGGTTAGGCGTCCTTCAATGCCATCCACAGCATTTGCACCATCCGGATTGTTAACCCTCCACTCTTTTGCCAATCGAGTGGCGAGAATCTGCCCTTTAATGGGCAGAGAGCTGGCAAAGAGATCAGCCTCAACCAGCAGCATTGCCAAGCAATTCTCGTGACTAACATCATCACCAGATACTTTAGTTAAGAGCTGGGCATAGACTGCGGGGTCGGTTGCCATGACCCATGGATACAACCGATCCATTACAAGATTTTTTAAATCACAATCCATATTTTTTTGCGATAGAAATTGCCCTAAGACAGTAAGGCTATTTTTTTCAATTTCATAGGGAATGCGATTTATCAGGCCAGGATGGTGAAAATCGTGAGCGATGGCCGCAAGCAATAGCAACCATTTTTCCTGCGGTGATGTCACCCATAAATTTGATGCTGGCTGCTCAAAAAGTTTGCCACTCTCCTGCATCAACAAATAAGAGATCATCAAACACACATCCTTGAAGTGCCGGCGAGAATGATAGGCAGGCTCTATTTTTTGTGTAGCTATGCGATCAATTTCTTGAGCTAAGTCTATACATAAAACTTTATATGGGCAGTCAGGATAATCTACGCATTGCCAAAATGGGGATGATAATAAATTCTCCATAAAAGAAGTGAAGCTACCATTCAAGACATCGATTACTTCCAGGGTCCGCTCAAGTGCATCTTCAGGGTGAAATAACGGCATACAACCTAATAGCTCAAAGATGGCAGATCTAATAGGCTGCGACACCGGCTCTGTATTTGACAAATTTTTTAGCACTTAAATTATCCAAATGAAATGAAGATTAATTGCTATATATCTCTGTGCCACCTTTAATCGTTTTGAGAACCTGAATATTTTTTATTTCATTAAATTCTACTTTTAAGGGATTTTGATTAAGCCCCACCAAATCAGCAAGCATTCCGGGGGCTATCAAGCCTTTGTTTAACTCTTCTCTATATTGATACGCAGCATTAGTAGTGAAAGCCTTGAGAGCTAAATAGGGGTCAATTCTCTGCTCTGGCCCCAACACTTCCCCGGATAGAGTCTTTCTATTCGCGAAGATCGCCAAAGCATTATTAAATCATTCAATAGGTTGGCGGACAAAACCGCGCCTTATTGATATAAGTAATTGATTTATAAGGATATTTATGGCGGAAGAGGTGTCTGCCAACGCCATGATTCAGTTGGATTCACTAAGTAACATTAGATTGCTTTAAGAGCCAATAGATATATACACCTTAGCCAGTTTAGTTACACAAAGATACCTCCTAATACATCATACAATCACTAAGTAAATGGTATACTGAATGGTATACATAAGAAGTTAATTCAATGGGGGTGGACTTTGGGCAAAGGCAATCATTTATCCGGAAAGCTCTCAGCAGTAAGCCTGAAGAAGTTGAAAGACGGATGGCATGCGGATGGGGGTAATCTCTATCTATTTGTACGCGGTACAAGTCGTGCATGGGTATTTAGATACACCTCGCCAATCACCAAAAAACGTACGCCAATGGGAATGGGCTCGCTTGAAAATTTGGGGCTATCAGAAGCAAGACAAAGAGCTGCAATCCTAAGAGGCCAAGTCAAAGATCCCCTGAATCCAATTGACCCAATAGATGCTAGAGATAAAGTCAGGGATCAGCTTAAAGCAACAGCAAAGAAGCGCACTACTTTCAAACAAGCAGCGGAGCTATGCATCAAAGTAAAGAGTAAAGACTGGAAGAATCCCAAGCATGAGGCGCAGTGGCCTAGTACGCTAGAGAAGTGGGTCTATCCCCATATAGGCCCCCTGGCAGTGGATTTAGTAGATACGCAGCACATCGTGAAACTTCTACAGCAAGATGTTAAGAATAAGCAAGATGTCGTGGAGGGTTCATTCTGGGATGTAAGGCGGCCGACAGCAGAGCGCGTAATGGGTCGGATCGAGTCAGTCCTTGACTATGCAAAAGCTGCAAAATTACGCACTGGGGAGAACCCCGCAACTTGGGGCGGTCTTTTAGAAAATCTACTGGCTAAAAAATCAAATAGGGAAGAGAAACACCACCCTGCACTGCCCTATAAACTAATCGGTGATTTTATGCCCAAGCTAAAGGCCAAAAAAGGCATGAGTGCGCTAGCCCTACAATTCTCAATAATGACAGTAGTTAGGCATGGGTCAGTTAGGGCGGCCACGTGGGATCAGATCGATTTTGAAGAATTGGTCTGGACTATTCCTGCTAAAAATACTAAAACAGGAGAAGAGCATACAGTTCCCCTAACCCCACAGATGGTGACTCTTTTGGATGCAACTCCGACTATTGAGGGATGCGACTATATATTTCCAAACGCTAGCAAAAGCCCCCTAAGTGATATGGCATTGTCAGAAATAATGCGGGGAATGTTTGCTATGGGTGAGATAGCAGCAAAAGCAGTGCCGCATGGATTTAGAAGTACGTTTAGCGTATGGGCAGCAGAACAGACTAGCTACCCAGATGAAATTAGAACAGCATGTCGCATGCACACAGTTAACGATAAAACAAAAGATGCATACGAGAGAACAACATTCTTCGACAAACGTCGCGAACTGATGACTCAATGGTGTAACTACCTCGATCAGCCAAGCATTAAGAATATCGGTAAAGCTAAAAGTAATGTACTGCCAATCAAAGGCGTGGCGTAATGACTGCTGATAGCTCAAAGGTCTGAGCACATGGCAAAAAGAGGTAGGCCCCCAAATAATGGCTTTGCACTTCTGGACCAAATCCCAGAAAAAGATCTACCTCAATACGTTCCCAGACGTAGACAGGCTGGGTCAGGCAGCTCAGAAATTAATCAAGAGCTAATCAATAGCATTAAAGAGCTAATTAAAGACTACAGAAAGAATCTAGGGCAAGGGAAATTCATTTCAGATGAGTTAATTCTGCTGTACTCCGAAATTGGAGGCGAGCATTTAACGCCTGAGGACAATGCGTTCATAAAAAAGCTCTATGAAGCCGCAGTAGCTAAAGGCAAGATGCACCAAACAAGGGGCACTACTGGTATTAAAGAGAAAGCACGAGATAGAGCTAAGGCAGTGTGGGGTAAGCAAGAAAATAAATACCTAGTAAGTAGGGTCAAAGCAGGAGTACTGCCACTAAATAGAGCGATAACAATAATTTTTTCAGATTGGGGGGCACGCGGTGATGGTGAAGTGAAACCTCCAAGCCCTAAGACCCTAAGTAACTTGTACTACACCATCTACCCTAAGAAATAAATATGTAAAAAAGTTTGTAAAGTCGCATGCGTAAATAATTCATGATTGATAAATTAGACCCATATTAACAAGGGGGTCACAGTGGATCAACAAGCGGCGGTACAAACAACCAAACAACAAGCTAAACAACTAGAAGCGGTACTTAGCAAAGCTGGAGTAGTGAAATCTACTGAGAATGGGGTCAAGCAATACAGCTTCTCTCAAGATGGCATTGAATTACTATACAAAGAACTCACGCCAGTCAAATCTACGCCAACACGCATTATTAGAGTGCCTGAAGTATGCAATCGCATTGGCACCAGCAGAACTCATTTACACAGGCTCATCAACGCTGGAAAATTTCCGTCACCAGTCAAGCTATCTGAAAAGCTAATTGGTTTTTATGAGCATGAAGTAGAGGAATATTTAAAGGCCCTTAGTATTAAGGGTAGTAAGTAATGATCCCTGCCCTCTTTAATCCCGACTCAGAGCAGATAGTTATTAGCGCTCTTGCAATGCTCGTCTCAGGTGTTATTGAGTCTCAGGTGGCCGCACATATATCTAGAGTGCCTGAAGACATCTTGCATAAGGCTATGGGAATGCCTGATGTTCAGGCTGCGGTTGAAGTTGAGATTACAAGACTTCGGTTATCAGGTGAACTAGCTACTTTAAAAGCCGCAAGCCTAACTGAAGCAATGCTAAGCAAGCTATTAGATACACCAGCAGATGAGATCTCAACTGGATTAGCCATAAAACTAGCTGAGATGGGACTCAAATTTAAAGAAAAACCCCTTATAGAAATAGAAGCTGGAGCAGGATTTTCAGTAACCATTCTTAAAGACGGAGATCCAAATCCAGTGCCAAGAAAGAATGGTCATGGAATAGTCATTCGCTTAGGTACGCATAAGTCAGAAATTAAAGATATCACCCCTTTGGGGGTTATTGATGCTGAATAACAATCTAGCAAGTACTGTACGTGTAAACGAAGTTACTGTTTCAGTGACATTATTTAAAGGCAAGCTAAGTACCCTACCCTTCAAGGAATTAATAGGCGCATCTTTTGGCGAACTAATGGAGCAAGTCGTTCCTGAGCAGCCTCAACTCAATACTGATAAAGATAGACTGACTTATTTTGTAGGCTGCGCACTAAAAGAAGCGGAGCTTGTTGGTAAAACAAGAGAAAAAGCAATTAAGGAAGGACGCCCAACAAGTGGGAAGCAACGTTCAGCAAACCACGTAACAGCAGGCAAGGTAGTAAAGCTTGATTTTGATGGGATAGAAGAGGCAACATTAAAGGCAGTACTAGCTAAGTTAAAGGCATTAGGGTTGGCGTATGCACTCTATACGACCTTCTCACATGGAGATAAAGAAAACATCAGGGCAAGACTGATACTAGTCTTAGATCGCGATCTATCGCCGTCTGAGTATCCAGCGGCAGTATTAGCACTATCGACGTTATTACTTGGTAAATCATTAGACCCGACCGAAGCATACCTTTACCAGCAAGCATCCGGCTACTGCGCTCATCCAACTCGCAAACATCTAGCAAGAAGACGAGTTCAATTAGAGGGAAAATGTATTAGTGCTGATTACTTGCTAAGCCAAGTACCAGCCAGAACTGCAAAGACTTATTCATCTGAGAGCGCATCAAGTAGCAAAGTAACCGCAATCGATATAGATAAGCTTAAAGACACGTTTAGATGGCTCGACTCAAACAGCTATGCGGAATGGATCAAGGTAGGTAACTGCTTAAAAGCACTGGAACCAAGCTTGACGGCGATTGAAACTGCAATGGATATGGGTCCTGAGCCAGCACTAAAGCTATGGCTATATTTTAGCGAGGATGCTTGTGACGATAAGAAAGCTCGAAACGAGCAAAGTCAGTATGACCCTATGGTGATATTTGACCAATTTAAACCCAGCATGACTGCTGATGCAGCTATGGGAACTTTGATGAGTATCGCTAAAAGGCACAGCCTTGAAGTTGCTAGGGCAGAAAACCTCGCAACTGGAGAACTAAGTACCTTAACCCCAAAAGGCTTTGAAGCATTTAAGCATTTGAAGAAATATCACCCACGTGAAATCCAATCATTAATAGAAATAAGCTTCTGCAAGGAATATGTATGAACGATGTTGTGAAGTGGCTAGAAAAACAAAGTAAACCTAAAGCAAATGCCTATGAGCAACATGGGATTAGCATTCTGTCGCATACAGAGGGAGCATTTATGCAATGTGAGGCAATCGTGCCTGAGGATATTAGCGAAACCAATGGCTCTATCAATGAGCCTAAAGAGCCACCAACACCACTCAAGCTACCCCAAGTGCATGAACTGACTTTAGGTAATGCGCTAGCTCAAGAGACTAAACAATCTGGTACCAATAAAAAAGATAACTTGGCTGCTCTAAATGGTGCTCAAGACAATTTTGCTCTTTTTAGCGGTCCAGTATTAAGCATCGTTGATAAAGATGCAGTAAAGGGGGGAAGCCTCACACTAATCCAGCTAGCAAGCGGAAAACTCTTAATAAAGCGCTATCTTTCCGATAAATTTGAAGGGGTAGATCAAAACGCGGTTCTTAATCAGTTTCTAGTAGATTCAAAGACAACCATATATAAGGGAGTTGATTTTTGCCCTATGGGTGGCAAAGTGGGCCATTTAAATTTATGGGTCGACCCAACACTAAAACCAGCAGAGGGGGATTGGGATAACGTTAAATATTTTCTACAAAATATTATTTGCAGTGGGAATACTGCTGTGTATGTGTATTTGACCTCTTACCTTGCACACGCATTACAAAAGCCACAACAAAAACCTGGTGTCCTGCTTAGCCTTCTGGGGGGCCAAGGTATCGGCAAAGGTACTCTGATGAAAATCATCATGCTTATATGGGGAGCTACTACATACAAGACAAACAGAATTGAGGATGTTATTGGTAACTTCAACGCTGCTGTTGAAGGAAAACTTTGGATCTTGCTCGATGAGGCTCAATTTGCTGGGGATGCAAAGGCTACGACAGCACTCAAATCATTTACCACAGAGTCTACTGTCTCAATTAATGGCAAGTTTCAGGCTCAAAGAATGATACCTAGCCTTCATCGAATAGTTTGCTGTACCAATCAAATCAGCTCAGGATATAGAGACTCGGATGATCGGCGAGATTTAGCGTTAAGGGTCTCAGAAAAGCACAAGGGGGATCACGCTTACTGGGAGAAGCTTAATAACTGCTTAGAGCAGGAAGTAGCTGCAATGATGCACGAACTCTTACAGATAGATATTAGCTTATTTAATGTATATGACAAGCCCAATACAGAAGAGCTGACCACGCAAAAGATAAATAGCCTGAACCTCGAGGAAGCATGGTGGCTCAATATCTTAAGGGATGGCGTTTTAATTATTGGAAGTGGTGGTGGGTGGGGAAGATTCGTTAAGACTAAAGACATCGCGTATCGCATTACTGAATACCGTAGTGAGCTTGGCCATAGGAAAAGCTATCTTGATCCAAACACCCAAGCACATAATCTGATGGCTAAGTGGTGTAGGTCAGCAGTGAAAAGCAGATCCCCAGATGCAACTAGGCATAGAGGCTACCAACTCCCCACTTTGGAAGAAGCTCGCCAAGATTTTGAAGCAACCCTGGGTGGCAAAGTGGGATGGGAGGAATGATGAAACATGTTGGAGACCAAACTCATTCCGACCACCATGACCATCTTAATACTTTAGGGTGGTCGGCTAGGACCTATACCAGGCATGGTTTTGACCATCTTGACCACCTTGACCACCCTTTTAAATTAAAGAGTAATAAAAGGAAGGATAAGAATATGAATAAGCATGCTTATGGAGCACATATAGGTTTGCTCGAAAAAAGTGGTCAAGGTGGTCGCAACCCGACTAAGCTATACCCAGCATGGCTTACAGCTGACCACCCCCCTGGTCATAATGACCGATACACGTGGTCAGAAGTGGCTAGATTTAATGAATATCCCCAAAAAATATACACATCTAATTACATACACACAGCAATATGACTTCGTTTACTAACCTAGCAGCGACGTGCTCAAAGATCACGACCTGGTATGCCTCCCTACCCCAGCCAAGAGCAACGTGCTTCACGCCTACTCAACTTACCAGTGCACTTAATAACTCCATGAGCCAACTATATGAACCCCTAATGCTCTTGAAATGGCATCGCCATAAGGTATGGCACCGAATAAAAAAGAAGCGCATCTTGCGTGTCTATTACACCCCGCCTGGTTATCAAATAACCAAACCAACTAGAGGGAGACCACGCATTAATCTAGTTGAATTACTCGGCATCACCTATTAGATCTACACACAATAAAGAAAGAAAAATTATGTTCCTAGACATTGAAGTACAAAAAAAAGATACCCCATCATCAGTATCACTACTTAGCCTCACCCTTAAAAAGGATTGCGAGATAGAACAAGCTATGTGGATTACAACCGTACCCCTCTATTTAAAGCACCCAGAGTTTGTAATTAAAGAATTGGTAGAAATGCTTGAAGATATTGTGCCTACTGGTGGTAGCGAATTAAATCCCCATAACCCTAATGGCATTGGGATATACGCAACGGAGAATAAAATTAAATTACAGGGGGCAAGGCTTGATCCAGACGAAAAAAAGCTCCAGTTACTGGGTACCTGGGCATCAACAATAGATGCCGCCCTCACTAAATATGAAAAAACACAGGAGTATATGTGGGACTTATATAAAAATGAGCCGGAAAGAGCTAATGAAAAAATGGCCTACATCAATAAAAATCACAGGATCATGCCGCACTGGACAAGTGAGACAGATATGCAATTCCTATGTGCTGTTAGTGAGCTCAGCTATGCATTAACTGATGCAAGAGGGGAACTGGAGGCGCTTGGTCAGACCACGCTACCAGGCGACTGGAGCAGAACTGTCGCGGCATTACTCGCAAACCTTCACATATTTCAGTTAATGAAATCTGATGCCCTATGAAGCACTAAAAGTTAAGCTTATCGATGATTAGACAGCAAAGCCAACGCTGCCTATGCTTTATTCAGTGTGAAACTAACTTGGTATTTATAAAACGAAATATTAGGGGCAACTGCTAGCGCACGTCTTATGCGCGTGTCGTCGTCTAAGGCAATGATGATTCCATGAACTGCCTGCCCTTCTTCAGCCAGCTCTTCTTTTACAAAACCCATATACCGCTGAATTTGGCCAACGACAGCATCGCTAGCACGGCCCTTCTTTAATTCAATAACTAAAAGCTTTGTTTTGTCTTTACTTATAGCCAGTAAATCAATGGGGCCTGTATCGGTAGGATATTGCTGGCCCGTTACCTCTCCGTCCTCTTGAAATAGATCATATTCACGACTCAAATCAGTTTTAGCCCAATTGGCGACTAAAAAATCCTCAAGGTGCTTCTCAAGTGCAAAGATTGATGGGTCTTCGATAGTTGGGTCACTAGAGCTTAGAGCTTGAGGGGCGAGTCCACCAAGAAGTCTTTCAATTTCGTCGCCGTATCGATCAATATTACTTACAGTACCAATGGATCCAGAAGAGTTTCTTAACTCATTCCCCATATCGGAACGATCAATCTTTTGGGTAAACCAGCGTACGGGTCTTCTATGGGGTAAATTTGATGAGGGATGATACTCATACTTCCCCGTGACCTCACCAACGTTATATCTACCTTGACCATCAGGACAAAGAACTATATCTCCAGACTGCAATCCCATGGCAACCGTCCATAAGAAACCACAAGCCAAACCAGCTGCGATCTTAGATTTATCAGGTCTTGCCACTAAAAATACAGGAATAAATTGTTGATTAAAGGATCTCCAATTATCCGGAAGGGATGAAGTTAAGTCCTGGTTAATGCCAAAATCAACACCAATATAGTTACCAGCAAGGCATTCAGCCGAATAAACGCTCTTTTTACCGAGCATGATCCGATAGTATCTTTTCATTATTTAAAACCTTCTTTACAGGCCAACTCCATCATTCAAAACAATACGGCATGACTCTTGATCATATCGATAGTTGCCAAGAGTTCCCTCTTTGATCTTATCTACTACTTCATCAATAATAAATAGTGGCGCCAAGAACCATTCTCTCGGCTTTACTGGCTTGCCGAATCTGTCAGTTATCTGAATATCCAACCTCGCCTCATTAAAGAAGCGATGCAATAAATTCTCAAGTTTTGTTCTGTTGATATTGTATAAGTCGTAGGTTGCAATCACTTCAACATCTGCCATTAAAAAAGTTGGGTCTAGCTTAGCGTTTACAGTACGTCTCTCCACATCACCGCCTGTTACGCCAATCTTATGCAAAACATTAAGTTTAGACTTTATATCCGGATGCTCGGACTTGCTTCTAAGAACGTAAATGGTCCCGCTTTCATGATCTGAATCTTCAACTTGGTCATCAAATAATGGGCCGGCATTCGGATTGGTAATTCGCCTACCTGCCTCATCTTTATACAGAGCCTTTTGCAATGAGCGAAGTAATATGTTGCTCTCTGCACCGTTGTCAAAAATAATGCGAAGTCTGCCATCTGATTTTCCATAATCATCCACAGTCAATTCACCAACCTTATCAATGTAAGCTATCTGACCGCTAAGGATGAAATACTCACCTTGAGTAATGCTAGCGTCTTGCTTAAAACGTAGACTTTTACGAACTCCATCTTTGAGCTCTTCCCTTACCTTTGCAAACATTGGTTTGAACTTATCAAAGTCCTGACACAGAGATCGGGACCCAATTTCCTCCGCAGCCTTCTTTTCGCTAGTACTTTTCACGTGAGTTAGATTTGTGAGGTCCCCTTCGCGTACGACATTGACACCCAATTCTGCGAGAAGTGCATCGTCATCAATATTCTCCCTTAACTCACTGACCGCAATGGCTACCTCAGTCAATAGACCCAGCTTGTCATTCCCAGCTAAAACATCCCTGCATTCTTGTGAGGCTGCTATGGCATCCAATCTAGTAGCGTAGATACGCTCAAAAATATCACGTCCCTCTCCATGCTGCGGCATACGACCGTTTTTTTCAAAGAAAGCTTCAATCTCCTCAAAGCCAGCAATGATTCGAGCTTGGCGAGGTGTTTGAGCGCCCTTTGAATCAACCTCGACCTCTACCCCTAACTGGCCTAGGAGATCGTCATCGTCTTGGGTGAACGTTGCCTTAGCCATTAGATGCCTTCATGCGCGCTAAAAATGCTACGCCTTCAGCCATCTTCTTTTCCCATGGGTCAGCCGATGTAATTGAAGGCAAACGACCACGCTCTAATTTGAACTTAAGGGCACGTTTAGCCAACTCACGCGCCTCATCTGCGGACATGTTTACCTTCTTACCAGAGATGATCGCATGAACCTGTTTGAGACTTTCTTCATTCATAGCCTTGGATAGGATTGCGTATGCTTCACTGAATGGGTTTATGCGATCAATCAGGTCAATGTCAAGCTCGCGCACATCCATCGCAAACTTTCTGACGCCTTCAACAAATGCATTGCCAGAGCCTTGTTCTTCTTTATTGGCCGCCTCATTGACTGCCTTCTTCGCCTGTTGGATCATATTCAAAGCGGCGATAGCATGCTGCCTAACAGCCTCTTGATCTTCAGCATCAAGCTCTGGATATCTATCCTTAACAATCTTACCCATTTGAACTTGCGTTAGCTCTTCAGGCACCATTTCTCTATCAAAAAGCCCGCGCTCAATAGTGGGCTTATCCTGAACGAAAACAGCAATGACCTCGTTTAGGTCATCCCTACAAATCCGCTGTGCATCCCTGCTCTTTGGCTCTGCTAGACCTTTGACCTCAATATGAAATTGACCTGTTTCCTTATTGAACCCAACGTTACTAGACTCAGGCTTGTAACCACCATCTCCATAATCAAAACCCTCTATAGCAATTGACTGTGGATTCTTGGGGGTGAAGTTAAATTTAGGCGCCAACACCTGCTCCATCAAAAGACTGGCGGCAATAGCTTTTAGCGTGTCATTTACAGCATCAGCAACTTTTTCCTCAGATGCGTCCGGTTCTGCAATGAGATTGGTGAACTTGGTGCTTAGCTTACCCTCAGCATCACGGGTAGCCCGGCCAATGATTTGAATTATTTCGGTAAGGCTAGACCGGTAGCCAATGGTTAAAGCGTGTTCGCACCAAATCCAATCGAAACCCTCTTTAGCCATACCAAGTGCAATGATCACATCAACATGTGATTTATTATTTTTTTGTTTTGGATCTTTAAGCGCAGCGAGTACTTTTAAGTGCCGCTCAGGGCCGTCATCAACCAAGTCGGCCACCTTCAGAATTCTTCCGTCTACCGTCTTAACTAAATCAAAACCAGTAACAGGATCTTTGCCCTGCCACGTACCCATTATTTCGAGAATTTCACCGACCTCAGTCGTCTTCCCGCGCTGGGTACTCTCCCGTGAGTTGACGTTAGGGATGTGAATAATAGTTTTAAGATTGGTATCTAGGACGTTGTGTATTTCATCTAAATAAGAGCCTGAGTAGAAGTAGTAACCAATCTCAAGGTTCTTTAAATACTGGTATCCGTTCAGTTGCTCGTAGTAGGTGTACGTAACAGTTTCAAACTTATTTTCATCCTCGGGGGCAAGAACTGGCTCTGAATCACCCCTAAAGTAAGACCCTGTCATAGCAATAATGTGCGCCTTGCCACGTACAATCATCTCTTTTAGATGGAAGCCCAACCTATTATCAGGATTTGAACTCACGTGGTGAAATTCGTCTACGGCTATTAAACAGTCGTCAAAGGGCTCAATGCCTAAATCTCTCACAGCAAATCGGAAAGTTGCATGCGTGCACAGAAGAATCTTTGAATCACTTTTTAAGAATGACTTAACAGATGTAACTTTACTTCCGTCTTCGCCAGGTGCGTCGCAAAGATTCCACTGTGGCTCTACAGCCCAATCCCAATAAAAGCCAAACTTGGTTAGTGGCTCATCATTAAAGCTAGAGCCAATCGACTTTTCTGGGACAACGATGATGGCCTTCTTAACGCCCTGATTGTTCAGTTTATCTAACGCGATAAACATCAACGCACGGCTCTTGCCGGATGCTGGTGGAGATTTAATTAATAGGTACTGCTCTCCCCGCTTTTCGTATGCTCGCTCTTGCATGACGCGCATACCTAGCTCGTTTGGCTTGGTAGATACGCCGTTTGTGGCGTAGTTCACTGAAACTGACGGGACCGGTTTGATTGCTGTCATTTAGTAATTCTCATTTCTTGCTTGTCATCTTGATATACAGCTCAAATAGCTTTTCCAAGCGCTCTGTATCATTTTTAAATTTACGTCCGATATAAATGCGTTCAAGTACTTCATCATTGCGCTCATGAGCATCGCGGAGGTTTTGAGGCATTTGATCGGTCACATAAAGATCCGCTATAGTTGCAGGGAAATGAGATTCACGTGCAATCAGAATATCCTCGGCACAGCTTATAAGATCGGCTTTGTTCTTTTCAGTCAGGGTCGGTACGGGGAAAGTATTCCAACCCAACTTATTCCCATATGAAAAATCTGTTCTCAATCGATTACAAACTGTACCGATCCAGATTATGTGCATTTTAGAAGCTATCAACGCCATATTCCATATGGGGGCATCGTAAAGTGCGTAGCACTTATCTCCTATAACTGGACCCGAAAAATAATAATCAACTGGTAAATATGGGCGATTTTCTGAAGAGACTCTGGGAACAATAATAAGCCGATCACCCTTTGCAGAAGACATTTGAACAAACCTATAGGGCACATCAGAAAAAGCCTTTGTAGAAGACGCTTTACTTGCGCTTCTAAAGGCCCTAACTTTTTCTGTAATTTTGAAAATTGCCGGATTTTTCAAAGCTTCTTCAGCTTCGCTTTCTTCGATCCATAAACAAGCGCGAGGCTTAGAATGAATTAGCTCCTCTGAACCAAAAAATTTTCTTATATATTTGGCCTTAACTCCATGATTTTCTACAAGGTCACGCCCAACTTCGAGAGGCATAATTAAATTGCTTCCATCCTTAGCCATATTTCCTAAGTACATAGTGGCGATGTCAGATTTTGGCGTCTCTCTTTTTGCTACAACAGCATTTGAATTTGGCACCAAGTAAGGACCAATAGAGGCAACCTTACGAACCTCTTCATCTGAATAAAGGAAACATTCTTTTTGCGAGTTTTGAGCAAGCCCTAAAATAACAACTGTTACCCCCGCCTTATCTGATGCAAGATTTGACCATTTAAAAGATGTATGCGCGAAATTAATTTTCATTCCAGCATGAAAAACCAAAGGCCAAAGCAATGCAACTTGCTCGCCTTGACAGATGGAGTTTGTTGCAACTAAACCTGCACGAGCATTTGTAGCGGAGCAATACTCAACTGATTTAATAACCCAATTAGCAACGTAATCTAAAGAAGCATAGGATCCGGGGTAGGAGGAAAATGAAGCTTCAGTTTCTCTTTTCTGCTCCTCTTCCTTTTTGTTTCGACCTTTATAAGGGGGATTTCCACAAATATAAGTTTCTCCACCAGCATTCTCAAACTCAATTTGAGCCTGTTCAATAGGCGCATTAAAAAGATCATCGCCTTGAATGCTGACGCTTGTCCCTGTTGGTGGACAAATGCTGAGCCAGTCGATCCGAAGTGCGTTGCCGCAAGTAATCCAGTTCTGAGAATCAAGAGGGAGGAAGTCGTCCAACGCTTCTTTTTGCCCACGATACATAAGGTCGCATTGATACTCAGCAATAATTAACGCAAGCCGAGCAACTTCTGCGGCAAAATTTCGCAACTCAATGCCTCGATAATTTGTTAGTGGAATATCTGTCTTGCGCCCAACTTCCCCACGACGCAAGTTAATTTCATTCTCAATTTCACGCATCTCTTTGTAAGAGATCACTAAAAAGTTTCCTGAACCACAGGCTGGGTCGAAAACTCTAATCTTGGCAATGCGCTTTCTCAAATTCAGAAGAGTTCGAGCGTTGTCACCTGCTGCTTGAAGTTGCTCTCTTAAGTCATCCAAGAACAATGGGTTCAACACCTTTAGGATATTAGGCACGCTGGTGTAGTGCATCCCCAAAGACCCACGCTCTTCATCGTCGGCCACCGCTTGAATCATCGAGCCAAAAATGTCGGGGTTAATCTTGGTCCAATCAAGGCTACCAATGTGGAGTAAATAAGAGCGAGCGATCTTACTAAACCGTGGCACGTCTATTTTTCCAGAAAATAGCCCACCGTTTACATACGGGAATTGCTCAGTCCATCGTGGAAGTTTCTCGCTCGCTCTATCTGCGGGCTTGATATTTAAAGCCCTGAAGATTTCGCTGATAATTTCGTGAGTATTTGAGGAATCACGCTCACTCATTTGCTCAATGGTGGTTGTAAAAATACGTTCGCCACGGAATATGTCAGTATCTTCGGCAAAGAAACAAAAAATGAGACGTGCCATGAAATGATTGATCTCATGACGATTTTCTGCGGTACCCCACTCAGGGTTATCTTTCAATAGCTCGATATAGAGTCTATTGAGACGACTAGTTGCTCGAATATCGAATGAGCTATCTCGGATCTGTTTAACAGTTTCAATGCCAGCTAACGGCAGGAAGTATCCAAAGTGGTTTGGAAAGTCTTTGTAATCACAAACAAGCGGTGCGTCACCACTTAAATCTTCAGCCTCAACAGTTTCACCGTCAGTGACTAGAATGAATTTTGCTTTGTTCTTGGTGGTGGCTGGACTGCTCTTTAATTGATTAAAGGCTGAGTTAACCTGACCCTCTTGGCACACCCTGAAGTGTATGTTGTTCCGCTGCAGAACCGCGCCTTCAATATCGGACAGACTTGCCGCACTTTGAAGACGCTTTATTACAGTCGGTTTGTTGCCAAACCCCTCCAAAAACTCCTGCGGAAAGGTTTCTGGGTCAAAGGGCTTTTCGAATAGAGCGCTTATTGCCTCTTCGATTTCTACGGCATTCAATGGTTTTTAATCTCTTTACTATATGTGTGGATAATCCCTGCCATTTTTCTGGGCTTTTTGCTCTTTTATACGATCAAGTAATATCAAAAAGTTTAGCACGTGGTCCGCCAAAACCTACCCCAATGATCGGGGGTAGATACTTCTTTCTGCCCAATAACCTAGAGACGGTGCTAGGATGTACCAGCCCTAAACTTTATTTACTTTTAGCCGCTTAATAACCAGGTCACCAGGATTAATCTGGATGCTGCCTACCAAGGACAAGTTACATGGGCGATTCTTTCATTTACGACAATACAACCTCTTCTCTTTTCGGCCCAGATGGTCAATTTATAAAGAAGGTCTTTTGCCCTAAAGGTAAAAGATGGAATCAGCTTGTCGCCAATGATCCTGAAGATCGATCACGTGGATGTGAAGACTGCTCCGAAAGAGTTATCAATCTAGATGTGGTTAATCCATCACTTGCACTTGATATTCTTAAGATGGATGATGAGACTTGTGTTTACGCATCCCTATCTGGTCCAAATGTAATTTTTTTACACAACCGCAAGCATCCTAAGGCTAGCATTATTGGCTTTGATGATCTGGATGAATGGGATTTTCAATCTACAAACGGTGGTGATATCCCTGTAATCATGACTGCTCGGACTATTGATGATATTAATCGCGCCGCTACAGAGGGATTTTGGCCGGATGTTCGATTGATCACCTACAAAGATGATGAAATTTCTGAACTCCTTCACGTAGGACAACACAACACTACTGGTGTGATTTGTGATCTTGGTAATGGTCGCTTTAGTCCTATCGCGGGCGAGGAAGATCAATGGACCACAGTAATTGAAAGTACTTACTTCTATCAACATTACCAAGAGCGTCCAGTCGCAGCATATCTAATACCGCTTGATCTCCCGGATGGGAGTGAAGTTCTTATTCCAGACCCAATTGAAGATTTTGTAGGCTATGACCATCCTACTGGGGTAAGTAAAGCTACACATGTAAAGGGAATAGTGCGGGGCAGGAAGGTTGAAATTGACCTAAGCTCAATTCAGCAAGGGCACATGTGCGGTTGAATCAATTCTGCCTCTATTGATCTATAGCCCAAAGTCAGGCGCACTACTGCGCAGTTAATACATCCACTAGCCGATCTGCCGCGTTCAATAAGCTCTGTAGCCCCCGCAGCCTGTATATATAGATAAAAGTATTTAGGTCGATCTCACAATGTGAAACCTGAGTGTGTCATGCTAGATATATAGGTTTATTTTTTATAAATAATACAAAAGGCATAAATGACGACTTTGCAGACAAGCTACAGAGAATCTGGACGAGATGGCCTAACGCTCGAAGAAATTGCGAGCATGATGAACCTAAGTAGAGAACGTGTTCGTCAGATTGAAGCCAAAGCGCTTATTAAGCTCAGAAAGAAATTTCAAGCAGCGCAACTTGCCCCGTCCGATCTTTATGTAGATGCACTATGAGCACTGAACAATCTCTTCAAGACCAGCAAGAGTTTCTTAACTGTGCAATGGAGTTTGAGTGCCCAAAAGACTGGTTTGCGTTAGAGCCGACAGATAAGGCGGAAATTAAGCATTGCAACCAATGCAAGAAAGAGGTGCACCTTTGCGTCAATCAAGAAGAGCTAAACCAAGCTGTAGAGCAACAACTTTGCGTTGCCTTTTTTAAGCATCCCACCCTACTAACAAGGCTTAACTTAAAAAGTTTGGGCAATGAAAAAGATTCTGAAATAAGAAGCTTTACTCGTATGACTGTTGGATATCCCAGCTCTCAACGGCAGATAGAGTTTACAGAGTCTTTCGAAGCTCCAAGTAGACGGAAGAAATCAAAAACATCTTTAGAAGAAAAGTAGGACTTATATGAAAAGACTTTATTTATCAGCAGCGCTATTCTTATCAATGCTGCTAACAGGCATTGTCTCCGCACAAGCACAAACCACTTACTTCAATGACCAGTACGGCATGCCAACAGGGTCAGCTACACAGTCAGGAAACACCACGTATTTCAATAATCAGTACGGCATGCCCACGGGATCGGCAACACAGTCTGGGAATACGACATATCTGAATAACCAATTTGGTATGCCATTAGGTAGTTCAACAAGTTCAGCACCCTCACCTGTCATGCCGATTCAGCCTATTCAGAATATTCAGCCAATTCAACCGCTAGTACCTAGTTGGAGATAAGTATGAATATTCCAAATCCCAAAAGGGCAAATGAACTAGTTAAAGAATTTATTGCCAACGCTGAGTTAGAGAAAGAATTACTTAAAGAGCGCCTAAAAAAAGAAGCTGAAATCAATAATGCAGCTGAATTAAAGGTTACCGCTTTACTAAAAGATGCCTTCCAGGCTGCACTTAAAGGTGAATCAGAAATTTTAGTTAACTTCGATGAAGTGTCGCCAACTGACGTATTGGCGAGAGAAAAGCTTACGGGTAAAGGTTTTTGTTTTGAAACAAATGCAAAAAAAATAGAATACCAAAAGGGGGTAATCCAAAAATATGAGCGTATACGCCAGAATAATTTTAGCGATTATGCTAATTCAATACACAGACTAAGGATGCATGTCTATGATCGGATCATTAATCACCATAAACAATTAATTAATGGTGAAATAATTGCAAGTGAAATTTTGCCTTTAATTTTTGACAGCCTAAAACTTGAAACTTGTGATGCAGATTACATATTAATCACCAATACATTGGATGGCTGGTCTAAATTATTCAATACAGACTATGTGAAGTTATCTCCTTTTGAAATCTTAACTGGAGAAGATGAAGATGCAAAAATCAGTAATGTAGCTATTGCAACCCTCGCGGACTCTGGTAATTATGACTATGTAAAGAGTAAAACCACTGCAAGTCTTGGTTCCAGCTTTTCAAAAAACGTTAAAGACTCTCTGAAATATCTTGGTGATGTTGTAGATATTGGTCCTGAGTTGGCCAGTGAAAAAGCGGATCTTAATGAGCTCGAAAAAAACCCTGACGAATATCTATTTATTGGATGGTTTGGCGCCTCAGTATTCTTTGGGAAGGAAAACCCAGATGCAATTGATGCGAGCACCTTAGATTGGATATCAAATGATATGTGCACAGGCACTCAGATCATAAAAGACCTAAATATGCAAATTGAATCTGCAGCTAAAAATGGTTCTGAGTCATTAACACTACCTGCCCGGTGGTTCGACGATGAGCAAAACTATGCAAGTCGGAATGAAATTTCATTCATATTTAAAGAGCTGGGTTTTAAAGTCAGTCCAGCTAATAATGGGATTGAAATAAGTTGGTCTTAATCGATCTAGATCTTTTCAAGTAATCTATTGGCGAGCCGACAAAATAAAAGAATATGTACAGTCAAAATGAGTCTTCAAATGAGCGCTCACTCCAACGTTTCATCGAAGCCCAAAATAAATGCTACGAAGAGGCTATTAAAGAGCTATCTCTCGGGAAAAAAACTACGCACTGGATTTGGTACATCTTCCCCCAAGTCTATGGACTTGGGTTTAGTCAATTCTCAAAATACTATGGTGTTCATGGACTATCAGAGGCCAAAGCCTATTGGGATAACGCATTACTTAGGGAGCGATATATAGAGTGTTTGGATCTAATCCTAAATACAGGAGATAGCCCTGAAAATATCTTGGGTGTAGTTGATGCCAAAAAACTTCACTCTTCAATCACGCTATTTCTAGAAACAGATTCAAACTCAGACCTTCTTAATGCAGCGCTTGAAAGACTATTCTTCGGTGAGTTAGATGGCAAAACACTTCAGTTGCTAAAGGCTGATGAATAAGAAAAGCTGCGCTTGGTTAAAGCACAAAGTCCTGTAACAGTTATCAGGAGCGGTATGCGATGATACTACTCCCTTATCCAAGCTGTGGATGTAATTGCTCTTTGAGTCCAAAGTCCTTCCTCAACTTAACCATCAAGTCCAACAGATATATAGAGACTTAAAGTGGTTATATTTAAAGACTATTGTGGTGACTCATTCATCAAGTAGAGAGTAGTCAATATGTTCAGCACAAACCCGAAAGACATCGAAGACGGTGGATTAAAGACCCGTGAATCCATGTCAACCATATGGAAAGTTCTTGGCGGAGGTGCACTAGTTCTATTGCTGGTGTTTATATTGATACCTTTAATATTGGCAATGTTTAAAATTTCCATAATGGAAATGGATACAGATTATTTACCAGTCTTATTAACGGTAATTGGTGGCATTCTAGTTGGTTACATGATGTTAACTACTGCAGTAATTGCAAATATAACCGCCAGAGACCTTGGTGAAATAGCAAAAGAAGAGGCTAAGGCAACTGGAATACTAGCTAGGGACATAGCTAAAGAAGTTGGGGATTTGGCTATTGCTGAAGTTACAGAAACTGGTAAGCAAGCTAGAGAAACTGCCAAAGCAATTGCACTTGATAAGCAACAATCATTTAATGGTCACCACAACTGGGATCGCTTAATAGAAATTGCAAATCAACTTGGAGATAGTAGCGTTGCTTTTTACGGGCTTGAACTTGTTTATTGCAAAACAATCATCGATTTAAGAGTGAAGTATGAGAATCTAACGCCTTTCAATTTAGCCACAAAAGAAGGAAGGGATGCTGAAGAGGACTACATTAGGAATGAATTGAAGGCAAACATTAGGCAAGTGAGTATTGATAGAACTGATAAATTTTCCGATAAAACAGTTTTTCTTGCTGTTAGTACGGCCAATAATCTATTAAATGACATTAAGAATCTGCAAATCTTTTTATTGCAATTTCCATCCAGCTCAAACGCTATCTAGAACGATTAAAAGACTGCTCAGTGGACTAACCAACTTACTCCACTGGGCTACTACTGGTTACATTAGGATTAAACAGGAGGTTCTAAATTTTATGGATAACAGCAATCTTAACTTTCCTATTCGGACTTGATAGCCAGGAATATTTTTCTGGAAACTAGGGTTTAGGTGATCTTGAGGCAAAACTATACATATGTTGTACACACCTTTATACGTAGCGCCAATTGAACTATATGCACCAGGTGGCGCACCCTAGGGGGCTTAAATCTTACTGGCCCACCCATTCCCCCCTTCCCAGCCCCAATAATTGCAATAAATAATTAAGCACAAATAAAGAATTCAGCAGGTCCGCTAAAGAAATGGGGCTTAGTTTGCTTGACCGCCTACCAAGCAATAAAAGGTATACCAATAGGTATACAGAAATAAAAAAAGCCCGTCAGGGCTTTGTCTATATAGATCGTTGGCGGAAGAGGTGAGATTCGAACTCACGGAGGACTTTCATCCTCGCCAGTTTTCAAGACTGGTGCATTCAACCGCTCTGCCACTCTTCCTTTTCCCCAGTAAAGCCTATTTGAGAATCAAGCACCAGATTATAGAGAACTTTTGATGAGTCGCTCTAAATATTGTGCAATGGAGAGGCTAGAGGTGAGTCCAGGGGACTCAAAGCCATAAAGATTAAACAGACCTTGTAAATGATGTTGCTCAGGTCCATTAAAGGAAAAATCTCCTGCGGAATTATTGGACGGTACGATCTTGGCCCTTACCCCAGAGTAATCAGCTTGCAATGACCCCTCTTTGAGTCCGGGCCAATATTGACGCACCGCCGAATAAAAGCCCTCTCCCCTTTTGACATCTACTGTGTAGTCAATTTGATCCTCAGCATCTATCTCTAGCCACTCCACATCAGGACCAAATTTTGCCTGTCCGGCCATATCTAAGGTGAGGTGAACTCCCAAGCCCCCCGACTCGGGAACGGGGTAGATTAAATGGCTAAATGGAGCTCTACCAGAAAGGGAAAAGTAATTTCCTTTAGCGAAGTAGGCCTTGGGAATATGTACCTTCGATAGTCCTTCGATATTCTGTGCAATTGCTGGAGCACTCAAACCTGCGCAATTAATGAGTAAGGAAGTGTGAATTTTCATGCTATCAGTGCCGCCGATTTCTAATTCAAAACCACCTTCCGCATTTTTCCCAATGGCCTTTGCTCTTATAAGCGGAGATTGATAAGCGACCACCCCACTCGCATCCTGAAAACCTCCGAGCAAAGAAAGCATGAAACCGTGACTATCCACTACGCCAGTGGTAGAGGATAAAAGAGCTGCTTCACATTGCAGTTCAGACTCAAGCAACTTAGCCTGCTCAGCAGTGATCAGCTTAATTTCTGGTACGTCATTATTTTGCGCTTTATATAAAATAGCTTGTAGGTCACCAATCTGTGATTGGGAAGTGGCTACGATGAGCTTTCCATAGGCCTGCGTAGCTACTTGATGGCTCCGACAGTACTCGTAAAGGAGATGATTACCTTGAACGCAAAGCTTGGCTTTTAGTGAATTCTGAGGGTAATAAATTCCCGCATGAATCACCTCGCTATTACGCGCACTGCTAATAGTGCCAAACACCGCTTCCCGCTCAAGCAAAATGGTTTCGCGACCCTGTAAGGCCATTTCTCGGGCCACTGCCAGGCCAATCACTCCAGCCCCCACAACAACACAATCTACCCGATCCATCTAATCATCCTAGCGTCTATTAAATAGTAGCAATATGGTGAAATCGTAACATTTACAGGGTTTTTAGCTCATTGGACACAGCATATTGATAGAATCTACCCATACTTATGCAAACCTATCTAGCCCATCCTACGAATCGAAACAGCACACCCAATAGCACCCATACCGCTGTAGATATCGTGCTCGATACAGCATATCAAGGAATAAGCGATCGCCAGTGGCAAAAACTATTTATTAAGGCGCGCGCCTCTGGGGTTGAGCAATTTATCGCAGACCTGTTTGCCGGTAAGCATGTTAATAATAGCGAAGATCGCCCAGCTCTTCACTCAGCCCTTCGTAACCTTACCAAAACCCCTGTTTTTATTGACGGTAAAGATGTGATGCCAGCAGTTTCAGCAGTCTGGCAACGCATTGAAGCGCTTTGCAATAAATGGGTTGGGGTGACTGATGTCATTCATATTGGTATCGGCGGCTCCGACTTTGGTCCGCGCTTAGCCATTGAAGCCTTAGCCTATGTTCCTGGAATTGACAGTCAGGGCATGCGCATGCATTTTTTAGCTAACATTGATACCGCCGAGTTAGCTCGCATTCTGGCGCGCGCTCAACCACACAGCACCCGAGTCATTATTGTTTCTAAGTCATTTACGACCTTAGAAACCACGATGAATGCCACAGCGGTAGTTAATTGGCTCAAAGAACATAATTGCACTACGGGTCAAATTTCGCGCTCACTCTTTGCTGTTACGGCCAATATTCCAGCAGCTCAAGCATTTGGGGTTTTAGAAGATCATATTTTCCCTTTTTGGGATTGGGTTGGTGGACGTTACTCAGTATGGTCTGCGGTTGGCCTGCCCATTGCCTTGCAATATGGTTTTGATACTTTTAAAGGCTTTCTAGCAGGTGCCGAGGCCATTGACCTACACTTTAAAAATGCGCCTTTGGAAGAAAATCTTCCAGTAATTATGGCTTTATCTCTGCTCTTTCAGCAAGAGCAGCACAAGATTAAAGCCCATGCCGCCATACCATATGCAGATGCCTTAGATTGGTTTCCCAAGTGGTTACAACAATTGGATATGGAGAGCAATGGTAAGAGTATCGATCGCGATGGCAAACCAGTGAAACACTCTTCGCCTGTGGTATTTGGAAGCGCTGGTAGTAATGCCCAACACTCCTACTTTCAACTCCTTCATCAGGGCACTGAAATTATTCCAATTGATTTCATCGCTGTAAGAGAGCCTATGAGTGATCGCCCTGAAGCGATCGCACACCATCGCATTTTGCTGTCAAACTGTTTAGCACAAGCCCAGGCATTAGCACACGGCAGAGATGCCACCAATCCCAATGATGTCTACCCCGGTAATAGGCCAAGCAATTTACTGCTACTACCTAAACTCAATGCTTTTTACTTAGGCGCTCTGCTCGCTCTGTATGAAAACCGCGCGGCCACCTTAGGTGCTTTGTGGAATATCAATAGCTTTGATCAGCCTGGTGTTGAATATGGCAAGATACTAGCGAAGCCGATTGAGAAAGCCTTAGCTAGTGATGCAACGAATATCCATGCCAGCGTAGAGATTGATGCCGTTACTGCTGCCCGAATTAATTTCTTGAATTCAAAGATCTAACTCACCTTAATTAGATCTCACCCGCCTCTCCCAGAAGGATCTGCAATGCAATTATCTCCATCAATTTTTAAAGCCTATGACATCCGCGGCATTATTGACGAGACCTTAGACCCCTCGATTGCTAAGCTCATTGGCAAGGCCTTTGGTACGGAGATGCGAGAATTAGGTGAAACTGATATCGTCATCGGTCGCGATGGTCGCCTATCGGGACCTAGCTTGATTGAAGCTCTGACCGAAGGCCTTCTCTCAACTGGAATCAATGTCATTGACTTAGGTATGGTTGCCACGCCAATGGTGTACTTTGCTGCTCATCACACCATCAATGGCAAGCAACCTCAATCCGGCATCATGATTACAGGGAGCCATAATCCACCAAATTACAATGGTTTCAAAATGGTCTTAGGTACAGCGGCCATTTACGGAGAGCAAATTCAGGCATTGCGTAAGCGCATTGAAGCTCAGAAATTTATCACTGGCCAAGGAACGCGCAGCACTTTCGATATCTTTCCAATGTATCTAGAGCGCATTATTAGCGATGTAAAACTGGCTCGTCCGATGAAGATTGCGATCGATTGTGGAAATGGTGTTGGTGGTGCTTTTGCAGGCCAATTGTTTAGAGCTCTTGGTTGCGAAGTGGAGGAACTCTTTTGTGAAGTCGATGGCACGTTCCCTAACCACCACCCTGACCCAGCACACATTGAGAACTTGCAAGATCTCATTCAGAAATTACAGACTACTGATAATGAATTGGGCCTCGCCTTTGATGGTGACGCAGACCGTTTAGGTGTAGTTACTAAAAATGGTCAAGTGATTTTCCCTGATCGACAAATGATGCTCTTTGCTAAAGATGTTCTTAGCCGAAACCCAGGAGGGCAAATTATTTATGATGTGAAATGCACTCGTAACTTAGGTAAATTTGTTAAAGAACATGGCGGTGAGCCCCTCATGTGGAAAACGGGTCACTCCCTCGTGAAAGCAAAACTCAAAGAAACTGGGGCGCCACTAGCCGGGGAGATGAGCGGTCATATTTTCTTTAAAGACCGCTGGTTTGGATTTGATGATGGCCTTTATACCGGCGCGCGCTTACTGGAAATTCTCAGTAAAGAGCAAGATCCCAATGAAACCTTAAATCATTTGCCTAATGCAATCTGCACCCCTGAGCTACAGGTCTCTTGTATTGAGGGCGAGCCATTTACCATTCTTGAATCGATTAAAGTCAATGCAAGGTTCCCGACTTCCGAATCCATTAATACGATTGATGGTGTTCGGGTGGAATATGCGGATGGCTTTGGTTTAGCAAGGCCATCCAACACAACCCCGGTAGTGGTGATGCGCTTTGAGGCAGACAGCCAAGATGCCATTATTCGTATTCAGGCAGAATTTAAGGTGGCATTACTTGCTGCTAAACCAGATGCCATGTTGCCGTTTTAATGGCCCGTTTAGTTTAAATAGAAATAGTGTTATTAGATTAAGATTTCATATGAATTTAACTGCTAGCCTGCCGATCTCCTTTGACTATCCGCAACAAAATGCTACTGGAACGACGTGTATAGCGCAGGCTTGGGCTAAAACCCCTTACCCCATGGCGGAAAAGGAAAAATCCGTCGTTATTAAGCGCATTAAGCAACTTTTGATTGAAAAAGATGCCACTTTAGTCGCCCACTACTATGTAGATGGTGATATTCAAGACTTGGCCATGGAAACAGGCGGATATGTTGCCGACTCTCTGGAAATGGCGCGTTTTGGTAAAAATCATTCTGCTCAGAATTTAATTGTTGCTGGTGTCCGCTTCATGGGCGAGACCGCCAAGATTCTGAGCCCCGAGAAACGGGTCTTCATGCCAGATTTGGATGCTACCTGCTCTCTTGATTTAGGTTGTGATGCTGCTGACTTTGAAAGCTTTCGTGCTGCCCACCCTGATCGTGTTGTTGTGGTCTATGCCAATACGAGTGCTGCAGTTAAAGCGCAAGCTGATTGGATGGTAACTAGCTCATGTGCCCTAGCGATAGTTCATCAATTAAAACTGGAAGGTAAAAAGATTTTGTGGGCACCTGATCGCCACTTGGGCCGTTATATCCAAGAACAAACTGGGGCGGATATGTTGCTCTGGAATGGCGCCTGCATTGTTCATGATGAATTTAAAGCGGTTGAGTTACAACTCCTCAAAGCAGAGCATCCCCATGCCATGGTTTTGGTTCACCCAGAATCGCCACAAGCAGTGGTTGATTTAGCTGATGTTATAGGATCCACATCAGCAATGATTAAGGCTGTTGTTGAGGGCTCAGCTACTGAATTTATAGTGGCAACAGATAACGGCATATTACATCGTATGCGCCAGTTAGCCCCTCATAAGATATTGATTGAAGCACCCACCGCAGGCAATAGTGCCACCTGTAAAAGTTGCGCACATTGCCCCTGGATGGCAATGAATGGTCTGCAAGGAATTTTAGGCTGCCTCGAGAATTCATCTGGGGAAATTTTAGTTCCAGAGCCTACGCGTCTAAAAGCTCTGTCTTGCATTGAGCGCATGCTCGATTTCACGAAAAACCATCCTGATCTTTTAGCCAAAGCACAGCACGGCTTTGTAAAGAACATTGGCGCAGCTTAATACTTCGATCTCCCTATTCATTTTTTGACTGATTCTTTTGCATGTTTGATTACAACGAAACCTTAGAGCAAGCCCGTCAACGCAATATTTCTGATGCACTCATGGAAGATATCGGTACTAGTGACTGGACTGCCATGCTTGTACCGAACAAGCCTGTGCATGCTCAGTTGCTGGTGCGCCAAGAGGCGGTACTCTGCGGCGTTGATTGGTTCGAAGGCACCCTCAAAAAACTTGATTCCACCGCAAAAGTTACTTGGCACTATGTGGAGGGCGCTCTCATGAAGCCAGACACAAAGGTATGTGATATCGAGTCGTATTCTCGGGCCTTGCTCTCGGCTGAGCGCCCCTGTATTAACTTCTTACAAACACTGTCATGGACAGCGAGTACTACTAGGCTATATGTCGATGCGATTGCTAATTTCAGTCCCAATCCCAAAGGATGCGCTGTACTCGATACTCGCAAGACAATCCCTGGGCTGCGCCAAGCACAGAAGTATGCTGTACGAGTGGGTGGTGGCCAAAACCAGCGCTTAGCATTGTGGGACGGAATTCTCATTAAAGAAAATCATATTGCTGCAACTGGGGGTGTGGCAGCGGCTATCAAAGCAGCGCAAGCCTTGCATTCTGGCGTCAGCATACAAATAGAAGTAGAAAACTTTGCCGAGCTGGAGGAAGCTCTTACTGCTGGCGCAAAGAGTGTCTTGATTGATAATTTCACTACCGATCAAATGAAAGAGGCGGTGGCCTTAACGAACGGCCGTGCGCTATTGGAAGCATCCGGTGGAATCAACTTAGATCAAATGCGCGCAATTGCCGCTACTGGGGTTGACCGTATTTCTCTTGGTAAATTAACTAAAGATATTCAGGCGGTGGATTTTTCAATGAGAATCTCCGCCTAATGTTAATGTCATCCTAGGTAATTGAGCACGCTGAATCGTTCAGATATAGACGCAAGTCGCTTAGAAATATCTATAACTTTAAATTACGGCTAGTCTGAAAATTTAAGCCTTTGAGCCATCAGAAGCTTCTTCGGACTGAGGAGTCAAGATCGTAGGATAAGAAACTGCCCAAGTACCCGGGTAGTCTCGACTGTAGTGCAACCCTCTACTTTCTCTACGCATTAAAGCTGAACGCACGATCAATTCTGCACACTCGAGTAAGTTACGAAGTTCAATCAGATCTCGCGTGACTTTAAAGTTAGCGTAATACTCCTGGACTTCATATCTTAGTAACTTGATGCGATGTAATGCTCGCTCTAATCGGCGATTGGTTCTCACAATACCAACATAGTTCCACATTAAAGAACGAAGTTCATCCCAGTTATGGGCAATCACAACCTGTTCGTCTGCATTCTCTACCTGGCTCTCATCCCACAGCGGAAGATGGGGCATAACAGGTGTTTTAAGTTCAGAAATATCAGCGGCAGCGGCTTTGCCAATCACAATGCACTCTAATAAAGAATTGCTAGCGAGGCGATTAGCTCCATGCAAACCCGTATAAGTAGCCTCACCAACTGCATATAGACCTGCCAAGTCAGTACGGCCTTTAAGATCCGTTACAACTCCGCCGCAGGTGTAATGCGCTGCTGGAACCACCGGAATGGGTTCTTTGGTAATGTCTAAACCAAGAGTCATACAACGCGCATAAATCATTGGAAAATGTTCTTTAATGAAGGCTTCGCCTAAATGGGTAGCGTCCAGATGGACATAATCTAAGCCGTGCTTCTTCATTTCAAAATCAATTGCCCGAGCAACAATATCGCGTGGTGCAAGCTCATTGCGCTCATCATGCTCTGGCATAAATCGTGTGCCATCTGGCAACTTGAGTAAACCGCCCTCACCACGAATTGCTTCTGTAATGAGGAAGGTGCGATCGCTTGGGTGATACAAGCAGGTTGGATGGAATTGAATGAACTCCATATTGCCTATACGACATCCCGCGCGCCAGGCCATAGCAATACCATCGCCAGTAGCAGTATCAGGATTGCTGGTGTAGCGATAAACCTTGCCTACGCCACCGGTTGCCAAAACAACTGCTTTAGCCTCAATCGTTTCAACGCGGTTATTTTTAATATCGAGTGCATAGACACCATAACAACGATTAGATTTAGCGCGCTTAGTCTTGGCATCCAAATGGCGATTGGTAATGAGATCTAAAGCAATCCAGTGCTCGAGCAATTGAATATTTTTGTGAGCGCGCGCTTTATCAAGCAGCACTTCATGAATAGCTTTTCCTGTAGCGTCAGCAGCGTGTGCGATACGGCGCTGGCTGTGCCCACCCTCACGAGTCAGGTGTAAACCCATTGGCCCTGCCGCATCTGTAGTGAATGGCACGCCTTGGTCAACCAGCCAGCGAATGGCGTCGGCACTCTCCTCAGCGATATAACGAGCGGTAGATTCCACTACAAGGCCAGCGCCAGCATTTAAGGTATCACTCACGTGAGCATCAATACTGTCATGCTCTTTATCGACCACTCCAACAATCCCACCTTGTGCCCAAGCTGTCGCAGCCTCACCCAAACCACGTTTCGCCATCACAATGACTGGTTGAGTTTGGGCCATATGAAGCGCCACTGTTAAACCTGCTAGGCCCGCCCCAATAATAAGGACTGGCAACTCTGGTTTGTTATCAGCTGGGGATGTTGTGGGTTTTGAACTTGCCATAGATGGATCATTCTAAAGGGCAATGAGATATTGCGCCTCCCTTACCTATTAATGACCCGATGAAAAGTGTCAAGGACAGCGATGGTCTCCAATTAAATCAACAAAAGTAGCCGACAACAAAAGGGTCTGTAAAAGGAAAAAAGCCGCTGTTAAGCGGCTTTTTTGTGCAGAAAAAATTAATCTACAGAACCGACTTTTTGCCTCTTTGGATCATTCGTGCCGTAACCCATGATTGGGGCAACTTGACCACCTTTAGCCAACTTAACAGCGCAGTATTTAAACTCTGGAATCTTACCAAAAGGATCTAAGGCTGCATTGGTAATGAGGTTAGCCGCTGCCTCATAGTAAGCAAATGGAATAAAGATCACGCCCCGTGGAGTGCCATCATCTCTGCGTACATGAATACCCACTTCACCACGCCTTGATTGAACGGTAATCACATCGCCAGCAGAAACACCTAGCTGGGTCATATCCTCCCCATTCATAGAGACGGTTGCCATTGGCTCAATAGCATCCAATACCGTTGCACGCCTTGTCATACTGCCAGTATGCCAATGCTCTAACTGGCGACCGGTGATCAGTACAAATGGATATTGCGCATCTGGACGCTCATCCGCAGGAATAATGTCAGCAGGTACCAGTCTGACTTTGCCGTCTGCAGTATCAAAGTGGTCATCGAAAACAATGGGTCGACCAGGATCTTCAAGCGAGAGGCAAGGATAGGTCACGCTAGACTCCTTCTCCAACCGTTCCCAGGTAATGCCGTTTATGGCGCCATGCATTGCTTGGCGCATTTCCTCATAAACTTCAGCTACTCCAGCATCAGGTCCCTGGTAATTCCAGTTAACACCCATTTTTTTAGCAATCTCTTGGATGATCCACAAGTCAGGTTTTGCATCACCAGGAGGGTTAACGGCTTTCTTGCCCATCTGCACCATCCGGTCAGTATTGCTTGCTGTACCAACCTTCTCGGGCCATGCGCTCGCTGGCAACACCACATCAGCTAGCAACGCAGTCTCGGTCATGAAGATATCCTGAACGACTAAATGCTCTAAAGATACCAGGGCATGACGGGCATGATTGAGATCAGGGTCACTCATCGCAGGGTTCTCGCCTTCGATATACATTCCACGAATCTTATCTGGATCACTGTCGGGTGCCGTGATCTTATGCATGATCTCCACCACGGTATAGCCTGGCTTTTTATCTAATGGTGTGTCCCAGAATTTCTCAAACCAAGCATGAGCTTCTGGATTATCTACTCGTTGATAGTTAGGGAACATCATGGGTATCAATCCCGCATCACTGGCACCCTGCACGTTATTCTGGCCACGCAATGGGTGCAGACCTGAGCCTGGCTTACCAATTTGACCGGTAATACTTACCAATGCAATCAGACAACGCGCATTGTCGGTACCGTGGATATGCTGACTAATGCCCATACCCCACAAAATCATCGCCGCCTTAGTGGTGGCAAATTCACGGGCAACTTCACGCAAGGTCTCAGCAGGTATGCCGCAAAGGGGTGACATTGCTTCAGGGCTATAACCCTTGATATTTTCTTTGAGTGCATCAAAGTTATTGGCGCGATTTTCAATGAAATCTTTATCGACTAGGCCTTCTTCGATGATGGTGTAAATCATGGCATTGAGCATGGCCACATCAGTATCTGGCTTGAACTGCATAGTGCGCCAGGCATGTTTACTAATTTCTGTTTTACGCGGATCGCACAACACAATCTTTGCACCACGTTTAGCGGCATTCTTAAACCAAGTCGCCGCTACTGGATGGTTGGCAGTTGGGTTTGAGCCAATCAGCATGATTAAGCTTGAATGCTCCACATCATTGACCTGATTACTCACCGCACCAGACCCCACACCCTCTAAAAGCGCAGCTACAGAGGATGCGTGGCAAAGACGCGTGCAATGGTCCACGTTATTGCTACCAAAACCTGTGCGCACCAGCTTTTGGAAAAGATAAGCCTCTTCGTTACTGCCTTTGGCAGATCCAAATCCAGCTAGTACCTTATTGCCGTACTGATCTTTAAGCTGTTTGAGTCCACCGCCAGCAACCTCTAAAGCCTCTTCCCAGCTTGCTTCGCGGAAAATGCTCGTCCAGTCTTGTGGATTTTGTATGGCGTTCTCATCTTTTGGAACACCTGCTTTACGAATCAGTGGCTTGGTAAGGCGCTGTGGATTATGAATGTAATCCATACCAAAACGGCCTTTAACGCATAGGCGATTGTGATTAGCTGGGCCATCACGACCCTCTACGCTCACAATCTTTTCATCTTTCACGTTATAGGTAATTTGACAGCCTACCCCGCAAAATGGACATACTGAATCGACTTTTCGATCCACGATTTGCGAGCCAATCAAACCCTTAGGCATTAATGCGCCAGTTGGACAAGCTTGCACGCATTCTCCACAGGCTACGCAAGTACTGTCACCCATGGGATCATTAAGATCAAATACGATCTCGCTATGAGAGCCACGCATTGCATAGCCAATCACATCGTTCACCTGCTCTTCGCGGCAAGCCCGTACACAACGATTGCATTGAATGCAGGCATCTAAATTTACCGCCATCGCTGGATGAGAAATATCGCTACTTACCCGCGCGCGACGAATTGCTTTGAGCTCTGGTCGAACAGTCACATTTAAGCGTGCTGCCCAAGTGCTAAGTTCGCCATGTTGATTTTTTTGCTCTTCTTCCTTACTGTCTCCTACCCACTTAAATCCCTCGTCTGGCATATCAGACAACAACATCTCCAATACGAGTTTTTGACTTTTTAAGGCCCGCTCACTATTAGCTTTAACTTCCATTCCAGCAGTAGCACTACGACAACAGCTAGGTGCCAAAGTGCGCTCACCATTAATCTCAACTACACAAGCGCGGCAATTACCATCCGGACGATAACCCTCTTTAAAACACAGATGGGGAATATCGATACCGTGGCGCTTAGCGGCTTTGAGAATGGTTTCGCCTTCGTAAGAAACGATGGTTTGACCGTCAAGTTTGAATTCGACCGTTTGCAGTTCGAGTTCTTTAGGGTTGGTTGGTGCGTTCATATTTATCTCGTCTTTCCCAGGCTCTTAGCTCACTGGTTTTTTAAGCAACTTCTTGGGGGAAATATTTGTGGATGCAGCGAATGGGATTTGGCGCGGCTTGACCTAAACCACAGATGGAGGCGTCCACCATTACCGTTGCTAGATCCTCCAGGGTTTCATGATCCCAGGACTGAGCTTGCATTAGCGTAGCAGCCTTACCTGTACCAACACGACATGGAGTGCACTGACCGCAGCTCTCATGTTCAAAAAATCGCATAATATTCAAAGCCATATCACGCGCTTTATCCTGGTCGCTAAATACAACAACAGCGGCAGAGCCAATAAAACAACCATAGGGTTGCAAAGTATCAAAATCAAGCGGAATGTCATTCATAGCGGCAGGCAAAATGCCGCCAGATGCACCACCCGGTAAATAACCGTAGAACTGATGCCCTGCTTGCATACCACCGCAATACTCATCAATGAGCTCTTGAATGGTGATGCCAGCTGGAGCCAGTTTGACGCCAGGCTGGTTCACTCGTCCGCTTACGCTAAAGCTTCTTAAGCCTTTGCGATCATGGCGGCCAAATGAACTAAACCACTCTGGGCCACGCTGAACAATATCGCGTACCCAATAGAGTGTTTCAAAATTGTGCTCCAGTGTAGGGCGGCCGAATAAGCCCACCTGCGCAATATATGGCGGACGCATACGAGGCTCACCTCGTTTACCTTCAATACTTTCGATCATCGCAGACTCTTCTCCGCAGATGTAGGCGCCAGCGCCACGACGTAATTCAATCAAAGGTAACGCGAATGGCGGATTTTCCTTTAATTTAGTCAATTCCGCTTCAAGTAACTCACGGCAACCGTGGTATTCGTCACGCAAGTAAATATAACAAGCATCAATTCCAACGACACTAGCAGCAATCAACAGACCCTCTAAAAAACGGTGCGGATCGCGCTCTAAATACGTGCGATCTTTAAATGTACCGGGCTCGCCTTCATCAATATTTACCGCCATCAATTTGGGTGCGATTTGATCTTTCACAATGCGCCACTTGCGCCCCGCAGGGAAACCCGCACCACCTAATCCGCGCAAACCAGAGTTTTCCATCGCCTTGATGATGCTTTCGACACTATGTTTACCGGAATGAATTTCTTTGGCCAAGGCATAACCGCCCTGAGCTAAATAAGCGTCATAGCCTACATAGTCGGGTGAAACTGCTTGATTGTCACCTTGAGGGGAAATGCTCATTTGCGTCAAATCAGCCGGCTGAAAATGGGCATCGTCTTTTGCTGGTGGCTGCGTAGTCATGCCATTTTTTACGGCAGCCTCCACTTTATCTAGCGTTGCAAATAACACGGGATACTGGTGCACTACCGCAACAGGGGCTTGTTCACAACGACCTACGCAAGGCGCAGCAATCACTTTTATATTTGAGTTACCCAAAATAACTGGGAGTTTTGCTAGTAAACTTTTTGCACCGGCTAACTCACAGGCAACTCCATCACATACCCGCACGGTAATATCAGCAACAGAATCAGTGCCGCGCACCACTTCAAAATGGTGATAGAAAGTAGCCACCTCATACACCTCAGCCATCGGCAAATTCATCTCTTTTGCCAAGGCAACTAAATGGCGGTCATGCAGAGCGCGATACTCATCATTAAGTAGATGCAAATTTTCGATCAACAAGTCACGGCGGTGTGGTGCATGACCAATGAGTTGGCGCACCTCATTAATGGAGATATCGTCAGCCTGACGGCCCTTAAGCTTACTTTTGCGACGAATGGTTTCCCTTAAATCATCTGCAGTTGCTACAGCAACGACCTTGATGTCTCCAGAAGGTTGTGGGTGATTCATAGTTGGTAGTCTCTAATTTCTTATGGCAATCATTACTGCTGTTTTTAGATGTTCAAAATAAAAGTCAAATGCTTAAAAGGGGAATGCCGATATCGACGTTCATGGGCAACTTCACCATATAAACAGAATTCCAAAAATCTTGCTTGATTTTGGGTTATTTTTAGCTCAATGTCCTTGACGGCGCTCAAGGCAATTAAACCTAGGGTTTACCCCAAATTACAGTAGGGACGGGCTAGGCTGATCGCCAGGAGGTAGTGAGTAATCTAACTTACGCTCATACACCCTTGCTTTAAAGCAATCGTTGTAGCCTTTCGTGCCAATTTGCCACCCAATCGAGGTGCAATCGTCTTGTGCGGCGGTCTCAATGGATCCACAGGCGGTAATACCCAAGCCAGCAAAAAGGGTAAATACAAAAAGCAATGGCAATTTAAATAATTTCATTCCGTTAGTCTACTGGATTTTCGATTCTCATTCGAGGGAAAACATCAGCTTGTGCAAGCTCTATTTTCTCAGTAACAATCCAATGGACTGCAAACTAATAAATATAAAACTGGGAGACACACATGCATCATGCAACTAAGCTACTTCTTACCCTTACCATTTCTATCGCGGCCCTATTTATAGGGCCCAACGCATCCGCCCAGAACTCGGAAGGTTTTGTTAATCTAATTAATGAGCTCGACCTTAGCCGCTGGAACATTATTGGCAATGCGAATTGGGTTATCGGCAAAGGCGTAATTGAAAGTGATAAACCCTATGGATTTTTGGTCAGCACCGAAGTGTACAAAAACCTGGAGATCCGCGCCGAGTTTTGGGCGGAGCCTAATACCAATAGTGGTATCTTTATCCGCTGCCAAAATCCCCAACAGCTCTCACAGAGCAACTGCTACGAAATTAATATTTTTGATGCCCGGCCTGAACAGGCTTACGCCACTGGATCAATTGTTGATGTTGCCAAAGTGGACCCCGTTCCTAAAGCGAGTGGTCGCTGGAATACCATGGAGATTATTGCCAATGGATCTCACTTTAAAGTGACTATGAATGGCGTGGTCACCGTGGCGGATGGGCAAGATAGTAAATTCACCGAAGGTCCTATTGGATTGCAATCGGCCGGCGGAATAATTAAGTTTAGAAAGCTAGAGATAAAGCCCCTGTAATAACTAAATCGCCCACCAACCAACAATGCCCCCTGGTCAGCATTGATTGGTGGTCCATTTTGCAATAATCTATGCTGGAGGAAACCCCGCCTTCTGCGCCCACATATTATTAAATATATAAATCAAAGGCTCCTCATAGACGCCCGCCTTTGTAAAAGGCTCATCTTTTAGCCAAGCACTCACTGCAGCTCGATCGGGAAAGTCGATCACAAGCAAACTTCCAATAACCGTACCCCCGTCATCCGAAGTCAATGGACCAGCAAAGGCCATACGTTCAGAGAGTTGCGCTAGGTAGGCCCGATGTTCGGGGCGCAACTGCACGCGTAGTTCTGCAGTACCTGGGCGATCGATTAAAAGAATTGAGAAAATCATATTAAATCCTATTATTTAGCAAATGAACTCCATATTACAGAAGAACATCGTTTTCCTATAACGAGAAAATTAAATACACCTCACGCGGATTACGAGGTAGATACCCCTGCCACCGCTCGACTGAGGCTTTAAGGGGTCCTACTTTAATCCCCGGGAATCTCTTTGAGGTTATGTACTGCCAATTTATTGATTGGCATATTTCCAAATTCAATTCTTAAGAGTATTCTCTTAGGAATGACATTAAGCCCCTACCATCGATTCATCATTGAAAATGAAAAGTTATGGAAAGATTTACCTGATCGAGAGCGCAGAATTCTGATTGCTGTTTTGGGGCAGGATCCCCAGGATCCAATGCGAGTCATGGATATTATTCAACGTGCAGACTTAGGTTCTCAAGCAACTATTCATGCGGCGCTGACAAACTTACAAAAGACTGATTTTTTGCGCTATACCTCCTACAAAGAAGATGGGCGCAGCAAGTTCATTAGCCTAGCACCAAAAAGTGTGACCCTCTTTAAGCGTTTAGATAAACTATTCATCACTTGCGCAAAGTCACCCCAAATAGCAACGGTATAACGAGGTCTGATTTAGGTCTGGGGCATGCCTGGCCTCCCCATTTCATCATTTCGATGATTCAATAAGAAGTGCACCCCAATAACCTAAATTTTCAGTCAATTGATTTACCCCCTGATCCAGGCCTCACATTATTGCTGAACTAGGATTATTCTCAATTTACAATAATTATAAAATGAGGTACATTTTGATTGAAGATTTACAAACCTCAAATTAAGGATGGGTCAATCTATTATGTTCCAAATTACCCAGCTGGATACCGACTCTGGACTAGTTATCGTAGAGGATAAGGATTTTGGACTTCGATATGAGTTTAAAGAGCCTGAACTACAGAATGCAAAAATCATTGATGACTACGATCTCCACATCACAACAAAGGCAGGGGAAAAGATAGCAGTTCCCATCCTTAATCGGTGATCCTTAATCGGTGATCCTAAAACTCAAAGAACTGACTTAATCCACCCCTAATGCCGCTCTCCAAACCTGCGCAATTGAGGGCAATATGCTAATAGCATTGCTCTGGTGAATAATACAATCCGTGCTCCAGACATGAGAGACACCAGCCCCCTTTACTAACTCCAATGCAGATCCATTGAATAAGGCATGGGTTACCACGACATCTACAGTCTTAGCGCCCGCAACCAATAAAAGTTCCGCTGCACGTGCCAAGGTATGGCCACTACTCACAATATCATCCAATAAAACTACAGATCTACCCCGAACATCTATCGAAGGTAAAGTAATTTCAACATCCCTATCGCCCTTTCGTACTTTTTTTGCGACCGCAAAATCAAGGTGATAAGGTAAAGCCGCCCGAGCTACCCACTGGAGAGATTCCTCATCCGGCCCCATTAATATCGGATTTACTCTTTGCAAAGCCGCAAAACTCCCCATTAATGGAGCGGCACTTACCACTAGCGCATTTTTGACAGGCACTGCTTGTGCAAGCGTTGAAACCCGATGCAGGTGAGGGTCAACAGTAATAAGAGCATCAAACAGGCAAGCAAGCAAGTCACCAATAATGTGCTGACTCACTATCTCCCCCGGAGAAAAAGCCATATCCTGACGCATGTAAGCCAAATATGGGGCAATTAAAGTGAGGTGCTTTACACCTGCAATTCTTGCTGCACGGGCACTGAACAACAACTCTATTAACTTTTGATTGGGATTGTTTAGGGTGTGAAATATAGCTACACTTTCAGGAAGCTCTGCAGGCAAGCGCAGTTTGAGCTCTCCATCTGGAAATAAATGTCGATCAACCATTTGGGCAGTAGCATTACTTAAGCTGGCTAACTCAAGCGCCTGAACGGCCTCCTCCTCAAAATAAAGAAGTAGCGTTTGATTCATTAAAACTCCACAAATGCATGGTCTTGATTTCAACCCGTCGATGCAACACACTACAAACTGCGTAAGCGCAAGGAGTGTTGCTCATGAAACAACGACCTCGAATCTATTACAC
>Ga0364915_10006_pt1 | contig 52954 bp, 44 predicted proteins | sample ExccelJu500001D4_3_FD_206958 | JGI IMG/M metagenome (GOLD analysis project Ga0364915, IMG submission 206958) | Enriched cells from Trout Bog Lake Hypolimnion, Wisconsin, USA - BchlTB.June25.5000.01.D4 | ecosystem: Environmental > Aquatic > Freshwater > Lake > Hypolimnion/Profundal zone | place... | reverse complement strand
TCCAAAAAGTTTTAGAAAATGATCTTAAATTTTATGCATATAGTTTAATTAATTATTTAGGAAAATCAGAAAACGAGTTGCCGCTACCCATTGGAACCCTCAATCTCGAGCCCAAGAGTTTTCAAATCTCTGAATTAATTTCGCAAGCAAATTCAAATAGAGCTGACATCACATCAACACAAGCGGCTATTGAATCTGCCTCAGCTAATTTAGAGGTTATTAAAGCAAGTAAAAATATTGATGTTATGCCTGGTATTTATTACTCCGAAACCCCTCCCTATTCATCTTCTGGAACGAGCTATGGCTCACAAAAGTCATTTAGTTTTATAGTGTCAGTCCCCCTTTCAAATGCTTTATTTAATGATTCGGATGTATTGAGCGCAGTAAATGCTCAGACTCAACAGGAAATAATGCTTCAAGCAACAAAAACTAAAATTGTTACAGAGCTAAATCAGACCTATTTGCAATATCAATCAGCAAAAAATCGCTTGGAAAGCTCCAACAAGGCATACCAAACAGCTAAACACCAAAAAAATAATGGCATCACAGGCGTGCTTGCATTTAGAGAAGCTCAAGGCGAATTATTTGATGCAAGAACTATTCATGCTAAGACTCTGATACTCTTGCAGCGTCTAAGTGGTGATTTTCAAGTACCAAAATTTAACTAGGGAAATTCAAATGAAAATTAGTTTTTTTATGCCCACTAAAAAGATGTTGGTAGTCCTATTTCTTTTGCCATTAGCTGCTCCAGCCCTAGTATTTGCTAATGTCATCGTGAAAACAACTCCAGCCATTGTCAAGGCAGCTCCAAAGCGTGTTGAAAAGACGCCTTCTGTCACGCCTTTGATGCAGCAAAATATTATGAAGCCCTCCTCCCAAAATATCTCATCGAGTGGCGCGAAATATTTCGGTAATACAAAATCCGTTTCCCTAACCCCGGGCCCCACTACTGTCAACACCAATCTAAAACCTGGTGAGCTCAAACAAGTAAATCAAGTCAGCCCTACCGATACATCAAGCTTTATCAATCCACCACCCGTCAATAATTAGTTTTTACTGAGCGAAAAAAAGCCCGAATTAACGGGCTTTTTTTGTCACTAATTTTGGCGGAACGGACGGGACTCGAACCCGCGACCCTCTGCGTGACAGGCAGATATTCTAACCAACTGAACTACCGCTCCAGAAAACTTCGAGTAATACTTTTTACTTATTACATTTACAAAAAAACTGGCGTCCCCAACGAGATTCGAACTCGTGTACTCACCGTGAAAGGGTGATGTCCTAGGCCTCTAGACGATGGGGACCCTGTACTACTTGTGCCTCTATTTTAAATGCTTGGTGGAGATAAGCGGGATCGAACCGCTGACCTCTTGCATGCCATGCAAGCGCTCTCCCAGCTGAGCTATACCCCCAAAATCTCGCAATAAAACTACAAGACACTCAAAACAATCCAAGATTTTATCCTATTTTTGTACGACTGCGCAAATTGCTTATAGGATGACCTTAGAAAGACGCTCTATAACCTCCTCTTTTCCCAGTACTACCAATACAGAATCAATCGCTGGGGTCTGAGTAGTGGCAAATAAGGCATAACGAACGGGCATAGCTAAAGCTGGCATCTTGATCTGATGCTGGGCTAGCACTTGTTTAAAAACAGCCCCATAGGCCTCTTTTAATGGTTCGGTAGTTTTCAGAGCAGCAATTAAATCTCGCAAAGCGGGAATAACTGCTTGAGGAATATTTAGCGCAATTTGTTCTGCGCTAAGAGTTGGCGCTGGCAGATAAAAAAGCCTTGCACCTTCCGCAATCTCAATCAAAGTATTAGCACGATCTTTTAGTAATGCTACTACTTGGGTGAAGTCGGGGCCGTTCTCGGTATCAATGCCTAGGGTATGCGCAAATGGTTTTGTTGCCTGAGCCAGGATTAAAGGATCTGCGTTCTGAATATATTGATGATTAAGCCAAAGCAATTTTTCTGGATTATGTTGTGCTGGTGATCGACCCAGACTATCTAAATCAAACCATTGAACAAACTGCTCTTTAGTGAATACCTCTGCATCACCATGAGACCAACCCAAACGCGCTAAATAATTGAGAATCGCTTCAGGCAAGTACCCTGCTTTCTGATAATCGCGCACACTCATTGCGCCATTACGCTTACTCATTTTTTCGCCAGCATCATTTAATACGGTGGGTAAATGCGCATAAATCGGTTGAATCCCGCCTAGCGCTTTCATAATGTTAATTTGCCTAGGGGTGTTGTTTACATGATCATCACCTCGAATCACGTGAGTGATCTTCATATCTAAATCATCTACAACTACGCAAAAGTTATATGTTGGCGTGCCATCAGGACGTGAAATCACCAAATCATCCAACTCGTCATTATTAATCTCGATTATTCCCTTAACAGCATCATCCCAAACAACGGAGCTGCCTATGGGGTTTTTAAAGCGAATTACCGGCAATACGTCCTGAGGTATTGCTGGAAGTACTTTACCGGGCTCAGGGCGCCATAAACCGTTATAACGAGGCTTTTCTTTATTAGCCATCTGGTGATCACGTAATTTATTCAATTCATCTTCGCTCATGTAGCAGTGATAGGCTAGACCAGCATCTAATAATTGCTGCACCACCTCGCGATAGCGATCAATCCGTTGCATTTGATAGATGGGACCTTCATCTATATCAAGCCCCAACCAAGCCATACCTTCAATAATGACATCTACGGCTTCTTGAGTGGATCGCTCTAAGTCGGTGTCCTCGATACGGAGAATAAAGTCGCCCTTGTTATGACGGGCAAAGGCCCATGGATAGAGTGCACTGCGGAGATTTCCCAGATGAATAAAGCCCGTGGGACTTGGGGCGAAACGTGTTCTTATATGCATAGGGGACATTATCTCAGGTCAAGGAGGTGGATCTGATCAAATGCTACCGATATTTTAAAAAAAGTGGATACTTTCACTCATGAATGAATTACTTGTCTTTATGTGTGATGGCGCCCCAGTTCGAGGGGAAATTGTCTCAATAAGCACTGCTTGGCAGGCTGTTTTAGAGCGCCGTAATTACCCTCCCGTAGTTCGTCAGATCTTAGGTGATTTCGTTGGGGCAGCTACCTTGTTAAGTGCAAGCCTAAAATTTGATGGGACCCTGATCATTCAGGCCCAAAGTAGTGGCCCAATTCAGCTTCTCGTTGTGGAATGTAAGTCAGACCTTACCATCAGGGCCACTGTCAAACTCTCCGTTGATGCGTCAGAAATATCCGCTGCTGCAACATTAGGGGATCTATTGGATGTGGCAAACTCTGGGCGATTGGTCATCACTCTAGACCCCGCTGATCGTCAGCCAGGTCAATCCCCTTATCAGGGCATAGTAGCTCTGCAAGAGCACCGTGGAACGGTGATTAAACCCGTTACTACAGCTGCTGAAGCTATTGCCCTATATATGCAAAATTCGGAACAACTGGATACCCGGATTTGGTTGGCTTCAAACGAAACCCATGTTGGGGGATTATTGTTGCAGCGCCTGCCCGATTCAGGTGGACATACACACATCGACCCTCAAATTGCGGCCGAGGGTTGGAACCGCATACAGGCCCTAGGTGAAACCATCACCACTGAAGAGTTACTAACACTTTCTCCAGACACGACTTTACGTCGGCTGTTTCTTGAGGAATCTGTGGAAAATGGGGTGCGTAGCTTCCCAGTACGTCCAATTCACTTTTCTTGCAGATGCTCCCGCGCCAAGGTTGCCGATGTTCTAAAAATGCTAGGTGAAGAAGAGGTAGAAGGCATTTTAGAGGAGCAGGGATCGGTAGAAACGGAATGTGACTTTTGTGCAAAAGTTTACCGTTTTGATGCCGTTGATTGTCTGCAGGTGTTTAAAACCGACTTATTATTTGACGCCACCAGACCACCCTCAAGTGGCCATTGATTTATTGAGCGCTAGTTTGCTTTGAATTTGTGTCTGTTAATTTTGTAGCCGGCAGGATTTGCACAAAGAATTCGCCTTCCTTTATCATGCCATGCTCTACTCTTGCACGCTCTTCAATTGCTCTTGTTCCATCTTTTAAGTCCTTAACATCACCAGTCAGCTTTGCATTACGTAAGCTCAGAAGGCTATTTTTAGCCTGCTGCAATTCAAGTTGCCGCTCCATTTCATAAACTCTAAGCCAGCCACCTTTACCCAACCAGAGTGGGTACTGAATTGCCATCAGCAATAACAGCATCGTGTAGATAATAATCCGCATAATCTATTGAAACTTTAAGATTACCGCTTTAAGTTATAAAAAACAGACCTGCCTGGGTAGGTTGCAACGTCTCCTAAGTCTTCTTCAATACGCAAGAGTTGGTTGTACTTAGCAATACGATCGGAGCGTGACAGTGAGCCCGTCTTAATCTGGCCGGCATTTGTTCCCACTGCAATGTCTGCGATAGTGCTATCTTCAGTTTCTCCGGAGCGGTGAGAAATTACTGCGGTGTAATTGGCGCGCTTAGCCATTTCAATTGCAGCAAAAGTTTCAGTCAAAGTGCCGATCTGATTAATCTTGATCAAAATTGAATTCGCAACACCCTTATCAATTCCTTCTTGGAGAATGCGTGTATTGGTTACGAACAGGTCATCACCCACAAGTTGGATTTTCTTTCCCAATTTCTGAGTGATATCAGCCCATCCATCCCAGTCACTTTCGTGCATGCCATCTTCAATTGAAACAATAGGAAACTGATCGGCTAATTGACCGAGGTAGTCAGAGAATTCGTTTGAACTGAGTTGCAAGCCTTCACCAGATAAATGGTATTTGCCATCCTTGTAGAACTCACTGGCGGCACAATCCAGGGCCAATAGGACATCCTCACCAGCTTGATAACCAGCGCCCTCAATAGCCTTCATAATGGTTTGTAGGCACTCTTGATTACTTTTAAAGTTGGGGGCAAAGCCACCCTCATCACCTACCGTGGTTGGCATACCTTGGGAGCCCAGTATCTTTTTGAGCTCATGGAAAATTTCAGCACCACAACGCAAAGCCTCGCGAAAGCTTTGTGCTCCAACTGGCATCACCATGAATTCTTGAATATCTAGGCTGTTATTGGCATGCGCTCCACCATTGACTATATTCATCATCGGCACTGGCAATTGCATGCCTCCAGACCCACCAAAATAGCGATACAAAGGAAGGCCAGATTCTTCAGCTGCGGCTCTAGCAACAGCCATAGATACGGCCAAAGTGGCATTAGCACCCAAGCGAGCTTTGTTATGAGTGCCATCTAATTCGTTGAGAGTACGATCTAAAAAAGCCTGCTCCATAGCATCTAAGCCAAGAATGGATTCTGCAATTTCAATATTGATATTCTGGACGGCTTTAAGGACGCCCTTACCTAGGTAGCGGGCATTATCTCCATCACGCAATTCAATTGCTTCACGTGAACCAGTTGAGGCTCCCGATGGCACGGCCGCCCTACCCATTACACCAGACTCCAGCAATACATCACACTCGACCGTGGGGTTACCACGTGAATCCAGAATTTCCCTACCAATGATGTCGACAATGGCGCTCATGCACCTTCTCCTAAATAAAATTTAATTGGGTATTACTTAAAACTATCTTCTAAAAAAGAACCCGGCCTTTTCACTACTGCATCAATTGCTACTAAGGATTCAAGAAGTTCTTTCATGCGATTAAGTGGAACAGCATTGGGACCATCCGATAAAGCTTTTGCAGGATCGGGATGGGTTTCCATAAAAAGACCGCTAATACCAACAGCTACAGCAGCGCGTGCTAATACCGGTATAAATTCGCGTTGCCCACCGCTTGAACTTCCTTGACCACCAGGTAATTGCACGGAATGGGTAGCATCAAATACTACCGGGGCCATAGTCTCACGCATGATAGCTAAGCTACGCATATCGGATACCAAATTGTTATAACCAAAAGAGGCGCCACGTTCACATGCCATAAATTGATCGGCTAAATTGATTTCTGCAGCTGCAACACGTGCTTTTTCAATTACGTTCAGCATTTCATGGGGGGACAGAAACTGTCCTTTTTTGAAATTCACAGGTTTACCACTTTGGGCGCAAGCGCGAATGAAGTCTGTTTGTCGGCACAAAAAGGCAGGGGTTTGTAAAACATCGACCACTTTAGAAACGGCTTTAATTTCACTAATATCGTGGATATCGGTAAGCACTGGCACGCCTATTTCACGCTTTACTTTAGCTAAAATCTCAAGACCTCTTTCCATGCCCAAGCCACGGAAAGAGCTGCCAGAAGATCTATTTGCTTTATCAAATGAAGACTTATAAATAAAGGGAATGCCCAGTGAGGCAGTTATTTCTTTGAGCTCCCCAGCAATATCAAGAGCAGATTGCTCTGACTCGATAACGCAAGGTCCTGCAATCAGAAAGAATCGATGCTGTAAACCAACATCAAAACCACAAAGCTTGAAAGTACTCATAATGTCCTCTTACGCTGCCTGCTTTGTGGAAACATCTTGGTGAATCAACGCAGCCTTTACGAAGGCAGAGAATAATGGGTGACCATCTCGTGGTGTGGAAGTGAACTCTGGGTGAAATTGAACACCAAAAAACCATGGGTGCATAGAGCTTGGAAGCTCCATCATTTCTGGCAAAGATTCATTAGGGGTCCTGGCTGAAATTATCATGCCACATTTTTCTAGCCGGGGCACATAGACATTGTTGACTTCGTAACGATGACGATGACGCTCATTCACTTCAGCACCATAAATTTCATGGGCTAAGGTGCCACTTTTAACCGGGCAACGCTGAGAACCCAAGCGCATTGTGCCGCCAAGATCAGAGTCATTCGTACGTATCTCAACACGCCCTTCCCTATCAAGCCATTCAGTAATCAGGGCAACCACCGGATGATCTGTTTCTGGGTCAAACTCAGTGCTATTGGCCTGACCAATATTGGCGACATGGCGAGCAAATTCAATTACTGCCAACTGCATGCCCAAACAGATTCCCAGATAAGGAATTTGATTTTCACGGGCATAGCGAATTGCTGCGATCTTGCCTTCAGTGCCACGCTTACCAAAGCCACCTGGAACTAAAATGGCATCAAGTGTTTTAAGGCAATCAATGCCATCTTTTTCGATCTGCTCAGAATCGATGTAATTAATATTTACACGAGTGTGGTTATGAATGCCTGCATGTCTCAAGGCCTCAATTAAGGATTTATATGACTCCGTCAATTCAACATACTTACCCACCATACCAATGGTGACTTCATGTTGAGGGTTAGCCATTTCATAAACTAAATGGGCCCATACAGATAGATCGGCTGGTTTGGCCTCAATTTGCAATTCACGACAAATAAGATCATCCATGCCTTGTGCATGTAGCATTTCTGGAATCTTATAAATAGTGTCTACATCCCAAACAGAAATAACAGCCTCTTCTCGCACATTTGAGAACAGAGAAATCTTGGCTCGCTCATCCTCTGGAATTGGGCGGTCAGCACGGCAGAGCAAAACTGTTGGCATGATGCCGATTTCACGTAACTTCTGAACTGAATGCTGGGTTGGCTTGGTTTTAAGCTCACCTGCACTAGTTAGGTAAGGCACCAAAGTCAGGTGAACAAACGCGCAATGATGTAATGGCAGGCGCAGGCTCATTTGACGTGCAGCCTCTAAAAATGGCAATGATTCAATATCGCCTACAGTTCCGCCGATCTCGCATATGGCTACGTCGGCATGGCCGTCATGACTTGCCCTAGCGCCACGCTCTATAAAAGCCTGAATCTCATTGGTGATGTGTGGAATTACTTGAACTGTTTTGCCGAGATATTCACCGCGACGCTCTTTACTGATGACAGATTCATAAATCTGTCCAGTAGTGAAATTATTACTTTTACGCATTTTTGCCGAAACAAAACGCTCATAGTGGCCAAGATCAAGATCTGTTTCAGCGCCATCTTCAGTTACAAAAACTTCGCCATGTTGAAGCGGGCTCATGGTGCCTGGATCAACGTTGATATAGGGGTCTAATTTTAGGAGGGTGACTTTCAGGCCGCGGGATTCAAGAATCGCGGCAAGCGAGGCAGCCGCGATTCCTTTCCCTAAGGAAGAAACCACGCCACCAGTGACAAAAACGTATTTGGTCATCGCTTTAGCTCTGTTGGAAAAAGTAATTATAACGACAGCTAGCAATAAGAGGAAAATTCAGTAAAGTGGTCATTGAAATATATCTATTAATTACAGGAGTATTGGATGCTAAATACGAATAAAAGTAAGGCCCGAACCCTTTTATTGACTCTGGCCTTGCTCCTGCCAGCCCCCTATAGCATTGCCCAAACAGGGGGCACTATCTCCGGGGTATGGAAAACCTTTGATGATGACACTAACCAACCCGCTGCTTTAGTGGAAATTAGTGAAAAGGGAGGCCTTTATTCTGGTGTTATCTTAAAGCTATTGGATCCCAATGCACTGTCAACCTGCGAAAAATGCACAGACTTTCGCAAGGGAAAGCCTGTTTTAGGGATGGAGATATTATCGGGCATGAAAAAAACAGGGGAGAGCTACAGTGGCGGCCAAATACTCGACCCCGATGATGGAGATGTTTATCGCGCAGAAATGAAATTAAAAGATCAAGGTAGCAAGCTTGATCTTCGGGCTTACATAGGAATACCGCTGCTAGGAAGAACGCAAACCTGGATTAGGGAAAAATAGCCTTTATGCCTTATTTATAGGCAATATCAGTAGTAAAACCCATACTCAAGCCAAGTTCAAACAATTACAATGAATGTTGATCGGGATCAATAATCCCATTTGCATTTCTGTTGATAACACTTACCCCATAGGAAATATGATGTTAGAAGCCTACAACGCACATGTTGCGGAACGCGCAGCCCTCGGAATCCCAGCTCTACCTCTCACAAAAGATCAAACCACAGAACTGGTTGCATTGCTCAAAAACCCACCAAAGGGTAAGGAAGATGAGTTGGTAGAGTTAATTACCAATCGCGTGCCAGCTGGGGTCGACGATGCCGCCAAGGTTAAAGCAGAATTCTTGGATGCCGTCGCAAAAGGCGATGAGAAATCACCATTAATATCCCGTACAAAGGCGACTGAATTACTGGGAACCATGCTCGGCGGTTACAACATCAAGCCTTTAGTCGAGCTTTTGGCTGATGAACAGTGTGGTTCTGCGGCGGCTGCCGCACTTAAAAAGACCTTGCTGATGTTTGACTATTTCCACGATGTTCAGGAAATGGCAGAAAAAGGAAATGCACTAGCGAAAGAAGTGCTACAAAGCTGGGCTGATGCCGAGTGGTTTACCTCCCGCCCTGCAGTCCCTGAAAGCTTAAAGCTTACCGTATTTAAGGTTACCGGCGAAACTAATACTGACGATCTTTCGCCAGCCCCAGATGCGTGGAGTCGTCCAGATATTCCGCTGCATGCCACCATCATGCTCAAAAATCCACGTCAAGGCATTGATCCCGATGAAATTGGTGTTCGCGGTCCCATGAAGCAAATTGAAGCCCTGCAGAAAAAAGGTAACCAAATTGCTTATGTTGGTGATGTTGTAGGTACTGGCTCCTCACGCAAGTCTGCTACCAATTCAGTGCTGTGGTGGACTGGACAAGATATTCCATTTGTTCCTAACAAGCGCTTTGGTGGTGTTTGTTTGGGAACAAAAATTGCCCCCATCTTTTTTAATACGATGGAAGATGCCGGCGCCTTACCGATAGAGCTTGATGTCACTCAAATGAATATGGGCGATGAAATTGAATTACGACCATATGAAGGCAAGGCCTTTAAAAACGGTCAAGAAATTGCTCAGTTTTCCCTCAAATCCCCTGTGATCTTGGACGAAGTTCGTGCTGGCGGGCGCATTCCTTTAATTGTTGGTCGAGGCCTTACAGCTAAAGCGCGTGCAGCTCTTGGCTTGCCTGCTTCAACCGCCTTCCGCCTACCAATAAGCCCTCCAGATAGTACAAAAGGTTTTAGCTTGGCACAAAAGATGGTTGGGCGTGCCTGTGGCTTACCTGAAGGTCAAGGCGTTCGACCAGGCACTTATTGCGAACCCCATATGACAACGGTTGGCTCACAAGATACTACTGGCCCAATGACTCGTGATGAGTTGAAGGACCTTGCTTGCCTGGGCTTCTCTGCAGATCTCGTAATGCAATCTTTCTGCCATACCTCGGCTTATCCAAAGCCAGTTGATATCCGTACACATCATGAATTGCCATCATTTATGACAAACCGTGGTGGCGTTGCCTTACGACCAGGTGACGGTGTAATTCATAGCTGGTTAAACCGACTTCTTTTGCCAGATACCTGCGGTACTGGCGGTGATAGTCATACTCGCTTTCCCATTGGCATCTCTTTCCCAGCTGGGTCTGGCTTAGTGGCCTTTGCTGCAGCAACTGGTGTGATGCCTTTAGATATGCCTGAGTCGGTATTAATTCGCTTTAAAGGAGCAATGCAGCCCGGCATAACATTGCGTGACCTTGTTAATGCCATTCCTCTATATGCCATTAAGAAGGGCTTATTAACTGTAGAAAAACAGGGCAAGAAAAATATATTCTCTGGCCGTATTTTAGAAATCGAAGGTTTACCAGATCTGAAGGTAGAGCAAGCCTTTGAGTTATCAGACGCTTCAGCGGAACGTTCAGCTGGCGGTTGTGCCGTTCAGTTAAGCAAGGAACCCATTATTGAGTACATGCGTTCAAACATTACTTTGATGAAGTGGATGATTGCCAATGGTTATGAGGATAAGCGCACGCTCGTTCGTCGCATTAAGGCAATGGAATCATGGATTTCTAAGCCCGAATTATTGAAGGCTGATGAGAATGCTGACTATGCTGAAATTATTGAAATCGACATGAGCGAAATTAAAGAACCTATTTTGGCCTGTCCTAATGATCCAGATGATGTGAAGTTTCTCTCTGAAGTCTCTGGTGAAAAAATCGATGAGGTATTTATTGGCTCTTGTATGACCAATATTGGTCACTTCCGTGCAGCTGGCAAAGTTCTCGAAGGAAAAACAGATATGCCCACCCGCTTATGGATTGCACCCCCAACCAAGATGGATCAAATGGTCCTAACTGAAGAGGGTTACTACGGGATTCTTGGCCGTACTGGTGCTCGCATGGAAACACCAGGTTGCTCACTATGCATGGGTAACCAGGCACAGATTCGCAAAGGCTCTACAGCAGTTTCTACTTCGACACGCAATTTCCCAAATCGTTTAGGGATTGATACTCGAGTGTTCTTAGCCTCTGCTGAACTAGCCTCTGTTGCCGCTCTTTTGGGGCGCCTGCCAACACCGAAGGAATACTTTGAGCAAGTAGAGTCATTAAATGCCAAGGCTGGTGAAGTTTATCGATACATGAACTTCGACAAGATTAAATCATTTAGTGATGTTGCTGATACGGTGACCATCTAAGAAAAGTTACTTCTATACTGGGTAGTAGATAACAGAAAAGCCACCGCTTTAATGCTGGTGGCTTTTTTATCGTCCTAACTAGTGCATTAATAATCTAGTGACTTCTAAGTTCAATCTAGCGCTAAGAGTTACTTGAGACTTAAAGAATTCGCTTCAGTATTAATGGCCGGTAATCCTTTTTGCGTAAGAATCCGCATAAGCTGGTGATCTAAATAAGAGCACGGGATCATTGCTTGGAGCAACACCTTGCGCCATTACCAAAGGATCAAAGTTAATTTTTTCACAAGCTCCCCCTTGCTGAAGACTGGCTGAAGATAAAGTTAAGATACCAGCCTTTATTTCCTCTCTATTACTTGGCCAATATACCGTTGAATTATTTTGCTCATCACCCGGCTCACCAATAACTAAGACCATATTCCAGCGCACAGGACCAGCTTGAGTTCTAGCCATAATATCTTGATCTAAGAAACGAGTTGGGGTAGCCTTCAATTCGTCATCGCTCAGGCGTTTAACACCATCATGAGGGATGAAGCGCCATTTAACCAAAGTAGTTTTATTATTTTTATTGATAAATTTAAAAGTATGAACGCTAAAAAAATCGCTATTAGCGTAGCTGGAAACTGGATTATTTTTAGCTAAGTATTCACCTAAAGCTTGGGCATCTGGATGGCTTGCTTTGTATGAGGAAACTTTTTCTGGGTCAGGTTTACCAGTTGCGGGATCAGGCGTATTTGCTATGACGCCATCGTAAAAAGAGCTGGGGGTAGCAGCACCGAATACTGGGACATTGAGCATGGTGAAATGGTGAATATTATTTTTCGGGAGCTCAAATTCCAAAGCCAGACCGCGGGGATTCCTAGCCGTATCGGGGATCTTTAAACTACCACCAGCTAATGAAAATCTACCAATAACTGGTATAGGTTTTCCAGTAAACAATGGAGATGTCGTGTACGCCTGAACAGCTTTATCCCCAGTGAATGATCCTGCCACACACACCCCGTTAATGTGGTTACGCCTTTGCCCTGGAGTAACGCCAAACTGCTTTTCAATTGCTGTAACTACCCGATCTGGCGTAACGGCCTCTTCGGAAAAGCAAACCATTGAGCCCAATAGAGTGACTATTGCAAAAGATATTTTAGCAACCAGCATTCTAGACTTCCTTATATTTATTATTAATGAGCGACGAAGTTACAGGGCGCTTATATTTCAGATATCGTCCTACCAAACCTGTTTCTTGCCATCAATCCAAGTTTCTTTAACCTTAATATTTCGAATTTGATTAACTGCGGTTTTACGTGGATTAGCTGCCAGCACAACTAGATCAGCTTGTTTACCAACCTCTAGGCTACCTAACTTATCATCAGAGAACATTTCATAGGCCGCATTGATGGTAACAGCCCGTATTGCATCGTCAACGGTAACCCTCTGATCAGCGCCGAGAACTTTTTGAGGTGGGTTTTGCCATAAGCGACCAGCGCCCTCGGATATGTAATTTAGTGGACCAACATTGGAAACCGGGGAATCGCTGTGATAAACGAAGCGACCACCCTCCTTCTTAAAAGCAGCGGAAGGATCAATTCGGTCAGCGCGTGCAGGACCCACGATGTGATTATGGAATGCCTCACCCCAATAATCGACGTGACCAATCGTAAAGCCTGGAATCACACCTAATTTCACCGCTTTCTTCACCTGCTCCGGTGTATTGATTGTGAAATGTTCGATACGCAAACGGCGCTCTCCTGGATGAGAGTTACCAGCTAATAATTTTTCATAATTATTCAGCGTTTGATCAATAGCACGATCGCCATTGGCATGAACTGCTAATTGCCACCCTTGGTCGAAATAGACCTTCATAGACTTGTATAGATCTTCGCTTTTGTAATCGAGCTCACCCTTATTTTGGGTATTTTTAGGATAGTCATACGCATCATTTAAGGCCGCAGTTAGTCCCTGGGTTGAACCATCAGAAATAAACTTAACGCCAATAAAACGCAATCGATCATCACCCTCGTTTGGCTTTAAGCCACTATATCCAGCAGGAATTGCTGGGCCATACAAATAAGCCCGAACCCTAATTGGCAAACCCTCATTGGCTGTCAATTCTTTATAGAGCTTTACTTCATTCTCCAGGCCGGACTCAAAGCCAACCGTAATCTCAGCTGAAGTAGTTACGCCTGCTGATGCAATGCGCTGCGCTGTTTTCTTAATTGCCTTTATCAAATCTGCCTGTGGGGGTGCGGGCATTTTTGCCATAAATGGCGCAAAGGAAGGTGGCTCTATCAATTTACCAGTTAGCTTGCCTTGTATATTCTTGACATACACACCACCACCGATGGGATTTTTTGTTTCTTCAGTAACCCCGGCTAATTCCATCGCCCTATGGTTGACATAACCAATATGACCAGACTGATTAATGATGAAAATGGGAACTGTAGTGGAAACTTTATCCAAAGTATCGGCAGTAAGTTCAGCCATGAAAGGAGATGTACGGGACGGGTCTACGCCAAATCCAAATAACCATCCACCAGGAGGAATGGTTTTTAAATGGGCTCTCATCTTGGCATCTAGCGTATCCAAGGTATCGTAAGGCAAGGAAAAATTAGAGAGATTTAAACCTAATCCTTCAGCCATAGCAGTGCCGATAATGTGAATATGAGGCTCTACGAACCCGGGCATTAAAGTTTGCCCCTTTAGATTAATGATCTTAGTTGTGCTTGTTTGCCAATCCTTGCTAATAGCGGCCTTCGAACCAGTCGCCACAATCACCCCGCTTTTGATAGCCAGAGCCTCAACCTCTTCGTTTTTATCATTCACAGTCACAATTGGACCGCCATAAAAAATAGTATCCGCATTACCTTTGGCAAAAGTGATTGCGCATTGAGCCATTAATAGGGCTAAGATGAATTTAGTGGCAAATTTCATAATTATTTCCTTAATATCGAACTAAATTATTTCAAATTAACAAAGAGCGCATCTAAGCACTATGTGGGACTGGCGCAAAAGCCAAATGATTTCGATTCATCTTGACCTATTTTTTTTACATAAGTCGTATTTCAAAATGGTATAGAGTTTGGATATGCACCAAAAAAATGAACTAGAGGCTAATAAAAATATTTAACCAATCAAACTTATATCAAAAGTCTCATATTTTTTCATTGGTAAAAGTACCTAGGACTATCAAACATTCGTTGATTTCAGTTGCTGTAAACGGACATTTAGGGTCGTACAAACGGGCATTATGCCCAACATGGGTATTTTCAATAGGTTGCTAAATAGATAGTCTAGTCTCTTGGTTCGCATTTTCACGATGAAGCCCAGATGTCCAGGTATTCGTAGGTAATCCCGTCTTTTCCATGATCAGCTTAGCGCGCCTAGAAACTTCCTTCCATTCGACTTCTAATTGAGGGCCTTTAAATGCAATAGCAACAACATTGCAATCATGAGACTCAGGAAATAATAAAACACGGTTATCAAATGCCTCGCAAATATTTTTGAGATTAATGTCAAAGCTTTTATGGCGAGAAAACAAGTTCACCGTCATCACACCAGGTTCTTTAAGAAGGTTGTAACAACCTTTGTAGAAATCTAAAGAACTTGCTGATGGGCCATCGCAAATCGCATCATAAAGGTCAACCTGAACAGCATCAAAATAACCTTGGTATTTTTTACTTTGAATAAATTCTTTAGCATCAGTCTGGAGTATCTCTAAACACCGATCATTATCTGGAGTAAAAAACATACTTCTAGCCGCAACAATAACGGAGGGGTTTAGCTCGACCACCGTGGTCTTTACTGCTGGGCAGTAGCGATGGGTAAATTTAGTTAAGGCGCCAGTGCCCAAACCAAGTTGAGCAACACGCATTCCAGGCCTAGTCTCTAAAAATAGTAACCATGCCATCATCTGCTGATTGTACTCAAGGTAAATTTCATCTGGATCCCGAATCCTCATGGCGCCTTGAATTAACTCGCTACCAAAATGAAGGTAAAGAATTCCACCGCTCTCAGAAAAGGTAACTGGTTCCATCAACATAAATTATTTACTTAGCCCAGAGACGTGCATTGCGAAACAAGTGCATCCATGGGCTTGCACCATCAGGATTATTTAACCATTCGGGTGGACACCAACTCATTTGGACCGCTCTAAATACACGCTCTGGATGCGGCATCATGACTGTGAAGCGGCCATCAGGCGTGGTTACACCTGTTAAGCCACCAGGTGAGCCGTTAGGATTCATTGGATAGATTTCGGTAGGCTTGCCGTGATGGTCAACAAAGCGCATTGCCGCTAGACCCTGTTGGTGTAGCTGCGCAAGATTACCTTGTTGACTGAAATTGGCAAAACCTTCTCCATGGGCAATGGCAATTGGCAATTGACTTCCTTCCATGCCTTGGGTAAAGATCGATGGAGACGGCATTATCTCGGCCATCACTAAGCGAGCCTCATATTGCTCCGATTGATTGCGAGTAAATTTAGGCCAAGCCTGCGCCCCAGGGATGATGTCAGAAAGGTTGCTCATCATTTGGCAGCCATTACATACACCCAATGCGAAACTATCTGGGCGATTAAAGAAGGTTGAAAACTGGTTTCTTAGATGCGCATTAAATAGAATAGTCTTAGCCCAACCCTCACCTGCGCCCAACACATCTCCATAGCTAAAACCGCCACAAGCAATCAGGCCACGAAAATCACCTAACGTTGTTTGTCCTGAGAGTAAATCAGACATGTGCACATCGTAACTGTCAAAGCCAGCCCAGTTTATGGCATAAGCCATTTCTACGTGTGAGTTCACACCCTGCTCACGCAAGATGGCAATTTTAGGCCTAGCATTTTTATTAATGAATGGCGCAGCAACATCTTGGGCAATGTTAAAGGTAACTTTAGGCGCCATGCCAGGATCAGCAATATTATCTAAGAGCTCAAACTCACTATCAGCACATGCTGGGTTATCTCGTAAACGGGCAATTTGATAGCTGGTATTGCCCCACATTTTTTGTAGCACTTCTCGAGGTTCGGCAAAGATCTTTTTCGCATCACGCCAAATTTCAATCCGACCATTGGTATTGGGTTTCGCAATCACATGACTGAAAGCGCTTATTCCCAATTTTCGCAGTAGTGCAAAAACAGCATCTCGATCTGATTTTCGAATCTGAATGACCGCACCAAGCTCTTCGTTAAATAAGGCGCGAAGAGTTTGTTCATGGCGACGACCAGATACTTGTTGTGCCCAGTTCTTGGCGTCACCCCAATCTTGTTCTTGACCAACATCTACTGCAATCATGTCAACATTAATAGAGATGCCGCAATGGGACGCAAAAGCCATTTCCGCTATACAGGCTAATAAACCACCATCCGAGCGATCGTGATAAGCCAACAACTGATCAGCTTTGCGCAGCTCGATGATGGCTGCAGCTAACGCTTTGAGATCTTCCGGATTATCAATATTTGGAGCAGATTTACCAGATTGACTTAAAACTTGGGCCAGAATACTTCCGGCCATACGATTTTTTCCTCGTCCTAGATCAATTAAGATCAGCTCAGTCTCCAAAACGGATTCATCGACGTCTTTTAAAAGCAGAAAAGGGGTGTTGGTTTTACGTACATCCTGTACGGCAGCAAACGCAGAAATAATTAGAGAAACTGGAGATATCACTTTTTTAAGCTGATCGCCATCTTGCCATGCGGTAGCCATGGATAAGGAGTCTTTTCCTACGGGAATGGAGATACCCAGAGTCGGACATAAATCCATACCAATTGCCTGCACGGAGTCGTATAACTTAGCATCCTCCCCGGGAGCACCGCAGGCCGCCATCCAATTAGCTGAAAGCTTCACATCCTCTAAGCAGCGAATATCGGCAGCCAAAAGATTTGTAATCGCCTCGCCAACGGCCATACGAGCAGCCGCAGGAGCATCAATGACGGCAAGCGGCGACCGCTCCCCCATTGTCATTACTTCACCGCGATAGCCCTTGTAATCCATAAGAGTTACAGCACAGTCTGCAACAGGGACTTGCCATGGCCCAACAAAAGGATCGCGAGCATTTAAGCCGCCAACAGTTCGATCGCCAATCGTGATTAAAAATGATTTGCTGGCGACAGTAGGCTGCTGAAGGACCCATGCAACACATTGCCCTAGATCAGCATCAGTCACATCGAGCTCGTCAAAAGACTGGGCCACTCGATTAACATCACGATGCATGCGCGGTGGTTTACCTAGAAGCACCTCCATAGGCATATCAATCGGCATTGCTAGATCTGATTCAGTGCCCTGCTTATCATCACTATCACTAAGCTGAAGTTGGCGTTTTGTTGTTGCCTCGCCTACTACGGCAAATGGGCAACGCTCACGTTCACATAAAAATTTGAATAGATCTAAATTTTTGGATTCAATGGCAAGAACATAGCGCTCTTGTGATTCATTGCACCAAATTTCTGCTGGGCTCATACCACTTTCCTCAAGTGGGACGCTGCGTAATTTAAAGTGAGCGCCAAGACCAGCCCCATCGGCTAGTTCTGGGAAGGCATTAGAAAGGCCGCCTGCACCTACATCATGAATAGAAACAATGGGATTATTTTCAGCCATTGCAGTGCAAGCGTTAATCACTTCTTGAGCTCTACGTTCCATCTCTGGGTTGCCACGTTGGACAGAATTAAAGTCCAAATCAGCAGTATTAGTACCCGTCTCAACAGAGCTTCCAGTAGCACCACCCATGCCAATGCGCATACCAGGGCCACCGAGTTGAATCAGCAAATGCCCCGCTTGAATTGCCTTCTTAGACGTATGAATTGCGTCAATACTGCCAATGCCACCAGCAATCATGATGGGCTTGTGATAGCCACGACGTACACCTTCCAAGGTTTGTTCGAAAACCCTGAAATAGCCACCTAGAATTGGACGGCCAAATTCATTATTAAATGCAGCCCCGCCCAGTGGGCCCTCAATCATGATCTGTAAAGGGGTTGCAATGCGGTCGGGCTTGCCGTACTTCTCGGATTCCCATGGCAAGTCTGTGCCGGGAATATTCAAATTAGATACTGAAAAACCAGTTAAGCCCGCCTTAGGTCTTCCGCCAATACCTGTGGCACCTTCATCACGAATTTCACCCCCCGCCCCTGTTGAGGCCCCTGGAAAAGGCGCAATTGCTGTAGGGTGGTTGTGAGTCTCCACCTTCATTAAGGTATGAACTAAGCGTGTCTTTTTTTCATAATGGTGATCACTGCCCTGAGGAACCCAGGTTTCAGATTCGCAACCTACCATCACCGCTGAGTTGTCTGAATAAGCAACAATCGTACCTTCAGGGTGCAATTGATGCGTATTACGAATCATCGCAAATAAGGATTTCTCCTGATCATCACCGTCTATAGTCCAGGTTGAATTAAAGATTTTATGGCGACAATGCTCGCTATTGGCTTGGGCAAACATAATGAGTTCAACATCACTGGGGTTGCGCTCAAGCTTAATAAAACTCTCGGTGAGATAGTCAATCTCATCATCTGAAAGGGCTAGACCCAACGCTTGATTTGCCTTATCTAAAGCATCCCTTCCATCGGTTAATAATGGAATCCTGCTTAAAGGGCGATCGGCTAAGGTTTGATATAAAGCGCTCGCCTCATTCACATCATTGATAACTACTTCAATCATGCGGTCATGCAATACTCCCAAAACAATTTGTACTTGCTCAGAATTTAAAGGTTTCTTGCTTTGCCATCCATATTGGATGCCACGCTCAAGACGCAATATATTCAAGCCACATTGGCGAGCGATATCAGTCGCTTTACTGGCCCATGGCGATAGCGTTCCAAAACGAGGAATAGCTATAGCAGATTGTTTGACAGCTCCCGCACCAAACCAAGAATCTTGAGATTTTAGTTTTGAGGAAAATGCCTGACCGTAGGTCAAGAGACTGGCCAATACTTGATTGTCCTTGGCGCCAAGTCCTAGCTCAGACCAAATAAAATGGAGATACTGAGCCTCTATGGACTCAAGATCAATTCCTTGAGCGGCAAGCGAAGCTAAAAGTCGCTGTTGGCGAAAGGATGAAAGGGCATCGGCCCCGGGCAAGAAACAGAATGAAGACATCCTGCGATTATAAGGTTTTGGTCACGCTAGGCGTCCATCCTGCAGATGTAATTGACGAGTGCACCGTGCGGCCAAGGCAGGATCATGGGTAACTAAAACTAAGGTTGAATTATTTTCCTGGTTTAACTCAAAAAGGAGCTCAATTACCCTATCTCCGCTCGCTCGATCCAAGCTTCCTGTAGGCTCATCAGCAAATAATATGGCGGGTTTATTGATAAATGCTCTGGCTAAGGCTACTCGCTGCTGCTCCCCGCCCGATAAGGTTTTTGGAAAGTGCTCTAACCGACTACCAAGCCCAACTTTTTCAAGCCAATGCTTAGCCTCTTGCCTTGCCTTAACCTCAGGGACAGCATTTAATTCCAATGGAAGCATGACGTTTTCGATGGCGTTAAGATGTGGCAATAATTGAAAGGATTGAAACACAAAACCTACATACTCACCCCTTAACTGTGCGCAAGCATCTTCATTTAAATTTCCCAGATTCTGGCCCATTAAACTAATATCACCAGTGCTCGGTCGATCTAAGCCAGCCAACAAGCTCAGTAAAGTGCTTTTTCCTGATCCGGAACTACCCACAATGGCAATACTCTCACCATGGTCTATTTGCAGGCTAATGTCGTGCAAAATAGTCAGGTCACCATCGCCTGTTGGAACAGTTTTGCCAATACATCTGGCATCAATAGTCTTAGGAGCATTACTCATGAAGGATGGGAACTTTAATTGTTAATAATGAAGCAGACTCACTTCTGGAATAAAAAATTTTTGCTTGCAGGCTTATTTTGCCTGTTTATTAGCTTTTCCTCTTGGGCCCAAACAAATCCATTGATATTAGTCTTGGGTGATAGCCTCTCTGCTGAATATGGCTTATCACGTGGATCTGGCTGGGTCAATTTATTAGAGCAACAACTTTTACAAGATCGTAGCCCTTGGTTGGTATTTAATTCCAGCATTAGCGGTGAAACAAGTACTGGCGGGTTGTCCCGTCTACCCTCTTTGTTAGAGCAAAAAAGGCCCGGAATTATCATCATTGAGTTAGGCGCTAACGATGCACTCCGAGGGCTACCTTTGAGCGAAACAGAATCTAATTTACGAAATATGATCGTAAAGGGGAAAAAATCAGGTGCTAAGGTACTTTTACTTGGACTGCAGATACCGCCTAACTATGGGCAAAAATACACGGCTCAATTTAAGGCCTTATACCCGACTCTGGCAAGGGAAGAAAATATTCAGCTCTTACCATTTTTTCTAGAGGGCATTGCTACAAGACCTGAGCTGTTTCAGGCGGATCGAATACATCCTAATGAGCAAGCACAAAGCATTCTCTTTAAGAACGTATGGGGCTCAATGGCCCCATATCGTGACACGTTAAAACGCGCCCCTTAAATTAGCTGCCAGCACCATTTGAATTTGTTGGCTTAAGTGGGTTAATCACTTTCACATTGGCTGCACTGCGCCAATAAGCCATAAAGCCTGCAAACTCAGACTGAGCTTCCAGCGCCTGCATTTGCTGTTCTTGGGCTTTGTGGATTTTTGAATCAACCACATCAGGCTTTCTCACTTGATCAATCCGATAAAGAGTAGTGCCTAGACCTGGATTGGAGACTGAGACAACTACTGGTAAGGCATCTGCATTGACAGCCATCACATCATCCAAGGATGAGCCTAGTAAATTACCCGGCTTATTACGAGAAACCCAAGTGGCATTAGCAAAACCTGCAGCATTTTTCGGATCCTTCAGTAAAGCTGCATATTTCTCAGCCGCAGCTGCTACTGCTAGTTTTTCGGCTGCACGTTGACTCACTTGACGCTTAACCTCTGCAGCCACTTCTGCATATGGAAGAATTTGGGCGGGGTGAAATGTCACCACACGAGCAGAAACAAATGTACCGGGTGCGATCTGAACCGCTTCGATATTGCGCTTATTTTTTAGTGCCTCGTCACCAAATAGGGACTGAACTACTTTTGAATTGGCTAAGGGATGATCTTTAGAAACGCCACCAGCTCCACCGCGAGTCACGCCCTTCTGAGTCTGAATACTCAGCTTTAATTTTTCGGCTGCGGGCTTAAGACTATCAGCTTGATCGTAAGTCAGATTTGAAAACTGATCTGCTTTTTCACTAAAGACTTTCGCATCTTCCTTAGGGTCAGCTCTCAGAACGATGTATTCCACGTCAATATATTCAGGGCTTTCAAATAACTTAGCATTGGCATCGTAGTAGGCGTGTAACTCATCAGATGAGGGATTCACTTTAACGATGTAATCTTTTGCATTAAATTGCAAGGCCTGAACCTGGCGTTCAGTTTCATATAAGGAGGAAACAATCTCAGCTAACTTAGGGGTAGCCAATTCGCTTCTTGCAACAGAATTGACCAATTGAGAAATTTTCAGATCAAAACTTTGACCAGCATAAAACTGCTCTTCATTCATGCCATTGCTAGCGAGCAATTGTTTAAAGCGATCGTCGTCAAAAGTGCCATCTTGGCGATATAACCCACGAATTTGAGGAATTTTTTGCAAGCTATTTACAAGCTCTTGTTTACCAACCTGGAGATTCAGATCATTTACAGCAAATCCTAGAATTCGTTGTTGCAGTAACTCATTCAAAATAGCCTGACGGAATGGAAGACTTTGAGCAATTTGAAGATTGCCCCCTACGCGCTGTGATTGGCGCTTTGCCGCAGCCTCAACTTCTTGAGCAGTAATAGATTTGCCGCCGATCTTCACAATGTCAGTTTCTTTGTCCATAAAACCGGAGTAGCTTGAAATACCAAAAAAGACAAAGGAAGGAACAATAAAAAGCATTAAAACTATTTGCAAAATCTTTTGATGCTTACGGACTGTATCGAACATGGATGGATCGCTTAGAAATTAATCAATTGTGCGAGTTTACTAGGCTTGGAGAGAACCGATCTAATTAGCTTCGTTGAATTAAGCATTACCGTCAATTAATGCCTAATAATTTCTTAAATTTGCTTAAATAATAAGCAAATTAACTCAGATGAGCAATGCAGATAATGGAAAGGGATTTGAATTTAAATCTACACAGCTAGGAACAAGAGCATGTTTCAGATAACTCGCTACTAAAAATGGGACAAGTTTTTAGATGTTGCATGAACTGGCGTAGGCACTCAACACTTGCTCCAAAACAGTGCGATACCACCACGCACAAATTTAGTCAGTTTGGTGCCTTGAAATTGCCACCCAAAATATATTGAGTGGTGGGCGCTGACGGGATCGAACCGCCGACATTCTGCGTGTAAGGCAGACTGTAAATCTATATAGAATATGGACTTCATGTTGATTTGTCTAGCACTTTTTAAAATAGCGACATATATAGAATATAGGCTGTAGGGAGGCTGCTAGACAGATTTAACGTCAAATTACTGTTTACATTACGTGGATAAGATATTGGTATAAATATCGGCAATTGAAAACCAGCGCTGAATTTTTATATCCATTTAGATACAGTATTGACTTAGCACCTTATTCAAAAATTCTTATAATTACTTGATATATAGAGTAATCAATGCAAACATAGGTCATTTGCCGATGTAAATGCCGATGTATAAATTTCACATGGAAATGTTTGTCTAAACTAGGTATTTGTTTTGGCTAGAAGGAATAATCCTACATTACCCAGGGAGTATCCAAGGTAGGTTATGGCCATCCCCATACTTCCTTTTAAAAGATTTTCAATAGCAATCCAAAGGTAGATCAGGCCAGTAACAATAATGAGATTACTGCTCATAACTCAAGTGGGTCTAACCCAAGTTCATTAGCTACCCTCTTGCAGCGCCTTCTAAACTCTACCCCATGTTGAGCCCATTTATCCCCTTTTTGCCTATGAAAGCTCATGTGAATTGATTCATGTGCCAATATAGTCAAGACTGTGTAGAAATGACCGCATCGAGCCTCAGAGATCGTAATCGTATACTCAAAAGCTTCTCCAGGGCCATAGAGATAGGTACCCATAACTTCTGGATCTCCAGTAATAATAAAATCTACTGATTCTGGCAATGGCATAGCCCACCTAGTAAATGGATAACAGCAGCAATGGGAGGCATAAAGGTTTCGGACTACAGAAGGCATTAGTTTCATAGAGCATTACCCTTTTTAAGTTGTGGGCTTGCGTTCCACATACCTTCAACAATATTGATTAATTGACGTTTACCATTGGAATAGATAATGCAATGGGTATGAGTCCAGCGAGATAAACCTGAGACATATTCAAGATTTTTAATGGAGGAAGTACCCACCATATAACTACCCTTTTCAATGCAGGCAGCATGAGAATGTCCTACGATGTTCTTATGGGCGAGTTTAGCGAATGACGTTGGGCTAGGGCTTCCTCTGTACCGACGGCCATTGCATAATCTTGACCATGTTTAGTGACTGCCTCTTTCCCCGATTCACTCTTAACCCATTGATCAGTTTAGATTTAATCCATGAATCTTGAGAGTAAAGATCACCCATAGCTGAGATATACTGACCCTGAGTCATAAAGCGGCGTAACCCGTAATGGAGCATTTCATGCCAAACAGTTTTCGTAACCTCGGCACTACTAGCAATTCCTGCTCGGAAGATATAAATTTTCCCGTTGACCGTGACACCAGATACGTTCCCATCGTTTGTTCCTGCGGGGAGCGTCACAACGTCAGAAGCACGATCACGAATAAAGATGGGGGGCTGATGAGCAAACTTACCTGTGCTCTCATCAATTTTCTCCGCAATAGAGCTCTCTGAAAGCCACTTAGACTCAGGTATTGCAGTTCCACTTTTGCTAAATAAAACGATACCCTTCTCTGTTTCTTTCGTTTGCAGAGTATCAAATAGCTTATCAAATGCGGGATTGATCTTTTCTTGTTCTAGCTTAGTTGGGTATGGATAAGGACTTGTATCGGCACCCATATGGTTTTTGGGGTTTGCTTGGTAGCTCATCCCGCATGGCTTTTACTGCTGCGAGAGCACGAACATCTACTCCAGCCTCAATTAACTTTTCATAGTTAGGCTCTGGAAAGTATTTGGATATAGTAATATTTTTAGCATCTTCAGGTACCTCATCGGACATTGCCTTTTGATAGGTCTGCCATAAATCCTTCTTGGCGCCACCAATGACTTCACCAAAGTCCACAATCTTAGAAGTAGGCTTATGGGCTTCTGCTACTTCATTAGCCGTTAAATCGCCTCTTCGTACGGCCGCAATGGTTGTTGTACGGTCTGTACCAGTAACATGCGCAGCATCTAGGGCTTCTTTCGCTTGTTCTACTTGGGCTTCTGGATTCGATCCCAATAAATCTTGTTGGCCATTGGCTGCTGCAACATCGGCTGTACGATCACTACCGGTTAGATTAAAGCCACCTAGATCAGCATCGGCTTGAGCACGTTGCTCAGCGTCTTTTGCTTTAGTTGCTTGTTCTTGTTTGAGTTTTTCTTGTGCTGCTGCTGCGGCTTTAGATTCGCCCTCAGTTTGACTGCTTAATCCGAACTCTTCGGAAGTCCCCTGTGATCCAGCCCCAGTTCCTCGAACTTCTTCCGGTTTTCGGAGCGAGTTTTCATAAGACTCATATACACTCTCGTTGCTTGGGCTTTCTCCGCTGGAGTCCCGCCCGATTTCTCCATCTTGGATAACCAAGCGTCTGCCGCTGGATTCAAGCTCTTCGTCTCGGTTGTCTGGTGTAACGTATTGGTTGCTGGTTGACCAATCTTCCCATTGCTGGCGTTCGCTTTCAAGTGTTGCATTATCTTCCTCTGTTAAGTCTTGGAAATCACCAATTCGTTGATCGATATATTGTTGATAAGTGTCGCTGAGTTTTGCAAACTCTGTATCTTTAATTGCTTTTTCAGCTAGGTAATCCTCATGCAAAGCAAATAAATGCTCACTTTCTACTCTAGCATACCCCTAGAGAACCGCCCACAGTTCCGTGATTTGCGCCGTAAGGCATTAACTGATGTTGCAAGGGCCAGCAATAGAGGGAAAGAGGACAGTAATGCAATGGGCGCTCATGCAAGCATGGGTCAAACATTGGATTACATTAACTCACCCGATGTATTCATTAGCAAGCAGACTAAAGCTGCTAGGTAATCAATCTTTACAGGATCAAAAAAGCCCCTTTCGGGGCTATTTTTTTGCTTAAATCCACGGTAATTTAGTGTAATTTGCTAGACAGAACTACCACTTGCTAGACAACTTACTTCACCAAATCACCCTGTAAGCCTTATGGGGTGGTGGGCGCTGACGGGATCGAACCGCCGACATTCTGCGTGTAAGGCAGACGCTCTACCATCTGAGCTAAGCGCCCTAATTTAATACAGTCAAGATTGTAACCTAGTGCAGCAATAAAAGAAGGGTTCTTTATCAAAGGCATTTAAAGATACTCGCCTAATTTGACTCAAAACCCTTCAAACATCAATGCTTCAGAGCTTCACCGGCCGTAGACTTTTCACTAGCCTTGCTCGCTTCTGAGGCCTTCTTAGCCAGCTCTTCTGGAGTTGGATCAGGTAAGGCCTCAGGTTTTCTCTCTAAAGCAAGCTCTAGGACATTATCTATCCAGCGAACAGGAACAATTTCAATGGCGTTCTTAACGTTATCAGGAATATCAATCAAATCTTTGACATTTTCTTCAGGGATCAAGACTAATTTAATGCCACCACGATGAGCCGCTAATAGCTTTTCCTTCAGCCCGCCAATAGGTAACACCTCCCCACGCAAAGTAATCTCACCCGTCATAGCCACATCAGAACGAATTGGAATGCCCGTTAGAACTGAAACCAAAGCTGTAGTAATCGCTATACCAGCTGATGGGCCGTCTTTAGGAGTGGCGCCATCTGGAAAGTGGATATGTACATCTTTCTTCTCAAAAGCCTCGTCTGCTATACCCATTCGTCTTGCTCGTGAGCGAACCACGGTTCGGGCAGCCTCTACAGACTCCTTCATTACATCACCGATAGAACCAGTGCGCGTAATAACACCTTTACCCGGCATGACTGCTGCTTCAATGGTTAATAAATCACCACCCACTTCAGTCCAAGCCAAACCAGTCACTTGCCCAACTTGATTTTCTTTCGCAGCTAAACCAAAGTCATACATACGAACAGATAAGAACTTCTCAAGATTATCCGCATCAACCGTAATGGGCGCAGCCTCTTTTTTGAGTAACAGCAACTTAACCACTTTGCGACAGATTTTGCTAATCTCCCGCTCTAGCGAACGTACACCAGCTTCACGAGTGTAGTAACGAATCATGCTGCGTACAGCGCTTTCATCAATTTTTAACTCGTCTTTTTTAAGACCATTATTTTTAACTTGCTTAGGAATTAAGTAATTAATTGCAATGCTGGTCTTTTCATCTTCGGTGTAGCCAGCTAGTCGAATAATCTCCAAGCGATCCAAGAGGGGGCCAGGAATATTTAAGGAATTAGCTGTAGCCACGAACATTACATCAGATAGATCAAAGTCTACTTCGACATAATGATCTTGAAAAGTGTGGTTTTGTTCTGGATCTAATACCTCTAGCAAGGCGCTAGCAGGGTCTCCACGGAAATCCATTCCCATCTTATCCACTTCATCCAAAAGGAATAGAGGATTACGGACACCAACCTTCGTCAGGCTGGTCAAAATCTTGCCAGGCATTGAGCCAATATATGTCCGTCTGTGACCGCGAATTTCTGATTCATCTCGAACACCACCCAACGCCATTCGAACAAATTTACGATTGGTTGCGCGGGCGATAGATTGTCCCAGCGATGTTTTACCTACACCTGGGGGACCTACCAAACAAAGGATAGGAGCTTTTACACGATCAACTCGTTGTTGAACTGCGAGATACTCCAAAATTCGCTCTTTAACCTTGTCAAGACCGTAGTGATCCTCATTTAATACTTTTTCAGCATTATCCAAATCATTATTGATCTTACTTTTCTTCTTCCAAGGAAGGTTAACCAAGGTATCAATAAAATTGCGAATCACCGTAGCTTCAGCGGACATTGGCGACATAAGCTTAAGCTTCTTCAACTCAGACTCTGCTTTTTTCAACGCTTCTTTAGGCATCCGAGCTGCTTTTATTCGCTTCTCAAGCTCTTCTAGATCAGCGCCCTCTTCTCCCTCGCCCAATTCCTTTTGAATCGCTTTAACTTGTTCGTTTAAGTAGTACTCACGCTGACTCTTTTCCATCTGACGCTTAACGCGTCCACGAATACGCTTTTCTACTTGCAAGATATCAATCTCGCTTTCTAGATCAGCCAAAAGACTCTCTAAACGCTGCACAACATCAGTCATTTCTAAAAGACGTTGCTTTTGCTCTAGCTTTACTGGGAGATGAGCACAAATGGTGTCTGCTAAACGACTTGGGTCATCAATACCCCCTAATGAAGATAGGATTTCCTGGGGCACCTTCTTGTTTAGCTTTACATACTGATCGAATTGCGCCATGATCGCACGGCGCAAAGCCTCGGTCTCATGGGCATCCAAGATAGACATAGCGGTCGGGGTAGCTTCACAACTGAAGTAACCTAAATTATCTTCAACTTGAGCTACTTGTGCTCGTTGAACTCCCTCTACCAAGACTTTGACAGTCCCGTCGGGTAGCTTGAGCATTTGGAGAATATTAGCGATACAACCCACTTCGTAGAGATCCTCTACGCCTGGCTCATCCTTAGCAGCTGTCTTTTGGGCAACCAGGAGAACATTCTTGCCCGTTTCCATAGCTGCTTCAAGCGCTTTAATGGATTTAGGGCGGCCCACGAACAAAGGAATCACCATGTGTGGAAATACAACCACATCCCTTAATGGGAGCAATGGCAATGAAATAGGTTCAGAGGGTAATAATAAGTGGCCAGGCATAGGGCAAATCCTCCAAAGTAGTGAATCCTTAAAAAAACCAAAAAAGTCTGTGCGCTACATACAGGCATGATTTTCAAATAGGATACTACCTATATGGGTGCCTCCATGAGAAAAACAAGAGGGAAATAAGTCAAAAATGAGCCAAATAAGCCATAAATGAAGCAAAAACCTTAAAAACTATGCTTTTTTGCTTACTTCTGAAGATTCTTCACCCTGCTTGTATACCAAGATCGGTTTCCCCCCATCAGCAATTGAACTTTCATCAATAACAACATTTTGAACATTCTTTAACGATGGCAAGTCATACATCACATCCATCAGCGAGCCTTCAAGGATAGAACGCAGACCACGGGCTCCAGTTTTACGAGCTATTGCCTTCTTGGCAATAGCAGACAAAGCTGCTGGGCGAACCTCGAGGTCAGATCCCTCCATAGCTAAAAGCGCTTGATATTGCTTCACAAGAGCATTTTTAGGCTCCGTCAAGATCTGAATCAGTGCTTTTTCATCTAATTGAAGTAATGTAGCTACAACAGGCAGTCGACCAATTAACTCCGGAATTAAACCAAACTTAATCAAATCTTCAGGCTCAACCTCAACGAGCAGATCACTTACGCCACGATCATCTTTGCCAGGAACGGTGGCATTAAACCCGATACCCGTCTTCGCAGTTCGTTGTTGAATCACTTTCTCAAGACCATCAAAAGCGCCGCCACAGATAAAGAGGATGTTGGTAGTATCGACCTGCAAGAAATCTTGATTGGGGTGCTTGCGACCACCTTGCGGCGGTATTGAAGCCATAGTACCTTCCACCAACTTCAAGAGAGCCTGCTGCACACCTTCACCCGATACATCGCGTGTGATAGATGGATTGTCGGATTTGCGAGAAATTTTATCAATCTCGTCAATGTAAACAATACCGCGCTGGGCTTTTTCAACGTTGTAGTCACATGCTTGCAGTAGCTTTTGAATAATATTTTCTACGTCCTCACCAACATAACCAGCCTCAGTTAGAGTAGTCGCATCCGCCATCACAAACGGAACGTCAAGCATGCGGGCCAAAGTTTGAGCTAGTAATGTTTTTCCAGAGCCGGTAGGACCAATCAGCAAAATATTGCTTTTTGCTAACTCAACCCCATCAACCATAGCTTTGGCTGGAACTTTAGACTTGGGTTTGTCAGAATTCTTATCGGCAACCTCCAATGGCTTGCCATCTTTATCAAGCTTCTCTTTTTTTGGTTTAGGTAAGTGCTGTAAACGCTTGTAATGGTTGTAGACCGCTACTGCCAAGTTTTTCTTAGCATGATCTTGGCCGATAACATATTGATCCAAATTCTCACGGATTTGATGTGGCGTTGGCAAGGAATCATCACCATCGTTTTTTGGCAACTTAGCAATTTCCTCTTGAATGATGTCAGTACACAGATCAATACATTCATCACAGATAAAAACGGATGGACCGGCTATTAGCTTCTTAACTTCATGCTGGCTCTTGCCGCAAAAAGAACAATACAGAATTTTATCTGTGCTATTTGGTGAGGATGTATCGCTCAAGTTGTCTACCTAAAAAAATTAAGAGCGTTTATCGATGACTTTGTCGATCAAACCATATTCCTGAGCTTGTTCGGCGGACATGAAATTATCACGGTCAGTATCTTTTGCAATATTTTCAATGCTTTGACCTGTGCGATCAGCCAATATCTTATTAAGACGCTCACGAAGATACAGAATTTCACGAGCCTGAATCTCAATATCGGAGGCTTGGCCACGCGCGCCGCCTAAGGGTTGATGAATCATGACGCGTGAGTTGGGCAAAGCATAACGCTTGCCTTTTTCACCAGCGCATAATAAAAATGCACCCATACTCGCCGCCATTCCCATGCACAGAGTGCTGACATGAGGCTTAATAAATTGCATCGTGTCATAGATAGCTAAGCCAGCTGATACGGAACCACCAGGCGAGTTGATATACAGAGAAATTTCTTTATCTGGGTTCTCGCTCTCAAGGAAAAGTAGCTGCGCAATTACCAGATTCGCAGTTTGATCATTAACCTCACCAACCAAGAAAACCACTCGCTCTCTTAATAGGCGAGAGTAAATATCGTAGGCCCTCTCACCACGCCCAGAAGTTTCAATCACCATGGGAACTAAACCCAAGCCTTGGGGTTCTAAATTCTCGGATGGAAAGTGATTCTGGTTCATATGATCAGGCCTTTAATGATTGACTACTTGTTAATTTTAGTTGAGTTTACTGAGCTCTTCAAAGCTAACCGCTTTGTCGATTACTTTGGCCAGGGATGTGAAATGCTTAATCACATTGTCCTCAAGTACTAAGTTCTCAATATCTTTGAGGCGACTTGGGTTGCTGTAGAACCAACGAACAACTTCTTTTGGATCTTCGTAAGTGGCGGCTTGCTCATCAATCTCGGCTTTAATTTGGTCAGCTGTAGCAGCCAAATTTTGCTCCTTTACAAGCTCACTCAGAATCAACCCCAAGCGCACACGTTTTAATGCTTGTTCTGCAAACATTTCAACGGGAATTGGTGCGTCTTTAGCATTTGGAATTCCACGCTGCATTAGGTCTTGACGAGCTGACTCTACTAGACGATCTTGCTCAGAGGCTACTAAAGATTTAGGTACATCCAGCTCACATAATGCATTGAGCTTATCCATCACTTCGCCCTTTAAGAGATTGGTAATGCGACGCTTGGTTTCGCGCACTAAATTCTCTTTAACTTCCTCACGCATCTTAGCAACACCACCCTCGGTAACTCCCAATGACAAAGCAAAAGCATCGTCAACTGCTGGAAGGTGTGCCCAATTAACAGATTTAATCGTGATTGTGAAATCAGCAGTTTTACCGGCCACATCTTTACCATGGTAATCAGCAGGAAAACTTAATGGGAAGGTCTTGCTTTCTCCAGCCTTGAGACCCAATGTTGCAGCCTCAAATTCTGGGAGCATGCGACCATCACCAAGAACATATTCAAAGTTTTCAGCTTTGCCACCAGCAAATTCAACTCCATCAACCCTACCAATAAAATCGACAATCACTTGATCGCCGGTTTGGGCGGCGGTATTTACGCCCCCATCACCATGCTCACCCGCTTCTCCGCGAGGGTGGAAGTGTACTTGCTGCTTACGCAATACATCTAAGGCACGGTCAATTTCTGCATCAGAAATATCGGTGATGTATTGAGTTACCTCTGCTTTACTGAAGTCACCAATTTTGACATCTGGGAGAACTTCAAAATAAGCATCAAACACAATTTTATCTGCGTCCAACTCACTCTTAGGATCTAGGCGTGGCTGACCAGCTAGCTTAATAGTTTCTTTTTGTGCAATGTCATAAAACATCTCAGATGCTTTATCGAACTGAAGCTCAAAGTCAACCTGCATTCCGTACTGCTTTTCAACCATGTTCTTAGGCACTTTGCCTGGGCGAAAGCCAGCAATTTTCATAGTTTTACCCAGCTTAGTTAGGCGGGCATCTCTTGCTTTGGCCAAATCGGCACGAGCAAATTCTAAGGTCACTTTGCGGTCTAACTGACCTAAATTTTCTATCTGCACAGCCATTCTCGTCTCTTAATTGAAAAACAGGATATGTGAAGCCCAAGCCTAGTAGCAACCTTGTGGTGCGAGAAGGGGGACTCGAACCCCCACACCATTACTGGCGCCAGGACCTAAACCTGGTGCGTCTACCAATTCCGCCATCCTCGCAAATTTCTGTAAGGACTACCTAGCTCAAACTTCACTCTAAAGACCGTAATTCTACAATGCTTAAAGGTTTTGGAGGATATTTAGACCTTATAGAGCAAAGCCACTGCATGAACAGCTATTCCCTCGCCTCGTCCTAGGTGGCCTAAAGATTCATTTGTTTTAGCTTTGAGGTTCACATGGCTTGGGGTTACTGCCAAGTCGGTAGCTATATTTTTAATCATCTCTGGCAAGAAATTGGCCAATTTAGGCTTTTGGCAAATGATGGTGGCATCCACATTACCAATTTGAAATCCAGCAGCCTGAACCTTTTGTAAAGCAGCTCTGAGCATAATACGGCTATCCATATCTTTAAATTGCTCATCAGTATCTGGAAATAACTGCCCAATATCATTTAATCCAGCAGCGCCAAGTAAAGAGTCAGTCAGAGCATGGAGCAAGACATCGGCATCAGAGTGCCCTAAAAGACCCATTTCATAGGGTATATGAACACCCCCAATGATCAGTTTTCGATCCGCAACCAAGGCATGAACGTCATAACCCTGCCCAATCCGGAATTGTGGCAAATGTACTGAATTTTGAGTCATGGATTGGATTCTTATTTAAGGGAAGGTGAAAGAAGTAGAGATTGCATTAACTCCCAGTCCGCTGGATGGGTTACTTTAAAGTTACGAGTTGCACCCTCTACCAACAGAGGTTTGTGACCCATCAACTCCATCGCACTAGCTTCATCAGTAACGTCATTCTCCAGGCGAATACCCTCCTCAATGGCGTCATGTAATTTTTTAAGGCCGAACATTTGCGGGGTTTGAGCCTGCCAAAGATGGGCTCTTGCAATCGTTTTCTCAACGCGCACTAAATTTCCAGCAACGGCAGAACTTAAATCAGCCAGCTTTAAAGTATCTGCAACTGGCATAGCCAGTAATCCGCCCTCGCCTGCATTAGTTACTGCCAAGATCAATCTTTGAATTAATGCACAGGTAATTCCTGGGCGAGCAGCGTCATGCACCAGCACCCAGTCTGTCTCTGCGATTCCAGCTTCAAGCATGGCAGCCAGAGTATTACGAACAGTTTTCTGGCGCGTTGGGCCACCGGTTGCTAAAAACTGCAATGGTTTACTGGCAACAAGAGTGCTTAATACTGGATTCTGAATAAAGCCTGAGTTTACACCCACCCAAATAGATGCAATTTCGGGGGTTTTGGCAAAAGCCTCGATAGCATAAGCCAGCATTGGTTTGCCAGATAGCAATTGAAACTGTTTGGGCAATTCGCCCCCGAAACGAGAACCACTGCCAGCCGTGGGTAAGAGCGCATGACATTTTCGAGTGGTTAAGTTAGCAATGTGCATACCTGATTCTATAATGAGCGCAGATGTCAGATGCATTAAAACTAGGACCCCCCATACCTGCGCCGCGGGCTGGGCAGCGCTTTACCTTTTCCGGGCTAGTGGGATCGGCAGATGCCGCTTTGATTGCGCAATCTGGCTTGCGTTATCGTGGTAATTATTCGGTTATGGTTGTTTTTTGTGCTCATGCGCAAGAAGCTCAACGACTTTTGGAAGAAATTCCGGCTTTCGCACCTCAGCTTAAAACCCGCCTATTGCCCGATTGGGAAATTCTTCCTTACGACCATTTTTCCCCTCATCAGGATTTGGTCTCCGAGCGCTTAGCTACGCTTTATGAGTTACTCAATGGTAGCTGCGATGTTGTTTTAGTTCCCATCACTACAGCGTTGCAAAAGCTTGGTCCACCGAGCTTCTTATCTGGTCACACTTTCTTTTTTAGACAAGGCGATAAGCTCAATGAAGTTGCCCTAAAACTGCAGCTACAACAAGCTGGCTACGACCCTGTTAGTGCCGTGATGCGGCCTGGTGAATACAGCATCCGAGGAGGACTGATCGATCTCTTTCCGATGGGATCAAGCCTGCCATACCGCCTTGATCTATTTGGCGATGAAATAGATCAAATTCGAGCATTTGATCCGGATACCCAGAGGAGTCTGTACCCGGTCAAAGAAGTCCGTTTACTGCCTGGACATGATTTTCCATTTGACGATGCATCCCGCACTGCCTTTCGTGGAAGGTGGAGAGAAGTATTTGAGGGCGATCCAACTCGATGCTCTATTTACAGAGATGCGAATTTAGGAATCCCAAGCGCAGGGATCGAATCATACTTACCCCTCTTTTTTGAAGAGTCATCCAATGTCTTTGACTATTTTCCTCGCTCCGGTGATCCCGTATGGATTGTGAGTATTGGTGACCTAGAGGAATCAATCAAGAGTTTTTGGAAAGATACACAACAACGTTACGAGTTTTTAAAGCATGATCTTGATCGCCCAATTCTTCAACCTAGAGAATTATTTCTTGATGTAGACGAATTTTTTTCAGCCGCCAAGCCTAATGCGCGACTAGTTTTAGAGCGCGACTTAAAAACATCTAAAGATCATCCAGGGGATCCTCAGTTTTTAGAAGTTCCTGATATTGCAGTCCATAGACGCGATGCCGATCCCATCAATCGCCTTCGCGGTCTTGTGTTGCAAGAAAAAATGCGCATTCTACTTTGCAGTGATAGCGCTGGACGTAAAGAGTCTATCCGCCAGTTATTTGAAGAAAGCAATTCGGTTACCGCACAAGACGGCAAGGCGCTCTACCCATTAAAGCCTGACAGCTTCGAAGGGATTGATGAATTTTTGAAGAGTAATTCTTTATTCGGGCTAGTTACAGCATCGCTCTTTAATGGATTTACCTGGCCCTCTGAAAATCTCATTGTCATTACTGAGGCTGAGCTTTTTACCTCAACTGCACGCCAACGTCGCAAAGGCAAAGGAAGTGCAAGTGTCGATCCCGACACTTTATTTAAGGATCTCTCTGAACTTAAGATTGGTGATCCTGTTGTGCATTCTGACCATGGCATTGGTCGCTATCAGGGTTTAGTACTTTTAAATCTAGCGCCCCCCAAAGAAGCGCCTATATTTGAAGAATTCTTACATTTGGTTTATGCAAAAGAAGCCACTTTGTATGTTCCAGTCCAACAGCTTCAAATGGTTACCCGCTACGCAGGCTCAGATCCAGATTCGGCACCATTGCATCAATTGGGATCTGGGCAATGGGACAAAGCTAGACGTAAAGCTGCACAACAAATTCGAGATACAGCAGCAGAATTACTAAGTCTTTATGCTGCACGCGCGATCCGTAAGGGTCACGCCTTTGAATTTTCTGCCCATGATTACGCAGCCTTTGCTGAAAGCTTCGGCTTTGAAGAAACCCCAGATCAAGCCAATGCAATTGCCGCTGTGATTGGTGACATGACCAGCGGAACCCCAATGGATCGTCTGGTGTGCGGTGATGTCGGTTTTGGTAAAACAGAGGTTGCTCTGCGAGCAAGTTTTGTTGCTGTGATGGGTGGTAAACAAGTTGCCATTTTGGCGCCAACCACTTTGTTGGCCGAACAACACGTAGCCACTTGGAAAGACCGCTTTGCAGACTGGCCAGTACGAATCGTTGAACTCTCTCGCTTTAAAACTACAAAGGAAATTAATGCAGCTTTAGAGGCTATAGCTAAAGGTAATGCAGACATAATCATCGGTACACATAAACTACTCTCAAAAGAAACCCAATTTGCTAATCTAGGATTGGTTATTGTTGATGAGGAACATCGGTTTGGTGTACGACAAAAAGATGCTTTAAAAGCCTTGCGAGCTGAGGTAGACATACTGACCCTAACAGCCACTCCAATACCCAGAACCCTAGGGATGGCAATGGAAGGTCTGCGTGAATTTTCCATCATTGCCACTGCTCCTCAAAAGCGCCTAGCAATCAAAACTTTTGTTCGGCGAGAGGGTGATGGAGTAATTCGCGAAGCAATACTTCGCGAAATCAAGCGTGGCGGTCAGGTTTATTTTTTACATAATGAAGTTGAAACTATCCAAAATCGTAAGCAGGCTTTACAAGAACTCATTCCAGAGGCCAGCATTAGTGTTGCTCATGGGCAGATGCATGAGCGAGAACTTGAATCTGTGATGCGAGAGTTTGTAACTCAACGAACAAATATTTTGTTATGTACCACAATTATTGAAACTGGCATTGACGTCCCTACAGCCAACACCATCATCATGCATCGTGCCGATAAGTTCGGACTGGCTCAGCTGCATCAGTTGCGAGGACGCGTTGGTCGCTCCCATCATCAAGCCTATGCCTATCTTTTAGTTCCCGATCCAGAGGCTCTTAGTAAGCAAGCTCAGTTACGCCTCAATGCTATTCAAGCAATGGAAGAATTGGGGTCTGGCTTCTATTTAGCCATGCATGATCTGGAAATTCGCGGTGCTGGTGAGGTCTTAGGCGATAAACAGTCTGGAGAAATTCATGAAATTGGCTTTCAGCTATATACCGAGATGCTTAACCGCGCCGTTAAATCCTTGCGCAGCGGTAAAGAACCAGACTTGCTCTCACCGCTGCAGGCAACAACTGACGTAAATCTTGGCGTACCTGCGTTACTACCAAGCGATTATTGCCCCGATGTCCATGAGCGCCTATCGATATACAAACGCTTTGCTGGCACTAGTGATTTCTCAGAACTGATGGGCTTACGAGAAGAGCTTGTTGATCGCTTTGGTGACTTACCAGATCAAGCGAAATCGTTTTATGAGACACATCGTTTACGTTTAGAAATGACAGGATTCGGGATTAAAAAAATAGACGCCACACCTTCATCTATACAGATTCAATTTATCCCAAATCCACCAATTGATCCGATGAAAATTATTCAATTAATTCAGTCATCAAAGCATATCCAGCTGAACGGGCAAGATAAGCTAAAAATCCTACCTCCAAAAGAGCGGGATTTTGAAAAGCTTGAGCAGCGTCTAGACTATATTCGCCATGTACTACGTCGCCTAAATGAATCTGCCATGTTAACCACATCCAAAGCTCATTAACCTTCCTTGCCAACTATGCACACTATAACTACTCATCAAACACTTGTAGCGTTGTCTAGGGAGCCTATTTCTCCAAGTCTGAGTATTGCACTCCTGAAGCACACCCAGGTATTGGGTTTTGACATTGACTCTATTGTGGATAATTTGTCGCCTACCGCTTACCACTCGCAACGCTGGTCCTGTCCTAAGCGCTTAATGCCTGAGGCGCGCATTGCTTTGCGAGGAATTGCTGATTTGCATGGCGTAGATCTTGCCTTTTTATCCCCTGGATTAAAACCACGAGATATCCGTGTTTTAGCAATGGACATGGATTCGACCCTCATTAACATTGAATGTATTGATGAGATCGCAGATTTCATCGGAAAAAAAGCCGCTGTCTCAGAAATAACAGAAGCCACCATGCGAGGTGAAATTAAAGACTTTAAAGAAAGCTTGCGAAGACGTGTTGCACTTTTAGCTGGCGTCTCTGCCAATGTTTTGGAATCGGTATATCAAGATCGCCTTAAGCCAAATCCTGGGGCAACAGAATTGCTTGCAGGGGCACAAGCGCGGGGTCTTTACACCTTACTAGTCTCTGGTGGCTTTACCTTCTTTACAGAAAAACTGTGCCAAGAACTTGGTTTTAAAGAATCTCAAGCCAATACCCTAGAAATTATCGATGGCAAATTAAGCGGCAAGGTTATAGGAGATATCGTAGATGGAGCTGCTAAAGCATCTTTCCTAGATAAAGCATGCCAAACCTTGCAATGCCATAAATCTAATTCCATTACGATGGGCGATGGGTCCAATGACCTATTAATGATGCACGGGTCTGGCGTTAGCGTTGCCTACAAAGCGAAGCCTATTGTTAAAGATAAAGCCGACGCGGCTTTTGACCGGGTCGGCTTAGATGCTGCCTTGCTATTGATTGCTTAAAAAATTAGGTATGCAGCTGTCAGCAATTAAAGGCGCTCAAAAATAGTGGCGATACCTTGTCCGCCACCAATACACATAGTCACCAACGCATATTTACCCTGAACGCGATGCAATTCATGGATCGCTTTGGTGGCAATTGCCGCGCCTGAACAGCCAATGGGATGACCTAAAGCAATCGCACCTCCATTCACGTTTGTCTTAGCCGGATCAAGACCGAGACCTTTCGCAACAGCCAACGCTTGCGCAGCAAATGCTTCGTTAGACTCAATAACATCGATTTGATCTAATGTAAGGCCAGCACGCGCTAAGGCAATTTTAGTTGCCGGGATTGGACCTTCACCCATGATGTGATTTGGCACGCCAGCAATTGCATAGGATACCAATCGGGCGATAGGCTTATGCCCTGCTTTCGCTGCCGCATCTGCAGATGCGAGCACAAAAAAAGCTGCTCCATCGTTAATACCAGAAGCATTACCAGCAGTTACAGTACCACCCTCTTTTTTGAAGACAGCCTTCATCTTCGCCAAAGTTTCCATCGTAGTTTCAGGCTTGCAATGCTCATCCGTATCAAATACAACATCACCCTTACGGGATTTAATGGTAATTGGAACAATTTGGGACTTAAAGCGCCCTTCTTTAATAGCATTTGCAGCGCGACGATGAGACTCTACCGCCAATGCATCTTGTTCTTCACGAGTGAAATGATATTTTTCAACGAGGTTCTCAGCAGTGACTCCCATATGACCTACACCAAATGGATCGGTCAATACAGAAACCATTAAGTCAAGCATTTTGGTCTCGCCCATACGTGCACCACTACGCATTGCTGTGGAACCATACATACCACGTGACATCACCTCAACCCCGCCACCAATACCATAATCACAATCTCCCAACATAATCGCTTGAGCAGTACTGACAATTGCTTGCAAACCAGAGCTACACAATCGGTTCAATGCCATAGCCACTGATTCCATTGGCAGGCCAGCTTGAATAGAAGCTACACGAGCAACATAAGCATAGCGATTGTCTGTAGGGATAGTGTTGCCTACAGTAACGTAATTAATTAAAGCAGGATCAACTCCAGAGCGCGTAATCGCCTCTTTCATCACTATACCGCCGAGCTCGCAGGGCTCTAAGCTGCTAAGAGACCCGCCAAAACTGCCGATTGCTGAACGAACTGCACTTAAGACAACGACATCACGACTCATATCAATCCCCTTAGATGAGCCTATAAATTAGGCTTAATTGGTAAACAAGCTTAGTTTTAGTGCAATAGTCAAGTTTGCGCTATTAGGTCATGCCCTTGGGCGCTAATGATGGTTGCGCGGACAAATTCACCAGCGCGGTAACGCTTTGAAGGTTTACTAGAAGGCAAAACTCTGACTAATCCGTCAATTTCAGGAGCATCCCCAACCGTACGCCCAATACCACCCGAATCATCAATGCGATCAATCAGTATTTGCATCCGTTTTCCCACTTTTTTGGCAAGCCGTTTAATGGAAATATCTTCAGCTTTAGCCATAAAACGAGCGCGCCGTTCTTCACGTATAGCATCTGGAACCGCATGCTCTAAAGTATTCGCGGTTGCACCCTCAACTGGAGAATAGGCAAAACAGCCAGCCCGATCAATTTGAGCCTCATCCAAGAAATCAAGCAGATATTGAAATTCTTCCTCAGTTTCGCCTGGAAATCCAGCAATAAAAGTACTGCGAATTACCAAGTCAGGACAAGCTGCACGCCATGCCTGAATTCGCTCTATATTCTTTTCACCGCTGGCTGGGCGCTTCATTCTTTTAAGAACATCAGGATGGGCATGCTGTAATGGAATATCTAAATAAGGAAGTACGCCATAGCCATACTCAGAAAATTCAGCCATTAAAGGCAAAATGTCATCGACATGAGGATATGGGTACACATAATGCAATCGAACCCAAGCTTGATGCTCTCTGGCAATTTGATTAAGCGCGTTTACCAAATCAAACATTCGCGTTTTGACAGGCTTGCCATCCCAAAACCCAGTTCGATATTGAACGTCAACACCATAAGCACTCGTATCTTGAGAAACAACTAGCAACTCTTTTACACCTGACTCAAATAGTCTTTTAGCCTCAAGCAATACTTCGCCAATAGGACGAGAAACTAAATCACCTCTAAGGCTAGGGATAATGCAGAAGGTACAGCGATGGTTGCAACCTTCAGAGATCTTTAGGTACGCATAATGCTTGGGCGTAAGCTTCACACCAATAGGTGGAAGCAAATCTAAGAATGGATCATGCGGCTTTGGTAAGTGCTGATGAATGGCTTGCATGACTTCAGCGGTGGCATGCGGCCCAGTAACCGCAAGGACCTTGGGATGAATGCTACGAATGAGATCACTGCCATCCGCATTCTTACGCGCACCTAGACAGCCCGTCACAATCACTTTACCGTTCTCGGATAAGGCCTCGCCAATAGCGGCCAAACTTTCCTCTACTGCAGAATCAATGAAGCCGCAAGTATTGACAATGACGAGATCTGCGCCTGCATAATCATTGGACGTCTCATAACCTTCAGCACTGAGCTGTGTGAGGATAAGTTCAGAATCAACCAATGCTTTGGGGCATCCCAAGGAAACAAATCCAACTTTACCAGCCACAATTATTCTTTTTCTGTTTTAGTGGGTTGCGGTGTAAAGGGGAATCCACCAAACAAGCTTTGCGACCCCTGCATTTGCTCTTGCATCTTCACAAATAAATCTTTACTTTGGTCCATGTAATTACCCATAAGACCTTGCATCAATGGGTTTTGAAGATTCATCAATTTGGCCCAGGCTTCAGGGCTACTGCCCGCACCCATCCCTTTGGATTGATCGCCTAATTTATTGTGGATATCGACAAAGGATTGCATAGTCTTTTCGAGATAGGTGCCCATTAAGCCTTGCATAGAATTACCATAAAATCGAATGATCTGGGAAAGCATTTGGGTGGAAAAAACAGGTGCACCACCAGCCTCTTCCTCCAAAATAATTTGCAACAAAATGTTGCGCGTCAAATCTTCTTCAGTTTTCGCATCCACAACACTAAATACTTCGCCGCCCATTACCAAGCTTTTAATGTCAGTCAAGGTAACGTAAGAACTTGTTTGGGTATCGTATAAACGACGATTGGGGTACTTCTTTATGAGTCGGTCTGCACCAACTTTTTTTGCTCTTGTGGCCATCTTTTAATTTTCCTAACTGTCTCTATTGCAACGCAACATCGGCATAGTTTATCTCTAGTTTGACCTAAAGGTAAATATGCCGATGAAGGTGCAACTAAAAACGCTTTCCTAGATCTATTAGCCGGTATGAATGCCACCGTTGAGGGAGAAATCAGCGCCAGTAGCATAGGCACCGTCATCAGAAGCAATCCAGCAACAAATAGATGCTATTTCCTCTGGGGTACCAAGACGCTTGACTGGAATGCCCGCAACAATCTTCTCCAATACATCCTCGCGAATCGCCTTCACCATATCAGTGCCGATATAGCCCGGCGAAACGGTATTGACCGTTACCCCTTTAGATGCCAACTCTTGTGACAAAGCCATTGTAAATCCATGTAAACCTGCTTTCGCAGTAGAATAATTGGATTGACCAAATTGCCCTTTTTGGCCATTTACAGATGAAATGTTAATAATGCGACCCCAGCCGTTATCGGCCATGCCATCAACTACCTGCTTGGTGACGTTAAAAAGGGAATTGAGGTTTGTATCAATCACCGCCTTCCATGCATCTGGTGTCATTTTTCGGAAAACGCTATCACGTGTAATGCCGGCATTGTTTACCAAGATATCCACGCGCCCAACTTCAGCCTTCACTATTTCAAAAGCAGCAACAGTGCTATCCCAGTCAGAAACATTGCCCTCAGAAGCAATAAAGTCATAACCTAGTACTTTTTGCTCTCCAATCCAACGGTCTTTACGTGGTGAATTGGGTCCACAACCCGCAATAACTTTATAGCCATCTTTAGCCAAGCGCTGGCATATAGCAGTACCAATACCGCCCATACCGCCAGTTACATATGCTATTTTTTGAGACATTGTGCTCTCCTTTATAAAAATAATTAAGTGCTTTATTAATCTGCTGGAACTGATTTTTCTTTGACGTAACGACCAGGCGCAGCTTCTAATTTTTTATATTTAGCATTACCAAAAGTTTTACGGGCTGGGATTTTCTTTCCACCGAATTGCTCAAGCCATTTTGAGTAGTTTGGCCACCAACTACCTTTAATTTCTTTTGCACCTGCGAGCCATTCATCAGCAGTGTTTTCGATCTTATTGTTTTCGTAGTAATAGCGTTTATTTTTACTCGGCGGATTTATCACGCCAGCTATATGTCCAGAAGCTCCAAGAACAAATCGATTTTCCCCCTTAAGAATGTGTGAGGATTCGTAAGCTGATTTCCAAGGAACAATATGATCATCGTGGGATGCATAAATATAAGCTGGACAAGAAATTTTGCTTAAATCAATCTTTTCGCCACATAAGGTTATCTTGCCAGGCTTTACCAAATCATTTTGCAAATAAGTGTGCCGCAAATACCAACAATACATCGCACCTGGCAAATTAGTTGAATCGCCATTCCAATACAAGAGGTCAAATGGGGGAGGCGAATTTCCCTTAAGATAACCCTCAACAACATAGTTCCACACTAAATCATTTGGACGAAGGAAGGAAAAAGTATTTCCTAAATCAAGACCAGACATCATCCCAAACTTACCGTCTGCACCACCGATGGAAGTTTCGCGCATCTTCACCATGGATTCGTCAATAAAAACATCCAAGATGCCTGAATTTGTGAAATCAAGCAAAGTGGTGAATAAGGTTAAGCTAGCAATAGAATTGTCTTTACGGGCAGCCAGGACTGCAAGTGCAGATGCTGTTAGCGTGCCACCAACGCAGAAACCCAAGATATTGATTTGTTTGCTACCGCCAATCTCTTTGACCACGTCGATGGCGCGAATAACGCCTTTACCAACATAATCATCCCAGCTAACCTCGGCCATCGAGGTATCAGGATTTTTCCAGGAAACCAAAAAGACAGTGTGCCCCTGATTCACCATGTAACGCACTATTGAGTTATCGGGCTGTAAATCTAAAATGTAGTACTTGTTAATACAGGGTGGAACCATTAAATACGGGCGCTCAAAAACTGTTTCAGTCAAAGGTTTGTATTGAATAATTTCAAATAACTCGCAACGAAAAACGACTTGCCCTTCCGTTGTAGCAATATTTTTACCGACCTCAAAGGCGCTCTCGTCAGTTTGAGACACCTTGCCTTTTTTCATATCCCCCAAAAGATTAACGATTCCATTCTGGATGGACTGTCCTTGCGAGCTAATGATATTTTCCAAAACCTCTGGATTGGTTGCAATAAAATTAGATGGCGACAAAGCGTCGATCATTTGCTCTGTAGTAAAGAGAATTTTTTGTTTGGCCTTGTCGTCTGTATCAACCGCCTTGGCCAATTCCATTAAATGCTTGGAATTCAATAAATAGGTTGCCGCAATAATCTTGCTCCAAGATGAATGCCACGCTTTGCCAGCGAAGCGACGATCTTTTAGTTCGATAGACTCGGGGTTTGTTGTTAAGTGCGCTAATTCTGCAAAATATTCTTTTTGTATTTCCGTCAGGCGTTCTGATGGAATCATTGCCATATGGTGTGGCGCCAAAGAAGGGACTGCGCCTGTATTCATGCCTGCAAACATATTGATCTCTTAAAGAATTATGTGTCATTCTCCATCTATAAAGCCATCAGAGTTATACGCACTAACCCTAGCCTTAGGTCAAAGGTAGTGATAACCCCAAGAAAAGTTTCTTAGCTCAGCCAGATTAACGAGGCGAAACGACCAGTTTGACCATCTCGACGATATGAAAAGAATTGGGTGCAATCTGTAAATGTGCACAAATTTCCACCCTCGATTGAAGTAACCCCAACCGCTTTTAGACGGCTTTGTGCTAACAAATATAAATTGGCCAAAAACTTACCTGGGCGTTTATTAATGGGTATAAATGCCTGGTTCGGTATTAAAGAGCCCTGATTTATAAAAGCCTCGAATACATCAGCGCCAACCTCAAATGCCTCAGAACCAATGGCTGGTCCTAGCCATACTAAAATATCTGCTGCAGATAAATTTGGCGACAGCGCTAACATCGCAGAGACTGTATTTTCAAGAACACCATTACAAAGTCCGCGCCAACCTGCGTGAGCTACTCCAATACATTCCCCTTTTTTGCTGGCGAATAGTACTGGCATGCAATCTGCTGTGAGAATAGCCAATACCTCACTAGAAATATTACTTACCGCAGCATCCGCCTCAACTTCGAAACCTTGATTAATTAACCTACTTTGCGGGGTACTCACATCTGTGCAGTGAACCTGCTTTAGCCAAATAGGCGAACCAGGAAGCTCTCGAGAGAGGATCAAACGATTTTGGATGACATGTTCGATGCTATCGCCAACATGGTCAGCCAAATTTAAAGAGCTATATGGCGGCATACTCACACCACCTTCACGGGTGGTAACAATGGCATGCACTGATTTTGGCTGCGAAGACCAGTCCGGTTTAAAAAAAAGATTAGCGCTGATCATTCTTTATGGAGGCCAATAAAGCCGCCTCTTGTGGTAAATCGGCCTCAGTCATTCCAACTTGCAACAACAACTCAAGTAGGTCAGCAGGAGGCAAGCGAAACCAAGTCATTGTTTCCAATGAAACCGGGTGCTGCAAACTTAAAGCATAGGCATGGAGTGCTTGGCGCTCAAACGGAAGAGTCTTGGCTGGTCCTGGAGTTCTTTTGCGATACACCGGATCGCCCAAAAGAGGAAATCCCAAAGATTCCAGATGGACTCGAATTTGGTGTGTTCGTCCGGTTTCCAGGCGACATTCAAGCAAGGTGACTGAACTAGTTAAAAATTGACCTTTGGCTAGACGCCTAAAAAGTGTTGCTGCTGGTTTGCCTTGAGTTGAGCCAGCCGCCATTCTGAGGCGATCGCGTTGATCACGCCCTACTGTTGCCAATACTTTGCCTTGGGAAGGAGCTTCACCCCAAACCCAAGCCAAATAGCGGCGCCCTACCGTTCTATCTTGCAGCTGCCGTACCAGTGCGGTTTGAGCGTGAGCTGTCCGAGCCACTACCATCAGCCCAGAAGTATCCTTATCCAAGCGATGAACTATCCCAGCCCGAGGCAAGTGCTTTAGCTCTGGATAGCGAAACAAGAGTCCATTTAATAAAGTTCCAGTCCAATTGCCCACGGCTGGGTGAACAACTAGGCCTGGTGGCTTGTTTAGCACAATCAGCGACTCATCTTCATAAACCACGTCTAAAGGGATATTTTCAGGGCCAAAATCAAATTGTTCGGGCATGTCTTGCGGATAAACCTTGATACTTTCACCGCCACGCAGTAGATGTCGGGCTTTGGTGACCCTGCCATCCACAGTTACGGCGCCAGATTCAACCCAGGACTTCAGGCGATTACGGGAATAATCAGGCAACGCAGCCGCTAGGATCTTGTCCAAGCGCTCGCCATCCACATCATGGGGAATTTCTAGAGCAATGAAATCCTCTTCATCGATATAATCAATGGGATTCGAATCAGGAGTATGCAGCAATGCCACGCTTAAAGAGCCTTTTAGTTATGTCGGACGTTATTCCAGACGCCAGTTTAAGGCTTGCTGCTATTGCTGAGCCAACTCAGCAAAAAAGCCCAAGTTCTTTGAGGGCGATTTCACTTGCGTTTTTTCTGGTCGCTAGTGCGACTATTCTTCTACTGAGTGGCTGTGCAGGGAGTGATGGCCAAAAAGACGATACTGATATTTGGTCGGAAACCAAACTCTATTCAGAGGCGACTGATAAGCTTAATGATGCTGATTTTGCTAAATGTGGCAAGTATTTTGACAAACTTGAGGCTCGCTTCCCATTTGGCCCGTACTCACAACAAGCACAAATTAATGCAGCCTATTGCTATTGGAAGGCCCAAGAGCAAGCTCAGGCCTTGGTAGCGATTGATCGATTTCTTAAATTGCACCAGGGAAGTCCAAGTCTTGATTACGCCTACTACCTAAAAGGTTTAATTACCTTTAATGATGATTTGGGTTGGCTTGGTAAATTTACAGGCCAAGATCTCAGTGAGCGTGACCCCAAGGCATCTAAAGAAGCATTTGAGTCATTCAAAGTAGTTGTTGAACGATTCCCTGATAGTAAATACGCTCCCGATTCCTTGGACCGTATGCGTTATATAGTCAATTCTTTGGCCGAATCAGATGTGATGATTGCTCGCTTTTACTATCAGCGTGGCGCCTACCTTGCTTCCGCTAACCGTGCTCAGCTTGTAATTCGCGACTACGATCGAGCGCCCGCTGTAGAGGAGGCGCTTTATCTTTTAGTGAAGTCTTATGAAAAACTTGGAATGCCGGATTTAAGCAGTGATGCTCTGCGCGTTTTGCAATTAAATTTTCCTGACAGCCAAATGTTAGTAACTGGTCAACGCGTTAAAAAACAACGCCAATGGTGGCAGATCTGGAATAAATAAACAATCAAGGAAACTCAACAGCACGAGTTAATGCTGTTGAACTTTCCTTCGTTTAGCCGTTTAATTCACCTGATTTCCAAAGGCACGCGTGGGGCTAAGGCGCAAATTAATTCATAGCCAATAGTGCCACTCATCTGAGCTACATCATCTACTGGAATTTCTTTACCCCATAGCTCAACAACGCTTCCAACTTTTGCATTGGGAGCATCGCGCAGATCAACAGTCATCATATCCATGGAAACTTGACCAGCTATTGGGCAAATAACACCTTGATCGTCACTACCAGCAGCCTGTATCCAGACGGGCGTACCATCTTCAGCGTGTCGCGGGTAGCCATCAGCATATCCACACGCAATCACACCGATACGCATATCCTCGCCAGCTTGATATCGACCGCCGTATCCAATATATTCACCTTTTTTAAGCTCTTGAATGTCAATAATTTCACTGCGTAATTGCATAACAGCCTGAAAATCAGAGCGAACAATATCAGCAAAAATACCTGTTGGCGATACGCCATAGAGCATGATTCCAGGGCGAATCCAATCCCCCAATGCATTTCGGTGCCATAAGATTGCAGCTGAATTAGCTAACGAGGTAGGGGCATGGAGACCATCTATAGCATGATTGAAGCACTCTAGTTGCTCTCCTACCGATGGGGATCGATCAACTTGATCAGCATTGGCAAAATGGGTCATATGGTGCATACGATAATCTGCGGCATGCAAACGATGAAACGCCACTCTATATTGAGCTGGCCTCAAACCCAAACGGTTCATACCAGAATTTAATTTTAAAAATAGGTTGAACTCATGACCAGACCGGCCTTTATAAGATTCAAGCCATTGAACCTGACTTTCAGAATGTACTACTAGATCGCATTGGAGCTTGTCTGCGAGAGCTAATTCATTATGATGGAATAAGCCCTCCAAAAGGAGAATCCGACCCTGCCAACCATGTTCTCGAAGCCATTGCGCATCGGTAATATCAAGTAAGGCAAATCCATCAGTGGATTCTAGACCAACAAGAGCCGCCTCTAAACTGTGCCCGTAGGACTTAGCTTTGATCACAGACCAAATTTTAGATTCAGGGGCCAGCTCCCGAACTCGGTTTAAATTATGGCGAAAGGCCTCGGTGTCAATAGATGCCAAAATAGGTCTATTAATCGGATGATTAGCTGAAGTACCCATATCCAACCCTCCTTTCATGTTTTAATTACAGTAATGACTATATTGTACGAATGAACCGCAGTTTTTACATCATTATGGCGGCGCAATTTTTTTCGTCGCTTGCTGATAACGCTTTGCTGATAGCAGCAATCGCCCTCTTGGCCCAGCTTAATGCTCCGCCTTGGATGACTCCTTTACTCAAATTATTCTTTGTACTCTCTTATGTCATCTTGGCTGCCTTTGTTGGCGCCTTTGCTGATTCTCGCCCCAAGGGTAATGTCATGTTCATCACCAACACGATTAAATTTGTTGGGTGTGTCGTGATGCTTCTAGGTAGCCACCCTTTAATTGCCTACGCCGTTGTAGGTCTTGGTGCGGCTGCCTACTCCCCTGCTAAATATGGCATTTTGACTGAATTACTTCCCCCAGAAAAACTTGTAGCAGCCAATGGTTGGATAGAGGGTTTAACGGTATGCTCCATCATTATGGGTACAGTCCTTGGGGGTGTATTGATTAGCACCTCCGTCTCTCAAACCCTACTGAGTTTTGATATGCCCGCTTTTGACACTGGCATTGATACCGCTGCTGAATCAGCCATTCTGATCATCATGATGATTTATGTATTGGCTGCGCTGATCAACTTACGCATTCCAGACACGGGGGCTCGATACGTATCTCAAAAAACAAATCCAATTGAGCTTATTAAAGACTTTGCCGTCTGCTTAAAGACTCTATGGGATGATCGCTTAGGCCAAATCTCTTTGGCGGTCACAACCCTATTTTGGGGTGCTGGAGCGACTTTGCAATTTATTGTCATTAAGTGGGCGCAAGTTGCCCTGCATATGAATTTATCCCAAGGCGCCATTCTGCAGGCAATTTCTGCTGTAGGGGTTGCTGGTGGTGCAATTTGGGCAGCTTGGCGTGTACCCCTTCGCCACTCCCTTAAGGTACTCCCTTACGGTATAGCAATGGGTGCAGTAGTTTGCGCTTTAGCCATTTATAACGCTGACATGTTACCTAATACACCCATTATGACTTTTGGGAAACTACAGGTAACTCTTAATTTATTGCCGGCCTATTTTTTATTAATTTTGGTTGGCTGGTTGGCTGGTTTTTTTGTTGTACCTATGAACGCCTTATTGCAACATCGTGGCCACGTTTTAATGTCTGCTGGCCACTCGATTGCAGTCCAAAACTTTAATGAAAATATTTCTGTATTAATGATGCTGTTGATGTATTCAGGCTTGATTTGGTTAGACATACCCATTCAATATGTAATCATTGGTTTTGGTATTGTTGTGAGCTTAATCATGTGGCTAGTCATCAAGCGCCATCAATCCAATCAATCAGAATATGACTCCATGCACCTCATTGGTGAGCACAAGCTCTAAAATTTAGATATTTTGCAGTACTGATTTAGCAAGTAGTAAGTCTTGCCAAAACAATGCTTTGTCATTTTGTCTTGAAATCAATTGATTTAATTCAAAAGTAGCAATTAAGGGTATCTCTTCAAGCCCTGGTGAATTTATAGCCAGCACAGTTTCCCTAAGTTCAGAAAGAGAATCCCGCTCTCCGGATAACTTTTGCGCAGCAGAACCACCAAAAGCAATAGCTACTATGGGGCTGCCATCTTGAGGTGCCGACATGTGATCCATTTTTTCATTCGGACTTTTCCAAGACCATTCGTTTGCCATTAAGCCCAGCGCTCTAATAACGTTCTGGAATAAGATCTCGGAATCACCCTGAGGCTTGTTACCAAAAAACCACCACGTTCCTAGACTTTTTCGTTGAGAAGAGGCCTTCTCAACGACCTCATCTGCGACGGGGGTCTGGGCGATAACGTCTGATTCCGGCGCATTTCGCACGGACCATTCAGTAATCCCCATTTCCTTAAGAAATGTGGAGTTGACGTCTGTATTCATAGCTCTAGCTTAATCGATTTAGCCATTACTAAGGCATCTTCACGACGGCCGCTGCTTAAATCGACTGGATAATAGTTTTTACGTATTCCAATCTGCTCATAACCCAAGGATTTATACAGCCTTATGGCACTATTATTAGATGGCCTGACCTCTAAAATAATACGGGGCATCTTTTGTTGGGCTGCGACCCCTTCTATAGCCTTCATCATACGCAAACCAATACCCAAACTTCTAAGCTTGGGTGACACGGTAATGTTGAGAAGGTGCAACTCATCAACAGCGGGAAAAAGAATGCAATAAGCCCAAAGAATGTGTGGGTCGAGATAACTTCCCTCAATGGGGTTATCTACTTGGGGACGGATGCAATAAGCCCAATGACCTACGGCCAGTGAATCCGTAAAATTCCCTCTAGTCCATGGATGGGCATGAGAAATACTTTCAATGGCCAGAACTGCATCTAGGTCTGCCAAACCCATGGGTAAAAAAGAAAGTTCAGAAACTCCGGCTATTTCAGACATGGGATTTCAAAGAGCGCTCTAAGGTAGTGAGCGCCACTTTATTTCTGATGTATAGAGGCTCAAGCAGATGAACATCTTGCTGAAGCCCGTCTGACCACATTACCTGCGCACAGGACAAAATACCTAGGGCATGAATACTAATGTCTGTATTAATGTGGCTATCTGGCAATCTAATTTCCAAATTCGACAATAGACGATCACCAAACTCCTTTACTGCACTACCAGCAAGATACTGCGCGCCGATTAAATCCACTAACTCGGGGGCGGAAAGCTCAATACCACCTATTCGCTTTGGTAAACCCAAGGATGAGTATGCATATTTTGCCCAATAAACCTCGCCCATGCGGGCATCGACTGCGACTACGAAAGTGGAGGCCCCAGAGGCTATAAAGGATGGCGTATGGACTAGCTGAGCCGCAATCGCATCGAGACTCGCGACGGGTAGGACCGGAAGCTTTGTTGCAATAGCTAAACCCTGAACTACGGCAACACCCAAACGAACCCCAGTGAAAGCGCCAGGGCCTATTCCAATGGCAATAGCATCTAAGGTGTTTAAAGGGGTGGATGATAGCCTTAGGAGCTCTTCAATCCAGGGTAATAACAGCTGGCTAGCGCCAGCCGACACTGCCTGATGTCGAATCAAAGACGGTGATCCATCTATAGATAAAGCCACAGAACACCAGGCTGTTGAGGTGTCGATGGCCAATATACGTGACACTTGTTGAGCCTTCTAAAGAATCAAATCCTTATTTTAAAGGCTTAAGCTCAAAATGATTTCGGGTGGAGCTTGAACTAACTCAATTAAGACACCCTCACCACAAATAGGAAACTCTTCATTGCCTTTGGGATGCACAAATGTAATGTCATGTCCAGCGGCCCCTTTACGAATTCCACCAGGAGCAAAGCGCATCCCTTGAGCCGACAACCATTCAACCGCTTTAGGTAAATCATCAACCCATAAGCCAATGTGATTTAGCGGCGTTTGATGTACTGCTGGTTTTTTATCAATATCAAAGGGCTGCATTAGATCTACTTCAATTTCATGAGCCCCAGAACCAATCGCACAAATATCTTCATCAACATTTTCACGTTGAGAAACAAAAGTGCTCTTGTATTGAAAGCCCAATAAATCTACCCAAAGCTTGCGTAAGCGGTTTTTATCTTCACCACCAATAGCAACTTGCTGAATTCCTAGGATTTTAAATGGCCTGTTCATAATTGAGGTCTATTCAAAACGAATGATCAATTGATCAACAGCTAGGCTCTCACCAACGTTTGCACAAATTTCAGCAACGACTCCATCCTGCGCCGCAATTAAAGTATTTTCCATCTTCATAGCCTCGATCGCAGCCAATTTCTGGCCAGCCGTGACTGCTTCGCCTACTTTTACGGAAATCGCAGTTAACAGGCCCGGCATTGGTGACATCACGAATTTAGAGGTATCTGGCGGTACTTTTATAGGCATACGGCGTTGAAGTTCAGCGCCAAGAGGACTTAATACCATGCACTGGTATTGAGCACCATCCAGACTTAAAAAGTATCTGGTACCGCGACGCTCAACTTGGACAGTGACTTTACTAGTGCCATTAATAGTTGCATATAAGCAAATTTGACCTGGACGCCAATCACTCACAATATCGTAGCGACTGACTCCATCTAACTCGTCAATGTAGACAGAGTAGATTGCATCATTTAGTTCGACGCGAACATCAATCTCTTGAGGATCATCTTTTGAACCTACTCTTGCACCAGTAACGACCACAAATTTCTTAGCAATCGTCATTTCATGACCGACTAACTGTCCGTCAATCATCTTAATATGCTCTAGGTAACGATAGCGCATGAAGGCTGCTAAGGCTGCTAAGCGTTTTGGATCTACAGGCTGTACTGAATCGGTCTTAAAGCCATCTGGATATTCTTCAGCAATAAACCCAGTAGTAAAGTCACCAGAAACAAATCGTGGGTGTTGCAATAAGGCGGATTGAAATGGAATATTTGAGTGAATGCCACGAATAACAAAATCATTTAAGGCGGCACGCATCTTTTCAATGGCCTCAGTACGATCCTTGCCGTGCACAATCAACTTTGCAATCATGGAATCGTAAAACATAGGTATCTCACCACCCTCATATACACCGGTATCCACCCTAACGCCGTCTATCTCAACAGGAGGGCGATATTTAACTAGGCGGCCTGTAGATGGTAAGAAATTACGGAATGGATCATCTGCATTAATACGGCACTCCATTGCCCAGCCATCTAGCTTTATATCTTCTTGCGTGAAGCTTAGCTTTTCACCAGCAGCAATTCGAATCATTTGCTCTACTAAATCCAAGCCTGTAATACCTTCCGTCACTGGATGCTCAACTTGAAGGCGCGTATTCATTTCTAAAAAGTAAAAGGACTTATCTTTACCTACGACAAATTCTACAGTTCCGGCCGATTGATAGTTAACTGCTTTAGCCAATGCGACTGCTTGCTCACCCATCGCCTTACGGGTCTCAGGATCAATGAATGGAGAAGGCGCTTCTTCGATTACTTTTTGATGGCGACGCTGAATGGAGCAATCCCGCTCTCCTAGATACACGATATTCCCATGGCCATCACCTAAAACTTGAATCTCGATATGGCGCGGGCCCTCAACAAATTTTTCGATAAAAACACGGTCATCACCAAAGCTATTTAAAGCTTCGGTGCGGCAAGCTGTAAAACCTTCGAAAGCCTCTTTGTCGTTAAATGCCACTCGCAAACCTTTGCCACCCCCTCCTGCCGAGGCTTTAATCATTACTGGATAACCAATATTCTGTGCAATTTTTACGGCTTCTTCTGGCTTCTCAATCGCCTCATTAAATCCTGGGATGGTATTAACATTAGCCGCCAAGGCCAATTTTTTCGAGGCAATTTTG
>Ga0364915_10021_pt1 | contig 65527 bp, 68 predicted proteins | sample ExccelJu500001D4_3_FD_206958 | JGI IMG/M metagenome (GOLD analysis project Ga0364915, IMG submission 206958) | Enriched cells from Trout Bog Lake Hypolimnion, Wisconsin, USA - BchlTB.June25.5000.01.D4 | ecosystem: Environmental > Aquatic > Freshwater > Lake > Hypolimnion/Profundal zone | place... | reverse complement strand
TTATCAAGGCGCTGCTGGTTCTGCTTCTGGTCCTTGCCCATTATTTGCTGGTAAACAAGTTTCAGCCAAAGGCTGGTGCTCTGCTTACGCTAAAAAAGGTTAATCAAGTCAAGCTTTATCAAACTCTCGGGTAAGAGGGTTTGATATGAATAGTCATCTATGTGGGTCAGTTCATATGGGTGACTATTTTTTTATGAGGTAGTCTGCCCCAAGAAATAAGCCTTTCAAATCACTGTGAAACATACTGCCAAATACCTCGTCAAATACTATTGCTTCTATTTGGGTGGAGATCAGCCACATGTCTCTTGGGTTGAGCGAATTCGTTCGGTTTTTGGGGCGTTTATAGGGCTACTTTTAGTGCTCACTATTGCCAAGTACCTTGGTGGAATAGGGGGCATTGATGAATGGATAATGGCTTCCTTGGGTGCAAGTGCTCTGTTGGTATTTTCTTTACCCGGAAGTCCAATGGCTCAGCCTTGGGCTGTCATCGCCGGTAATACCCTATCAGCGTTGATTGGAGTCAGTTGTTCTATTGCCATCTCAGCCCCGCTGATTGCTTTGCCATTGGCGGCTTCATGCTCCATTTTGGGTATGTATGTTTTACGCTGTTTGCACCCGCCAGCTGCTGCAGTGGCCTTAATTGCTGTTTTGAGTCATGTTCTACATTACCGCTATGCTTTTTTCCCAGTGATGGTCGATTCCATTCTTTTAATAGCGGTTGGAGCAATATATAGTAATTTGACGGGTAAATGTTATCCGAATAGGCCTAGCAGATAAGGTTGTGTTATTGATTTTGAAGTCCTAGCAATAATAAAGACCTGTCAGTTTTTAATATGCTGATAGTGTTCAATAAAGCCTATAAAATCATCTGTATTCATTCAATATAAGGCTCCACCCCAGTCCCATGACTACTGTAATCCCAGTGATCCTTTGTGGCGGCTCCGGTACGCGTCTTTGGCCCTTATCAAGAGCCGGCTTTCCTAAGCAGTTTTTAGTCTTATCTGACGATTCAAATCAGAGCCTTTTTCAGTTGGCGATTGGGCGAGTCAATCATTTAAAAGCTACTAAATTGGAGATGGGCCCCACTTTAGTTGTAACCAATGAAGAACATCGATTTTTGGTGCTCGATCAAATACGAGAGCTCACTTCGATTTCTAGCGTATTGCTATTAGAGCCCTCAGCTCGTAATACCGCACCTGCGTTAACGATGGCAGCATTGGCTGCTCAAGAATTTGCAAAGGACATTGATCCTATATTAATCGTCACTCCTGCTGATCAAACTATTCAAAATAAAGTTGCTTTTAATTTGGCGCTTGAGCGGTGCATTCAAACGGTTCAAAGCGATTCTCAAAATGGAACGATTGCCATTCTGGGAATTACTCCCGCATCTGCGGAAACTGGGTATGGCTATATCAAGCACTCAACTACATCTGGCAAATATGGCGAATATTTAGTCGAGCAATTTACCGAAAAACCAGACCTCAATACTGCGCAGTCTTATGTAGACAGTGGTCAGTATTTATGGAATAGTGGCATGTTTGTCTTACGCGCTAGTACTTGGATTGCCGCTTTAAAAGAGTTTCGCCCTGATATATTAGGCGCCACAGAAACCGCTTGGATGGCTAGAACGACAGATGAATCTGGCCAATCTCCATTTATTCGCCCTGATAAAGAAATTTTTCAAACAATCCCAAGTGAGTCTATTGACTATGCGGTAATTGAAAAGTGTCCCGGCTCTAAATTTTCCGTCAAGATGGTCGCATTAGATGCCGGTTGGAATGACTTAGGTGCATGGGATGCGGTGTGGCAAGTGGGGAAGCGAGATAACAAAGGCAACGTCACGAGTGGCGATACTTTGCTAAGTAATACCCATAATTCTTTAGTGCATGCTAGTAACCGATTAGTGAGTGTCGTTGGCGTTAGCAACTTGGTGATTGTTGAGACATCAGATGCAGTCTTGGTAGCCGATCGCTCTAATAGTCAAGAGGTTAAAAAAATTGTTGAAAAACTTGAAGAGCAAAAACGCACCGAGAAAAACTTACACCGTAAGGTGGCCCGACCTTGGGGCTGGTACGACTCTATTGATGAGAGTGATCGCTTTAAGGTCAAGCGCATTCAAGTTAATCCGGGTGCCAGTTTAAGCCTGCAAAAGCATGCTCACCGAGCAGAGCATTGGGTTGTAGTGCGTGGAGTAGCACAGATTACTAATGGTGAGCAAATTATTACTCTCAAGGAAAATCAAAGTACCTATATCCCTCAGGGTCGGATGCATCGTCTATCTAATCCTAGTACCGAGCCCTTGGAGATTATTGAGGTGCAATCTGGTAGTTATCTAGGCGAAGATGATATTGAGCGTTTTGAAGACCATTATGGTCGGCATAAAACACAATAAATATAAAGAATCGATACCTATAAAATTCAAAGTTAAATGACACAAGCAATTTCCGAGATAAAGATATGAGCGATAAGAAACAAGCTAAGGTAGCCCTAATTACTGGTATCACTGGACAGGATGGGTCCTATCTCGCTGAATTTTTACTAGAAAAAGGGTATATTGTTCACGGCATTAAGCGTCGCGCTTCCCTTTTTAATACTGAGCGGGTTGATCACCTCTATCAAGATCAACACATTGAGCATCGAAATTTTATTTTGCATTATGGCGACCTCACGGATTCAAGTAATTTAATCCGTATTATTGGGCAGGCGCAGCCTGATGAAATTTATAACTTGGGCGCACAAAGTCATGTCGCCGTATCGTTTGAGGTTCCAGAATATACGGCAGATGTAGATGCGATTGGGCCATTACGCATTTTAGAAGCTATCCGTATTTTGGGTTTGGAGAAAAAGACGCGCTTTTATCAGGCCTCTACTTCTGAGCTCTATGGCCTTGTGCAAGAAACGCCCCAAAAAGAAACCACCCCGTTTTATCCGCGTAGCCCTTATGCGGTAGCAAAACTCTATGCCTATTGGATCACCATTAATTATCGTGAGGCTTACGGTATTTATGCCTGCAATGGCATTTTGTTTAACCATGAGTCTGAGCGTCGTGGCGAGACTTTTGTGACTCGAAAAATTACTCGGGGTTTAGCCAATATTGCTATGGGTATTGAGAATTGTTTGTACATGGGTAATATGGACGCGCTGCGCGATTGGGGTCATGCCAAAGATTATGTGCGCATGCAGTGGCTGATGTTGCAGCAAGACAAGCCTGAAGATTTTGTGATTGCAACGGGCATTCAATACTCTGTTCGAGAATTTATTATTCGCAGCGCCAAACAGTTAGGTATCACCTTGAAATTTGAAGGCAAAGGCGAAGCTGAAAAAGCAATTGTGAGTGCTATTACTGGTGATAAAGCACCAGTAATTAAAGTGGGCGATGTGATTATCAAGATTGATCCGCGATATTACCGTCCAACTGAAGTGGAAACACTCTTGGGAGACCCCACTAATGCCAAGCAAAAATTAGGTTGGGTTCCAGAGATTACTTTAGAACAAATGATTGAGGAAATGGTTGCTCATGATTTAGAGCAGGCTCAGCAACATGCGTTACTAGAAAAGTATGGTTATAGTGTTCAGCAAGGTAAAGAAGCATAAGTTCAAAGCTGAACTTATGTCCCATCTTGCATGCCTATTAATATGAAGAGATCGCTCATTTGTGGAATCTCTGGACAAGATGGCGCTTATTTAGCGCAATTACTTCTCTCTCGAGGATATCAGGTATTTGGTACTTCGCGAGATGCTGTGAATACCAAATTTGAGGGCTTAAGCCGGCTAGGAATCTTGTCGCAGATTCAGTTGATCTCTATGGAGCCTACAGAAATACAAAGCGTACACAGAGCATTAATGACAAGTAATCCGGATGAGATATACAACCTATCTGGGCAAAGCTCAGTGGGTTTATCTTTTGAGAGGCCACAAGAGACGATGGTCAGCATCGTAGATGCTACAAAAAATCTTCTTGATGCCATTCAGCTAGTTAAGCCAAATGCACGTTTTTTTAATGCTGGTTCTGGTGAATGTTTTGGTGGAACGCCGCCAAATCAACCTGCGGATGAAAACACCTCCTTTAATCCCCAAAGTCCTTATGCGGTAGCAAAAGTTCAGGCCTATCAGTTAGTCAAAGGTGCCCGAGAAAATCAAGGCTTATTTGCTTGTACGGGGATATTGTTTAATCATGAGTCTCCATTGCGATCAACCAAATTTGTGACGCAAAAGATTATTCAAGCGGCGATAAAGATTGCTGATGATGTCAAAGAGGGTCGTCCATCAGAAAGGCTGCATTTGGGTAATCTTGCAATACGGCGCGATTGGGGTTGGGCGCCTGAGTATGTTGAGGCGATGTGGCTCATGCTTCAGCAACCTCAAGCAGAAGACTTCGTGATTGCCACAGGTCAAACCTATTCCTTGCAAGAATTTGTTCAAATGGCTTTTTCTCAGGTTGGACTGGATTGGCAAGACTATGTTGTTGTTGATCAATCTCTTTTTAGAGTTAATGAGGCGATGGTGATTGAAGTTGATCCAAGCAAGGCAAGGAGAGTGCTCGGATGGATGGCGCAAAAAAACATGAGTCAATTGATATCGCTAATGATTGCTAGTGAGTGCTCACAGAATGTCCATTAAAAAGAATTCCCTCTGGAACATGATCGGCTCTGCAGCTCCAATGCTCATTGGGCTCATAGTTTTGCCTTATTTATTAAGACACTTGGGGGTTGGCAGACTTGGGGTATTAACCCTAATTTGGACTTTAATTGGGTATTTCAGCATTTTTGATTTTGGTCTTGGAAGGGCATTAACTCATCGTATCTCAGCATTGCGTGCTGAGCACCATAATTCACAGATCTATTCTGTAACGTATTTTGGTTTAGCTTGCATGTTGGGCGTGGGTGTTGTGGGCGCCATCCTGATCATGGCTTGCATATATCTATTTGGTATTGGATGGCTCAATATTGATGTGGGTATTTATAGTGAGGTGTATTGGTCAATTATGGTGGCAGGGCTTGGCATTCCATTAGCCACTCTCACCTCCGGCATGAAGGGTGCGCTGGAAGGTTTTGAAAACTTTAAAGCGGTCAATATTTTGAGATCCATTTTGGGGGCATCTAATTTTTTATTGCCAGCACTCTCAGTATGGCTCTTTGGACCAAACTTAGTTTTTATCGTTATTGCTCTTTTAATAGCAAGATTGCTAGTGTTGCTATTGCATTATCAGGCGATGCATAAAGTCATCATTAGACCTTTGAATTATCAATTTCATGTAGTTGAAGGCTCGAAAGGCCTGATTCATTTTGGGGCGTGGATGACGCTATCAAATATCGTTAGCCCCTTAATGGCGGTTGCGGATCGTTTTATTATTTCTCATTTTGATGGCAGTGCCTCGGTAGCTTACTATGCTGTGCCTTTTGATTTTATGTTTCGTTTGTTGATGTTGCCTGCTGCAATCACGACTACTTTATTCCCGATTTTTTCTAGGGAGTTGAAAACCAATTTGGCAAAAGTTAGAGGCCACTATCTTCAGAGTCAAGTCCTTATAGGAATGGGAATGTCTTTCATCTGTGGATTTTTGGCGATTTTTGCACATGATGGTTTGAGTTTTTGGATGGGATCTGAGTTTGCAGATCATTCATATCAGATTGCCATCATCATTGCTGTTGGGATAGTTTTTAATAGTCTTGGTCAGGCACCGCTAATGTTGATTCAGGCCGCTGGGAGAGTTAAGCTCACTTCCGTTATACATTCAGTTGAATTTGTGATTTACGCGCCGGCTCTCATATTGGCAGTCATGCATTATGGAGTGATGGGTGCAGCCTTAGTGTGGTTGGTACGAGTCATGGTTGATTGCTCGATCCTCAATTTTTTCGGCTTTCAAATTATTAAGAAGAAAAATGCATAATCACATTCCAAAGCTGGCTATAGGATTTATTGTCTTTAAATCTGAATGCAATCTGCATCAACGCTTATTGATGTTAAATGCACTGAAAATTCCTTTTTATATTTATGACAATTCTCCAGAATGCACTGAAATATATGCCCTGGTGGCAGATCTACCCTTTTGCAAATATATAACCGACGGTAAAAATTTAGGCTTAGGGCTTGGCCTCAAAACGCTTGCTATTCAGGCCTATGAAGATGGTTTTGAAGCATTATTATTTTTTGATCAAGACACGAGTTTTACAGAAGAAACTATCCACTTTTCTCAGAGTTTTTTTTCCAAAAATTTCTCGAAATTAGAGGCGCATTATTCCGCCGTCTCTCTATCTTCAAAAAAATTGGGAAGTTCACCTTTATCTTCATCTCATAGTGTTCAAGAGGTAGATTTAATTATTAATAGCGGCTCTGTATTCTTCCTAAAGAACCTATCAAAAATGGCTTGGCATAATGCCAGTTATTTTGTTGATGGTGTGGATTACGAGTTTTGTCTGCGTTCTCATATTTACGGAATGAAAGTGGGCATATGTCAAAACGTTCCTGGATTTGATCATGTTTCTGAGCAACCTGATGAGATTTTTAATCTATTTGGAAAACGACTCTTGATTCGAAGATATAGTGCATTCAGAATTCGGGATGCATTACATTCATATGGCCGGCTCATTTACACCTCTCTCATTTCTGGGCAATTTACTTATGCAGTCAAATTTATGAGAAGTTCCCTGATCTATTTATTGGGATTAACTCTTTCTAGGATCTTACTGAAATGATAACAACCTCCCCGAATGCTTCTCGCACGACTGCCCCGATAATTTTTACCGTCTGCAATATCGCATATCTTCCTAAAGCATTGGTATTGGCGCAATCGGTCAAAAAACATACTAATAGCAATTTAAAAGTTGTCATCTTTGATCGGAAAACAGACTTCAAGCATCCTAGTGATATTGCTGAAATCATTTGGGTAGAAGACTGCAATGTACCGCAGCTATCTGAATTAGCAATGCTATACGACATTATTGAATTTAGTACCAGCCTAAAGCCTTATCTTGCGTTGCGCTTTCTCGAGCAGGCCGAATCGGTCGTATTTCTAGATCCGGATACCTGCCTCTACTCATCGATTGAGTCTATAGAGAATGATCTTAAAAATTATCCTATTGTGCTGACGCCTCATTATCTGAAGCCTCAGCCCAGCACTCAGAATGAATCTGACTTAGCGATGATGCGCTTTGGCTCATTTAATCTGGGATTCTTTGCGGTAAGAAAGTCAGATGAGGGTTTGGCATTTTTGCAATGGTGGTCTGAGCGTTGTATTGCTTTTAGTTTCATGGAAAGTCAATTCGGGCTTTCTACTGACCAGAAATGGGTTTCAATTGCCCCCTGTTTTTTCCCAAATCTACATGTTTCTTTTAATCCAGGCTACAATATGGCGCCTTGGAATACTTTTGAGAGATCTTTATCAAAAAATGAGTCCGGTACCTATTTGGTCAATAGTAGCGAGCCATTAGTGTTTTTCCATTTTAGTAATTTTGATGCTCAAGACCCTGAGTACACAAAGAAACGTGCAAGCAGTGAAGAGGATGCGCAGTATCCGCTGTTGGTGGAAGTTGCCTCTCGCTATAGTGATGAGCTTAAGAGGGTGACGCTCTTAGTGGAAAAGAAGCCTTATGCATTTGATTACATGTCTGACGGGTCCTATATTTCCCCAACATTGCGGCGTGCATATGCAGCAGTGAGATCTGAGTTACCCAAAGATCACGATCCATTTGATAGCAATGGCCCAGTCGGTCAATTTAGTAAGAAGAATGGCTTAATTGATCGAAGCACTAAGAGGCAATATAAATACCCTGGATTAAAAGAGAAGGATCAGCATCCTAAGGCTTTTTTATTTATTTACCTCTTATTAAGAATGATGCTGAAGATATTAGGTCCGAATAGATTCTATGATCTTTCAAAGCTTATGGTGTATCTATCTATTTATAGAATGAATCGCAATTTGTGGAAGCTTTAGAAGACATATGAATGATTTAGCGTTAAAGCTGTTAGCTATAGGTTTAAGCTTTTCTGTTTTTTTTCAATGCTATTTAATTAAAAGAAAGGTGGGAACCTATCTGTTCCCGCCTTGTATTTTTTCAATGGCTTGGTTTGTATTTACGATTTGCCCACTTATTTTTTTATGGCAAATTCCAGTCAATCCCTTAGGGATGGCATATATATTGATTTGCACTTTAGTCTTTTCTTTAAGTGCCCTCCCGTTTAACTGGGCAAAAGCTTATAAATTAAATTCAAAAAAATGTAAAAATGATTTAAAAGTATTTGATACTAAATTTCTGAAGTATTGCTTCTTTATTTCTATAGCGCTAGCGATCCTATTCGCCATGCTCGCAGCCATAGAAAATGGATTCAGTCTACAGAAGATGATATTTAGTGTTATGGAAACAAGTAATGACTATGCAAGAAAACGCATATGGGGAAAAATAGAGTACACATCCCTTGGGAAGTTGAGCACAATGTTTGTATATTCTGCAGCAGCCATGGGTGGATTTATATATTATCTAGAAAGCAATAGATATTATAAAAATATATTTTTAGCTATATCCTTTTTACCCGCCCTGTATGTAATGTTAACCCAGTCTTCTAAGGTGGTTCTTTTTATTTCATTATCATATTTTATTGGAAGTAATGTATTAATGAAATTACAATCCAATCAATTAAAATTATTTGATAAGAAAATTTTAATAAAATTTTTAATTTATGGATTAATATTAATCGTGCCAATAATCATATCCGTAATTTCTCGTGGCAATGATTTATTAATTGGTGTTAGTGCTTTAGATCTGCTACTTCACTCATTTAACTCCTATCTATTAGGTTCATTTTTTGCTTTTTCAGATTTTTTTGCCAGCTATCTTGGATTCGACTCCCTGGTAGAATATGCTCACAATGTGAACTATTGGGGTAGGTACACCTTTAAACCATTGTTTGATGCTATGGATATGGGTGCAGTTTTCCCCGTGGGAATATTTTCAGAGCAATATAAAATAACCGGTTTAATTAATACTAATATATATACTATTTTTAGAGGTTTAATATATGATTATGGTCTTTTTGGTTCTGTAGTATTTATTTTTATTTCTGGATTAATTATCAACAGTGCTTTTTATAAATTGTTATGTGATAAAGAAAATTTCTTTTTATCGATAATTTTTATAACGTCTATTGTATTTATATTCTTCGCTGACTTAATGAGTCTATTTATGGCAAGGTATACCTTGCCAGTCTTTGTATTGCTGTATGTTATTTTAAAATTGAATCGGCATTTTTATCAGATAGATCGCCTCAATTCACCTCAGGATGGCAAATGACACATTCAATTTTTAAAAATTCCACCCTATTGATTACTGGTGGAACCGGTTCATTTGGCCATGCAGTTCTTGCTCGTATGCTGGAGTCTGAGTTAAAAGAAATTCGGATCTTCAGTCGGGATGAAAAGAAGCAAGATGACATGCGTAAGAAGTATCACAATCCCAAGTTACGGTTTTATATTGGGGATGTCCGCGATTATCAATCCGTCTTAAATGCAGTGAGGGGGGTGGACTTCATATTTCATGCGGCAGCCCTTAAGCAAGTTCCATCATGCGAGTTTTATCCCCTAGAAGCGGTGAAGACTAATATTCTTGGCACGGAAAATGTTTTAGAGGCCGCTATTAATTGCGGCGTAAAAAAAGTTGTCTGTCTAAGTACTGATAAGGCGGTATATCCCATTAATGCCATGGGTATATCCAAGGCGATGATGGAGAAAATTTTTGTTGCGAAGTCTCGTAGTAGCAACTCAACCATTATTTGTGGGACTCGCTATGGAAATGTCATGGCCTCACGTGGATCTGTTATTCCTTTGTTTGTGGATCAAATTCGGGCTGGACGACCAATCACCATTACCGATGGAAATATGACGCGCTTCATGATGACCTTAGAGGATGCTGTTGATTTGGTCTTGTATGCTTTTACTCATGGATCTTCTGGAGACATTTTTGTTCAAAAAGCACCTGCAGCAACGATAGAAATTTTAGCCAAATCTTTGATTGATTTGCTTGGGGTGCCTGATCACCCTATTCAAGTTATTGGTACACGTCATGGTGAAAAGTTATACGAAGTTTTGTTAAGCAGGGAAGAGATTGCATGTGCAGAGGATATGCAGGACTACTATCGTATTCCGCCTGATTTGAGGGATTTGAATTACGATAAATTTATTGAAGAGGGCGAGGTCAAAATTTCTACTGCAGAAGACTATAACTCTCATAATACAAAACGTTTAGAATTTGCGGAAATGAAGCAACTGCTCATGAAGCTTCCCTTTGTGCAAGCCTTAGCCACTGGTAGTTATTTAGAGCCAGAGGGCTAAGATGCGGGTATTAATTACTGGCTCAAATGGGTTTATTGGAAAAAATCTGAAGCTACGCCTCAAAGAAGAGGGTGAGCATGAGGTTCTTGGTTTTGAGCGTGGCGATCCTGTGGGTTTACTGGAGGAGTTAGTTCATCAGGCCGATTTCATTATTCATTTAGCGGGAGAGAACAGACCTATTGACCCCCAGGGGTTTTTAGAGGGAAATATTTATCTCACCCAAGCTCTTTGTGAGGCAGTCCTAAAAACAGGTCGTTCTATTCCACTCATTTTTACTTCCTCATTGCAGGTGGATGAATCTCAAAGTCCTTATGCAAAAAGTAAAAGGAGTGCGGAAGATTTGTTGGCTGAGCTATCGAGTGCATCCAATAGTCCTGTAGTTATTTATCGTTTGGCTAATGTATTTGGTAAATGGATTAAACCAAATTACAACTCAGTTGTAGGCACCTTTTGCTACAACATTGCGCGAGATTTGCCTATTCAAATTCATGATCCCAGTACTGCTATAAAACTGATTTATGTAGATGATGTTATTCAGGATTTCATGAATCGGATATGTCATTCGTGGGATGGCGTAGCCTATGGTCAAATCCAACCCGAATATTTGATTACGGTGGGTGATTTAGCCCAACAAATTGAGATTTTCAAAAATAGCAGAGATACTTTGGTTACCGAAAGAGTGGGGGGCGGTTTAACGCGCGCTCTGTATTCAACCTATATTAGTTATCTACCTCCTGAAAGATTTTCCTACTCGATTCCAAAGTATGGTGATGAAAGAGGTGTATTTGTGGAGATGCTCAAGACGCCCGATTGCGGTCAATTTTCTTATTTCACTGCATTACCTGGAGTGACTAGAGGTGGTCATTATCACCATAGTAAAACCGAAAAGTTTCTTGTCGTTAGTGGTATTGCGCGCTTTGGTTTTAGGCATATTGTGACTAATGAATGCCGTGAAATTGTAACTTCAGGTAACGCGCCTGAAGTTGTCGAAACAGTTCCAGGTTGGGCGCATGACATTACTAATATTGGCGAGAGTGAGATGGTGGTAATGCTTTGGGCAAATGAGATTTTTGATCGCAATCGCCCTGACACTATTGCCGCAAAGGTTCGATTATGAAAAAGTTAAAAGTTATGACGGTCGTGGGTACCCGCCCAGAAATTATTCGACTTTCACGAGTGATTGCCAAGCTTGATGAGTATTGCGACCATGTATTAGTACACACTGGTCAAAATTATGACTATGAGCTTAATCAAATTTTCTTTGATGATCTTGGGATTCGAGCGCCTGATCGGTTTTTGAATGCCGCTGGAGCTAGTGGGGCGGAAACGATTGGGAAAGTGATTATTGGTATTGACGAGGTGTTAGACCAAGAGCAGCCACAAGCTATGTTGATCTTAGGGGATACGAATAGTTGCATGGCCGTCATTCCCGCTAAGCGTAGAAAGATTCCTACCTTTCATATGGAAGCGGGAAATCGATGTTTTGATATGCGCGTGCCCGAAGAAATTAATCGTAGGATCGTAGATCATACGGCTGATATCAATTTAACCTATAGCAATATTGCTCGCGATTATCTTTTGCGTGAAGGTTTGCCGCCTGATTTGGTCATTAAAACAGGTAGCCCCATGTTTGAAGTGCTTACCCACTACCTTCCTGGCATAGAGTCTTCAGATGTTCTCAACAGATTAGAGTTAAAGGCGGGTCAATTTTTTGTGGTGAGCGCACATCGCGAAGAAAATATAGAGTCGGATCAAAATTTTCTGAAACTAGTTTCTGTCATGAATGGGCTGGCTAAAGCCTATTTAATACCTGTGATCGTGTCTACGCATCCTAGAACTCAAAAGAGGGTTGATGCCCTTGGCATTCAATTTCATCCGCTGGTTCGTTTGCTTAAACCATTAGGCTTTAAGGACTACAACAAACTTCAAGTGAGCGCTAAAGCCGTTCTTTCTGATAGTGGCACTATTAACGAAGAATCCTCGATCTTAAATTTTCCAGCATTAAATTTAAGAGAGGCACATGAGAGGCCAGAGGGGATGGAAGAGGCTGCTGTCATGATGGTTGGCTTGGATTTTGATCGCGTTATGCAGGCATTATTAATTTTGGAAGATCAAAGTCGCGGTGGTGAGCGCACTTTGTGCTTGGTGGATGACTACAGTAAGCCAAATGTCGCTGATAAAGTACTTCGCATTATTCACAGTTATACGGATTATGTGAATCGCATTATTTGGAAGAAATACTGAACTTCCCTATGCGCATTCTTGTCGTTACCCAGTATTTTTGGCCAGAAAATTTCCGCATCAATGACTTGGTAGCGGAATTGGTTGCACGCGGTCATCAGGTCACAGTATTGACGGGGATACCAAATTACCCAGAGGGAAAAATTTTTCCAGAATTTGAACGTAGCCCAAAACTGTTTATGGAGTTTGCGGGCGCTCGAGTGATTCGGGTGCCGATGTTACTTAGAGGAAAAGGTAGTCTGAAATTAGTTTTGAACTACTTATCCTTTGCTGTAAGTGCAATCGTTATTGGTATGTGGAAACTGCGAGGTCAACAATATGATGTAATCTTTGCCTGTCAACTCTCCCCAGTGACGGTTGGCTTACCAGCCGCAGTAATGCGTTTTATCAAGCGTGCCCCCTTAGTTTTTTGGGTGCTTGACCTCTGGCCTGATACCTTACAGGCGATTGGCGCTATTCGCTCCCCTTTGCTTTTGAGAGCTGCTGGAAATTTGGTATCTTTTATTTATGGGCAATGTGATTTAATTCTTGCACAATCAAAAAGTTTTATCCCGCTCATTAAAAAGCGCTCAGGCTTAAGAAGTCAGGTTGAGTATTTTCCTAGCTGGGCAGAGACCATATTTGATGCGAATAATGTTACGCCAGCTATAGAGGTTCCAGCTCAGGAAGGAATGTTTAATGTGATGTTTGCGGGAAATATTGGCGAGGCCCAAGATTTTCCAGCAATTTTGGCTGCTGCTGAAAGGCTCAAGAATTACTCTAATATACGATGGTTAATTGTGGGCGACGGGAGAATGGCGCCATGGGTAAAACAAGAAATCCAACAACGTCATTTGCAGAAATGCGTTTTGATGTTAGGTAGATATCCAATGGAAAAGATGCCTGCTTTCTTTAGGCATGCCAATGCTTTGCTCGTGAGCTTGCAAGATAAACCCATTTTTGCTATGACTATTCCCGGGAAACTTCAATCATATTTGGCTACCGGTATACCTTGTATTGCTATGCTCAATGGTGAAGGCGCTCAATTAATCAAAAATGCTGATGCAGGGTTAGTGTGTTCAGCTGGTGATGATGTTGGTTTAGCTGCAGCTGTTTTATCGCTGTCAGACATGAGTCATGAGCAGCTTTTGGAAATGGGCGAGAACGGTCGAAAAGTGAGCGATCTTGAGTTTAATCGTAAAGCTTTAATTGGCCGACTAGAGACTTGGTTAGCCTCTGTGAGGATTAATAGGGGCTCAAGATGTTAATGAGCAATGAAAAAGAATGCTCCTGAAAAGAATATTTGACCTCGTGCTTGGTCTTTTTCTCAGCTTAGTTTTATCAGTGCCTTTGGTATTAGTAGCCTTAGCGGTACGGTTAACCTCTAAAGGGCCTGTTCTGTATTGGTCGGATCGAGTGGGTCGTGGCAACGCTATCTTTAAGATGCCGAAGTTTCGCAGTATGTTGATAGGGACTCCAGCCGTAGCGACGCATTTGCTTCAGGATCCTAGCACCCATTTAACTCCTATAGGTGCCTTTATTCGCAAAAGTAGTTTGGACGAACTCCCTCAGCTATGGTGTATTTTTACCGGCGAGATGAGTTTTGTGGGCCCACGTCCAGCCCTCTTTAATCAGTTTGATTTGATTGCATTACGTACCCAATGCCATGTAGATCAACTTGTACCTGGAATAACCGGCTGGGCGCAGGTGAATGGTCGAGATGAGTTGGCAATTCCTGAGAAGGTGAGGTTAGATGAGGAATATCTCCAAAAAAAATCTCTTGGTTTTGATTTCTATATTTTGTATCTTACTTTTGCCAAAGTAATACGTCGTGATGGCGTCTCACATTAACTCTATTTTCTATGCCGATTAATCACTTAGCCACTCAAACTTTAAAGTTGCCGCGTTTTGCAAAACGGTTTATTGCTTTAATTTTGGACGCTTGCCTATGTATTTTGGCGGTATGGTTTGCTTTTTATTTGCGTATCGGCATTTGGATGCCTTTGTCTGGGGTTCCGATTATTGCTATGGGCGCTTCTTTACTCTTGGCATTGCCTATCTTTATATTTTTTGGCCTCTATAGGGCAATATTTCGTTACTCAGGTTGGCCGGCTTTAATGACGGTAGCTAAAGCCGCACTTGTTTATGGCATTGCCTACGGCACAATTTTTACTGCAGTAGGGGTCGAGGGGGTTCCTCGTACGGTGGGTATTATTCAGCCACTACTGCTTTTTATCTCCGTAGGTGTTTTACGCGCTTTTGCTCGGTTTTGGTTAGGTGGCATTTCCCCAAAAAATAGCCTGGTATTAGGAATGCTTCCCCGTGTATTGATTTATGGTGCTGGTGCTGCTGGACGACAGTTAGCTGCTGCAATGCGAAATAGCAATCAAGTTCAGGTAGTGGGTTATTTGGATGATGATCCAAACTTACATGGCGGAGTATTAAATGGGCTTGTTATTTTTAAGCCAGAAGAATTAAGTGCATTGGTTAATTCTCTTGGAGTGACGGATGTCCTATTAGCTATTCCCTCAGCAAGTCGTGCTCGACGCAATCAAGTGCTGGCATTAATCTCAGATGCGAAAGTAGCTGTAAGAACTTTGCCAGACTTAAGTGACTTAGCAAAAGGAAAAATTACCGCTTCTGATTTAAGAGAGCTTGAAGTTGAGGACTTATTGGGTCGGGAGTCTGTACGACCGGATGCGAGCCTACTCAAAAGAAATATTAACAATGAGGTTGTTTTGGTTACCGGGGCTGGAGGATCTATTGGTAGTGAGTTGTGCCGCCAAATTATTAAACAAAACCCAAAGACTCTGATCTTATTTGAGCAAAGTGAATTTGCGCTTTACTCTATTCATCAGGAGTTAATTAAAAAAATAGAGGCGATGGCGCAAGACGAGCTAGGCCAATCAATGTCTTTAGCGCATGCCCTATTACCTACACTGATCCCAGTACTGGGATCAGTACGCGATAGTGAGTTATCAACAAAAGTGCTAGATCAATATCAGCCCAAGACGATTTTTCATGCGGCTGCCTATAAGCATGTTCCTTTGGTGGAGGACAATATTGCTGAGGGTGTTAAAAATAATGTATTGGGTACGCAGACCATAGCTAAAGCAGCTATTGCCTGTGGGGTATCTAATTTTGTTCTAATTAGCACCGACAAAGCAGTTAGGCCTACTAATGTGATGGGTGCTACCAAGCGTTTAGCTGAAATGGTATTACAAGCTTTGGCGAACTCAGGGTTAGTAAATCACACAACCTTTTCAATGGTGCGTTTTGGCAATGTGCTAGATTCTTCGGGTTCGGTCGTGCCACTTTTTCGCAAGCAAATTAAAGATGGGGGCCCAATTACCGTCACACATCCCGAGGTAACCCGGTATTTCATGACCATTCCAGAGGCGGCCTCATTGGTGATTCAAGCTGGTGCGATGGCTAAGGGAGGCGATGTATTTGTATTGGATATGGGCGAGCCCGTCCGTATTATGGATTTAGCTCGGCATATGATTGATCTATCAGGGCTTGAAGAGCGCAGTATTGCCAATCCTGAGGGGGATATTGAAATTGAAATCTCTGGCCTGCGCCCCGGGGAAAAGCTCTATGAAGAGTTGTTGATTGGAGAAAATCCCCGACCAACCGAGCATCAGCTAATTATGAAAGCGAACGAGCAGTTTTTGCCTTTAGTGCTTTTGGAGCAAAAACTGGTTGATTTGGAGAATCTTTTGCACGCTGGAGATGCTCCTCAAATCAAGGTAGCGCTCGAAAAATTGGTTGAGGGATATGTGCCGGCCAACCATTGACCATTATAAAAACTGAGTAATAAACGGTATTAGCGCTCTTATCCTTGCTTAGATCTTTTTGAATTCAAGAATTCAAGAATTTAAGTCGGTTTTTGTGGGTTTTAACCCCTGAATTCGTTATAATCTTTGTCAATAATAGGGTCATTCATTCAGGGGTTATTTTGATTTTTAATGGTTGGTCGCAACTTACAGGAAAATTTTTGTAAATGGCTGATTTAATTGAAAATAGTTCCAATATAGGCGTTCTAAACCAAAGAGTTTCAGGTTCCCTTGGGTCATCTAATATAGAGTTTGCCCCTGTAGCTTCATCGCCTTTGGTAGCCATTTTGCTCTGCACCTACAATGGTGAGAAATTTTTAGCTGAGCAGCTTGATTCCTATGAAGCCCAGTCTTATCAAAACTGGATATTGATGGTCAGTGATGATGGATCAACCGATGCTACGCTCCAAATCTTGCAACAATACCAAGCTAAATGGCCTCATGAGAAAATGACGATCCGCAACGGCCCTCAGAAGGGCTTTTGTCAGAACTTTTTATCGTTAGCATGTGATCCTGAGATTGCAGCAAGCTACTATGCTTTTTCCGATCAAGATGATGTATGGCTTCCTGAAAAGCTCGCCGTTGCCTTGCAAACAATCGTTGCCAATCAAAATATCTACGTGCCCTTCATCTATTGTGGGCGCACTACTTATGTCACTGATGAATTAAAGCCTTGTGGCATCTCGCCGCTCTTTGTTTTTCCGCCCAGTTTTCGTAATGCCTTGGTACAAAGTATTGCTGGGGGCAATACGATGGTCTTTAACTTGGCGGCAAAACTCTTGATTGAAAAAGCGGGGCCACTGAATGTGCCTTCGCATGACTGGTGGTTGTATCAGTTAATATCGGGTGCTGAGGGGGATGTTTTTTATGATCCTGTGCCACATCTTTTATATCGCCAGCATGATGGTGCTTTGGTCGGGGGAAATAACTCCTTTTCCGCCAAGATTGAGCGGGTGATGATGTTGTGGCAGGGACGTTTTCAGAATTGGAATACGCAAAATATTGCCGCTTTAAAAGAGGTGAGGCATTTGCTAGTAAAAAACCATCAAGAAATCTTAAGATTGTTTGAAACCCTCAGGGGCGCACATTTGAAAGATCGCTTTCGTTTGATGGAAATTTGTGGCTTGTATCGCCAAACACGCCGTGGAACTTTTAGCCTATTCTTAGCTGCATTACTCAAAAAAATCTAGAAGAGAGCCAGTAATTTCTAGCAATGAAACAGATATGCTTTCTACTAAATGCGGTTTCAATTAGCGGTGGAGTTTACGTTGTGTTTCAGCATGCATTCTATATGCGAGCCCAAGGATTTGATGTCACCATCGCTGTACATGATAAATTCACTAGTGAGACTTTTGAGTGGCACCCAGATGCCAAGCTTCTCAAAATAATGCCGCTAGATGAGGCACGTGTAAAAAATTACGACTTAGTAATTGCTACTTTTTGGAATACGATTTTTGAGTTGCCAGAATTTAATACAAATCGTTTTGCCTATTTTGTTCAATCTATTGAGTCGCGATTTTACGAAGACACTGATCCAAGACATTTGCTTGCTTTGAAAACCTATAAACTCCCCATTTATTTTATTTCGATTGCCGATTGGATTAGTGTTTACCTACGAAATATTGGCGCTGCAAATATTTGGGTGGTAAAGAATGGAATTAGGAAAGATCTCTACTCTACATTCTCTGCGGATAATGACTCTAACGATAGACCAAAAGGAGTACGTATTTTGGTGGAGGGCCCCTTTGGCGTCCCCTATAAAAATACAGCGCTTGCGATTAAGGTAGCAAAAAATCTTGGCATAAAAGATATTTGGGTGCTAACTAGTACGCCAGTGCATTCTATTCCATGGGTTTCTAAAGTGTTTTCACAAGTTCCAATTGAGCGCACTCCTGAAATTTACAGATCCTGTGATGTATTGCTGAAGTTAAGTACAGTCGAGGGTCTTTTCGGGCCGCCTTTAGAGATATTTCACTGTGGAGGAACTGCGGCAGTTTTGGAGGTCTCTGGTCATGATGAATATATCGTCGACAAAAAGAATGCCTTTGTAATAAGGCGTGAATTTTTCGATCAGGATTTAAAGCAATTAAAGGCGCTAATTCAGGATGAAGTGTATTTGTCAAAATTGAAAGAGGGCGCAGGTAATACTGCTACCCTTTGGCCGTCTTGGGATGAGGCGTCCTCACGAATGTTCGAATCGATTACTCAAATACTCGCCTCTCCTGAAAATAAAAATATATTTTTGAGCGCAATTGCCAAAATACCTGATAGCAAAGAAATGCAGGCGACCAGAAATGCTTTAATAGGGATTTTGATAAATTTAAAAAGGATCTTTCCATCCTATTTGATAAATTCAATTCGCACTATTAAAATTTATTTCGAAGTGCTAAGCGTCTCCATGAGGCCAAAATAAATGATGACTACGAATTCTGATGAATGTGTATTAGTAACAGGTGGCCTCGGATATATTGGTTCACAGACTGTTGTAGAGTTATTAAGCGACAATAAGAATGTCCTTGTATTAGACAATCTTTGCAATAGCCACATAGATGTTGTCGATAAAATTTTTACAGTCACAAAGAAAAAACCTATTTTTATCAAGGGCGATATTCGAGACTCTTCTGCACTGAAGTCATTGTTTTCAAAATATAAGATTGTGAGCGTGATTCATTTTGCAGCCCTTAAATCTGTGAATGAATCAATTGATCGGCCCCTGGATTATTTTGACTCTAATGTTCATGGAACATTGTGCTTACTGCGCGAGATGAGTAACGCGGGAGTGAAGAAAATAGTTTTCTCTTCTTCGGCTGCTGTCTATGGAAATGTACAAGAGGTTCCAATTAATGAGGTCGAGAAATTACATCCTTTGAGCCCATATGGATATACCAAAGTTGCTTGTGAGCAAATGCTAAAAGACTTGTATGTAAGCGATTCTGGCTGGAAGATTATTATCTTGCGTTATTTCAATCCTGTAGGCACCCATTCTTCCGGTCTGATTGGGGAGGCCCCGGTAAAGTCCTCAAACAATCTGATACCGGTTATTGCACAAATCATTACCAGAGGAGAAGGCGAGTTATCGGTTTATGGGTCTGATTACCCAACACTTGATGGGTCGGGCGTTAGGGATTACATACATGTAGAGGATCTAGCTAAAGGACATATTGCTGCTGTATCGGCATTAAAAGATGTTTCCAACCCTCTTACGCTTAACTTAGGTACAGGATGTCCCTATAGTGTTTTTGAGGTCTTAAAAGCCTTTGAGGACTTACTAGGTAAGAAGGTGCCATTTAGAGTTGAAGGTCGACGTTCGGGAGATATTGCAAAATCTTATGCGGATACTGCTCTGGCAAACGAGCGCCTTAACTGGAGCGCGAAAATTGGATTGAGTCGTATGTGTCAAGATGCTTTAAATTGGGCAAATAAAATGAATTCAAAGTCGCAATAAAGGCTCCATCATTATTATAAGAATATGTTTTATAAAAAACTTAAAATAGAACAAGGCATTTATTTGTAATGCAAAAATTTTCAATTAGACCTTCTGAGATTTCGAAAAGTTTTTGGCGAAATCGCGCCTTAATTTTTGCGCTAACAAAAAGGGAAGTCTTGGGGCGCTACCGCGGATCGCTGTTCGGCGTTTTTTGGTCATTGATTAATCCTATGTTGATGCTGGCAATTTACACTTTTGTATTTAGTGTGGTTTTTAAATCGCGCTGGGGAGGTGCTGCTAGTGGCTCGAGGGTGGAGTTTGCTCTTGTACTGTTTGCCGGCTTAATTGTTTTTAATCTTTTTGCCGAATGCATCAGTAGGTCACCTACACTAATTATTTCAAATGCAAATTATGTGAAAAAAGTCATCTTCCCTCTCGAGGTTTTGCCATGGGTTGTGATGGCTGGTGCTTTATTTCATTTTATTATCAGTCTATTTGTTTGGCTTTGTGCGTATGTTATTTTTTATGGAATGCCTCAAGTTAGTTTTTTATTGATCCCATTTATATTAATCCCCTATGTTTTATTTGTAATGGGGTTGTCCTGGGCTCTTTCTTCCCTAGGGGTTTTTATTAGGGATATTTCCCAGATCATAGGTATGTTAATTACAGTGCTGATGTTTGTGTCACCTATTTTTTATCCGATTACAGCATTGCCCCTGGAGTATCAAAAATTTGTTTTACTAAATCCTCTTGCAATGCCAATAGAAGCAATGAGAGATTTCATATATTGGGGGGTTATTCCTGAGTTGACAACTTTTATTGGCTATTGGATTTTTTCTTTAACTATTGCCGCCCTGGGATTCGCATGGTTCCAAAAAACCAGAAAGGCATTTGCTGATGTTATCTGATGTTGCTATAAAAGTAGAGAATCTTTCTAAAATTTATCAAATTTATGATAAGCCTAGTGATCGCCTTAAGCAAATATTTTCAGGCGATAGAAAAAAATATTACCGTGAGTTTTGGGCTTTGAATGACGCTTCATTTGAAATTAAAAAGGGCGAGACGGTAGGAATTATTGGGCGGAACGGCAGTGGTAAGTCAACCTTACTTCAAATGATCTGTGGGACCCTAAATCCCACTGCTGGCTCAATAACAATCAATGGACGAATTGCAGCTTTATTAGAGCTTGGGTCTGGGTTTAACCCTGAATTTACAGGCCGAGAGAATATCGCCCTTAGCGCCACACTTTTGGGACTATCCCCACAAGAAATCGTGAACTGCACCCCAGAAATTGAGAGGTTTGCAGATATTGGCGCCTTCATAGAGCAGCCCGTAAAAACATATTCAAGCGGTATGTTTGTGCGGCTCGCTTTTGCGGTCAACATAATGTCAAATCCTGAAATTATGATTGTTGATGAGGCTTTAGCAGTTGGAGATATGGCCTTTCAGGTTAAGTGTATTACTGCGTTAAAAAGGTTGCAGGAAAATGGGTCAACTATATTATTCGTCAGTCACGATATGGCAAGTGTCAAGAGCCTGTGTGATAAGGCAATTTATTTGGACAATGGGCGTGTTGTAATCGATGGGGATGCTGGCGAAGTCTCCGCTCTTTACATGCAAAAAGTGCGAGAGGAAATGTCGGGAGAGAATTTTTCCCAGGAATTTTCTCGGAGTAGCGCTTCAGAGACGATTGATTTAACAGCAAAGAATTTGACGGACGCGCGATTAGAATTTATGGGGCTGAAGTCCTTTAATGAGAGGGTATCTCAATTTAGATATGGTACTGGCGCCGCTAGAATACTTTATGCAGAAATATTAAATGAAGATGATCTTCCAATTGCTGAGGTCGAATTTGATCAGAGTATTAAAATTCGAATTTACATTGAGTCTTATAAAAATTTAAAAATATCAATTAATTACTATATTAATGACAGTAAGCAGAATGCAATAATTGGCGCTGGCCAAGCAAATCTTGGATTGCCCCACTTAGATGCGATTTCAGATCATCGCTACATTACTACTTACATCACTAAAGTTCCATTATGCGAAGGTGTATACAGTATGAGCGTCCAATTGACATCGCCACTTGTTTTAAATGAGACAGCGGAGTTCCTGGATGTAATTAATGATGTACTAGTTTTTAGAGTGCTGAGGTGCAAGGTTGCGAGAGTTTGGGCGAGCGTTTTACTTCCGGGCAAAGTAGAGATTATAGAAATATGAAGATTATTAATCTTGCCATTAAATGTTTTTGTGGGTTTCTTATGGCAGTATGTAGGCCTGTTGAGCCTTTGGGGGCCCCTTAGTTATGAAAAAGAATGAGCGAAGTATTTATGTAACAAAGCCGGCAATACCTCCACTTGATAAATTTATCCCATACCTACAAGATATTTGGGATAGTCAGATTCTTACCAATGGCGGAAGCTTCCATCAAAAACTTGAAAATGCCCTTTGTGAGTACTTAGGCGTTCCATACATTTCGTTATTCAGTAACGGGACAATTGCGCTGGTTACGGCGATTCAGGCTCTTGAACTATCAGGAGAAGTAATAACTACCCCATTTTCCTTTGTGGCTACAGCTAACTCTCTATTATGGAATGGGATTTCGCCTGTATTTGTAGATATTGATCGAGAGAGTTTGAGCTTAGATCCTGAGAAGATAAAGGCGGCTATCACGGCGCAAACTACAGCTATCCTGCCGGTTCATGTTTATGGTTACCCAAGTCGAGTGGATGAAATACAAAAGATCGCGCAAGATGCAAATTTGAAAGTAATTTATGATGCGGCTCACGCATTTGGAGTCAATTTTGGTGGTCAAAGCATCTTAAATTATGGAGATTTATCAGTTTTAAGTTTTCACGCAACTAAGGTCTTCAACACTTTTGAAGGCGGTGCAATTGTATGTAAGGATTTGGCAACCAAATCACATATTGATCAGCTAAAGAACTTTGGCTTCGTTGATGAAACAACGGTAATTACTGCGGGCATTAATGGGAAAATGAGCGAAATAAACGCTGCTTTTGGTCTGCTTCAGCTTAAATACATAAATGGTTATATTAAAAGGCGGCAGGAGATTAGCGATTATTATAAAGCCGCTTTGTGTGAAGTTGCGGGCGTTAAATGCTTAAATCGCTTGAATGGAAAGGCTGCAAATTATTCTTATTTCCCAGTTTTGTTAGATGACCCATTTCCTCTGACAAGAGATCAGCTTTATACGGAATTAAAATCAATCGGGATTAATACGAGGAGGTATTTTTACCCATTAATTTCTGATTTTCCTATGTACTCTAATGAAAAATCATGTAGATCTGATTTGATTGTTGCTAGGGATGTTGCCGATAAAGTTCTTTGCCTTCCAATTTATCCAGATCTTACCTTTAGTGAGGTTGATCGCATAGTTGGTTTGATTAAGGGGTGGGCGTAATTTCGTTCGGATTTGGCGAGTCAATATGCGGTGAATTTATGTATTGATGCAAAGGGAAGATATGGAATCTGATTACAAAGATGCAGCTAAGATGGTTGGCGAAAAAGATTATTGGGCTCAAGTTAAGCGAACGATAAATGGGCGACCTATGGCTGATTCAGACATCGCAATGATTATTAATGCAATATCTGATGGCTTATATTTGCATTCTGGCGGTCAAGATAATTTGCTCGATATTGGCTGTGGGAATGGTGCGCTGACTTCAATGCTATATCCAAGTCTAGCCAGCATGCTAGGTATTGATTATTCGGAGTATCTAATTTCGGTGGCTAAGCGAGATTTTGAAGATCCTGGTCATTTTGAGTATAGGGTGGTTGCTGCTGAGGAGTATATTGAAACAGCAGAAGATGTCTTGCGATTTAATAAGATACTAATGTATGGTTGTTTTGCTTACTTCGCCGATGCTGGGGGAGTATTGAGAACACTTCGAAAACGTTTTTCTAATGTAGAACGTATTTTCCTTGGTAATTTGCCGGACTTAGCTAAAGCGGAAGATTTCTACTACGGGGAAATCCCGCCTTGGGGTGAATTGAGGAACTTTGATAGCAAAATTGGCATTTGGAGAACTGAGGCTGAGATTAGCACTTTGTCAGCAGAGGCTGGGTGGAGCGCTAGTTTTTCATATATGCCCTCTGGATTCTATGCCTCTCATTATCGATATGATGTTGTATTGACGCCAGTTTGACTATGAAAAAAAATACTCCCAAAGAACTTGCATTATTTGGTGGAAAAAAAATGTTTGAAAAGCCAATTTCTACATCCAATTTATATAAGCCTAATCTGGATGATTTTTTGGTATTGATGCAAGATGCCTTGGATATAAGCGGCAGGGGAAAATTGGTGAAAACTCTAGAGATGGAGCTGGCAGCTTTTCACTCCGTACCTCATTGCATAACAGTCTGCAGCGGTTTTTGGGCTCTTGTATTGTCAATTAAAGCGCTCGCCTTGGAGGGGCGAAACGAGGTAATCATGCCGTCGTTAACATACAGGAGGTTAGCTGATGTTGTAGCTTGGGCTGGGCTAACTCCGCATTTTTGTGAAGTTGATAAGGGAACGCTGGCTATTTCTCCTGCTACAGCAAAACCCCACATTAATGCCAATACAGCTTTGATAATCGGCGTCCATCCAATTATTAATTGTTGCGATGCTAGAGGTCTTGAAGAATTGGCGAAATCAGAGGGAATCCCAATTCTTTTTGATGGCGTCGAGTCTGTATTTGAAACAATCGGTGGACAAAAAGTAGGTAGTTTTGGTCAGGCAGAATGTTTTTCTTTTCATGCCAGTAAACTGATTAATGGTTTTGAGGGGGGGTATATTACCACTCATTCAGATTTATTGGCTGAACGGCTTCGAAAGCTTGCATGGTGCGAGGAGGAAATCAATAGTTTGTTTGATGGCGCAATAGATATTCCATTACCGGCAATTCATGCTGCAATGGCATTGCAGGGGTTGCGCGAGATTGATTTGCAAGTTCAACATAACCTCTCCATTTACCGGCATTACCAAAAAAGAGTTAAAGGGCAAAAGTATTTGGAGTTGCTTGATTTTGATGAAAGCGAGCAAACATCATTTAAAAATATTGTCATTAAGCTGGGTGATGATTGGCCATTAAGTAGAGACCGTACCATCAAAATTCTTAATTCAGAGGGAATACTATGTCGTGCTTACTATTCGCCACCCCTGCATCTCAGAGTTACGAGTTATAAAACGATTCGAGTGGCATTGCCCTTTACAGAGTTCGCCTCTGAGATTTATTTACTTATGCCATGTGGATATCAGGTCGGTATCAATGAAGTAGATGAGGTTATGGATTTTATGGATTGGATTCAAGTTAATGCAGTCGAAATTAATAAATATTTTGCAGGCCTATCATGAGCACTTATTTGACTGAGGTTGAGGACATATTTCGTGATCTATTTGAGAGGGAGTGGTATACCAATCATGGTCCACTAGCGCAGTCCTTCGAGCAAAAATTGCAAAATATTTTTGAGGTTGAAAATGTTGTGTGTGTCGTAAATGCGGATATTGCACTAATTATGGCAATGGAGGCCTTAAACCTAGAAAAACGATATGTATTGATTGTGGGCTCTGAAAATTTGGTAATAAAAAGGGCGTTACATTGGGCGCGACTCCAGGAAGAAAAAAATTTAAATCAGTGTGGACTTATTGTTTGCTGCGGAATTGATAATTCAGAGGTTCATGGGGCAAAGTTGGCAGCATCTCGGCAGAATTGCGGTTGGATCATGGATTGCACGAAAGGCATTAGCAGGGATCAATTAGATAGCCTTGTGAGCTACATGGTTGATGATGACCAACCGCCATTAATGACTGTAATGGGGCTGCATTCTGGCGGGGTTATAGATGCCCATGGCTCAGCTTGTATTTTGACACGTAATGACGATTTAGCAGAAACACTTCGTAATATAAGAAGTAGCTATGGAGTGCGGTCTGTAGTGAGCGTAACAAAAACTGCAAACGGTCGCATGTCTGAGGCTCAGGCGGCATTAGGTTTGCTCGCATTGAATAGGTTGAAGATTGGGGTCTTATGAGGCTTGGAATAATGCAGCCTTATTTTTTTCCTTATTTAGGACATTTTGCCTTAATTGCTCATTGTGATCGTTGGATAGTTTTTGATATTACCCAATATACTCCTAAAAGCTATATGAGCCGTAATGAAATTCTCAAGGCGACCGGGGGGAGACAAAAAATACTTGTCGAGCTCGCAAATAGTTCAATACATATTAAAACTAATGCTGCAATGGTCAAGAATTCTCAAGCGACATATCAGAGCTTATTAGGGAGTTTGACTCACTATAAAAAACATGCCCCATTTTACAGTCAGGTAGTCGAGGTCATTCACAATACTTTTATAAGTTTTGCGAGAAAAAATAAATCTAATCTCGTAAACTTGAATATGGCGAGTTTAGAATCGGTGTGCCAATATCTTGGAATAAATTTTCATAAAGAAGTTGCTTCAGAAATAAACTTGGTCGAGCCAAGTAAGTCTGGGCCAGGCAGTTGGGCGCCATGTATAGCCGCACAATTAGGTGCTGACGAATATATAAATCCTGAAGGTGGTCGGTCTTTGTTCAACATCAAAGATTTCGCAGAGAGAGATGTTAGGCTTGGGTTTTTTTTCTGCAAAGAAATGGAGTATGAAACCCCTGGCTTTCAATTTTTCCCAAACCTTTCAATCATAGACGTGATGATGTGGAATGAACCGCTAAAAATTAGAGAGCATATTTTTAATGCCTCTCGCATTGAATTTGCTGCTTAACATAATTAATTTATCTAAATTATTGCCGCCTTAATTCCATGCCTAAAGTATCAGTAATCTTAACCTCTTTGAATGACGAAGAATTTATTCGAGAGTCTATAGAAAGTATTCTTAACCAGACTTTTTTCGATCTTGAGTTAATTATTGTGGATGATTCATCAAGTGACCGATCTTGGGAGATTATATCAAGTTATAAGGACTCTAGAATTCGTTGCTTTCGAAATGAAAAAAGGATGCGCGCGATTTATGGGATTAATAAGGCACTCACTGAAGTTTCTCGCGGTAAATACATTGCCATACACCATTCCGATGATGTGTGGGAGCAAACAAAACTTGAGAAACAAGTTCAATATCTAGAGGACAATCCAAGTATTGGTGCAGTATTCACCTGGTTGCAGATTATTGATGAGCATGGAATTGAGTTTCCTGATGCTTGGTCCCATCAGGAAAATAGAAGTAGGTGGAGCTGGTTGAGAGATCTTTTCTATGAACGAAATTACTTAGCACACCCCAGCGTACTAATTAGAAAGATATGCTATGAAGAGGTTGGTCTTTATAGATACGGGATTGTGCAGTCGAATGATGCAGAAATGTGGTGTCGTTTACTACTTAAATTTCCAATTTACATAATTGAAGAAAGGCTAACAAAGCACAGGCTCTTTTCTGATCAATCAAATACAAGCTCTAAAAGAGTGGATACGTTAATTAGGCTCCATAATGAGTGGAACATAATAAGAAACCATTTTCTTGTAATCAATTCCTTTGAGGAATTATTATTAATTTTCCCCGATTTAGCGCCATATAGAAGAAATTCAGGATTTAATATTAAGTTTCTTTTAGCTATTACTTGCGTAAATTTTAAATCAAGTCCTGCAGCAATGCAGCTGGGCCTTTCATGGCTTTTCGAATTGATTGGCGATGAAGACCAGTCCAAGCAAATAAGGGCCCTATATTCATTTGATTATCACGACCTAATAAAATTGACTGGTACTGTAGATGTATATGGATTTGAAGAAAGAATTAAAAAAAATGCAGCATTATCAGAGAGAGATGCAGCATTATTAGAGAGAGATGCAGCATTATTAGAGAGAGATGCAGCATTATTAGAGAGAGATGCAGCATTATTGGGAATTAATGCAGTTCATCAATCTTTAATTTGGCGCCTTACAGCGCCAATAAGGTTTTTTCTTGGCGATTAAGCTAAAATATTCTCTGTTATTAAATTATACTAAGCACGATGTTTGTATTAAGAAATTAAAATTTTTAATTTTTTTCTTAACTTACTAAAGCAATCCATTTTTTTTGTAAATTCAATTAAATTAGAATTTACTCGTGAATAGGGGGGTATTAAAATTTTACATTTTTGTTTACCTTCTATCTTGCTATATATTAAAAAGATAATTGATAAAACTAAAACTGCCATAAGGCTCGCGCTTACTTTTGAGTTCGAGATTTTTTATTTGGCGATTAAGAGAAATACTTTAAACGCCATTTCTTTGAATAAATCTTATACCTCAAAATACATATTGGCTAAGTTCAAAACAGCCTCAAGGCTTCTTTTTGCTGGTGATTTTCAGGCTTTTTATTTGGCGCTATTAAAGAAAATTTATAGACCTGAAAGTAACGTTGAGGATGTTTCTCCCCTTTTTCAAACTATTAGCTCTGCCCCACTTGCTTTAAATCAACCACTTGTTACCGTGATAATTCCTTGCTTTAATTATGGCGAATTTATTAAGCAAGCCGTCGATAGTGTTTTAAATCAAACATTAAAGAATTTGGAGATTCTTATCATCGATGGTGGCTCTAGTGATGGGAAAACCATACCATTTTTAAGGAATTTTTCGCGACCTAAAACAGAAATTTTTTTTAGGGGGGGGAGACATTATGTTGGAAGCAATAGAAACTTTGGAATGGCTAGGGCGCGCGGTAAGTATATCTGTTGTTTAGATGCGGATGATAGCTTGGAGCCGACTTATTTAGAGAAGGCCGTTTTTATTCTTGAAACATATGGTTTTGATATCGTCTCCACCGCTACAAAGTTTGTGGGCGCGCGTCAGGGTAGATGTGACATACTTGAGAGACCTACTTTGCTAGAAGAGCTTCGTGGAAATCATATATTGACTTGCGCAGTTTTTAAAAAAGATCTCTGGTTAAGTGTTGGGGGTTTCCATGATTTTGGCGTTGGCAAAAACCATGTGGCCGAAGACTGGGAGTTTTGGGTTAGGGCCTTAGCGGATGGCGCACGAGTTAGAAATATATCGGGCGAATACCTCTTTAACTATCGAATACATAATGGTGGTGTATCGCTTAGCAGTGATAAGTCTGTTCGTAGCCTTAGGCATCAAAAAAAGGCTATTCTGAAGAAGAATAAAAAATTAATCAATCCTCACTCAATCAAAAATTCTTATCTACAAAATGCAAAGAATTTTAGGTGTCCGCCTTCATTAAATGCATTTACTAATGCAGGAAACTTTATTGATTCAAAGTTTAAGAAAAAAATAATTGTATTTGTGCCTTATTTTATGGTTGGTGGTGCAGAGCGATTGTTGAGTGGGCTATGTAAATACCTATCAATGATGCAATGGGAGGTGATTGTAGTTTCTACTAATGACTACGATGGTACATTTGGCAGTTCGCAACCGTGGTTTTCTAAGTGGTCTCAAGAGGTGTATGAGCTGCCCAAGTTTCTCAAGATATATGAATATTTTGATTTTGTTGAAAGCTTAATGATTTCACGGTCACCAGATTTTATTATTAATGCTGGAAGTCAATTCTTGTATGACTCTGTGGGTGCATTAAGTAAAAAACATGTGAACACTTGTTATGTGGATTTATTGTTTAACACGATTGGCCATGTCGCTTCACATTTGAAGCATAAAAAGAATTTTCAGATGGCTTTTTGTGAAAGTGACGAGGTTTTTGGGTGGTATATCAAGAATGGGTGGCCTGCTAATAAGGTTAAAAAATTACTTAGTGGTGTTGACTTAGAAATGCTAATTCCACCTAAATATAAAGCGTCGTTGCCGAATTTAGTAATTACCGATAATGAGTTTGTGGTTGGATTTTCAGGGAGGCTTTCTATCGAAAAAGCCCCAGATATTTTTTTGGAAATTGCAAAATTATCAGGCTGTACAAATTTACATTTTGTTATGACTGGTGCGGGCCCTATGGAATCGGACCTGGCTGCAAAAATTTCTGATCTCACCTCCAATACCAAATTTACATATCTTGGTCTCGTTGATGATGTTTCCAGGTATATTGCTTCATATGATGTTCTTGTGCTACCGTCCCGAGCCGATGGAAGGCCGCTTGTTGTTATGGAGGCCCTGGCTTTGGGGGTCCCGGTTATTGCAGCCAATGTAGGCGCACTTCCGGAGTTGGTTGAAGATGGGGTTAGTGGTTATATTATTCCCAATTTGGACCCTCATAATTTTTATAACAAAATTCAATTATTGGCAAATTCCAAAGAATTACATCTTAAAATGAAGAAATCTGCACGTAATTTTGCTGAAATGAATTTAGATGCTAAAAAAGCATACCGTGGGTATGAATTAGCATTGCTGGAAGCGGTCGCGAAAGATGCTGCTGATTGAGTAATTAAACTTAGATTTTTATAAGGTATGTATATATGGATTTAAAGGGAAAAAAGGTTTTGGTGACTGGTGCAGATGGCTTTATTGGTAGTCATTTGGTGGAAGGTCTGCTTGCCCAGGGGTGTGATGTGCGCGCTTTTGTGTTTTATAACTCTTTTAATAGTTGGGGATGGCTAGACACATTGCCTCCAGAGCAGTTGAAAATGCTGGATGTTTTTGCAGGAGACATCAGAGATCCTAATGGTGTCAGGGAGGCGATGATTGGGTGCGATGTTGTTTTTCATCTTGCCGCATTGATTGCCATACCGTTTTCTTATCATTCACCAGATTCCTATATAGATACAAATATTAAGGGAACATTGAATGTATTGCAGGCAGCAAGGCTCTTGGGAACCCCAAAGGTTTTAGTGACATCTACTTCTGAAGTTTACGGAACGGCTCAGTACGCACCGATAGACGAAAAACATCCATTTCAAGGGCAATCACCATATAGCGCTACAAAAATTGGCGCCGATCGATTGGCAGAATCTTTTTTCAGATCCTTTGAGTTGCCAGTAGTCATTGTGCGCCCATTTAATACTTTTGGGCCTAGGCAGTCAGCAAGGGCTGTAATCCCCACCATCATTACGCAGTTATTAAGCGGGAAGGATGAGATTCATGTGGGCAGTTTATCTCCTACGAGAGATTTTAATTATGTAAAAGATACGGCAAATGGATTTATTGCCCTTGCTAAGGCTGATGGTGTTAGTGGAGAGGAAGTTAATATTGCCACTGGCGAAGAGTTTACTGTTGGCGATCTTGCCAATTTTTTGGTTCAAGAGATAAATCCTAAGGCAAGATTAATTGTTAAAGATGAAAGGCTTAGACCAGAAAATTCCGAAGTGTTTAGATTGATCGGAGATGCATCAAAAATTAAATCCATAACAGATTGGAAGCCCCAGCATAATTTTTACGAAGGGTTGGCGGAGACGGTGGATTGGTTTAAAAAGCCGGATAACTTAAATCGATATAAAGCTTGGCTTTACAACATATAGGATTTAAATATGAGAGCAATAATTATGGCGGGCGGTAAAGGTGTCCGTTTGCGACCCTACACAACGCTAATTCCAAAGCCATTAGTCCCGCTGGGGGGGCAAGTATCAATATTAGAGGTGGTATTGATGCAGTTGGCTAATGCTGGCTTTACACATGTGACTTTGGCGGTTAATCATCTAGCACACCTCATCATGGCCTACTTTGGAGATGGTTCGCGATGGGGGGTGAGGATTGATTATTCGCTAGAAAATGAGCCATTAAGTACTATTGGCCCATTAACTTTGATTGATGATTTGCCTGATAACTTTCTCGTAATGAATGGTGACATTTTATGCGACCTAGATTTCAAAGATTTTTATGATCAACATGTAAAGCACTCATCTGATGTGTCTGTTTCCACATTTCAAAGAGAGGCAAAAATCGACTTTGGGGTCCTAAGATATGATGAGAATATGAAGCTCTACGAGTTTGAAGAAAAGCCTACATATGAAGTTGATGTAAGCATGGGGATATATTGCCTTTCTAAAAATTCTATAGCAAAGTTGCCAAAAGGTAAGTCTTATGGCTTTGATAATTTAATGTTAGACGGAATAAAAAATAATACCAATATCAGAATATCGCCATTTAATGGGTATTGGTTGGATATCGGCAGGCCGGATGATTACGAATATGCAGATCAAAACTTTGAAGAGCTTTCAAAAAAATTGGGTATATAGGTGAATGAGGATATTAATAACTGGCGGAATGGGCTTCACTGGAAAGGCGCTGTTAAAAGCTCTTAATAATTCAGGAGAAAAAAACAATAAAATTTTCTTATGTGGGCGAAGTGCCGAAGAAATTTTGGATGGCAATAGCTATCAGATATGCAATCTTTCCAACGCTGGCGCAGTGTTAGAAATAATCGAAAAGGTCAATCCTGAACAGATTTATCATTTATCAGGCACTTTTAGCAACGATTTTGAATTAGACCATGCATCTAATGTCCTATCATCTAAAAATATATTAGATGCATTGGTAAAGTTAAAAATTAATCCAAGAGTTTTATTGGTGGGGAGTGCAGCAGAGTATGGCAAGCCTTTAAGAGATGATGGCCTGGTAAGTGAAAGCCATCCACTTCAACCTGTAAGCATTTATGGGTTAACCAAAAAAATGCAAACAGCTTTGATGAATTATTATTCAAATTTGCACAACTTGAATATTGTTATGGCCAGACCCTTTAATTTACTTGGCAAAGAGGCTAGCGAGAAGTTATTTATTGGAAGAATTTATTCCCAAATAAAAAAGTATAAAAAAAACGAAATAAGTGAAATTATTCTAGGCAATTTAGATGCAGAAAGAGATTATATTGAAATACAAGACGCCGTAGATAAATATATTTATATAATGAAATTTGGAAAATCAGGAGAGGTTTATAACGTTGGATCTGGGAAATCTATTCCAATGCGTTCTTTACTAGAAAAAATATTAATTCAAGAGCAGGTAGAAATAGAAGTCATTAGAATTAAAAATAATGAAACTCCTGACCAAAATCAAATATCAAAAATTTTTGCAGATGTTACCAAATATAGAAATTTAGCCCTAAATATGAAGTTTTAAATATAATGAAAATTATTGAATGGGCATTAGTATTTTTTGGCATATTAATCAGCTCAATCGGGAGTATTTTCTTAAAAATTGGGTCTAAAAAAATTGAATATGATCAGGGATTTCTTGGGGCATTGCTTAATGCCTTTAAATGTTATGAGTTATATTTAGGAGTAATTGGCTATTTTATATCTTTGGTTATATGGATTTTTCTACTTAAAAAAATTGATTTAAGCTATCTTCAGCCAATATTCTCATTAATCTACTTAGTAACTCCAATCTTTGCCTACTATTTTTTGAGAGAAAATATCTCCCTATTGAGAATATTTGGCATATTAATAATTACCATTGGTGTAGGAATAGTTGCAAAAAGTTAAAATAAACTCATATATATGAATAATAAAATCATAAAATTTGGAAAAATATTGATAGTATTAATTTTTGCTTTCCTTGTGCTATTGCAGGCTGGTAAAAAATTTACATTAGATGAATTGGACTTTCCCATTGTTGCCGAGGCAGCAAGTCAAACTGGTGTGCCAATTTACTATAGGGGGGAGGGATCCGAAAATCATCTCGGTATATATCATCCACCTCTCTATATTTATGCTTTAGCTGGCTTTATAAAGATTTTTAGCTACAACGAATATACCATTAGAATTTTTGGATTAATATGCACACTATTAACTTCATTTTTTGCCATAAAATTCTATAGTCTATTATTTCCAAAGTGCAAAAGCATTGAAATTAAAGAATTAATCTTCTTGGCAATTTTTTTGCTGCACCCATATACGATTGCGAATACAACTCTGCCCGATATAGATCAAACAGTTTTGCCATTATTTATGCTCGGATATATATATTTTTTGGCAAAATTCTGCACCACATCTGTAAGTAGCAACGGCAAAGATTTAAAAAATGCGATATTACTGGGATCATATTTTTCATTAGTGCTATGGTGCAAACTTACAACTCCGCTATCATTAATTCCGCTTACATTTATTTTATTTTATGTATCGGGTTTTAAATTTCTACGTTCAGCTTATTTAACTACCTTTATTACATTATTTGGCTCTTTTATATTTATTACAAGTTATTATTTATACTGCCTTTTTTTTAATTTACCACTTTCTTATACATTTGGGTTTTTGTTACAGTCATTTTCAAAAGGAACGGCTGGATCTGGCGGGATTGATGCCTTATTTAGTAAAATTTATAATAATTTAAATTATGGCTTGCAGTTCATATATTGGTTAACCCCTGAATTTATATTATTAACACTTACTTCTCTCATATCTCTTATAAGGTGTAAATTAAAAGAAAAAGGCAATATTATATTAATGGCGTTAATTATTTATTCATTGACTGTTGCATTATTATATTTAGGTTTAATATCACCATTTGGCCGTTTCTTTAAGTACCCCTATCCAGTTATATGGATTTTAGCTTTCTCAGTAGCGGATTTTATAGTTAATCAGTATAAATCCTTATTAATATATAAATATAAAGATTATATAATTTTATATTTAATTATTATATTTGTAATGACTTTTTATAACTTTTTTAATTCTGGGGATGCGGTAATTTATAGTAATAAACCTATTGCACTATACCAATTGATTGCAATCTTATTTGCTTCCTTGGCATTTGGTTTTATGTGTAAAAATATCACAATTAGATTTTTTATATTACTTATTTTTACTTTGATGATTTCATCTGAATTGGCTATATCTTCCTCACAGGCTGTAGCTAAATATCCAACAAAATATGAGTATGGTCAATTGGGCCTGAATGAGACTATTGATTATTTAAAAGATAATGTTTACCATAATGAAGTTATTTGGAGTATGAAGGATGTTGGGTATTATGTAAATAATCGATACGTAGAAAACTATGCCGATATCTTTACCCCAAATATTAAGGACAGACTGGTTAATTTGATCCAAAATAATCATTTACGTTATTTTGTTGTGACAAAAGGTATTGGTGAAGATAGGGTTGATGCTTATCCTGAATTAAAGTACGGCTTAGAAAATTGCTGTGTTGAAGTGAGACAATTTGGAAATTTTGTAATTTATAAGGCAAGAGATCATGAGTGATTATTATAAAACGCGTTATACCTATGATTCTGGTCGCACAAAAGTTTGGCGCGCTATTTCGGAATACTTGCAGAAATTTATTAACCGGGAATCAGATACCGTCTTAGATCTTGGAGCTGGGTACTGTGATTTTATCAATAACATTAAGGCCCCGAATAGGTTTGCATTAGATTTAAATCCTGATGGCTCCAGGTTTTGCAATCAGAATGTCACTTTTATTTGTGCATCCGTATTAAAAATGGATGATATTCCTAGTGCGTCAATCAATGTCATATTTGCGAGTAATTTACTGGAACATTTTGATAATGATGAGCTTGATCTTATGCTTGAAGAATTCAAAAGGGTGCTGACTGTAGGTGGAATTGTGATCCTGTTACAGCCAAACTATCGATATGCCTATAAAGAATACTTTGATGATTACACACATAAAAAAGTATTTTCTCATAACTCCCTCTCTAATTTTTTTGAGTCCAAGGGTTATGAAATCTTAGAAATGATCCCTAAATTTTTGCCTTTTTCACTTAAGTCCCGATTACCTAAAAGCTATCTCTTAACTAAGCTATATCTAAGTTCTTTTTTCCGACCAATGGCAAAACAGATGCTTCTAGTAGTTGAAAAAAAATAACAATCAAATGAGAACAAAAAAATTTGCACTGTATGGAACTTTTTTTTGCATAACTGGAATCTTTTTTTATCTAATTGGTGTTTTTGTAGCAATTCCCAGGAGAATTTTTTTCGATAGCCCATCTCTCCTTCACTTGAATGAGTTATTGGTTTGGTATAGCGGCGTGCCTCTAGTTTTTGGATTTTCATTAATCTTATTTGACCTTTTTGTTTTATACCCAGCCAAGCGATCGAATGATTATATTTTTGAAAATAATGTTCCCAATACAAGTGTTACAGTTGTCTTAACAGCATATAACGATGAAGAGAGTATTGCTACAGCTGTTTCAGATTTTTTATCTCATAGGCTTGTTAAGAGGGTCATTGTTATAAGCAATAATAGTCGCGATCGAACTTTTGACGCTGCTATTGCTGCTGGTGCTATCACCTTTAACGAGCTACGCCCGGGATATGGGTCATGCGTGCATAGGGCGCTTTCAGAGGGCATTAAATTTGATGATACTGATTTAACTGTTCTATGTGAAGGAGATATGACGTTTCGCGCATATGATATCGATAAGCTTGTTTCATATATTCCCCATGCTGATATCGTTAATGGCACCCGAACAGTTGAGCAGTTAAGAGCCAAAGATACTCAGCTAAGTACCTTCATGTTTTATGGAAATTTATTCGTAGGAAAATTACTGGAGATTAAGCACATTGGACATGCTACTTTCACCGATGTGGGTACAACCTATAAAATTTGCAGAAATTCTGCATTGACTAAGTTGTTGCCTAAATTAAACCCTAGTGTTAATTTAGAGTTTAATCCATACTTCCTTGATATTGCTTTACAAAACAATCTTAGGGTAATTGAATGCCCTATTACATTCCATAAAAGAATCGGGCTTAGCAAGGGTGGTAATGTAAATAATTTAGTGGCGTTGAAACTTGGGTTTAGGATGATTAAAGGAATTTTATTTAATTGGGATTGACCTCTTTTTCTCAATTAATTACGATTAACCACTTCTTTAAAATTCAAAATAATTTTTCATGTATTAAAAGTGCCGCTGCCTTCAAGGTAGCGCATTACAGTATTACCCCGAAACAGCGACTGGCCATGGTTGCTTAACTAACTCTATTTCTGAGACCAGTGGTTAATGGGGGGATTACCGGGGATGCTGGTTATGGCGTTGCATTCACTAAGGATACCCAGTGGACGGATGGCAATTCAAGTTCTGCTTTTGCCTTTGCACCGGGGATTTATAGTCGAAAAGACCGTCAGAATAATCTTGATTTTTGCTTAAATCCTTCTACTTCAGCGGCTGGAGTGAAGTACTCCACTTGGGAAAACTATCTTTATGATCAATCAACTGGTCAACGGGTAACCTATGAGAACCCAGGCTTTTATTTAAAATCCAATCTTTCAGGTCAAACAGTTGGCGATGTCTCTAATTGGGGCGTCAATTTCTGGAACGAGGCTAGTAGCGCTGATCAATTGGATGGTTCCGTATTGATTAACGTGGCAGATAACACTTCTTATACCCTCAAAAAGAGACTCCGGGACGTTTGCAAAAAACCAGTACTAGCATTAGCACTGGTCTTAGCTCGATTGATGGGATACCTGTGAATATGAACCTCTGGGGCAATAATGTTCAGACTTATACGCTGATCAATGCTCTAGCAGGAACTTCTTTTACTAATAGCAATAACTTATCCTTATATGGTGCTTGGTCAGAAGCTAATCAGGTGATGACCTTCACTGGATACCAGGATTGTTCCTCTAATTGCGTTATTCATAACTTTTCATCTTCTACAAGTAAATCACTTGCCGATTTGATTGCACTTGGTTTCACTGGCGTTAACGGCTGGATAAATGGAGTAAATGTTAATTACTCTTTCAATATTTCAAATTGGGTTTCTAATGCGTATGTGCCTGTGCCAGTATCTGCCATCAAATTGGTTAAACAGACCTCGAAAGTTGTAGCCCCAACGGATGATACTGTTCCAACAAGTCTAGCTTGTATTGGTAACTGCCCTTCAATCGCTTCGGGCGCTTTGGTCGACGTGAATCCGAATACATGGCCCCCTCTTGTCGCCTCAAAAGTAAATGTGTCCTGGAATCCAGCACAAGGTGCACCTTCCATTACGGTGGGTGGTGTAACTAAAGCGATTGACTGGAGTGGTTCGGCCGGCGCTAATAATGGCCACTGGTATCAACTCTTTGATTCTGCCGACTTATCAAATATGCTTTGTGATGCTTGGGATGGTCATGCCAACGTTGTTAATGGTGGTTACTGTACCAATAAGATTACTGAGCAAGCAAATTCTGTGTATTACACCTGGCAATCGGGCAATCAATGGGATGCCTTCAATTACCTAGTCTACAGATCAGGAGCTAATGCTGGTAAAGCTGTGCAGCCAAATCCTCCCCTGAGCTTATCCTTTACCGTTCCTAATGCACAGGGAAATCTTCCTGCTTATATTGGCAAGACGATTACCGTCCAGTCGCCGTATGCTGGAAATCTTTGGTTGCCTGGAAATTGCGTAGATGCCACAGGAGCTGAGGCCCCTTGTACAGGCAGTACAGACTGGGTTAATTCAGTTTCAGTCCCTACAGCGACTGATGGTACTGGTAGCCTTACGCTTCTGGATGCCGCTGGGCGAGCAACCTCAACCCAGTACTATGCCAAGTGGTTAAAGCGGGGCGTTTATTTTGCTACTTTGCCGTCCTCTTCTTGCGCTCCTTTGGCTGGCCAATTGGCTCAGGCACAGAGTGTTGCTCTGCCAGGTGTTGATGCCTGGAATACTGGTGTAAAAGCAATTGGGCTACCATGGCCAACTGCTCCATTTGATGGCAAGCCAAGAGTTGTAGACGGTGCTTTGCAGTAATTACTGACACGCATTCAATGTGCCCATAGTATTTACAGAAAGGCACATTGAATTGCTCAATTCAGAACGTTGGCTCCACTTAATGGCGGTGGATGCCAGGTTCATGAGAATTCTCTCCTGATATTGCTTTGGTGAACAAGTGATGTAGCCTTGGCTGACATCATCATTGACCCATATAGCGCAACTCACTTCAGTATGGTCTTGATTTAACTGCCCAATTAATCTGGCAATAACACTGTTAAGATTGCTTCGTCTTTGCATTCGTTGCTCACCCATTCGAGCTTGCATTTGATCTTTTTCAGTTAAATTGATGCTATTGGGAGCATTGTTTTTGACAAAACCCCAGCCTCTTCCACCACTCGTCATTTTAGGATTGCTTTCTAAGGAATCCGAGCCCGATGATTTAGTTTGCCCAGCATCTTTCTGATTAAGATCTACTATCGGGCTGGCAAGACTTACTTCGTTGAGCTTGGGCGTGACGCCAGCTCTTGTTAAATTGACGGTGAGAGAGGTTTGCTGAGAGCTGGTTCTGCTAGGTTCCGAAGCGCCTTTAGAAAATAATATTTCGATGGCAATGATGTGCATGAAAAGGCTGAGTAGAACAAAAAAGAGGGCTGCTTTTTTTGAAATGCCCCACTTCATTCCCACACCTTTAGTTTTAACTGCAGAGAAATCGCCCCATGCACCCTATCTCCTACGGTGGGAATGACAAAGACATTGGCACCTACCCAGTCGCCTTCCCAAGTGATGGCTGGCAATATTGCTGGAAACCAGCCTCCATTATTCGCTCCGGTATAGCCATTAAACCCTCCAATGACAGCGCCTAATTTAATAGGACCAATTGCAATGGGCTGGTAATAAAAACCCGCATAGTTTGAATAGGCGCGATCACTGTTATAAAAGCGCCCAGCTGTAACGGAAGCTACTGTATTGAAACGATATTCAAGACCTGCACCCCAGTTCCCACCGTTATAGTTTTTATCTTGCTGGAAATGGTATGAAGCCATGCCAGGATTGATCCACAGCTGGCTTTTAGATTCTGGTTTGATGATATGAACCAAGTCATTGGTGCTATCTGATTCATCTACAGTATCGGCGTAGCATGGATAGGAAAGAGTGATTAGTGAAATGAGTAGGGTATAAAAAACAGATTTTGAGATGGGCATTGCTGTTTTTTCCCTAATTACGCTTTAACTTACTTCTTGCTAGAGCTACCAGTTTTTTCTTTGCCTGGCTTGCTTAATTTGAAATTTAGCTTCTGGCCTTGATAAAGCAGGGTAGCAGACTCATCGCCAATACTTTGCAGGCTTAAGCCTTTGCCTAGGGATTCACCAACGCTAATGGCATTAGTCGGTTTGCCATCAATTTCAAAGATTGCGAAACCATCTAAAGTGCCATCTTTGCTTTTGGAGGTAATCACGACACCCCGCAAATAAATGTTATCAGTCACAATCGGTTTATTGCCAAATAAACCATAAGCAGAAACGCTGTCTTGATTTGAATACAACGTCATGCCTTTGTTAATACCGTTAGCAGGCTGACTTGGTACTCCTGGAATTTGCGCAATTCTCATTACCCAGTAAGTGAGGGCTGCTGCTGTTAAGAGCATGAAAATATAAGTCAGGCCGTTACTAATTGCAGTGGGTTTTATGCTTAGGGTCACTGCTGAAGTAGGGGGTACACTGCCGCGCTTAGAAATACCTGCTAAATGTGTATTGAAAAAAAGTCGTGCTTTCTCAACTAAGTTATTGGCTTTTAAGTTGATAACCTCTTTTGCCGAGTCTCTTTCTGGATCATGGTCGAGCGAAGACTGCTCAGAAGCCTCTTTTTTGGCTTGCTGCATGGCTTTTAGCCGATCTTGCATTCGTTGGGGAAATTCGCTCAAAGTGACAAAATACCTATAAAATTTAATTCAGTTTAAATCATCGAAAGTGCTATGTTTATTTCCCGCTGGCTAGGCCGCTCAGCAGTACGTTCTACTAAAAAATTACATCCTCGTGATGCAGGTTTCACTTTGATCGAAATTATGGTCGTCATTGCCATTATTGGTATTTTGGCTACCTTGATTGTCCCAAAAATCATGGGTCGACCTGATGAAGCTCGCGCTACAGCGGCAAAGCATGATGTGGGAACCCTAGTTCAAGCATTCAAGCTTTATCGCTTGGATATTGGTCGCTACCCCACTACAGAGCAAGGTATTAAGGCTTTAGTAGAAAAGCCGACCTCTGAACCTGTTCCGCAGAACTGGAAAGCTGGTGGATATCTCGATAACATGCCTAAAGATCCTTGGGGCAATGCATATCAATACAGTAATCCAGGAACCCATGGTGAGATTGATGTCTATAGTTATGGCGCTGATGGTAAACCTGGTGGCACCGGAAACGATGCGGATATCGGTAATTGGCAATAAGCCCCATTGCGAACATTCTGAAATTTTTAGAAAGCCTTCTATCTAAGAGGGGCAAGTACTTTGCCCCTCAGCACAGTAGAGTCAATAAAGGCAAACTTCACGAAGCTGGATTTACCTTAATTGAACTCTTGATCGCGATTGCCATCATGGCAATCGTCATGGGGGTGGCAGTCTTAGCTATCCCCAATCACGATGATCGCTATTGGCGCGATAACTTGGATCAATTGGTTGGTTCTCTGAATATGGCGCAAGAAGAAAGCCTCATGGCTGGCATGCCCATCATGGTTCAAATAGATTCTGCAGGCTGGCGCTTTTTTACGCCGACAGCTAATGGCTCAGCAGTAATGATGGGGAGTAATACAGGCTCTGGACAGCTTACTGGGAGCAGTGTTGGCTTGGGTGGGAGTTCTAACGCAAGTAGCAATCAATCTTCTCTCATGGGCTCTAATGGCCTAATGCCTGATGTCTATCGCCCGCAAGCTTGGAACAAGCCAGTGGAGATCGCTGCTTTGCAGCTTACCTTGGGTGGGGAGCAGGTGACTCAAGCAATGCAAATTCCTATCAAACAACAAAATCGCCAAGCAGTTTTATTTCGCGACAAAAATGGTCGCTTTACTTGGGCGGCTGGAGCAATACCATGATGAGGTGGGTAAAGAGTGTTGCGCCTCTAAAAAATGGGTTTGCACTCATTGAGGTATTGGTGGGTTTGGCAGTATTAAGCATTGCTCTGCTAGCAGGTTTGCGGGCAATTGCCAATGGGGCAGACACTCAGTTAGCGGTATCTCAACGCACCATGGCATTGTGGAGTGCGGATAATCTCTTGATGGACTTACGCATGAGTAAAGCTTGGCCCGATCTGGGCACTAGCTCCTTTAGCTGTCCTCAGGCAACTTATGTTTTTGTATGTCAACGCAAAGTGATCACTACTCCCAATCCTGCATTTAGAAGAATTGAAGTCACGGTATATCTCCCCAGTCCAAACAGTGCCGATGTTGCTAGCGGTCCACGTTTGGCTTGGTTAACAACGGTTATTTCTAATCCTGCTGGTGGTGTGATGTGATCAAGCTTCGATCTGGTCTCGCGAAATGCATCAAACGCTATTGTTTATGGAGCTTGAATGGGAATGCGTCAGATTTTGATGATGCATCCTCTGAGCGAGGCTTTGCTTTATTGGAGGTGATCGTTGCTTTAGTGATCATGGCTTTGGTGGGCATCATGGCTTGGCGTGGAATGGATGCCATGATTCGGGGACGTGAAACGATTGATCGACGTGCCAATCAGGATGCCTCGTACTCTCAATTGGTTAGGCAGTTTGAGCGTGATTGCCAGGAGATTCTTCGGCGTGATGAGTTGATGGCTTTATCTTCTGCTTCAGTCTCTGGTTCTACTTCTGCCACGAATTCACTCGCTGCTGGTGCTAAGAATATTTGGTGGTTACGACGCTACCGTGCAGACAATCAAGATGCCTGGATGGTAGTCGGTTATGGAATGTCTCCGGCAGGCTTGCAGCGCTGGACCAGCAGACCTTTGCTGCGTAGAAGTGAGGCGGGTAGTTTATGGTCAAGCATTAGTCGTGACCCTGATTTAAATTCTAGTGATCTTTTAGTGAGCCTCGAAGTTCCTGCTATCGTGCGCCAATCTTTTCGGGTTCAAACATCGATCGTCAATGGTTCTGGTAGTAGCGGAATTAGCGCAAGCGGCACGGGCACACCAGCAGCCAATGCTTCTACAACTTCCACCACCAATTTAGCTGGTAATAACACTTCTTCTGGTGGTTCCAGTAGCTCTAGTAGCAATGCAGGCGCCACACCATCAAACCCTAGCTCTGCCGTGACAAATGTCTATCCTGATCAGCAGGGCGTAGTAATGCAGTGGTGGATTAAAGACATCACCTTGCCTATTACGCGGTCTTGTTTAATGGGGGGTGCTTTGTAATGAAGCGCCCATTATTTGGTAGAGGTGAGCTTTACCCCTCCGAGCGAGGTTCTGCCACGATTACTGCCTTAATAGTGGTGGGTGTAGCGGCGGTGATGTTGACGGGTTTGATGTGGCGTCAGCAAATTCAGATTCGTTCTCTAGAAAATGCCCGTGATCAGGTCCAAGCGCAGTGGTTACAGCGTGCTGCCATGGATTTTGCACGCTTGGTATTGGTAGAGGATCAGCGAACTAGTCAATTTGATCATTCGGGAGAGGCATGGGCTTTGCCTTTGGCTGACGGCAAGGTGGCGGACTTTTTAAAAAATGCGGATGTTCCTGATGAAATTTCTACTGTTACTTTAAGAGGGCAGTTGACCGATGCTCAAAGCCAATTCAATTTGACCAATTTATGGGATAAAGACTTCAGAAATATGAATATGGCTGGAGTTCAGGAATATGGACGTCTTTTAGATGCCTTGGGCTTGGATCGCGGCTTGGCTCAGCAGACTGCTCAGGGTGTTTTGCAAACAGATATGCCAATTTATGACTTAGAGGGATTATTACGATTACCTTTTTATAATCAGATGATTTTGGAACAAATTAGACCTTTTGTATCAATATTGCCAATTTTAACGACAGTTAACGTAAATACAGCCCCTACAGAAGTATTAATGGCGGCAATCAATGGTCTTTCAAGGTCGGCAGCAAATAGTTTTGTGCAACAAAGATCAACTACGCCCGTCAAAAGCGCAGATGAAATCACTGCACTATTAAATAAGACCGGAGGTGGCGCTGGAGTTTCGATCGACGCTTCCTTGGTCGATGTTCGCTCTCAATTTTGGCTTGCCAGATCAGAAATTCGTCTAGGACGAGGTATATTTAACAGTTCCGCCTTAATTCAACGCTCTCAGACCCCATTACCGAGTGGTAATTTCACGCAAGTGATTTGGAGTCGGACTGGAAAAATTGCTGCTGAATAAGGTGATGATGCGTAAAAATAAGCTGGGTCTGTATTGAGTCTATTAGTAGTTCGTTGCCCTCTCAAGCCATCTAGTGGCACTCTTGCAAGTTCACCCAGTGACTGGCAGGACTTGGCATGCGCAGAGCGTTTTGAATGGTGCCTGATTGAAAATGAGTTTGTTGGTGTTGGTGTTAGTGCCGGCTCTAGCGATCATGAGCAAACACTAACATTTCAGACGGGAGTGGGCACTACTGAATCGATGCCATATGCCGACCAAGCCTTGGTACTCATTCCCACAATAGATGTGCGCTTAATTGAAGCTAAAGTGCCCTTGGCAAATGCAAAAAAGTTACAGCAAATACTCCCCAATTTAGTAGAAGAATATTTACTCAGTGGTGCAGAAGCGATTTCTGTTCAAGCTTTGCCGCCGGTTCCAGGTAAACCTGCCATCCAAAGAACTTTGGCGCTAATAGATCGCGCTTGGTTTGCGTGGCTAGGTAAACAGTTGGAGTTCTTATTGTGTCCGCGCGTGCGCTTAATTCCAGATTGTTTGATGCTGGACTTTATCTCACCCGTTGAAGTAACTCGGACAGCCGACAGTGCAATTGCAGACGTTGAAGTAACTCGGACAGCCGACAGTGCAATTGCAGATATCGCTACCATCCCCCCCCACTACCAGTCTGCTGCGAGACGATGGCAACATCATTTTAACCAAACGCACTGGTGAGCAGTTGGGTGTGGCCTGGATTGAGCGCGAGAATATAGAGCAAGGTATTGTGTTGCCGAGCATATTCGGTAAAGATCAGGCGGTTGAAATTTCTTGGGATTGGTTGGCGCCAAGTGCTGTGCAATTTATTCAAATCAACGCCAGTAGCAAGTCTGCTAACTTTGCTCTCAATCTATTACCTAAAACCTTTAAACGTCAATCTGGTAAAGCTGGGGCATCTAGTTTGTCAGGTTTATTGGCGCGCAAGGGTGCAAAAAAGTCAGATAGTGATGCTGCGACCTCTGGGATGGCATGGACTGATCCCATGGTGTGGCGTCAACCCATGCAATGGGCTCTTTATGGTGTAGTGACTTTATTGGTAGGCTTTTTCCTGCATCTCAGTTGGTTGGCATTTGATAATTGGCGCTGGGGTAGTCAAATGGAATTATTGGCTGCCCAGTCACTCAGTCCTGCATCTATCACTGCCTTGGCGCACAACAACAATACTCCAAGCCTTATCTCGGGATCATCACCTACTTCACTCTCAACACCCACTACGGTAATGGGGGCATTTATCAAGCAAGTGACGCAAGAGCAACGTCGTCAGGGCGTCGCCACTGATGCCGACTTTGCTGCGATGGCTGCTAAATTGCAGCAGCTCAAAAGCGTATTTGGGGCTGAGGTATTGCAAAAGATCGATTACGACGGTTACGCCATTGATTTTGAATTTAAACCTGGCAGCGTAAAACAAAACCCTTCTGAAGTCATGCAAAAAGCCAGAGCCTTAGGTCTCATGGTGAAGTTTTTAGGTTCTGATCGTTATCGTCTTGAGCCTTATGCTGGATTGGGGATGGGTTCATGAACCGCAACTTACCATCCTCATTACAAGAAAAGTTAGGTGCTTTTGCTAAAAAGCTAAAAGAACTATTAAGAAAAGACTATTCGCTTGATGATCTGAAGAATTTAGGGACTCTCTCGCAAAGCCTTAAGGAAAAAATCAAGGAGCAACTCACAAGGTCGCATTCCTTGTCGGATTTAAAAGGCAAGAATTTAGGCGATGGAGTAACCACTTCTTTGGCAGCGTCTTTGCGTCAATTTGAGCTCAAACAGTTACCTCAAATTTTGCAGACCTTTGCTATTGCGCATCGCAATGCACTACTAGTAGTTTTAGTGATGGTATTGGCCTTACTTTTAAATAGCTTTGTGATTACCCCTTACGGACAACGCTTGCAAAATTTAATGGATATGCGTCCTACCCAATGGTCGCAGTTGCAAAGCTTAATTAAGCTTTCTAAATCCAATGCAGCATCTTCCCAGTCCTTATCGGCGCCAACTACGGTGAGCATGTTAGATGAGATGGAGATGCAAAAAGTACAAGCCGTCTTTACATCTCGCGGAGTTAAGCTCAGTGTTCTGAGAATGACGGCAGACAACCCCCCGCGATTGGAGTTGCAAGCAAATGATGTGATGTTCTCTGTTTTACTCGATACCTTGGAAGATCTACGAACGACTTGGCATTTATATCCAGAACAACTCAATGTCGTTGCTACGTCTAATGTAGGGGTTGTGAATGTGAGTGGCGCCCTGGTGCAATCAAGTATGAACGGTAGTGGTGCAAGAGTAGGTGGCCTTAATAATATTGGCTCCAGCATTGGCACAAATACTGGAGGCGCTCCATGAAGCTTAAATTAGACCGTACCCAGCAGCACTTACCTAAGCTTTTTTGGCTTGTCTTGGTAGTGCTTTGCTCATGGGTCATCATTCGCCAATTACCTGTTAATTGGGTAGGCGGCGCCTTAGCCTCCCAGACGGGTTGTCGGGTCATCTTGTATCAGCCGATTGGCACCATTTGGCAGGGCAGTGCTGCTTTGGCTTTTTCTGAGCCCAATAGCTCTGAGGGCGGGTGTCGAGATCCACTATCGGTGACTGAGCGCTTCCATTGGACGACCTCCTGTAAGTTGCTTTCTATGGCTTGTAACACCGAAATTGAGTTTGGGGCTCTAGATAAGCCTCAGTTAATCGCATGGGGCTGGGGTAGGTCTCAGATCGCCAGTAATGAAATCAAGCTCCCAGCCAATGTTTTGGAGGGTTTAGGCAATCCTTGGAGTACTTTACGACCTCGTGGGGATTTGGGAGCTCGTTGGACTGATATTAATCTGGGCTCAGGCGATCAGAATGCCGGTTCTTTAGGGGTAATTCGAATTATCATAAGCAACTTAACTAGCCCAATTAGTCCTGTAAGGCCTTTAGGGAGTTACGAGATGCAGGTCAATATGACTCAAGATGGGGCCAACTGGAATCTATCGACCACTAGCGGACCTCTATTATTGAAGGGTCAAGGTGAAATGGGCAATCAATCTGGCAACTCGGCCCAAAAGGCTGGTGTACATTTTTCTGGGGAAGCCTCCGCTTCTCCTGAGGCGCAAGACTCCTTAATCGGCTTGCTGTCCTTGTTGGGCAAAAAAGAGGGCGATATCTATCGTCTGAAGTTTTAATATTTCTTAAGCATTTTTATTAAGTTTCGGCAGTCATCACAAAGAGTCAGTATGCAGAGTGTTTTAAAGAATTTATATAACCGTATGCCAAGCGTGCAAATGAAATTGCACAAGCGTCTTGCGCAGTTAGTGATCGTCTGCGTCGCAGGCGAAAGTATTCTCATTCCATTTGCTTATGCCCAAAACTCTGGTGCTTCTAACTCTGCTGTTGTAGCCCCAAGATCCAACATTGCCGTGCCTGATGAAGGCAGTGTGACCTTATCGTTTTCGAACGCCGATATTGAATCCGTTTCTAATGTGTTGGCAAAAGCTACCGGCCAAACAATCTTGGTTGACCCTAAAGTGAAGGGCACCATTAACCTCATTAGCAACAAACCTTTAACTAAAGCAAAAGCATTGGATGCTTTTTCTACTGCATTGCGTACTGCTGGGTTTGCTTTGGTGGATGTCAATGGGGTTTATCGCGTTGTTCCTGAAGCTGACGCTAAGTTAATTAGTAATTCAGTAACGACCGGAAAGAGCAAGCAAGAGGGTGATCAAATCATCACGCGTGTATTTAAGCTTAACTTTGAATCCGCAAATAACCTCTTGCCAGTCCTGCGTCCTTTAGTCTCGCCAAACAATACGATTAATGCTTATCCAGGTAATAACACGATTGTTATTACTGACTACGCCAGCAATATTCAGCGGATTGCGCAATTAATTGATTCCATTGATGCGCCTACAACTAGCGATGTACAAACGATTAAGCTGCAATTTGCCATTGCTACAGATATGGCATCGATTTTAGGAAAAGTGCTAGATACAGCTACTACTGGTGGTGCTGACCCTGCACTGAAGACCATGATTTTGGCTGAGCCTCGCAGTAACTCCATTTTGATCCGTGGAGCTAGTGCAGAGCGTATTCGTCAGATTCGGGTCTTGGTGGCGCGCTTGGATGTACCCACTTCAAATAACGGCAATATCTGGGTCGTTCCCCTGAAAAACGCTGAAGCTACTAAATTGGCGGTGACCCTTAGGGCTATTGTTGCAGCCGATGCCACCTTATCCGTTCAGGCAACAGGTACCCCAGGTCAGCCTGGCTCGGTTAATCCCAGTGCGAATTTAAATCAGCCTCAAGCTGGGCAGCAGGCAAGCACTGCTCCTGGCGCGTCTGGCTCTAGCGCTGCAACCTCGGCTTTAACTAGCTCGAGCAACCCTACTACTGGCGGCATCATTCAGGCTGAACCTGCAACAAACTCCATCATCATTACCGCAAGCGAACCTTTGTATCGCAGCTTACGTCATGTGATTGAGCAGTTGGATCGTCGTCGTACTCAGGTTTACATTGAATCTCTGATTGCAGAGGTGAGCTCCACCAATGCTGCTGAATTGGGCATTCAGTGGCAAGGCCTGATTGGTTCCGGAAATCAAAACGTGGGCTTTGGTGGAACCAACTACACCAATGCTGCCGGTCAAGCTGGTTCAAACATCATTGGCTTGGGTTCGAACGTGAATAACATCTTGAATCCTGGAAATACTACTGGAGTGCCAATCCCACCTGCACCTGGATTGAACTTGGGATTGCTGACTAAATTTAATGGCACCTACGGGATGTCAGCATTGATTACGGCATTGGCCACAACTCAAGGCACCAATATTCTTTCTACGCCAAACCTGATTACCTTAGATAACGAGGAGGCGCGGATTGTGGTGGGGCAGAACGTTCCAATCATTACGGGTTCTTATGCGCAGACGGGTTCTACTAGTACGGTGACGCCATTCCAAACCTATACCCGTATGGACGTAGGTTTAACTTTGCGTGTACGCCCTCAGGTTTCTGATAACGGCATTGTGAAAATGCAGATTTTCCAAGAAGTCTCTTCCATCTATAACCAAAGCTTTGCTGCCGGTATTATTTTGAATAAACGCAATATTGAATCTAATGTGTTGGTCGATGATGGTCAAATTATTGTGCTTGGTGGTTTGATTGAGGATAGTTACAACGATGGTTCAAGTGGCGTACCTTTCTTAAAAGATATTCCGATTATTGGCGCATTATTTCGTTCGGACTCTAAGTCACGTACTAAAACCAATTTGCTCGTATTTATTCGCCCTTACATCTTGCGCGATAAAGATCAAACTGCCGACATTACAGGTAATCGTCTCAATTTAGTACAGCAAACAGAGAATCAATTTAAGCAGGCGCCAATGCTCTTGCCTAAAGAAGATTTGCCAAGAGTGTCTGAGCTTGAGTCACCATTAATCCCTCCTGGCCCACCAGTCAATCCAAAGAATAACTTGCCATCATCTGGATTAACGAAGCCGATTCCAGTAAGGCCATCGAACGCTCCTGCTTCAGCGGCGCCTGTGCCTATTACGATTCAGTAACGTATTTTGAAAATACAGAGTAAAAATACAGGGTCAATATAAAGGGTGAGTACACTACGTTTACCTCGCGTTCCCTTTGCTTATGCAAAGGCGAATGAGATCCTCCTGAAAAAAGGCGAGGATCTGGATGATGGTGAAATATCTCCACCTATATTGATTCATAGTCCGAATACGGATTTATCCGTCTTACAGGAGATATGCCGTTTAGTAGGGCCTATCCGACGTATTGAGCAATCAAGTGATGAAGTCTTGCAAGCATTAAATGAGTCTTACTCTCAGGGTGATTTAAATGCTTCTCAGGTTGTGGATGAAGTAGAAGAGGCAGTAGATCTTTCTCGTCTCTTGCAAGAGATGCCGATTTCTGAAGACTTGTTAGAGATGAATGATGATGCCCCTGTCATTCGAATGATTAATAGCTTACTAAAGCAAGCAAGCCGTGATGGTGCATCAGATATTCATTTGGAAGCATTTGAGCGCAAATCGGTTGTACGCTTTCGGGTGGATGGTAATTTGCGCGATATTGTGGATATGCGACGCGATCTGCATGCTGCTTTGGTATCCCGCATAAAAATTATGGCTTCTTTGGATATTGCTGAAAAGCGGATGCCGCAAGATGGTCGTATTTCTTTGCGAGTAGGTGGCCGTGCAATTGATGTGCGGGTCTCTACATTGCCAACATCGCATGGTGAGCGTATTGTGCTGCGTTTGTTAGAGAAAAATTACGACCGCTTAGATTTACGTGCTTTGGGAATGGCGGAAGATACCTTCAATCAATTTGATCGCTTGATTCATCGTCCGCATGGCATCGTCTTAGTAACGGGACCGACGGGTAGTGGTAAGACCACAACCTTGTACGGCGCATTGTTACGCCTACGAAATAAAATTAACAACATCATGACGGTGGAAGACCCAATCGAGTACAACCTCGATGGTATTGGGCAGACACAAGTGAACTCGCGTATTGATATGAATTTTGCGAGAGCCCTGCGTGCCATCTTGCGTCAAGATCCAGACATTGTGATGATTGGTGAGATTCGGGATTTAGAAACGGCGCAGATTGCTGTCCAAGCTTCTTTGACGGGCCATTTGGTTTTAGCTACCTTGCATACCAACGATGCACCTTCTGCAGTAACCCGTTTGATTGATATGGGTATTGAGCCATTTTTGCTCTCATCGACCTTATTGGGCGTTTTAGGTCAACGCTTGATTCGCTTATCTTGCCCTGCATGTGGCGGTAAAGGCTGCTCATCTTGTGGCGACTCTGGTTATAGTGGCCGGGCTGGTATTTATGAGTTGATGACTACCAATGAAAAAATTCGTGAGCTCATTCATCAACATGCGGCTGAGAGTGAAATTCGGAAAGAGGCTCTCATTGGTGGCATGCGCACCTTGGCTGATGACGGTAAACGCTGGGTGGCAGATGGCAAGTCTACGTTAGAAGAAATTATGCGTGTGACGGGTTCTGTAGAAATTGACTAAGAATTTATATGCCACGTTATCGATTTGAGGCTCTTACTTACGCTGGTAAAAGCGAGCGCGGTACTGTAGAAGGTGAAAGTGAGCGCGCTGTTCGGCAGGCTTTAATGAGCAAGCAGCTCGTGCCGGTCACCATTGAGCTGGAAACCGAATGGAGCAAGCAGCGCGTATGGAATCGATGGTTCTCTGAAAATAAACCTTTAAGTCGTGCTGACCTCGCATTGGTTACCAAGCAAGTAGCAATTTTGGTGAGATCGGGCGTGCAGATTGATGAAGCGCTTTCTGTTCTTGCGGATGAAACTAGTCAGACTCATGTCAAAGCAGTTCTCCAAGCGGTGGTTGCTGAGTTGCGTGCTGGCTTGCCGCTATCACAAGCAATTGCTACACAGCCCTTATCCTTTGATCCCTTATATCAAGGAGTGGTTGGTGCGGCTGAGCAGTCCGGCAAGATGGGTCAGGTACTGACGCAACTGGCGGAGTTTTTGGAAAAGCGCCAAGCATTAAAGAACAAAGCCATGGGGGCCTTGGCTTACCCAGCCATGCTCACTTGCGTTGCATTCATGATCGTCTTGTTCTTGATGACTTATGTGGTTCCGCAAATTGCTAGGGTCTTTCAGAGTACAAAACAAGCATTACCGTTTTCTACCCGTTTTATTTTGGCGTTTTCGGAGTTTTTGGTGAATTGGGGTTGGCTATTATTAATCCTAATTGTGGCGGCGATTTTTTACGGACGTCGCGCTTTAGCTAAAGAAGATTTTCGCTTAAAGGTAGATCGTGTTTTACTAAATACACCTTTGCTTGGCCCATTATTGTTGGGATTTGAAACGGCTCGCTTTGCTAATACGATGGCTATGCTCGTTTCCGCAAACGTTCCCATTTTGACGGCTCTTCATAGCGCTAGGAGCACTTTGAGTAATTCGGTATTGCGAGCAGCGATTGATTCAACTGAGGTACGCTTACGCGAGGGAACGAGTTTAGCTAGAGCATTGGGTAGTCAAGGGGTCTTTTCTCCTATTTTGATTCACTTGATTCGTTCTGGCGAGGCATCCGGGAAATTAGCGGAAATGCTGAAGTATGGCGCTGAAAATGCTGAACTAGAATCCGAGCAAAAAACCAAAATATTTACGAGTTTGTTAGAGCCGTTGCTGATATTGTTTATGGGTTTAATGGTGTTGGGTATTGTGATGGCGGTAATGCAGCCTATCTTAGAAATGAATTCAGGGGTAAAGTAAAAACCATGCAAATATTAATCATGACTGGTCCGCATAGTCGCGTGAGGGAGATTAACCTCACTGCGCGCCATTTGGTGTTTGGTAGTGCCACTGTTTTGGCATTACTCTTTGGTGCGAATTTGATGGTGAGTTCCGTCACCAGCGAGACTAAAGATCTGTTGCATGCGATGGAAAAGAAAGAGTTGCTAGAAAAGCGTTTTATCGCCAATTCAGAAGATGACTACGAAACTAAGCTTATGGAGTTGCAGGCGCGCTTGGAAGATACTCAGCGTACTTTGGATCAACTAGATGCATTACGTACTCAACTTCTGCGCACCAATGGTCAAGGCAATATTAATAACGTCGCTAATGTTACTAATTTAAGTAATGCTGATTTCAATAATCAGGCAGTAGGGGCAGTGAGTTTAGGTGGGGGTTTTGGCGCTGCACAGGGCGGTCCCTTGCGGCCATCGACAGCGACCATTAACTTGGGCAATCAAGGGGAGCAGTATGGAGCCCGCTTGGATCGCACGGTACAAGACTCGATTGCCTTAAATTCACGAGCGCAACAAATGCAAAGCTCCCTCACGCATACGTGGGATGTTGCAAACTCGATTCCTACAGCATCTCCATTGGAATTAATGCCCCAAGCTTCAAGTGGTTTGGGTTACAGACCAGATCCGTTTACTGGCAAAGTGGCATGGCATGAAGGTACAGACTTTCCTGCGGCTTATGGCACGCCCATACTTGCTACTGCAGATGGCATGGTTATTCGAGCTGCATGGGATGAGGAGTATGGTTATGTCACCGATGTTCAGCACAAGAATGGCGTAGTGACTCGCTATGCGCACGCACAAGAAATACTGGTCAAGCCTGGTGACTTCGTTAAACAAGCCCAAGCAATTGCCAAAGTGGGATCGACTGGTAGATCAACTGGTCCCCATTTGCACTATGAAGTTCTTAGAGATGGACAGTCTTTAGCTCGGAATTAATCATGAAAAGCAGTGCCTGCATTACGAAGCTATTTTGGACAGCAATGACCGGATTTTCATTGTTTGGTGCGCATGCAAATGCGCAAACTGTGGCAGATACCTCATCAAGTGAGTTACTCGCTGGCCCCTTAGTAAATCTAAGTACTCAAACCGGTAACATTCTTGGGTTGACTCTCTCCGGCTATCAATATAACGAACCCAGTTTAAATGTGGTGATTAATGCCCCCATGGTTGGAGTGGATTACACGGGTACATATGCTTTTGGTAATGATTGGTTTGTTAAGGCCGATGCACGTTATGCCTATGGATCGGCGAAATATACGGGCAGTGGAACCCAGAGCAATATTCCATATTCCTATTACGATCTGCGCGGTCTTTTCGGTTACGATTTTAGCTTTTCAGGGTGGGGTGGCTTTACCTTAGCTCCATTTGCTGGCTTGGGTTATCGCTATTTATTTGATAACCAAACGGGTACTACCTCATCAGGCGCCGTTTCTTATCAGCGCTCTAGTAACTATCTGTATGTGCCTATTGGCGTAACTCACCGCATGCTGGTCAATGAGACTCATAAACTTGAAACGACTTTTGAATATGATTACCTGATTCAAGGCACGCAGGTGTCACATCTATCGCAGATATCTGGTTACAGTGGTATTCAAGGTGTGAATGACATTACTAATCAGCAATATCGTGGTTATGGATTAAGGCTCACTTCAATGTATCAGTTTGATAGCTGGTCTGTTGGACCATATGTTACTTACTGGAATATTGCGCAATCTAATACCGTCACAAGTCCCCTTACCGTCTATGGCCGTAGTGCTACGCTGACTGCTTATGAGCCAGCGAATAACACGGTCGATTTGGGTTTAAAACTTGCCTATTCGTTTTAAGGGATCCGCTTTATTCTTATTGCGAGTCTTAGGGTACCAAGCTTAAAAAGAGGTATTCAAAGAAAATGATAAGGTGAACCACCCCTTGAAGCAGGGTGGTTCTGCCAATCACCAGTGTCAGCGAACCGATAAAGAATGATAGATACATCAAGACGATGTTGAGATCGCTGATGCCCAAGCTCAAGGGTAGATGAAAGAAAATAGCAATTGCCGCTACCGTAGGTATTGTTAGGCCAATACTCGCTAGTGCTGATCCAAGTGCTAAGTTCAGACTACTTTGTAGGCGATTGGAGCGAGCAGCTCTCACAGCCGCATATGCTTCTGGCATTAATACTAAAAGCGCAATCGCAATACCCACAACGGTTTTAGGTGCGCCCGCGGCTTTGACGCCTGCTTCAATTGCTGGACTTAATGCTTCTGCAAGACCTACAACTACGACCAGAGAGATGAGCAGGAACGCTGCGCTTAAAGCAGTTTTAGAGGTACTGGGTTTATCCGCATGTACATGAATATTGGTTTTATCAGCCTTAACCGCTGGTAGGTAATAGTCTCGATGACTTACAGTTTGAAAAAATATGAAAGCACCATACAGCGCAAAAGAGGCAATTCCTGCAAATGCGAGTTGGCTTTTTGTAAAGTCTGGTCCTGGTGTGCTAGTGGTCACAATCGGCATCACCAAGATAAAGGTAGCTAAAGCAGTTAGTACCCCCAATGAAGAAATCGTACCCTCATTGCGAAAAGACATTTCGTAATGTTTGAGGCCGCCCATAAAAATACACAAACCAATCACGCCATTAATCACAATCATGACCGTAGCAAAAACGGCATCACGTGCAATAAATTGCGAACCTTCATGACCGGTCAACATCATGGAAATAATGAGCGAAACTTCAATTACGGTCACGCTAATGGAGAGCACTAAGGTGCCAAAGGGTTCGCCAGTTTTATGGGCAATGACTTCTGCGTTATGGACGGCAGATAGAACGGCCCCGATCAGGGTGGCGCCCATGAGGCAGATAAACCAGGTTTGGCTCAGGAGATTAGTCATAAGAAAATGAAAGAATTTTAAGAGGAACTATAAGAAGAGGGGTGGGCAGATGGGTTTATATGTAAAACCTGAAATCAGGTTAAGCTTATCCTAATCAAATTAGTGCGTAAAAGTTTAGAAAGTATTTATGAAGGCAATTATCCTCTTTGGTCATGGTGCTCGCGATAGTCGTTGGCGAGAGCCTTTTGATCGCTTAGCCGCGATGTGGCAACAGCAGCATCCCAATACTCAGGTTGAATTAGCTTTTTTGGAGATGATGCAGCCTTCATTGGAGGAGGCGTTAAGTTCGCTGACTCAAAAGGGGGCTACTGAGGTAGTAGTTGTGCCCGTATTTTTTGGTCAAGGCGGTCATCTACGCAATGATTTCCCGGTATTGCTTGATGCTTGCCGTCTGCAATTCCCGGGGGTGCAATTAAGCGCTACGCCGGCTGTTGGGGAGGATGCTGCTGTCTTGCAGGCGATCGTCGCATTTGCTGAAAAAAATCTTTGAGTCTACTTTGGCTCTTGTTCAAAGGGAGGATTCGGAAATGCCATCAGGATGGATTCACCATAGTTGTTAAGATTTTTGGGTGATTCGTTGTATTTTTCTCTGGATGCCTCAAACCCAATTCTCTAAGGTCAGATTTGACACCCTCTTAAATTCCTTGAGATTATTTGTGACCAAAATTAATCCTTGGCTAATAGCATGGGCAGCAATGTGAATATCATTTTCACCAATGATTTTTCCCTTCTTCTCTAGCTTAGATTTAATTTGACCATAATGTTGGGATGCCTTAGCGTCATAGGGCAATACTTCAAGATGGCTAATGAAGTCCTCAATCGCCTCTAAGTTTTTATCCACATTGGCACTTTTTTCTGCGCCATAGATTAATTCAGATAAGGTAATGCTAGAGATGGCCATGCGACTGGTATTGTTGTTAAAGACTTCAAGCACCTCAATCGGCCTGCGTTTTAAGACATAAATCACAATATTGGTATCGAGCAGATACTTCAGCATTACAAACTTTCTCGCTCGACTGGTTTTTGCGCTCCACGTTCATTCAAAAAGTCTTCAGTAACAAGAGGCCCATTAAGGAAAAAGTGATCCCATGTATTTTCGATTGGCGTAATAATGCGCTCGCGACCGCGAACACGCACCATGACCCGCTTCACCTCATCGGGTAAGCGGGCCTCAGCAGGCAAACGTACTGCCTGAGTCCGGTTGTTGGTAAAGACAGTGGTAGCTGAAATTGTCATGGTATCTCCCTGCGTATATAGCATTAGTATATAGCATATCCAGATTGATGGTGAATCTCGTTCGACATCAGATTTTCATGGGCGCGCTCATCACTAAATGATTGAAGCGGCATCTCATATAAGGGGGTTTATTTAGGCAGTCTAAATTTTTTGGCCTGCTGTAAATCCCGTAGAGTAATTTAGATAAGGCTGTGCGCGAAATATGAAATTCCTCAGTTGCTTACTCAATTCGCATTCCTTCTGGTGGCCACTCCCTTAGTACTTCACCTTAATGCGCCAATTTCATTTTAAGGCGTGCTTGATTTTTATTTGATGGCGTACTGGTATTGAGCCCTAACGATTCTTGTAGTTCTAATTTTTCAGATGCTTTTTGTTCTAGAGCTTGACCAATCATGATGAGTGCGGGCGAGCTACTATCAAACCACTGATCAGCTTTGCCTGCCGCTAATTGCGCCAAGGTGCTAAACCACTGACGCTCGCGTGGAGTGCTCACAGCTTCCAAAATATGCACGGGAGTATTAGGTCCATGATTTGATATTTTTTCTGAGGCATTATTCTGTGTGCTCTGTGCAATGAGCTGCTCTGCAATGCGCGCTGCATCTTTACGACCCATGTAATAGACCAGGGTATCGGCATTAGGACTAACGATCGGATGACTGGTTTTGCCATCTGTCAATGCTTGGTCGTCCGCTGCTTGTGCAAGGGTAATAAAAGCAACGCTACGCGAGACGCCACGCAAAGTGAGTGATTTCTGAAGGCTGGCTGCACCTGCTAGGGCTGCGGTAATTCCGGGAACAACCTCAACTTCTATTCCAGCATCTTTCAGGGCTTGAATTTCTTCATCAGCACGACCAAACATCATGGGGTCGCCACCCTTGAGGCGGATAACTATTTTGTATTTCTTTGCAGCATCAACCAAGCGCTTATTAATAAATTTCTGGGCAGAAGACAATTTGCCACAACGCTTGCCAACCGCCTCTTTAACCGCTTTTGGACAAAGATCGAGCATCTGTGGCTCTACCAGAGCATCATGAAAAACGATATCTGCTTGCTCAAGCAGTTTTGCGCCGCGCACAGTAATGAGATCAGCGGCGCCAGGACCTGCGCCAACTAAATACACTTTACCGATAGTGATGTTGTTTGTCATAACAGAGGTAATTAGGCGGTCGTGGTTAACAACGAGCGCTTACCACGCCAACTATTTTGGGTTGTTACTGTATATAGCTCGAATTGCTTGAGAGCGACATCCAGATTTTGATCGTTGCGTAGTTCAAAGCTGTCAAACCCAACGCGTGCACCTTGGAGTAATTGATCGATAAGGACATCACCAATCGCACGGATTTCTTTATCCCAAGCGAAGCGATCTCGTAGTAATGCGGCAGTACTAAAGCTACGACCATCTCTAAAGAGCGGGAAGTGCGCTGCAACGATGGGCCACAAGGTTTTGCCTTCTTCAATCAGCTCACCATGCTTGAGAATGTCATCATCAGTCGCAAACCATACGCCGATTTGTCCATTTTTTGCACGAGTCAGAATGTCTTGTTCTTTGTGGTGCTTAATCCACCAAGAAAACGGTACCAAGACTTTGGAGGCGCCATGCTCTAAATCAGGTAGACCGCCTTCATCTTGATCGCCGCTCCAGGTTTGCCATTCATTAGGCGCAAGCGCTGGCTTACCGCCTTTAGGGAAATGCAAAATGTCTTTATGGGAATGAATTGCGTTTGGATTGCTGGTGCTCATGATGCATCCCCTCCTAAAGCTACTCCATCGGCTTTGCTTTTCTTTTTCGCATTAAGATATGCCGCCTCCTTAAATGGAGTGACTCCTAAACGACGATAAGCCTCTACAAAAGATTCATCAGCATTGCGTTGAGCTACATAGGTATTAATGATATTTGTGATGACATCAGGGATTTCATCAGCGTAAAAAGAAGGTCCAATCACCTTACCGATGGCGGCATCAAATCCTTGATCGCCCCCTAAAGTAATTTGATACCACTCTTCACCATCTTTATCTACCCCGAGTACGCCAATATTGCCCACGTGATGATGGCCGCAAGAATTGATGCAACCAGAAATATTCAAACTAATGTTACCTAGGTCATACAGGTAATCTAGATCATCAAAGCGCTCTTGAATTGCTTTGGCAATTGGCAGGGATTTTGCATTTGCCAGTGAGCAGAAGTCACCGCCTGGACAAGCAATCAAATCCGTTAATAAGCCAATATTAGGAATGACTAAATTTTGTTTCTTGGCAGCGCGCCAAAGATTTAGTATTTCAGTCTGCTCTACGTCTGCTAACACCAAATTTTGTTCGTGAGTTACTCGTAACTCGCTAAAGCTGTATTGATCCGCTAAATCCGCAATTGCATTCATCTGCTCAGTAGTTGCATCGCCAGGGGCAGCAGTACCGTGTGGTTTAAGCGACAGAATGACTGACGCATAGCCAGGAATTTGATGACTGCGGACGTTTCGCTCTAGCCAGCGAGTAAACGCAACGCGTTCATTCGTATTAAGCTGTGATTCAAAGCTGGCGCTTAATATTTCATTATTGATAGCGGGTAAATTTTTGTAAGCAGGTTTAGTGAAGTGCTTAGCAACACGATCCCATTCGGCTTGTGTAAAGTTGTCATCACCTTTGGCGATATAAGCCCACTCACCTTCGACTTGGCGTGCGAATTCTTCTGGCCCTAAGGCCTTCACCAAAATCTTAATACGCGCTTTGTATAAATTATCACGACGACCAAAGCGGTTATAGACTCGCAAAAGAGCAGTCAAATAACTTGGTAAAAGCTGCCAAGGCAATCCTTGTTTAATGAGTTGACCGAGGATTGGGGTGCGACCCATGCCGCCACCCGCATAGATGTCAGCAACAAGTTCGCCTTGTGTATTTTTCTTAAGCTCAATACCAACGTCGTGGCATAACAGTACAGTGCGATCTTCTTTTGCACCGTTAATAGCAAATTTAAATTTACGTGGTAAGTGGGCGAACTCAGGATGAAGGGTTGACCACTGACGTAGTAATTCGCAAACGGGACGGGGGTCTACATACTCATCACTTGCTACACCTGCAAATGCATCACTCGTAATATTGCGAATGCAGTTGCCAGAAGTTTGAATGGCATGCATTTGCACTTTCGCCAGATCAGCTAGGATATCTGGAGTCTGTTCGAGCTCTACCCAGTTGTATTGTATGTTTTGACGGGTTGTGAAGTGCCCATAGCCGCGATCATATTGAACGGCAATCTTTGCCAGAGTGCGCAATTGATCTGAGCTTAAGAGACCATAAGGAATAGCCACGCGCAACATGTAGGCATGACGTTGGTGGTAAAGACCATTTTGTAGGCGAAGTGGACGAAATTCCTCTTCGGGTAAGCTGCCATCTAAACGTCTGGCTACTTGGTCTCTGAATTGGGCGACTCGCTCGTTAACGAGGGTTTGGTCTAGGGCATCATATTTATACATAGCCTTGGATTGTCCTGGATTTGCGTTATTCCTTCAAATACGCAAAAGTCGATCTTATATATCTAAAAAGGTATATAGACTGGCGTAATGGGATGCATCTTTGGAATATGGGGCTGATCAAGATGTGTGGACACCCATAACTTGCAAGTTTTACCGCATAAGCTGCAAGTTTTTACCTTATAAATTGCAAGTTGAGAATTTGCGCCGACATAATGACTTTGCTTTAGGTTCGGTTATGCAGTGGTTTTGACTCTAGATTGCCTGTCTTCGACCATTTTAAATGCCCTGAGAGCCATCCCGGCCTTCAAAACCTTTGCTGGTATCGCATTGACTTCTAATAGTTGCCTGATGCGATCAATTGGTAAAGTGCAGTTTAAGCCCAAGATCACTTCCCGCAGCATCAATTTAGTTGAAAAATCTACAAAAATCATCCCGCCTTCTTCAGTTGTTGAATCTAGATTGATAAACAGCCTATATTCATTTTCATATTTCCAATCAACAAATTTTGTTCTGATTAGCTCATCTACAACTTTTGGACCATCATCAATCTCACCATTCTTGGGGTTAAATTCAATCTTTGTTCTTAGTGATATGTATTTGACGGGGGTTAAGTAGTTCTCTGGAATATCAAAACCAAGCGCTACTCCATTATGTTTATTAGCGTAATGCCCCCATAGCAATGGATTGCTCCAAGAGCTGCTAAAGCAAATCATTCCTTTAGATTCATTAAGCTGTTTTTGAAGGCATTAAAGGCCGCTCTGTGCTTTGGATCGAGGAGATCGGCCCCTAATAATTCAAAAGGGTCATTTAGTTGCGCGAACCTAGATACCTTTAACCGCCTAAAGAAAAGATTTGCTATGGCATGATTTTCATTGAGGAAGTGATATACCTGCATAGAGACCTCTTTCAAGAGCGATTGAACTTATAAAGATTTTTTACCCGTGATTTATTCAGTTTTTATATCCAGGTTAATTTTTAAGGACATTGTTCGGCCATCAAGCAGAACCGCGATACTGTCTTTGGTTACCTCATAGGAATAATACGCAGCATGACGAGGCGCAGAAAGCACCTGAGATTTTAAGATTGCAAAAGTGTCCCCACTTAGATTTCTAGTGGACCTTGTCAAAAGCCCTGGATGCCCCTCATGATGCAATCTAGCCCCAACAGTTTGCGTGTAGCTATAGTCATTTGGGTCCATTAATTGAGGGTGAGACAGAACTTTTTCTTTGAGATTAATTAATGCAGCGTCACATCTAACCCAATAGACCTTGCGTTCAACATATGCGCCTGGCCTATTAAATCCGGCATCACTTAGAAGACCTGCGTACCAATGATGGACTGATTCATAAATACTGGTTTTAAGTGAATCTGCACCGTACCAAACCCCAAAAGAGCCATCTGAAAAACGGCTACGCATCCAATGCTTAAATGGATAAGTAATGGCGTTGTCCCATACAGCATCCTCGAATGGGCGATGTATTGCAGGCACAGGCGATTCAAATGGGGATGGCTTGTGGTCAAGCTCAACCATTTGAGCGGTTTCCCAGTCTTTTGGGGAATCACTCAAATCATCGAAAAGATTTTCGCTCTCAATAAGGGAAATGATGTTTCGAGCCAAGTCTTGATGGGTGTCAACCAGAGTTAAACCATCAAATAGGCTATCCATTAGATGCCTCTTGCTCTATCTAGGTAAGACCGCACCATCAGCAGACCCATAAACCCAAGTTCTTTAACCACCTCTACAGGAGTTTTATTTTCAAAGGCCTTATTTTTGGTTTTCATCCAGCTATATAGATAGTCTTTATTGCGAGGAAATAGAATGCGAAGGTTTTTATGGATTCCCAATAGGTGGCCAACACGCGCGTATTGATCAACGTTTTGGCTTATAGGTTCGCCTTGACGATAGCGTCCAAGGGCTGAGCGGTTACTAGAAGCTAAGCCCAGCAGTGCAAGTTGATCTTCGGTAGGAAGATCCCAGTGATCCATTAGTTGCATGACCATTTTGGCCAGCGCTCCGCGGTCAATGATTTGGGGTGTTTCAGCGTGTACGTGCATGTTGTAGTGTATATGTTTTATATAAAACTTAATTTGTTTGAATTATAACACTTATTTTTTTATGAATGACCAGGCCTGAGGATCTTAAGCCACACTATGGCTTATTCTACTTGACATATTAACTCCCGCCTGCTAGAGTTATAAACATGAGTCCCAATCACAAATTAAAAGAAAATGAATTGCCCCAACTTGCGAAAGATGGGCTCAGGGATTGGGTATCTATTTCGCGATATATATTAGAAGTAGATGAAAAAGGATCTTGGAGCGCATCTAATCGCACGTTTACTGATTGGCTAACATCTCTTAGCTCGGCACTATCTATAACCGAAAGTGGTTTGTGGAGATATTATCGCGCTGGAAAATACTATCAAGCATTGGCTGCAAATTTAAAGGCCAAAGGTGTGGACACGCCACCGTTTGAGCTCCTGCCAAAAAAAATTAGCCCAGAAAATTTAGAGACTCTTGAAAAAATTGAAAGAGTTGCTCCAGAGAATATATTTAATGAATTAGCTGCTAGGGTGATTCAATGCTCAATTAAACGTAGTGAACTGAGAAGTGAATGGGTGGCTTATCGCAAGGTTTTAGATGGCAAAACTGCAAGGGGTATCGGCGTAGTTGCACCAAGAGTCGATCTTACTAATCGCATTCAATTGCTGATGATTGGTGAAGCTGAGGTGCAGGCAGCTTTAAATAGTGCAAGCAAGGATTGGACAGGGTTTGATGCTCCACAAATTTTTAAGGTAGCCCCCAAACTTCGCATCAAGGTGAATGAAAAATCCTTTAAATCTTTTGAGGCAGATGCCGTAATCCTATTTCAAGGAGACGCAAGTGCACCGGTTGAATTTTTTGAAATCGACATTAAGTCACACAATGACCTAAATATCCCTTATGACTCGCTTCTGAAAAAAGCGCCTTATTTTGATCGTCAGTGGGTCGCATTCCATAAATTTAATAAACAAGTTGGTTTAGTTGGTATCCCCGAATATGTGGGCGCTCTTTTGCTTGATGGCGGCGAATTTAAAGTTTTGCGAAAAGCTCAGCATGGCCCTTTGGCGGGAACAAAGTCATTGGAGACCGCAAAATTGCTATTAACTAAATTCTTAAAAGGTTAATTTTTTTATTAAGATAAGTCCCGCCAGCGAGAATAAAAAAGAGAGATATGAAAATCAGAGCAATACGTTTCCCAGAAGGTGGGGAGGAAAGAATGGGGAAGATTGTGAATCGATCTAATTCCCGCCCTACTGGAAAGTATCCAAGCTGGAAGATGGGCCGAATGATGCAGTGGAAAACGGTTGCCCATTTAAATGCCTTTAGGTTGCTCGATGCAGACTCAAGAGTGTCTTCTTTTCAAGAGTTAGCGGTACTGAAAATGCTAAAACCATCAGATTAAAGAGATTGATGAAGAATGCTGGTACTTATCAAATAGTGCTTGATGAGTTCCAGCATTTTTACGACAAAGGCCTTCGTGGGGTTATGCACCATATGGCTGATTGGCTAAAAATTCTGGTAGATGATACTAAGGCTGCTCTAGTCGTTTCTGGTCTTCCAAGTTGCATGGCCGTCCTAGAGCAAAATGAGCAGCTGGCTGGGAGATTTTTTGCGCCAGTTGTGATGCCCAGATTTGATTGGACGAATACTGAGCATCGCGAAGAATTTATGGGAATACTGGGCGCATTTCAAGAGTCCATAGGCTCCCATTTTGATATTCCCAGGCTCGATCATGAAGAAATGGGGTTTAGATGTTACTGTGCAACCGGTGGCCTAATTGGCTACCTTAGCAAGTTTCTTCGAAGCGCAGTTTGGAATGCTATCGATAAAAATACAAAGATTATTACCTTAGAGGATTTCAGATTGGCGCATAAATCCGCAGTTTGGAATTGCGAGCCAATAACAAATACTTTAAGCCCATTTAGCCGAAAATTTCAGGCTACATTTTCAGAAGAATTACTCGCGCAAGCTCGAGAGATTGGACTGCCCAGAGCCCCGGTTAGCGTATCGAGATCTAGAAATTTAGCTCCAAGGGTAGCTCGCCCTCGAAATATATAGAGCAATAGATGACTCCTGATTCCTGCCTTTTGGTGCGAACCCCGGCGCCATACAATCATGAGAGTTTGTTGGGGTATGTGTTGCGCGTATCCGAGGAAAATGGGTATCAATCCCCGGTAGATATTGCGCGGCTAGCTGGAATGGGTCCACAGCACATTAAATCTAGATATCTGCCTGTACGTAAATTAGCGCCAATTCTCGGGCTTGATTCTCAGGCGTTAGACAGGTATTCCTACCTTGCAGACCCCGCTGATCTGACTTCAAAGTTTAAGCTAAATCATCACGATTTGGGCGGAAGGGCTCAGCAATACCAGCTTTGTGGGAGTGCGCGCATTTGTCCATTATGCATAAAAGAAGATGGATTTATAGATGCGTTTTGGGATTTAGCAATTAGCATTGCTTGCCCAAGACATTCGATCAAGCCGCTCTTTAAATGCCATGTATGTAATAGCGAGATTGAATGGGCAAGGCCGGGGCTTCTATCCTGTAAATGTGGCGCTGACTATCTAGAGGCTCCTCTGGAAAAGGCAGATATTGAGACTGTAGAAATAATGCAGATTATTTATGTTAAAACTCATAACAAATCAATCCTGGGCCTAAGGCAGGCGTCTAAATTTCCATTGGAAAAATTTGAAGATATTGCATTGGGTCAATTCCTGCATATGGTTCGCGCCTTTGCATTCCTATCTGATGGGTGGCAACAAGCTTCATTGCTCGGTGAACATAAGTATTTGACTAATCTAGTTCGGTGTTTTAACTCTATTTTTTCAAATTGGCCAAATGGGTTCGTTAACTACTTACAGGGAGACAATAAATTAACCTACTCAAATAAGCCTTCTCAAAACTTCTGGAGAAAGTTTAGGGGGCTTTATAGAGCATTGAGTCAAGGCGCCTGGTTCGATAGAAAGTGTAACTTTATCTTTGATGAGTTAATTATTTTTGGTTTAAAAAATATGCGCGGAAGTCTTTATGATTTGATTGAGGTAGAGCCAAAGACTGAAAACCCATCATTTATCCCGCTGGCAAAAAGATTCAATTTCACTGGGCTGGCTGAGGAAGGTATCCAGAAACTAGCGCAGCTAAAACATATTCTTTCAAATGTTGCTGCAGCCAGATATCTCGGCCTACCCCAGAAGGTATTGTTTAGATTGGATGATGAGGGAATATTGGATGAATTTTGTATTCCCGGATGTTATAAAACCCCTGCCTATCCTTGGAATAAAGGGGAATTAGATAATATTCTTGCAAGACTTCAGAAAATTTTAGAGGACGGGAAATCAAAAAGAATTGAACCTCCAAACACCATTCATCTTGCTGGGTTGCTAGCTAGGGATGTATTAGATTTTGAGGTAAAAGTTTCAATTGTGCGAGACATCCTTAATCAAAAAATAGTTGCGCACGATATGATTGGATCAAATTTTGGCGGTCTGATTCTTGATGAGGACGTATTGACGAAATACATCTTTCATAGATGCCCAAAAAATTATCGCAGCAGCATATCTTTATTGGATGTAAGTTTTGACCTTGGGACTCCAAGGTTGCTAGTTGACTCATTAGTTCATCTGGGGCTTTTAACTGCCATAAAACCTGATTTAGAGGTTAGGGTATTGAAAAAATCCGTAAGTCAATTCAGTGAAAAATTTATTGGTAAAGAGTCGCTTAGTAAACTTCTTTGCATTGATGAGGATGAACTCAGTCGAAGAATCGAGTTGGAGAGAGTGCCAACACTTAATATCCCATTTGGTGACGGTGCTGATTGCTACCCACTTATTCCAAAAATATTTATCCCAAGGCTGGCAAGTAACTTTTGATTCTCGATATGGAGAATGCCCTACTTTTTCCATAAATTAACACTTGCAAGATATGATGTAATTGCTGGTGA